>Ga0222667_1000162_pt1 | contig 38510 bp, 74 predicted proteins | sample AntAcemetagen657_FD_179854 | JGI IMG/M metagenome (GOLD analysis project Ga0222667, IMG submission 179854) | Saline water microbial communities from Ace Lake, Antarctica - #657 | ecosystem: Environmental > Aquatic > Non-marine Saline and Alkaline > Saline | place: Antarctica: Ace Lake... | reverse complement strand
CTCTTGGATAAGTTCTTCCATTTTGTAATCCTTGCCACATAGCAATTAAATATTTATTTTTATCTGAAGCGATTCTATTTCCTAAAACTTTATCCATAGTTCCTAAACCACCACAGAAAGGTTCTATATAAAATTGCCCCTCTTTTCTATCTTTTAAAATGATAAGTAAAATTTCTTTTGCTATTCTGTTTTTACTTCCCATAAATTTCATTATGACCACTCTCCTAAGCTTTTTTGATTAGCAAACTTTCCTATCTTTTGTTGTGGACTTCCAAAGACAGAATACTCAAACACATCTTTTCCTTCTTGCTCGTTGATGTATCTCCTTACTGCTTCTTGTGAAACGTGACCTGCACTTCCACAACAGTTCGTTATTCCTAATCAAGAACCTTACTCATCAACAACACCCAATTTAATTATTCGATCCAGTATCGATTCAAACAACCGAGGAGGAATAACGCTCCGCTCCATGTTACCCTTAAGCCCTTGATTAACTTCACTCTCACGAGGAGCAGACTCATGATGACAATGCCTAGGTTGACCCTTACGGAAACTCTTGCAAGTCTTGAAATCAATATCCAGATTCGTCCAGATATTCGTAGGCTTAGCACGAGTATCACCATACTGACAATACCAAACTCTCTTAAGCCACTTGTTAGGCAAGAACCAAACAGCACGACCATTAGGATTCTCTATAAAAAATATCTTACCACGCTTCTCAAAATCCTCAGCGAAAGCCTCACACAGTTTCAAAAGAGCATAACCATCCCGAGCAGTTTGAGTCTTAGGTTCTCTGTCCGCAGTCCAATGAATATTCCCACTCGCTAAACTAAAACTTGTGCAAGGAGGACTCATCCAAAGAATATCAGCATCAGCAAGATTATTAAATAAATTAGAAGAAAGAACAGATAAATCATCATGAAGCAAGTCAATAGTCAAATCACTATTAAACTTAGAATTGTTATCAACTGTAAATGTTTCGTGACCATGTTGAGCCATAACTTTACTAAAGCTCGCAGTCCCTGCAAATAATTCAACTGTCTTCAATTTTCTCATTCTTTCACCATCATCAATCCCTTAAGTAAGCTTAAAAATACATTTGTATTACCTTTTCTCGTTATTCCATATTACAAATGCGCAAAATCTCATGTTTTTACTTCAACTCGTTCAATGCCTAAACGCTTGTTCTTGCGTAAATTATCCTCTAAAACCTTCAAAATATAGGCTGTTGATCGATCATGTAATACATGCAGCCCAAACATTACGAGTTGTTTTACTGTTGTACTCTCTTTTTCTTGTTGTAATATGTTCTGTGCAGTTCTAAGATTTAGCAATTCTTCTTCATTAAGACGAATCGTAAATACTTTTCCTTTGTCTTTTGCTCGTTCTTCTTCTTCCCTATATGGTTGAAAAGGGATTTTTTCTATTGACATTTCCTTTACCTTTTTATTGTTAAACTCATTTTTACCATACTATCTTCCCTTTCGCACTTAGTAATATAATAAGAATAATTATTAGCCATACTCCTAGAAATGCTGCAGCCATCCAGAAGATACCTGAGACTAAATAGAATATTGCACCCATTATGACACACCAGCCTATTTCTTTTTTTAGTTTGCCTTCTATGAATTTATTCTTTATCGTTTTTAGTTTCATTTTCTGCTAATTCTACACATTTTATACTGCAATAGCCTTTTTTGTGGCTTGTTAATTCTTTGTTTGATAAAAATTTAGATCCGCAGAACTTACAAGTTCTTTGCATAGTAAAAAGCATATACCCTACAATTCCTAAACCGCCTATAACTCCTAAAATTACAAATAGTTCACTCATTTTGTTTTCTCCTTTAGTTTGATTATACTATAGTATTCCTCGTTTATCCCTAGCGCTTGCGCAAATTTGTATGCTTGCGCTGGGAAATCAAAGACAGGCGTTGTTTTCCCGTTTAACATTTTTAATCTGTTTCCATTTGTTCTTACTAGAACCCATAAAGAGTAAGAGGCAGCTAATGGATTAGAGCTGCCCCTCGTTTGTGACTGAGCAACAGTCTTGTGTGCGTGTATAGGTGTGTGTGAGGTTTGCTGCTCAATGACTTTCATTGTTCTAATTCTTCCGTTTGCAAGTATGCTTTTCCTGCAGAAATAAGAATATTAGCTTCAAAGTAAAAGCTAATAAACTCTAGGTGTTTTAAGGTCATGTCTTGCGGTAGTAAAACTTTTAATGGATGAATCATTTTAGAATCACCTCATTTCTTTGATTGTTTCGGCTTTGGTGTAGATCAATGTTTATGTAGTTTATTTTTGGTGTTAAGTAACTTTTTATTCTTTTTGTAAAGCTTCTTTTTCCGTATGTCGTTATCGTTTCATAATCCATTTTTTCTTCCTCTTAGGCTGTTGTTTGTTTGCGCCTTTGTTAATAAATTTATTAATTAATAACTATATAAATGTTTGTATTGGATTATTATTTGTTTAAAGATTTTAAGCAAAAACTAAAACCAACGAGAATAAAAAGATAAAAACTTCAAAAAAAACAATACAAAACTAAAAACCATATGAAAAACCAACAACCAAGCAACAGCCGCAGCAAGCAAATAATAAGAAGTAAAAAAGAAAAACAAACAAAAAAAGAAACTAACAATCCAAAAGAACAAAAACATATGAGGATCAAAACGAAAAACGTTCAAACTATCAGACAAAAACCTTTCTTGATCTCCATCAGAAAGACCCCTTAGTTTCTTATGCAAGCGCAACTTAAAAAAAGCCATCTACTTAAACCCCTTAATAAAACTATCAATACCATCAACGCTAGACAAATCAACAGGTGTAACAGTCTTTTTTTCAAACAAACTCTTAATAAGAATGAATAGAACAGCAAGAATGATGATTGGAGCTAGCAAAGGACTAAAGAATACACCAACAACATACAAGTGGCGAAGCCCGACACCACGAAATTTAAATAATTGCAAGAAACTAAACTTACTATAAACAAAATATGCAAGAGCAAACTGAAAAATAACTATACTAATTAAAATAATGCTTAATAAAATCAACAACATCACCCCCACTTAATCTATATCTACAGTGCCGACCCTTCTTTCCTTCCACAAAATAATCTTCTCGTAACAACATACCACCTTTAATTAATCTGCTCAAGTTTTTTGTGACAGCACTCTCACTTAAACCAGTAACTTCTATGATTTCATCCCTAGTAAACTTACATTCTTCTATATTTAGAACCTTATTTAAGTCTTCTTTCTTCGATTCAAGGTGTTTAATCGCTTCTTCTAATACATTAAACATTCCACCATTAACCATCATAATATCTCTAATCTATATCAACTATCAAAAGTTAACGATCGTTAACCCAACATCATGCTTTATTAAACCACTCCGTTAAACAGAGTTGTTTTTTATAATACAAACCTAGCTAGGTTGCTCAATGTTCATTTCATCACGACTAATAAGGAACTTCAAACCTACCTTGCGACTTTTTAAAGTTCCATTCCCTGCGTATTTTCTCACAGTGTTAGGGTGCAAGCTAGAGAATTTAGAAAACGTAGCAACATCTACCCATCCTGAAACAACTTCGCGAATTTTTCCTTCTGCTTTTTTGCCGCCTTTCCCTGTTTCAGTTTCTCCTTGCTCAGACATTTCTAAGCGCAATTCTTCAAGATGTTCGTTCATGTTTAAAGTTTTCCTAGATTCATATTCTTCATGGGTGAGTCCTTCAGTTTCAACCCAGTACTTGTTGAAATCTCCATTAATGAAACCATGTTTAATAGTAATATCTTTACTTAGAACATTCTTACTTTTCTTACCATAAACACTAACTAAATTAATAACGTTCTCTGCGAAATATTTGAAACGCCCTCTACATTTTATGTGGAATAAACTATTTACTCTGTGTTCTCTTATGTATGTGTCAATAATGTAAAAATTAGGGATACAAATAATTAAGTGCAGGTTCAGTTGTCTACTTATTGTTAACAATTTAATGAGCATCTTATTATTTTTTCCCATAGCTTCCCGACTAAAAAGAAATAATGCGCCTTCATCTATCCAAATAGTGTCGCCTTTCTCAGCGTTCTCCATAGCTGCAACAAGATCAAGCGGTTTATAGCATACATGTTTAATACTTATTCCAGGACTAATCATACAAGCTATTTTATCAGTGAAAGTACTTTTTCCTGTTCCTTCTTTACCTGTAACAACAGTTATGTGGTCGAAGTCATTGTTTAGTTTTTTTCGCACTTTGTAAGCATATAAGTAAAGAAATGGGTCACCAACATTAAACTTGACATAACTTTTTATGCTGTGCATGAACTCTTTAAACTTCTTGTCTTTTGTCTTACTCAATCTAACAAGTATTCTTTCTATTGTCTCGTCATTATATTCTACTATTGGTTTTACCATTTTTTTTAGTCACTAGGTTTTTTATATTAAATCGTCGTAGTTTTCTGGTTTTATTCTTAGAAGCATTATTCCTTTTTCATGTGCGAAACGCCCTATAGCTATATGGAATGGTCTTACTATTTCTCTTAGGTTAACAAGATCCTTTTTATCGTTTGAAGCTGCAACAAGATTTTTTTTAACTTCTAAACGTATAACTTCCATTTCTTCTCTTTGTTCTGGATCTAAAGCTCCATCTACTTCTATGCTTGCTTGTTCTAACGCCATAAAGTAATCCCATACATCATCGTCATCTGCACTTAAGGTGTGTGCTTGTTGTAACCAGTGATTTATTCTTAAGAGGTAAGTAAAACTACTATTGAAACCTACTTCTCCGTCTTGTACTTTTCCGAATTTTTTATTAGTCATTTGCGAACTTCTCCATCACTAAACCTCTTAAACGATCTGTTGTTCTGTTAGTAATTATTCTATAGTATTGTTGATATTTTGCTCCGAAACGTGTTTTTTCTTCTACATCAAGCAAAGCTTGTAAGTATCCATCTAAAAATTTTTGTTCCATAAATCTCACTCTTGTTTTAATTGTATTCTTCCCATTCTTCATAGGCTTCTATCGCTTTTTTTCCGCCTCTTGATTCAAGGAATATTTTTAATCTTGCGTTTTCGTTTTCTCTTTTCTTCTTAATGATTGATCCTATTAAGAAAGCCATTGTTTTTATAATCATCCCGAAGATGACTCCTAATAAAAATATAAGTCCATTTATTCCAGCCATATTATTCACCTTATCAGGCTTTGGAAGGAGAAAGTTAAGAACCCGATAATGTGAGGCTTTAAGCGCTTGAGTACCTTTTGGTTAATATCTTAGCCAAACACCTAGTTAACGATTGTTAACTATGTATTCTTTAACTTTTTGTTCTTCTTACAAAGTTTCCTGAAAGTAATTTGAAAAATCTTATTGTTGATACCGCCCAGCCTGCTAAACAAACAATTATTGCACCTGCTAAGAATAAAGCATCTATATCCGCCAAACCTGTTTTTTTTGCAGTGATTAGAGCATTTATTGAGTATCCTATTATTAATATAAATATTTGTAATATTATGAAATATACGAACATATGTTTGTGTGAATCTAGCAGCAAACGATTTGTTTGTATCTGGGTGGTTGAGGTGTTAGAATTTGTTTCGTTTGCTGTTTCCAGACTTATTATTTTTTTGTTCATTTTGTTCGCATTTACTAATTTTATTAACTTTCAACTATTTAAGCGTTTAGGCAAAAATTTGCTTGGTAGTATGGTATTGTGGTACACCAAAAACCATTTTGCTTAAAACCTTTAAGCAAAAAAAAAACAGGCGATATTAAAAGATTTAGTTTTTGCTTAAAACCTTTAAGCAAAACTTAAAATATTTAATCAATAAGACAGGGTAGTCAAGACTTCTGGGTAAAAAGCACTATAGGAGAAATTCAAAATTACAGTAAGGAAATAAAAAAGGCGGAAAGGCTGTCTAGGCTGTCTGAGAAAAAACAACCAAAAAACAAAGAAAAAAAAACAAAAAATTACTTAGAAAAAGAACACAAATTATTATTTTTGAACTCCACACCATCCCAATAACGTAGTTGTTTATATTGGTTATCCAAAAAAATACTTTCCCTAGTAGAACCTGCGTTTAATTCACCCTCCAAAGTAATCTTTATTACTTTATCACTAAGAACTTTCAAACGATTCTTCTTACAATAATTAATATAAACTTTCTTAAAACTATCCTTAAGGATTTTCTTATCATAACACTCCACAACATGCTCATAAATAAAAGCAGCTACACTGTTGCTTCTTTTCATCCAATCATATTTAACTTGTTTTGCTGTTGCTTTGTTGCTGAAGTCTTTTTGTTCTTCTAAACGGTCTAAACCTTCAATACTCCATGTTAATAACCCTTCCATTTCGTTTTCATCTAGGAGTTTGTTTATTATTTGTGGATCTTGCAATTTAGCCTCTTTATTTTCTACTAATTCCTTTTCTGGTAAAAATTGGTGTGGGAACTCTATTAACACCCATCTTAACCAGAAAGCATCGCTGTTGCTGTCGTTTATTGGTGGTAAAGTGTTCGCTGCAAAAACCATTTTTGCATAGTTAACAAATTTTATTCTTGTCTTAAATTTTCTTGCGGCTAATATCTGATCCCTTCCTGTGAGGTTTTTGAAGTTCCCTGTGTTGTTTACGGCGTTTTTGCTTATGTCTGCACTTATGTTTATCATTTTGTTGTGTAATTCACTCATGCTAAAGCTATCTTTTTCTAGGTCTTCTAAGCTTATGCTTGCGGTGTTTTCTACTCCTACTAACCTTTTTAGTAGTTCTAATAGTTTGCTTTTCCCATTTCTTCCATGACTACCATAAAACATGAAAGCTTTTTCATATTTGTAGTCTTTTATTAAACAATACCCGAACAATTCTTGTATTACTTGCACGTCTTCTTCGTTCTTAGTTATTTCTTTAATGAATTGTTTTATTGTTTCGCATTTAGCTTTTGGTTTATAGTTCATGCTTAGTTTGTTGAAGAAAGCAATATTTTTGTTGAAAGGACTTAATTTTTTTGTTTTTAGGTTTAATAAACCATTTTTTACTGGTATAATGTATGGGTGTTTGTTTTGTTGCTCGAAGAAATCGTCTTGGTCGATGTATGTGTCTGCTTCTATTTTGTTGATAACATTTTTTGCTAGGTGTGTTGTGTATGTTAATTCAAGCATTGTTCTGCAAGTTTCTTGTATGTATGTTTTTCCTTCTGGTTTGTATATTCCTTTCTCGTAAATCCATATTTCGCTTGCGTCGTCGCTTCTTGTTGTTTTGAATGTATAAAACTTTTTTAAGTATTGTACTATTTGCTCTGTTGCTTCTCCTCTTTTGTTTATTGCAAGGTTCATTATTACTTCTTGCTTTGTTCTTGAGAACCAGTTTGTTTTTTGTGTTTTTTCCCATTCTTCTTTTAGGCTTGCGTAGTCTTTTTTGTTTAATTCTTCTTTTTTTTCTTCATCATAGAATATGTGTCCTTTTATTTCATATGCGGTTAGTTTTTTGATTATTTCTTGTTTTGCTTGGTTTTCTGCCTCACTCATTTTGAGAGCCCTTCGAAGCAGTTTTTGCACATGTTCCAGCTACTGTTTTTTCCTAGTTGTACTTTCCAATCTCCTGATGGGCTTGGGAATATTACAAAACAGTCTTCTCCTATTTTGTCTATTGCTTTATTACAGAAGCTGCATTTCACTATTTCTTTTTCGATTATATCTTCTATCATGGTGTTTTTTTATCTTTTTCTTTTGTTTATATGTTTTTCCTTGTCACTTTGATAATGACAACCTTTTTGCTTAAAACCTTTAGGCAATACTTAAATTTTATCAAAAGTATATTAATGACCTATGATAAAGAATAGTAACAACGAATTTATTTGTTGGAAAAATTAAGGAGATCAAGAAAACTATGGCTGTAAATAACGACGTTAAAATGCTTAGTTTACTTATGTTAGCTCTCTTGGCTATGGTAATTATCGTAGGAACAATCTATGTTGTTGCAGACAACTACAAAGCAACCCTTTGTACGACTGCAGACTCAACACACGTTTATTCCGATGGTAGCTGCTTAGAATCAAGTTCTAACTCAACTGCTGTAACTGTTGAAAGTATAACTAAAGTAAATATCGTACTAACTGCTATTAGTATCGTTCTAGGATTCCTTGCTGTTATTGTAATCGTAGCTGTTGCTAAGATTATCGTTAAAATGACACAAGGTATGGCTGGCGGAGAATAAAGACCTTCACAGGTTTTTATCTTTCACCTACTAGACTTTACTGGTAACTGGTTGGTTACGTGTTGGTAAGTAAACACACAATTTTTTTTATTGTCTGCCTTTCTTTTTGATGGGCAGAAACTTTTTATTCTATTTCTACAAAAGTATATAAACTAGTTATCCTATTGTTAACATATATTGTTGAGAAATAAATATGGTAGCAAGAAACTTAAAACCAAATAAAGCAACATTTAATAAATCATACTACATAGGAAAAAAGAAAAAAAAACCCAATGCTTTTTCAAATCTCGTTCTTGATCCAATAACAAAAACTCTAGTAAGAAAAGACATTTTAAAGAAACCACCAGGAAAAATCTTTATAGGAATAAAAAAAACACCAGAAAAAACAACAGTTATAAACCTAAAAAATCATTTCTCGAAAGAAAACATACAAAAAATAATTAATCTATCAAAAAATCTATCAAAACCAGACTTCACCCAAAGAGTAACTCAAAGCATTAACTTGAACACTATAAAATCAAAAACTCTGATCCCTATAAGAAATAGCGAAGGCGCAATAGTTGGTGTTAAAGATACTCTAGCGAAACAATCATTTAAAGGGGATTTCACGCCTAAACAAATAGCTTCGGTAGAAAGTGCTAGACAAAAAGAGATCAGAAGACAAAAAGCTCTCTTAATATCTTCTTTCAGTCTTTCAGGAACAAAAAGCGCAATTTTTAATCAAGGAGTGGCTGCAAATATAACTCTAAAAAGTATTCAACAAAGCCCATTCGTACCAGCAATAAGAACAGCATTACAACAATCAATAAATATTAGCAAAGTAGATCCTAATAAATTACGTTTCGGAACAATAAATGTAGGTGGGGTTATTGTTACACCTGAAACTCTCAAAGAAAAAAGATTATATGATTATATTTTAGATGTTGAAAAGAAAGATCATAAAATGCAAACAGCCATCCAAAAAACTTTTAGCAAAGCAGGCGTTGATGGTATGTCTACAGGAAAAGTGTGGTTTGATGCATTAAGAGGTTTGGTGAAACTAGGAATATTGACATTCTATACTCCCCGATTAACAGCTAATGCTTTAAACATAACATTTCTTAAAATGAAAGTTGGATACACAAAAAAAGACTTTTTGCCTTTATTCAAAAAAAGTTTAAGAAATATTTCTCCAAGATTAAATATGTTAGTATCTAAATCAGCAACCGACAAAATAGCACGATTAGTAAGTGATTTAATACCTAAAGATTTTAAAGCGTTACAACCAAGTGCTATTTCTCCAAAAATTTCTGCTTCCTTAAAAGAAACAAGACCAGCTGCTAGAAGGGCAGCATGGAAAGGTATAAAAGAAAGTTTTGACCCTCGAAAACCAGAAAACTGGGCTATGATAATAACTACACTTGTGGGTTTATTAGCAAGTGGTTTTAGTGCTAAAGCGAATCTTACTAAGTTGAAAGGTGGGTATATTCCTTCAAAAAGAGGAATATCTATTATTGAAAATGCTGTTCTTAGAATATTGAAAAATAGTCCTGAGATTAAGAGACAAATAAGGTTACAAATAAAATTTGCAACAACTTCAAGAACAAGAACCTTTTATGCTCGTCAATTATCAAGAGCTTTAAGTTTAGAGAAAGTTGCTAAACAATTAAAGTCACGTATGAAAAGTCATCGTTTAGCAGAATCTAAAGGGAAACTGTTAAGCGTTATAGACATGAACCCTTTAATTGAAACAAGCAAATTGCTTAAGTTACAAGGTAAGAATGAGGTTTTGTACCATGCTTCAACCTCTGCTATTAAAGAAGCTTTCAAGAAAGGAAATTTTGAAGTAATAAAGCCTGCAGCAGCAAAAAGCGTTGCTGCAAGAGTAAGACAAAAAACTTTTTTACCTAAAAGAAATGTAGCTGCGAACACGAAACAAGCTAAAGCTTTATTATCTTATATTCGGCGAACAGGCGGCGTTATTGGTGGCGGAAAGGCTCAAAACGTTTTTGTAAGAAGAATTTTTAAAAGAAAAACTATAGATTATGACGTTTTCTACAAAAACAATAAGCTAGCTGCACAAAAAGCTTTTTCTTTTCTTAAAAGAAAATTTCCTAACGATTCAGTACAAATGGTTGTATTAAAGATTCCTAATTCTAAATTAAAAGTTTACAGAATAAAATTTAACGGAAAAGACCTCGCAGATTTTGATTTATTGCCTAAAGATTTGGGCGTGCCTGTGAAAGTAGGTAAAGATTTAGTTGCTTCTCCTGAATTTTTGGCGAGTAGAAAACTATCCACCCTTGCAGAACCTGGAAAAATAAAGCGTTTCGCAAAGGATTTGAAGGATTTGAAGCGTTTAACTGGGCGTTTTTTCACTAGAAAAGATTTTGTTGATAAAATCCAGAAGCCTAAGAATATTCTTAAAGTTTTGCCTCAGCCTAAAGGCATGGGTAAAAGCCGTATAAAATTTTCAGAAACACAAATGTTTTTTGACACTGAGGTGTCTATTGGTTATGCGGTTAATGCTCTTGTTAAGCCTCACATGTCTAAGGTTTCTCGGAGTTTACTTTCTCCTTTAAAATCTTATTTAGAGTCTTCTTCTGGTAAAAACTCAGTTGTTGGAAGAATGTATGGTTTGAAGACTTTTAAGAAAGGCGCTAAAGGTGTCGTAATTCGTCTAAAAGCAGACATTGGGAGATTCCCAGCCACTTTATTGGCTAAGATAAAAAGAGCTTCTAAAGGTGGTTTAAACGCTTCTGATTCTGCAAAGTTAAGAACAGAAATAGTTAATTTTATTGAAAGCCCAAAAAACCTTAAAAAACTTACTCTAGGAAGCAGAACAGCAAGTTTAAGAGCTGGAGAACGAGAATTAGTAGTTAAAACTTTAGCAAACTTATTTAGGACAAAAGGAAAACCAAGAATCACTTTTGATCCATCAACAAAACTATTCATAGAAATAATAGACGTTACTCTTAAGAAAACTAAACCATCAAGTTTAGCAGCGAGGATCTTATCAAAAATTAAGAGACAAGCAAAAGTTTTTACGCCTGAAGAACTAAAAAGACGATTCACAAAAGGAGATCTTACGAAACTGCGCCGATTCAAGAAACTTTTAAAATTAGAAGAAAAACTTAACGATAGCCAATACAGAGACATACTATTTTTTTTAGATGGTATGATGGCGGACAAAAAAGGATCAAGAACTTTAACAAGAAGATTTACTTTGAAAGCTGCAAAATCTGCTCGTAAAAAACGACGAACAGCCATTGTTCCTAGAAAAGTGGGTCGTGCAGGTAAAAGGTTAACGCCTGCCCTTGCTAGACGTACAAAAGCAAAAATTACTAAAAGAAAAACTACTCGAACAACGAAAAGAGCAAGAAATAGACTTTCTGTTCGAGCAAGAGCAAGAGCTACACCAAGATCAAGAGCAAGAACTACTGTTCGTGCTAAAAAAAGAGTTGCTCCAAGAACAAGAGCAAAACCTAGAGTTAAGCCCAGAGTTAAGCCTAGAGTTAAGCCTAGAGTTAAGCCTAGAGTTAAGCCTAGAGTAAGACCAAGAGTTAGTCCTAGAAAAGTTAATCTTCCTAAAAGAATACCTCCTAAAGTAATTCGTATTTTAAGAAAGAAAAAGCGTGTTAGTAAAGCGGATAAGAAGGAACTTTTAGAATATCTTAAAAAAAGCAAAGCAGTTTATCGCCCTAGTTTGAGTGCTTTAATTTATGGTATTACTGCTTATCATGCTCCTAAGAGTGTTAATCCTTTCCAAATGCGACCTTTACTTATTCAGTTGCGTAAAAGTAAGAAAATTTAATTCTTTAACCTAAAAGCTTAAATACTTGTTAGTTAATAAAATTATTAACTATGGATGATTTTTTAGATAAAAAAGACGATTTCTCAGCAAGCGAAGAAAACGAGTTCAACCTAGAAAGAAAACCACAAAACGAAGGTTACGACACCTTCAGCCTAAGAACAAACCCTGAAGAACTATTAGTAAAATTTGAGCTACAACTAAGAAACAAATACTTAAGAAAACACAAAGACGGAAAAACAACACAAGAACAAATACCAGGAACACAACCTTTATGTACTGAAAAAGGAATACAAGAAATCTTATTCATGCTAAAAAGCATAGTAAACAACCACACAGTACAAGGAAACCAAACAAACATTATAGAACACCGCCTAAGAATGAGAGAAATAGCGGATAGCATAACAATTTTTTTCTACACACACTCAAGAGGTTGGGATTTAGAAGACCTAAGAATAAACAGTCTAGTAGATGACATTTACTTTTTAATGGACTTATTCCTATCAAGAACGATAGAAAACAAAGAACGAGAACTCTATGGCGAAACGTTCAAAGAAACAACGAACAGAGACTTAAAACAGGACAAATCAAAAGGTGGCTTCGTAACAGGCGCTTTAAATAAAATAATGGCGAGATGAAAGAAATATGGATCCAATGATTATAACGATAATAGTGGCTGTAGGCATACTCTCAGTTTTAGGGGGTTTAGTCTGGTGGTTCTTAACAAAAAACACGTACAAATTCTTATTTAAATTAACGAGCAGAGATGGAAGGGTAGAAAGAACAGTTAAAGCAAAAATGATTAATGACCCTGACAATAAAAGAATAAAAAAATTCCAATTCAAAGACAACCCTACCTTACTACCTGTAAGAGAACCAGACGCCCACTTTAACGGCAAAGCTATGCGAAGAATAACTTATAATGTTGAGGGCGAATATGTTTATCTTAACGGCTACAAAGTTAATGAAGATAATTATATAAAATCAAGTTTAGAACCCACACCTAAAGCTTTAGCTCTTTACCAGATGCAAGCGAACCAAAGAAGAAACCCTATTGTTGATAAAGCACAAACTTTCGCTTTCATATCAAGTATTATTATGCTTATTCTCGTTTTGGGCGCTACAGTTTACTTAAGCTATACTTTCGCAAAAACTTCAGAAAACATGGTTTTATTAAGTCAAGAAAACAAACAAGTTAGTATTGAGGCGAGACAGTATAGTGAGTTGATGCTTGAGAGTAATAAAATCTTTTTGCAAGCAACAGGTATGTTAAGCGGTTATTGTGGTGAACTTTCTCAGGTTGGTTTTTCAGGGATTAATGTTTCTAGGACTTTGGATCCTCAAGTAACGGGTTGATTTAACAAAAGTATATAAACCAGTTATCTCATTGTTAACATTAACCTATGTCCGAGAAATATTTTGTTGATGAAAAAGCAATAAAAACTATACTAAAATTTCTACTAATAGGAAGTATAGGATTTATACTATTCATTACACCACTACTGAACAAAACAGTGAACGACGAATATTGCAGCATAGAAAACACTAACGAAATAACTAACTCATACATTAACAGCTCAATAATTCTAAACGGAACAAATACCTATTTCTTACAAACAAACAATAACTTAGATGAACAAGAAACATATATACAAAAAACTTCTTACTGCTTCCAAGCAATAAACACAGGAAGTGACCCGCTAGAAATAAACATTATTAATGAAGATCAAAAAGTTTTAGCAACAGGCTACTTCTCAACAGGAACAAACACCGAATGTTATGAAATAAGAAACCATGAAGCGATAACAGGAGTAAAATGTGTAGATTGCAACGCAACAAACAAACTTTTATTCTTAGAAAACGCTGTAAGCGAAACAAAAGCTATAAACCTTAATGGAGAATTAAGCACTAACAAAGAATTAAGCACGAACACCAGAACATTTATTGATTGTAACAAATCAGTAAAAAAATATTTCTTCTCATACATAGTATTCATAGCACTTCTAGGATTCGCGATATTAATAGTTTTAGGAGTAGAACTTTATGGAGGGGTGCTTTTCAAATGGTAAAAAAAAGGTATAGGAAAACGATTGAAAAACAAACACACGTAAGAATATACGTTAAAGACCTCAACTTTTTAAGAAGAAGATTCCCAAACATCAACGCAGCAGAAATCATAAGAACACTGAAAAAAAAATGTTAAAAAGAAACAAAAAAGGACTAGCAAGCGGCTTAATAGCTTTCATAACGCTACTTTTAAGTTTCGCACTAATAACCTTAGTAGTTACAGTAGTATGGACTAACTACAACAGCAACATTCAAGACATGGATGAAAGCATAGTAAGCAACAGCACAAAAGAAGATGTTAACAACCTATCACTATTCGTAGGCTGGGGAGATCAACTATTTATGTGGCTATTCATAGCGTTACTTGTGGGCTACATGATAAGTGCAGCGACGATACCACCATCACAACCAGTATATTTCTTATTATTCATGGGATTCCTAGCAGTAATCGTTCTTACAACAATGATACTAAGCAACGCATGGGTTGTGATAAGCAACCAAGCAGAGTTCTTAACAGCAGTAGGGGATATTCCTGTAACAAATTATATCTTAACGTATTTCCCAACAATAACCTTTTTTGTAGGATTAATAGGTGCAGTAATTTTTTTCACAAGAAAAAGCAGTGATCCAGTAGCGTACGGAGGCTTAGGCGGTACAGACTTTGAGTGAAGGAAACAAAAAAGCATTAATGATATTCTCAATAATATTTATAACCTTCTTCACCCTATTTTTAGTATTCAACAACATAAACAAATTTAACAAAGCTATTGACTTACTAGAAGATAACAACGAATTAGTTGATGCAAATAATGATTTAGCGAACGGCGACAACAATGTTTTAATAAAAGGAACTAATTACACAACAGGCTTAAGCGGTGTTGATCCAAGTACAGAAGTAATAGAATTTATTGATCATGAACACCACGAAATCCATGAAGGAAACTCCTTCCGGTCTTTCAGCAATAAAGACGTTTCAAACAGCGGAGACTACAATATAGCTTTTAAAACTCCTGCAGGTAGTAAATGGATTCATTTAACATTCACTGTAGACCATGAATTAGAAAGCGATTTAAAACTTTACGAGAACGTAACAAGCTGGACAGGAGGAACTCCTATACTTCCAGTGAACAGTAATAGAAACTATGATACATTATCAACAATAACAAATATTTCTTATGACATAACAGCAGTTATGGGAACACCAAACCTTTTATTGCATGAAGTTGGTGGAAGTGGAAAAAAGTTTGGCGGAAGCGCCACCCACCTAAACGAATGGGTCTTAAAATCAAATATGACATACTATATGTTATTAGAAAATCAAGGAGCAGGAACTAATGAAGTAAACATACAGCTTGATTGGTACGAACACACAGATAAAAACTAAAGAGAGAAAAGTATGAATAAATTAACTATAATCCCAATAATCGCAATACTCGTACTAGTTTTAACTGTGAGTTTTGCTTCTGCTGTTCCTGTTGCTCCTGATAATGCTGATGTTATTGCTTATTGGAGTTTAGATGGTACTTCCGGAACTGTGGCAAATGATAGTGCTGGTTCTAATAATGGTTCTATTGTTGGAAGTGCTTGGGTTACTGGTGTTTTAAATAATGGTTTAGAAGCCTCTGGAACAGATGACGCAGACCCTCAATATTTTTATATGGCTTCTTCAGATAAGTTAAATGTTAATGCTACTAGTTTCTGGTTCGAGCCCTCAAGTTTAGGTATTAACCAACCATTATTTTATGCAGGTACTTATGCAGGTACTGATCATAAAACACAAATTACTCTCTCATCAACTAATAAACTTAATTATAATTACCGAATAGGAAATTCACTCGGAGCTAATTATTATAATTTAGTAAGTAATGATTCGGCGGTTTTGGATTGGAATCATATCGTTATACAAAAAAATGATGGTGTTATGCAATATTATTTAAATGGTGTACAACAAACTATGACTCTTAGTTATGGTTCTAACACTAATAAGTGGTTTATGGACTTAGGAAGCACCATTGATCGTTTTCATTTCGGAAAGTTCGACAGGGGTTATTCTTCAGGAATACTTTATTCTGACGGTGTTTTTGATGAAATAAGTTTTTTTGATGTTGCTTTAACAAGTGACGAAATAACTTTTTTATATAACGAAGGAACACCAACAAGCGACCAACAATACCCTTTCACAACACCAGAAAATTTTACGGCAAGCGCAAGAAATGAATGGAGTGATGCAATAATAAACAACTTCACAATAAACATTTCTTCAGTTGGTTTAAATCAAGATTGGAGAAACACAACACTTAGCGTGAGTGGTGGAAAAGTAATAAATATTTTTTTTAATCAATATAATTTAACCTATAATGGAACAACAATAGTTGTAGGGAATGATTGTATTATTTACGAAGGAGATATTATTACTTTTGCTGCTGTAGGTGGAAGATTATTTTGTGATTCATCGCCAGGAATATCAAGAATTTTATTGAATCCATATATTTCAGGAGAAAATTTTACTTTAACAGGTATAGGTGATTATACAGCTTCTACCACAAATTCTGAAAACGTAACCTCATTAATAAGTGAAGAATTAGCTAACATCACTTTTTTTAGTGATAACTATTTCGACAGAACTTATAGTGATTGGAACTTAAGCGATAACTTAGAGGCAAACCTTCATCAAAGCGAGATAAGTTTTTTAACAAAAGAACTAATAACAAACGATACGTTAACAGGAGTAACATATGTTATAGATGGAACAACAGACACCACGTTCAACCTATCTATAGGAGAACACACAGTTACCGCAAGCAAAAGCGGTTATTATGACCTAAACTACACCTTCAGCGTTACTGCTTTGCAAAACGAGACTCTAAACATTACAGGAATGTTTGACAGCATACTAAACATCACTCTATCAAAATATCCTTCAGCAGCAACAATAAACAACTTCACTATAACAACTTCACACCAGACAACAAGCACAACAACAGGTTTTGTAGAACTACACACGTTACAAGGGTATCTTAACGTAATAAATATTACTAGCAGCGGTTACGCTAGCAGATTCAACCAAGAATTTACTACAACAGCCTTACTAAATAGCACAGACTATACAATGTATCTTTTCAACAGTATAAGAATACTAATTTACAACGAAACAAGCGACGACTTAATAGACTTTCAAAACGTAACTATAAACACTATAAGCACTCTAACAACGTTTGAAAACACTTCAACCACAGGAAACATAACTCTAGGATTCCTTAACCCAACAACATACGAACTAAGATTCAGCAGCGCAAATTATACTACAACAAGCTATTTTTTAACTGTGAATAATGACACAACACAAGAAATAAAAGTCTATCTCATGTTAAACACTAGCAACGTAGACTTGCAAAGAGTAAAAGTTATTGATGGGGGAAACAACGCAATAGGCGGATCAACCATTTGGTTACAAAAAGAAGATGTAGGAACATTCACAACAGTAAACCAAAGAATAAGCGGAAGCGATGGACTAGCAACATTCTATGTGAAAAAAGATATAGATCAATATTACCGATTCATAGTAATACAAGACGGAACTGTAGTTTTAACAACTGAGAAAACAGTGTTTGTTCCAGGAATAGATGATATTATAGAATTAGTAATAACAGCTGCAGATATAACAGACGATACAGCCCTAGTAGATTTCTGGTCTATAAACACAACAGTATGGATAACAGGAGATAACGAAGAAATAATTAATTATCAATTCATAGATGGACAAGACACCATAAATGGTGGGAGATTATTAATAACTATGGAAGATCTTCTTACAGGAGAAATAATTACTAAATACAATATTACAAAAACAGGAAACAACGGATTATACACTGTAGCGCTAGATGAATTAAACGATAGCATATACAATATAAAAGCATACATAACTTATAGTGACGGAACAGAACTTGTAGTCTGGGAAGGAACAAAAACCTTCACTATAACTGTAATAGTAAAAAGAAACACAGGACTATTATATGCTATACTCATACTCTTATTCGCTGCGTTCCTAACAAGCAAAGACTTTAATCCGTTGTTTAGTCTAATAATAAGTTTCGGCATACTCATACCATTAACATACCTAAAAATAATCAGTGTTCCGATAGGTGTAATAACAGGATTCATAACTCTAGCAATAATAGTGTTCATAAAAATAAGGGGTGGCGGAAATCAATGAGAATAAGTAAGAAAGGAAGCCTCAAAATACAAGGATTAATGCTTACACTAATAACAGCTTTCGGACTATTCTTCGGGCTAATAGGCTATACTATGGACACTCTAGGAAGTAACTATGATAATACAGGTTATGACGCTGCAGACATCAACAAATATAACTATTTGGAAGATATGAGTACAGACATTAATAATTCAAAAGGAATAATTGAGAATGTGAGAGTAGAAAGTAACGTTTTTGATTGGTTCGCAGGGGTATGGAACAAATTAACAGCACCATTCAAACTAATATATAGAAGTTATGATAATTTAATAACAGCCACTAAAGATAGCGCTACAACTTTAGGCTTGCCGCCAATATTTAAAGCGTATTTTAACGCCGCAATAATTATTTTGGTAGTTATAGGTATTGTTATGATAAAGTTTTATTTAGGGAGGAAAAAATAATGGTTAATTTAACAGACCCTATGACAAGCAATTATAATATAACAGCCTTAATTCAAGGAACAGATGCGGTGAATAGTCCTTCGACTTGGTTGAGTAACTTACAAATAATCAGCGGGATTCCTTTAGCTACAGTTCTTTTAGTAGGCGCAGGAATAATCTTGTTCTTTGTAATGAGACAAAACGTTAACAATGATAGTGATGCTTTAACTTACAGCGGTTTAATGATAAGCTTCGCAGGAATACTCATGTTCTTAGTAGAGACAGGAACAGGAATAAAACTTGTAAGCTGGGCTGTACTCATACCTATATTTTTAATAACAGCGTTCGCAATATTTAGTAACATGACAGGAAGAAATTATTAAAAGGAGAAGAAAACATGAGATTATTTGGAACTAAAACAAAATTATCAGATGAATGGACACCATTCAAGAAAAAGAGATGTGCAAAACCAAAAAAGAATAAAAGACGTTCACAGAATAGCATATTCTACTAAATAAGCCGTCAAAAAAGGCTAAATAAGCTAATCTATAAACGCTATTATTGTGTGCCTGTCACAACAAGGAGTTTGTTCTAAAGAATGTTCAAAAACTTTATTGCAAACACTACATTTGTGAACACAAAACAAATTAAACACCTATAACTTCTTGTTTAACGACTTCCTTATCTTTCACAAGATACTTCTTCGCCCAAACAGCGCCTCGTAACTTATCATTTTTAAAGTTTGGGCTGTTTTCTTTACTCTTTTCATTCTCAAAAAAAGCGAAATTAACTTTTTCTTCTCCACTATTAACAGCTTTAAGACTTAAAGCCAATAATTCTGCTGCGCTAATACTAACACTTAACATATTTTTTTCCATTTTATTGTCCTCCATTAAGAATAACTCCACACTTACTGCATGTGAAGAAATAATAATTATTAACAAGCCCGCAATTCTGACAAGTTTTAGTTCTGTTCAATTTTCTCAACCTCTAATCCATGTTTATGCACCCAACGATTAAAATAAGATACGCTACTCTGTTTGTTAACAGGTTGTTTGTAACAATTCGTGCAACAACGACTAAACTTATGAGCTGTTCTATAGTATTCTCCGCAACGAATACACCAACGCACTTTATACATTACTTTCTTTTGTCCACCACTCATTTCCCAGCCTCGAACTCGCTTTCTAAATCATGTTTTTTTAAGAAACGATTCCAATGACTAGAACCTCTCGTGTGTTGTCCTACTGGGTTTTTTGCTAAATAAACAGCTCTTGCTTTTTCTCTTACTCGTTTGGTTTCATAGAACTCTAACTTACTTTCCAAAGCCTTTATTTGTGACTTGGTTTTTTCTATCATCCTGTCTACATCTGAAACACTCATTTTAAAAATTCCTCATACCCTTCGCAATAATGCTGTGGATTATCATAAACGTAATGGTGATCGCACTCATGACAAATAGTATCTTCTATTTCTTTATCTGAACGCCCTTCTAAACCTACACACATGTATTCTTCATCATCTGAAAGAGTCCAAACGCCTCGTACACCATCCATTTTAGTGTTGTTAAATCTCATTTCGCAACTTTTGCAGCCTTGTTCCATTTTGATTAAAGCAAAGCCAGTCATAACTATAGAACCTATGAACAAGCAAATAATGATTAACTTAAATATTGTATCTGTTTTCATTTTTTATGCTGCTCGATTATTCATCTCCTTATGTAAAGTCCCAAGTATAACCGCAAACTTCACAATCAAGATATGTTTCAACTCTTGAAGCTTTATCCTTATGTAATTTCAAAACTGCTTTTTTCAAATCATTAACCTCTCTGGTTTGTGCTTATTAAGTAATTCTTTTTTAAATACAAATAACTTTTCAATAGGTTTGTATGTGTTTTTATTATTCATCGCATTTGTAATTTGTTTTTCCCATACACATTCAAAATCATTAGGTGCGTTATATTCTGAAACAAATACTTTGTGACCTCTACCAACCATTTCTCTAACCCATTGCCAAAAATTATGATGATTAAAATTCTTTGAAGTTGCATATTGTTTTGTATCTTTATAAGGAATATCACAATAAATGATACTTCCTTCAGTATATTCTATTTTATCGTAATCTCCTGTGATAAATTTTATTCCTTTTAATTTATCAAGTTGTTTTTCTGTGTTTCTTATTTGTTCATCAACATAATTTCTTCCACTTGATTTTCCACTATAACCACCATCAAAAAAACGACCATTATAACTCCCCATCCAACCAATCCAACCAATCATAAAATCATCAAAATCAATATTAGTTTTATTATTATATTCGTTTCTTGCTTGACAATATATCTCACGACTTATTACTCTTGGATAAGTTCTTCCATTTTGTAATCCTTGCCACATAGCAATTAAATATTTATTTTTATCTGAAGCGATTCTATTTCCTAAAACTTTATCCATAGTTCCTAAACCACCACAGAAAGGTTCTATGTAAAATTGCCCCTCTTTTCTATCTTTTAAAATGATAGGTAAAATTTCTTTTGCTATTCTGTTTTTACTTCCCATAAATTTCATTATGACCACTCTCCTAAACTCTTTTGTTTTTTCGAAACTACCTACTTTAGTGGGTAGAGGGTTTCATTTAATCATTTTTTTTCTTTTTCCATTCTTTAATAACTTTCTCTGAATCAGCATAAACCCATGCACACCAACGTTTTAAACTTTCTAAAGCTTCTATGTCTTTTAAAGTATTATCGCTAATTGTTTTTATGCCTTCCCGAATACATTTTTTTAAGTGTCTTACTTCTTTTGTCATTTTAATTAACTGGCTCTAACTCCTGCTTGGCGTGTTCCGCAGTTAGTCTAATATTTTTAATTCAACTTTCTTAAAAACAAAAGCTTCGCGACCCCATAACAAATTTAATTCTACACAATCTTTAACTGCGTTTGTTTTACTATACCACAAACCTATTCCTGATATTCCAACTATCGCGTGGTCGTCCTTTGTTTTATCAGGTATTGCGCTTTCATAATTGTGAACTACGTCAATAGGGTGTTTCTTCAATTTTCCATTTTTATATTTTTCATATATTGCATACATTTTAATTACCTCAATTTATTGGTTGCAGTTCTTGGGCGACTAACTCCGCACGTTCGTTATCCATAGCAATCACTTCTTTCTGTTCCTGTGTCTCCTTAGGCACACGGTCTTTGTCAGCAATCTCTTCAGGCGTTATATCTGGTTCGTCAATTACTTCCGCCTTTAAGTTTTTTAAATCTTTCTTTTTCTTTTCCTTGTCAGCTTTCCATTTCAAGAACTCGTCAGTTTCAGTTAGTTGACGTTGTTCGTCATTAGCTTCCATTTCTAAAAGTTTGTTACGTACATTTGTGAGATCGACACAAAACGAATTTAACTTTATCTTTTCTGCGAAAGGATTATTTTTAGTGCCTAATTCAAATAATTCTTTACGTGACAATTTTAATGAATTTTTTAATGCGTCATAATAATTTACTGCATAAACATATTTACGCCATTCAGTTTTATATTCTTTTTTCTTTTCTTTTAAATCTGTACTGCTATTTCCGCCAGTAATAGATTTGATTGCTTCTTCTTTTTTATCGTCATATTCTTGAGTATCAAAAAACATACCCTCAACATCAACAAATGAACCAATAAAGTCTGGTCGTACTGCGCCCTGATTATACATTTTCTTACCTGCAAAGAATAACATTCTTTTTGAATTGTAACTATAAAATTTAAATTTGCCTCTTGCGATTCCGTCAGGAGTGTAAGCGTGGATTAATGCTCTACTTCTAAAAACTGCAAAGTATATTCTAAGCATGAAAATACTAGGGATAACGAAAATAAGGTATAACCTTTTCTTACGAATAGTCACCATCTTCTTAATTAGAATTTTCTGGGCTTCAGCCATAGCGTCACCAGAATTTGTTCCGAGAACAGCCTCATCCCAAACAATAGCTTGTCCTATTTTTGCGGTATCAACTGCGTGCATAAACTGATCTTGAGTAAATACTATTCTGTCACAACTTCGCCATTGGGTATTTGGTATAGGTCTTCCAGGAAAAGTAGGGTCCACATACTTAGCTATTGTAAACGATAGATTACTTTTTCCTGCACCCTCTAGTCCAGTACAGTTATGACTCAATATACTATTTCTTAATATAAAGTTTTCATAAGTAGGAACTTGTAAATCGTAACATTCCTCTATGCCAACATATTTAATGTCTGTAATTTCTTGACTATACATCTTTCTACTACCTCAATTTACGCATATTAGCTTGTCTCCTTTTTTTAATTCTTCTAATTTTTTCTCAACAACTTGGTGATTTTCATTCACAAAAAATATGTGTTCTTTTGTTGCTTTAACTTTAGAACCATCGTGTAAAGTAATTTCGAAAACTGGCTTGTTCCCTGTATTAAATATTTTTGCAGGAGTTAGTATTTTTTTATTTGCTTTAAAATCATAGGCTCTTACGTGTATTTCTTTGTCCTTTATTTCGTTAAGAGCAATATTACCATTAATGGTTTGTATTACTGTGTCTCCTGACAAACATAAAATATTACCATCCCATTTATTTTGTACAGCTTTAATTAAAAAATTGTCAATATTATGTTTCAAATAACCGTCCATATAAAAACCGTACTTTATTTCAGTATTCTTTTTAGCGTTCTTTTGGTAATGTACATCCCTAACTTTAACAACTTCGCCTACTTTATTTTTTATTAAATCTTCGTACTCTAATTTATGCGCTTCTGCGTCACCGATTGCCTCTTTTCTAATTTCAACTAACCTTTTATAAGTATCTATCGCACTAACTTTTACCATTTAACTACCACCAAAATTGCCCATCGCACCACGCGGGTCTAATATTTTCTTAGTATAAATCCCTTCTTTTTCTAATTCAACTAACATTTTCTCTAACACTTTCTGCATATATGTTTTAACCATATGTTTCAAAGGAACATTGACTGACATAGTCACGCCAGTATTAGGATTCTTTACTTCAATCAAATATATCTTCTCAGTTAGCCAGTCCATTTCTTTAGTAAAGTCAGCTTTGATAACTGGAGTTATGATAGTTTTTAGCATAACTAAAGTATCAAATTTAACAGATAAGTCATCATCATAATTGGCAAGAGTGTAAGCTTGAACAAGAGAATTTATATGGTTAAGAAAGTAAACATCTCCGGACCATTTTGTTGAAGCTGTATCGTATGAACCCATAATTAATTATAATGCGGGACTTAGTTTATATAGTTTACACAAGTTAACGCTGTTAACTTCTGGTTATTTGTTATTTATTGGTAAACTTCAGTTATCCCCTATTGTTTTGGGGGACAAATTGATATATCATTACTGATTTTACTTAACCTAACTTAAGTAAAAGAAACATTTATATAGATTGAGGTCGCACAGATAGATATGAAATTCAAAACATACCCCAAGATTAAACAATTAGGAGACAAGGAGAACGAAGATATATTCGCCGACCCTGATGATATAATAGTAGTCCAGGAAAAGGTTGATGGTGCAAACTTTAGATTTATGAGACATAAAGATAAATTAATATTTGGTAGCAGAACTCAACAAATAACATCAGACGAAGGCGAAGATACTAACGTGCAAAAGAACTTCAAGAACTGCGTTACGTATATTAGAGACTTGTTTGAAAATAACTTACCTTTGTTTAATGAAGGATATATTTTTTTTGGTGAATGTATGACCAGTCATAGTTTAAGTTATGATTGGGAAAATATACCTCGATTCTTAGGATTTGATATTTATGAGTTAGAAATTAATAAATTTATGCCTCAACCCGAAAATGTATTTACTTTAATAGGCTTGGAAAGTGTCCCTGTGATTTGGGAAGGTAAGTGTTTAAATTTGCCAAAGATAGATGACGATTTTGTACCAGTTAGCAGATACGCACCTAAAGATAAACCTAACCAAAAAGCAGAAGGCGTTGTTATCAAGAACATCACTAAAGGCATTTACGCTAAATACGTACGTAAAGCTTTCAAAGAAGTTAATGTAAAGACTTTCGGCGGTAGCAAGAAATGGTGTACCGAAGATTCAGATAAGATAGTTGCGCAATATTGTACTAACCCTAGAATTGATAAAATGATTTTTAAACTAATCGACGATGGCGAGGAGTTAAGTTTGAAGTTAATGCACAAACTACCTCACGCAGTAATGAAAGATATTTATGACGAACATAGTGACGACATACTTTACAGTCGTATGAAAGTCGATTTCTTACGTGTTAAGAACGGAGTAAGTACTCGTTGCCTACACGTCTTGAAACAAGTAATGGTGAATAATAGTTTAAAATGACAACCTATAAATTATTGAATATGCGAAAGCAACCCGTACAAATTACCATAGATGAAAGCGCCAAGCGTTGGTTCAAGAAATTGTTAGGTTGGAACGAATACCAGTGGAAACAGAATACTGTGGAAGTGGAAGAAAGAAAAAAAGCAGTTAGGTGGGTGTGGTGACATTTTTCAAACATAAAAAAAGTGAGTGCGACAAGTGCTTGAAGAATGTAGGTGAGAAGAATTTAAGCCCAGTCCCATTCCTATACAAAGATATGAACGACACAGCACACAAAGATTTAGGCGACGGGTATAGTCAGTACAAGATTTGCACTAAGTGCAAAGAAGGAGGATATTGAAATGGAATTAAGCAAAGACCAAAAGATAACATTGACAATTTGGATAGTAGGCATCGTAGTTGTAACTATAATAGGTTTTGTGCTACAATGAAATTAAAAAATACCATAACTGCCCTCGCCGTAGCGAACGTAGTTAGATGGGAGATATGCGAACACGAGTTCAATATTACTCACAACCCTTTGTGGTTTCCTGTGTTTAGTAATTTATGGTTGTACTGTAGGTTTGGCAGAAAGGATATTAATGAGATAATAAAAGGAGGATATTGAAATGACAATAATAAGTAAAGAGTACTGTTGCCCTGATTGTGGTTCATCGCTAGAAGACGAATGCGGAGTTAGAGCAGAAGATGATTTTGAAGAGGCTGAAGATGACTGACCTAGACATACCCAACTACGAAATATATTTACAAGTTATATACCCCAACGCAACTACTGCGGGAATGTATATGGACGTTGCCATAAGATACCAGAAAGAATTTGGGAACGAAATCACAAAAGAAAACATTTTCAAGTACTTAGTTAAATACAAGAATAACGTGGTTAACCGTTCGGCTTTGAAGGCGATATGCCGACACCTAGAACTGGAGATTAAGATACCTCCGCCTAGATCACGTAAAGGTAAGAAAGAAAAAGCTAAATACTTGGAACACGAAGAAGTACTGCAAATCATAGAAACGCTACCCAATTTCGAGAAGCTAATCGTACAACTCTTCTTTGAGACTGGACTACGTTTAAGGGAACTTATGAATATACCTATTAAAGGTATCAACTGCCCGCAAAGACGGCTTAAAGGGACAGGAAAAGGCAACGCACCGTTCAATGTAATCATATCCGAAGATTGCGCAACTAAACTAATGCGTCACTTAGCTTTATACAATTATGACACTTACCCGTTCCATTATCCTAGTATCAAATATTCGGGTAGAAAATTCTGGTACAAATTACGTAAACATTGCGATAAAATAGGTTTGGGTAAAGTACACCCGCACCAGTTACGCCACGCTCTGGGACACCATTTACGAACAGAGTTAGATTTCGATCTTGAACAGATCAGGTCAGTGTTACGACATAAAGACATTTCTACTACACAGATTTACGTTACAGCTAGCCGAGAAGAGATTGAAACTAAGTTAAAGACTGAAATGTTTAACCAAAACGGAGGAAAGTGAAATGAATGAGTTGAATATTACTACAATTCTATTATCAGGACTTTTTATGGTAATCGTGGTTATTGTGATGTTGGAAATTACAGAATTTAGTGATAGAAAAGCGTGTGATATGTTTAAAGGGTGCCAATATGATAAATGTATGAGTGAAAATTCCTATTTACATATTAATACCAGGATAGAATATGAGAATAAATATGCGGGTTGTCAAACATTTAATGTGGAAAAAGATTGTATTTATATTAATGAAACTTATGTAAAATGTGAAAAGCTTAGTCAAGTAAAGTCGGACACGGATTCAAATTCTGCGGAATAATGTTTAGAGGGTTGACGTCGGGCAATATAACTGCCTTACGTTGTCTAACTGGCGTAATCGTTTCAATAAAGCACGGGTCGCACACGAACGGGCGAGTTTTCAATAATATTTTTCTTGGATAAAACAGCCTGCCACACGTTTCGCAGGTATATCTTTTTTTCATAAAGTATATGGAAGGCAATAAGTATTTATACTTTTTGATTAAGTATATTCATTTTATTCTTTTTACTGCAAGGGCAATCAATATTATAATAATTGCAAGTAGTATCACAAGTTCCTAAGTTATCGATTCCATTAAAATACGCGTCACAAGTTTGATTTTCGTCTTTAGTCATCTTCTGTCTCCTGGACAAATTGGATTAAACAAAAGGTATCTTTACAAAATAGTTGTTTTTTTCCAAAATTGTAAAATCCGCCAACATTATCTTTAGTGATTTTTTTGCCACAATAATTACAACTAAATTCTTTTACATCTAACATCATAGCAATATGTCCAAAAACGTCAGGACTAAAAGTTATCAGGGGCAATTGTTCTTTATTCATTCTTCAACCTCGTCTAATAATTTCATAATCTCACTTGCGCATACAACGCAATATATAATAGGTAAAACAGATTTCATACGTTCTTCAGATTCCTTCAGTTCTAATAATTCTGTTCTATTCATTTTTACTATTCTTCGCGCATTTCCCTAAGAAATGTATTATTATTAATTTTTCTTTATCATTATATTCTTTTAAAGTTTTTTCCAAAACTCCTGCGTCCTTCTCTGTAAATTGTTTCTGCGCGTCTTGTCGTTGCTCGTCGTCAACTTCTTTTTTTTCACAAAATCCGTTATCTTTACATTTACAGCATTGCCATAAATTCACTTCGTCAACTTCGTGGTTAGTCATTTGATTGCAAACTCCGCAATATTTTAACATCATTTTTTCACCTATATTCTTATTCTTCCATTTTGTTACCTCTGTTAATTACCTAAATCCCACCCGTACCATATCATAAAGGCAACGACAGCCCAAATAATATAAGTAGGGGTTAATATTATCATTTATTTATCTCTTTGTTAAGCTTTTTAAAATAATCTTCCAAAGCATAAGTTAAAGTATCAGATAAATAAGTTCGGACTATTTTGTTATGCTCTTTCCATAATAATTTATCTAATTTGTTGGATTCATACAATAGGCTTAATTGTTCTTGAGTAACATAAATTGCGATCTTCATAGCATCATTTCTGTTGTGATTGTTGTTGTATTAACCAACTAGCTAATTTCTGATATTCTGCATTTAACTTTTCGCCACGTACAATTTGGTTAAACAATCTAAAATCGTTATCTTGTTCGATCATGTTTGCACGTTCAACTACTTCGTCGTAGGTTAAACTGAAATTTAACGTTGGTTCACTTTTTTGTTCTTTTTTTGGTTGTTTTTCTGGCATTTTTCTCCCTCCTATTTTGTTCGTCCAATACTTCTCTTAAACGAAAATATCTAACATTATTTTCTACTTCTTCAACTTTGTTAAGTATATCTAAAGTGCATACACGTTGATCTAATCTTACGTTTATGTGAAGTATTGAGCGACTTAATATCATAACAGGTATGAAAATCATGATAGCAGTAAAAGTAAGTTTTACTGCTTGTATCCAATCTTCGTTAACTGTTGCAACAAAGCCTGCAACTAATAATCCTACTTGAACTACTCCAACAATGGACATAATTAGGCACCATGCATTTCGCATTTCTAGTAATTCTTTTTTAGTTTTAAAAGTATATTTTAAATGATTTTTAAACTGTTCTTTAAGTGCTATCATTTTGTTCCACCTCTTCAACTTCGGTTTCAATTCCGAGTTTATCGCAAATCTTGCCCATTAAATCAACCATTTCGTTTTGATTTTCTATTATGGTCTGGTTCTGTGCCATTAAATTACTAATGTAATGTTTAACTTTTTCTTGGCTAGCTTCAGCCACCTTCTTCATAGTTTTATCAATTTGACCCATAATTATTCACCTTCTACTTTTTCATAATTTCCACTATACTTATCTGTGCTTTTTCCGCATTTCGCGCATAAGAACATAACTACGTTCCCGTTACACAGTTCGTTAATCTCAAACTTATCATTACCACAAACACATTTATGTAATTCACTCATTTTATCTTACCTCCAATTACAACGTCGTAAATGCACATATCAGTTTCACGCCACAACTTACGGTTCTTGTAATATTTTTTTATATTATACAAACTTGAAAGAAACATAACTCCATTAAGTACTTTTACAATTCCGTAAAAGTTGTAAACGAAACCTAATATAGTCATCCCGCCGAATATGAACGTACCCGAGAAATAACCCATTACCATAGTTACCCTGAAAGCTTTCGGTTCTGTTAACACCCATTGCATAAAGTCGAACATACCACCTTTACGGGGTTTGGTGTACCAGTGTTTTAGTTTTGATTTAATTGACATCTGTTAATCTCCGTAAATGATTTATTGCGTCAACTTGAGTTGTAGTTATCTGTTTTATTGCGTGAATAATAACAACAAACATAAGAATTATAAAAATGCCACCTAACAAAAAAAATAAGCTAGGCTGAACATTATAAATCATTAATTGTAACATATTGATTGTGTAATAACCACCAATGCCCGTATTTAACAGAAATGCGAAACTTAGGAAAGTATCTTGATTTTCCATTCTTCTAATATATTTTTGTAAACTAATTATCGCTTTACTTTGTGTCATTTGACTTAACCTCTTCAAATCCTGATCCGTTCCAATATAAATATTTGCCCATCGCGTGACTTCTGTATTGGGGCGTATTAATAAAACTTTGGCAATTATCTATTACAAACTGGTTAGCGTCTTCGTTGGCTTGGTCATAAGCGTACCAACTGCCTAACCCAAAGAATAGCATACACACTGCTATGATTGTAATGCCTAATTTTAATTTAGCAATTTGTTCGTTATCCACTTGAACATAACCTCACAGAATTAATACAATTGTCTGTGCAACTTGCCCTATATTCCATTGTATTAAAAGTGTGCCTACATTGAGTAAAGCAACTTTCTAAAGGCGTATCTTCTCCTATAATCATACTTGCACCGCCTCCTAATAATAACATTAACATTACTCCGCAAAAACACGCGAAAACTATATTTACTAAATCCGTGTCAATTTCAGTATTAAATATTTCCATTTCTTAATCCTCCTTGACACGATAAAGTTTTCTTGCCTGATTTCTACTGTTTCGATTAATTTTATCTATTTTCATTTCTAACATACCAAATTCGTATAATTTACGTACTTTACGGCAAACCTTAGTCGTGCCGATACTTGCCAATATCATCAAGTCACGTATCTCTATTAAAGTGACCCAACAGTTGGTTTCTCTTTCACATAACAATATTAATATTTCACTACCTGAAGTCATAAATTAAATTTTCAGGCGATGTATTTATTCGAGGTGTTAATGTGAAAAGGTAATTTAGTTTAAATAATTTTATTCTTTTATGATAGGGTAGCCCAACCCAGCCAAAAAAAGGGTGATTTAGCAAAAAACCTTAGGTGATTGAAACGCACCAGGCAGGGTTAGATTATGAAGTGAGCGTTAGGTAGCAGGGAGGAAAAGAGGTTAAACGAGACCAACCTGCCCGCTCACTATTAATCTTGATACGCGAAGCGAAATTCATGACAAACACACAAGAATACGTACCAAGAATAACCGTGATGTTCTACGCTACGATTTCCTCGTTAATTGATTTATTTTCTTCCAATGCTTCAGGGATAATGTAACGTTTACTTTTACCTGTACCTTGAACAATTACATTAATAAATTTGCCAATTAAAGTATTAGCTTTTGCACCAATTACCATTAATTGCCCGTAACAACTAGCCTTAGCTGTACTTATTGACATTTCCCATGTGCTAAGTTCTTTTTTAACTTCAACCGGAAATTGCATACGTTGAGTTACTTCGTCAACACCTACATCATTTTTAAAAGTACGTGTAACTTCAATTCCTTCGCCTAAAAATAATACTGTGTGACTACCTTCTTTTAATTTAAGATATTCACTTTTGTCAACTAACTTTTCTTTTTCTTGTCTGTAATCCATTTTCTGAATCCTCCGTTCTTTAAATTATATTTTCGTTTGACTGCCTTAACAATCTTGTATTCTCTATACCAAAGATATAGTTCTTTTATTAATGAATATCCTATTTTAAAAACTAAATAATAGCACACCCATGTAATCATTTTAAAAAAGCCAGTTAAATTTTCATTGATTAGATGACTGTATTGTCCTTTGTCGTACGTAGCTAACATAAATAAAGCCAACATAGAAATGAAAATTAAGTTACTTATATTGATTGCAGAATTTATATCATTATAAGCCGTACGCGACATAAGTTTCTTATAAACTCTATAGTCATACTCGGCACGTTCCTCTTTATCCATTAATTTAAAATATTTTAATTTCATTTTAGCCTCTTTAACATTAAGTTATATTTGGTAATATATAAACCTTTTGCGTACTACGTTTTAGTGGTCGCATTTTACAATCTGGACATATCTTGCTATAGCGGTATTTCGTGTAATGCACTTTACCACAACGCGAACAGTTACGCATATATCGTTTGAAATGTATGCAAGGTTGGCAAGTTTTACTCATCTGGCGGAAAGTTAAGTAAGTGTTACCGCACCTGCCACATTTTTTCTTTATCATCTAAACACCTCTTATGTTTATTTTAGTATAATCTGAGTATCTTTTGGTATTTGATTTCCAAAAACGTCCCAGCCTTCTCTTTTATGTCTAGCGAACATTTCTAATCTATCTTTATTGCCGTATAGACATTCTAAACGACTATAACAAATGTGTGGTTTCTTACTATGCCTATCTTTTTTAGTTAGTATTACTTGACTAATTGTATTATCAATAACTTTTAGCCCTTTACCTTTCCTAAGTATTATACAAATCTCGCCATTACTTTTTGTGTGATGTCCTATACCAAAAAAAGGAGTACCATTATCATTCAACTTGATCCAATTAAAGCAAACAGTAACGTAGTCTAGACCCCACGCTTCAATAAGTTCAGGTATTTCTTTTAATAACATCGGAAATGTTACCCAACACCATACTACTCCGTCTTCTTTCAACATACTTTTTATAGGTATATTTTTTATATCTTCTAACGGTACTGTATCATAAACGTTGTCGGCTACTCCTTGTCCTACCTTTTTATCATAAGACCAAGGAGGGTCAATATAAATTAGATCGTATTTCTTTCTTATATTACTAACGTCTATCATTATGTTGTTCCTCCTTGTACTTTGGCTTAGTAGAGCCATTTAAACTCCTTCTAAGGCATGGTTCTGATTTATACGCCTCTAACTGCACTCGCAACGCGCTTACTCTTAAATCATACTCTAAATAGCTTTTACGTAGTTTTAGCATTCGTGTCTTGTAATAGTTGATTCTTAGCGAGATCCTACGCTGAGTTCGGTTGTATTTGTTATTAATTGACATTTAAGACTCCGTTATCAGTTTTTTCAAGTTCAAGCCCGCAATCCATAGCAGTTACTAGTACTCTAATAACAATTTTGTGATGTGCGCGCGGATGAACTCGCTTATTGTAGCATTTAGGACATTCGTCCGAATTATAATTCGTAGTTAAATGGTATTGTCCGCATTTACAGGTTTTGTAAATCATTTTAAATCACCTTTTGATAAACGCCCGGTTTTATTTCTGTGATAGATCCTTCTTTGATTAATATTGCCAATTCTTTAAATACAATATCTATGTTCAGACCTTTATGTTCTAGTAAAGAATTAACCGAAAAAGGCTTGGTTGAATCTATATCTTTTAAAATAGTTGTAACAGGCATCACAGGCATCACAGGGTATTCTGACTCTATAGAAAAAAATTTTTTTTTTATTAGAGTGAGAATACCCTGTGATGCCTGTGATGCCTGTGACGAATCTTTTATTTTTTCTTTAAATTTTTTATTTATGGCGTCTATACTTACCAACCTTTGCACGTTAATCGTGTCTACCTGTTGTAATTCTTCAGGGACACCAAATTTGCACCCATTCCAAACTCTTTCGCCTCCTTTTTCGCGGTTTAACTGCCCAGTGTCGACACCGATTTCACTAAAAACATCCTTTATTGTTTTCTCACCTAACTGTTTCAACTTATAGTTTCTACAATACATTGAGTACATTTTTCGGACATCATCTTTTAGTATTTTACTATCCCAATCTTCAATTATGAAGTCACTTATGAAAGCTCTAAATGAATTAGTTTTCCTAATCCAAAACTCTTTAATTGCTTCAGTATTCTTGCTCATACTGAATTGTTTCTTTTTTAATAATCTATCTAAACCATCCAAAGCCCAATTTAAACAACCATTTAACTCTTCTTCAGTAGCAATCTTATTAATAATGTTAGGATCTTTTAATTTATATTTCCACTTGTCCTCTTCAGGAATGTTAATTAATTCTTCTTGACCCACAAAAGTGTAAGGAAATTCTATTAAATTCCATCTTTCCCAGAAACCTTTACTCATATCGTTAACAGCAGGTAATTCATTTGCACAGAATATCATTTTGGCGTAATTAACAAAATTTAGTCTAGGTAAGAATTTTCGTGGGGCAGAAATAGGGTCTCTTGCGGTAATTCCTTTGAATAAACCTGTATTAGCCATAGTCTTACTATCTATGTCTCCTGCTAGGTTAACTAACTTACCGAACAATTCACTAACTGCATACTGATCTGTGCCTATATCTTGTAAAGGTATTGCGCACCAATTATCACCTATAAACTTCTTTAATAGGTTGATTGTCTTACCTTTACCATTACGACCATTACCGCTAAACATAAACGCCTTTTCGATTAAATATTCTCTGTAAAGTACGAATCCGAATAATTCTTGCAATACTTTAACATCTTCTTTGTTCCTAATTACGTCTCCAAAGAATTTAATTATGCTGGGACATTTCGCGTCAGGGTCATAACTGATAGGTAACTTATTGAAGAATATCTTACTCGAATCAAACGGCATAAGTTCCCTTGTAAGTAAATTAAATAAACCATTTTGTAAACAAATCAATTCAGGATTTTCTGTGTCTCTGTTGAAAAAATCTTTACTTTCAATAAATGTATCGACTTCAATTTTACAAATAATCTTATTTACGACTTGAGTAGTATAAGCTACACCCATAATTTGTCTGATAAATTCTTTAATATAAGACTTACCTTGCGGTTTGTATATTCCGTCAATGTATAGCCACATTTCAGTTTTGTCGTCCCCTCTTATAGTATAAATTTGATTTCTGTTTAGAAATTCTGTTGCAATCAATTCAAAAGCTTTATCTCCTTTTTTTTCTAACAAATAAGTTATTACTTTAGTTCTTATTCCTTGTATACCATTTTTATCTTTTGATATGGCATAACACGCTTCAGGAATTTCGTTGTTGTAACCTGTATAATGAATTATTTCTATAGGTTTATTTGTTTTTGCGTGTAACCTTGCTTCACCCGGTTTGTAAGGATATAACAAAGTACAATTAGTATTTTCAGTTTTTATTTCTGCTTCAGGAATTAATGCACGAAAATAATTAACTAAATTTCTTTTAGTTTCTAAATAATCTGCACGATGCAATAATTCTTTGAAAGATAATAATATTTTTATTCCTCTACCCTCTTCTGTTGAGTAACAAGTGTACTTAAACTCAGCAACATCTAATAATTTAAATACGTCAATCAAAGGATTTTTATTATCACTAAGATTTATACCTTTATGTTCAAAATCTAAATCTAATACTATCCACTTTTTCAAAATTGTTTTCCCGTCATTAGCCCTAGAGTAAAATTCTTCTTTACTAAGCCTTTCTGAGCTTCTATCAGAATAATATAAATTGAATTGTTCAGTTGGATCTAATTCGCTTAAAGCGATACGCCCAGCTTTTTTTTGTCCTAAATAATGTAACATTTGTGATGACGAGTCGTCACCGTCAGAATTAACTTTCCTTATTTGTAGCCCTAAATCTTCACTTCTTTGCGTCCACTTTAAATGCCATTCTTCAAGATAATATGTTTTACCTCTATATTTTTTTAATTTATAACTTGTTATATTACACCATCTCCGTTTTTTCTTTAAACTTTATTTCGCGTGAAAGTGTTAAGAATCGTTTACCTATTTAAACTTTTATTTACATTAAGTAGTAGGGTCATAAACTCTATTATTGAGAAGTAGTGAATAATTTCTTACGTTTACTTGTTTTAATTATTACTGGATCTGCTGTTTGTTTTTGAAAGAAACTCTTTTTTTGGTTACTATCAACTTTACTATCAATACTATCGATCTTACTATCAACCCGCGAATTATCGACAGCGTATGCCGTGTTACGTAATTGATAGCCCTTCCTTCCTTTTCGCTTCAATATCATATACTCTTCTTTCTTCATATATTATAGTATGCACGACAAAGTTTATATATGTTCCGCAGAAAGGAAACCTTTATATATGACTTAGTATAACTATAAGTAATAAGAAGTAACTACTTGTTACTTAAAGAGGTTGAACACAATGAATGAAAAATTAAATATGAAACACGACGCAGTTAACTTTGCAGAACTATCTAAAAGTATGTGGGACGACATTAAGAAGAACAGCGACAAATTCTTTGATCATTTCAGGCAACACGCTGAGGAGTTAATGAAATGACTAAAAACAATGTATTAATTCAAGACGAAGTAGATGTGGCTAAGATAACTAACCTATTTCACGATTGCATAAAAGCGCGAACATTGGATAGGAAGTACGCGAGGAACAATTAAAGTGAATAGATACGAACTTTTTAAGAAGCTTGTTAATATCAGCAATAGCTTAGATAAATTCAGGCTGGTGTTAGAATGACTTGGGAAGATAAATATGATAAAATAAACACTGACGATGACGGTTATTTGTATGTTTTTGGCGGTCATTACACAGCTGAACAATGCAGAGATATTGTTAAAGAAGATAATTATGACGACCCGGAATTGTACAGTAATTTTGTTGAACATGTTTATGTTAAGTTTGGGTTTGTACATATTGATTGTGAAAATGTTTCAGGTTGGCGTGTGATGGTTGAACATAAACCTGGTAGGATTAAAGCAACTTCACTTTATACAAAAAAGCAATATAAATTATATAAGGAGATGTTGAAAAGGTGAGTAGAGAACCGAATAATAGGGGTAGTGAAGAAATAGATAACTTTAGTAAGACGTTCTTTTTTGCTGTTGAACATACAGCAAAGACTTCACCTATGGACATTGATGATTTTAATAGTTTATTACAACTTATATGTAAAAAGTATAATTTGAAAAGTTGTCAATGTGTATGGCGAGAAAAAGATATGAAGAGGTTGAAAAATGAAAAAAATGAACATAGAAATATCTGACAAGACTAACCTGAAATTGGCACATCTGAAATTGGATTGGAAGATGGGTAATAAGAAGGAAGTTGTTAAGAAGATACTTAGCGAGTATAAGGTTAAGAAACGATGAAAGAAACAACAGAAACTAAACTAGATAACGCCAAGAACGAGTTACAACGTATCATTAAACGTATAGGGGCAGGCATAAGTAAAGCCATCAAAGATTTCAAGAATTACTCTAGCCCTGAAGAAGAGATGAAGCGGTTAGACACGAAACTTGCTTTAATGACTAAGAAGGAAGCTGTTGCCGAGAAACGTGACAAGATCAACGAGAAGAAAGCTAAACTGAATAAAAGTAAAAAGGATAGTAACCCGTTCAGCGGTAACGATGGTTGGCAAAGTCCGTTTTAAGAGGTGACAATATGAAAGAAGCACGTACAAGTATAAGATTAGTACCACAGTATAAAGTTTGCAACCATAATTTCAAGAAACAAATATTGAAGATGTGGTACGGTGAAAAGATAGTTATGTATTGTGAAGGTTGCGGATGTGTTGAACAATGACCGAAAAAACAGTGTTATTGCAATTTTATGAAGAAAAGGAGTTCAACAATTTCATATCTAAATATGTTAAACCAAAATTAGGTAGCATTATTAATTATGTAAATATTAATGATGAACAATTAACTAAGATTATAGATGGGGAAGATGGCTGAATACATAACATTTTCAGATATAGAAATTAATTATCGTGGCAAGTCCATTAAAAAAGCTAGACAAAGTGTGAAGAATAGTTGGAATAATGATATTTATAAGCTTGAACTAGTTGAAAAAAAAGAAAATTAAAAATGTACGTTTGAGTTTACGTACTTTTTTCTTTTTCTAATATAGCTTTTTATATATTTTGTTGCAACCGCCTCAGTCTTAAATCTTCTATGAATTTTATTGTCTAAATACATAGTGTAAGGCGTTGTTTTTGCCGAACCATAACCTGACCTATCATTTTTAAGTGTGATCTGCGGTCGTTTTATAGTAATTATTCTTTCAGTCTTTTTCGTTTTTATTCCGTAAGCTAAACTCAATTTAGTAACCTCTAGGCTTGCTTTTAAGTTTTCTTGTTTCTTTCATAATGATCCTCCTTGTGAATGTGATAAGAACTATGCAACGCTAACGGAGAGAAAACGTCGCAAGCTCTATGTAAATATAATTTTAAAGTGTTATTGACTCCCGTTGTTCTGGGGAGTTATCGTTTTAGTTAGTTTCAATTAACTATTCAGTCCTTTCTGTAGAAGTAGCCAAGGATCAAAAATGCCATAGCAACTACAATCAATATTCCTATCCAAGTTGGGATAGTAGCCATCTTTTCAATGTAACTTATTGAAGAGTTATAGGCGGTTGATTTTTCTTTACAACTGTAATCCACGTATGCAGGAGTAGTATAATTCAAACCTGTCGTGATAGTTATACCGCTAGTTGAACACGAATAATCTGCGCTCGGTATGAGGTCAGAATTTGCGCTGTCGTTATAGACCGCTGAACAACTTAAAGTATAACAATTTGTGTATGATAATGCTTTTTGAGTTGCATTAGTGAAAGTTACACTTTCGTTAGTAATTAAAGTTGTACTTATGTCGTCACCTACAGTTGTTGTTAAAGAACCGAGAATAATTAAACCGACAACTAACACTATACCTGCGCCAACTATGCCTAGTATAAATTTGCTTATATCGTCAGTTTCCATTTGTGTTTTACCTCGTTAAAATTAGATTAAAAAAAAAGGAGTAGCCGAAGCTACCCAGCTATTTTAGTTTAGTTTATCTACTGTGCTTTGTAGAAGTATCCTAATACTAAGAAAGCCATTGCTACAACAATTAAGATTCCTATCCAAGTTGGAATAGTCGCCATTTTAACTAATATGTCATTAGACGCGTTGTATTCGTGTGAACCAGTTGTAGTTGTGTCTCTTAATTCGCCCATTACGATTAAACCTACTGTTAATACTACACCAATACCTACAATACCTAAAATGAAGCCTTGAACTCCACCAATATTACCTTTATTATCCATTTTTTTCATTTGATTTCCTCCTTCGTCCTTTTTAATCTGAGTAGGACATTAGTTTTATATTGATTAGAATAGGTTAGGTTGTTTTTATACTTTTTATTGGTTTAGACGAGAAGTAGTAAAGAAAAAAAGAATTAGTTTGAACCGCCGTTCACGTATAATACGAAGGTGA
>Ga0222667_1000158_pt1 | contig 39166 bp, 41 predicted proteins | sample AntAcemetagen657_FD_179854 | JGI IMG/M metagenome (GOLD analysis project Ga0222667, IMG submission 179854) | Saline water microbial communities from Ace Lake, Antarctica - #657 | ecosystem: Environmental > Aquatic > Non-marine Saline and Alkaline > Saline | place: Antarctica: Ace Lake... | reverse complement strand
TTATTCATATTTATCCTCTTTTGCTTATTTTATTACGTGATATTTAGTAAACAATGTGTATTAAAAGGAGCATTAAACTAAGATAGACCTACAAATAAATTTTTATTAAAAATAAAAAAAAAAAAATAGATGTTAAAATTAATTAAATATTATCTACTCAACTACTTTAACATTAACAGCTTTAGCGCCTTTATCATCTTCTACAATTTCGTAAGTAACATTAACACCGTCTTTGATAGCGCCTTTGTCTTCGATTCCTGTTTCATGAACAAAATAGTCTTTACCATCTTCTCCAGTTACGAAACCAAATCTTTTCTTGAAATTATAAAATTTCACAGTACCGTTCATTATTTATTCACTCTTTGTTATTTTATTTAATCTAATGTTTTATTATAGATTATAATATAATTATTATAGCAAAGGTATATAAAGGTAAGTAAGGGTTCAATAATCAAACAAATTACAAGAAATTTCTTTGTTTATTTTATTTTGTTAATTTATTATATTTTTCTAAAAATACTTATTTCTTAAGAACTTTTTTAACAAAATTAGTAATTGGAATCACTAACATTGATGATAATCCAAAGATAAAGATATAGATCCAATGTGTTACTGTTAATGGAACTAGATGGAAAATATTTTGCATGAACCCATTATAAACTACAAAGATCTGTAGAACTAACACTAATAAACAACTATAGATTAATGGTTTGTTAGATAGTAGATGTTCCTTTGTGAACTTACCTTCTGCATTTACAATAAATGCAAAGAACAATTCAAACACCACAATTGCTGTTAATATAATTGTTCTAGCATAGGATGAGGTTGCTAGATCAAAAGTATTTATTCCTAATGAAATATCTAAACCCATACCATAACTAAATAATATTAACTCACCTACAATCTTAACTATTAAAGCAACAACTATAAACACTACAAACCTATTAAAAATACCCTCACCTTTCCTTCTAGGTGGTCTTTCCATAATATCCTTTGAGGCTTTTCTTCTTCCTAGTGCTATGGCTGGTAGGGAATCAGTTACCATGTTTATCCAAAGTATTTGTAAAGCTAATAATGGTATTGGTAGATTAAAGATTGTTAATAACCCAACAGTTAGTAGTAAATCAAAATTAACAGCAAGCATATACTTAACAAATAAAATTATATTATCATAGATTCTTCTACCTTGCTTAATTGCCTCAATAATTGAAGAAAAATTATCATCCTTAAGAACTATGTCTGCTACTTCTTTAGTGGCTTCAGTGCCTTTTATACCCATGGCTATTCCAATATCAGCAGATTTGATAGCTGGTGCATCATTCACACCATCACCAGTTACTGCTACTACTTCTCCTGCTGCCTTTAGTAGTTCAACAATTCTAAATTTATGATTTGGTTTAGCTCTTGCAAAGATATCTGTTTTTTTAATTAGTTCAGTTGCTTGTTTATTGTCTAGGTTATCAATTTCTGATGCATCTGTAACTCTTACATTCTTAAAACCAATATCTTTGGCTATTGCTTTTGCTGTTAGAGCATAGTCTCCAGTTATAATTTTAGTTTTAATTCCTGCTCTTCTTGATAGCTCTAGTGCTTTTTTAACATCTGCTCTTGGTGGATCAATCATTCCTACTAGACCAAGAAATATTAAATTATCTTCATTTATGTTTTTAATATTATTAATTGGTTTGTATGCAAAGCCTAATACTCTTAGAGCACCCTCTGCATATCCTTCTTCTAATTTTTTAAATTTATTTATATCTTTTTGAGTTATTTTTCTTACTTTTCCATTAATTAGTATTCTATTAGATTTTTTAATAACTTCTGAGAAAGCACCTTTAGTTAGTAATTCATAATTATTATTTATTTTATGTGCTGTTGACATCATTTTTCTTTCTGAGGTAAATGGCATTTCATTTATTGTTTTATAGTTATTAGTATAATTGAACTTTCTTGAAAGAACTTTAAGTGCTATTTCAGTAGGGTCACCAATCACAGAATCACTAGATATGAAGGAATCATTACAGTTTTCGCATACATCTAGTAGTTTATTTAGCTCATGGTTGTTTTCTTTGTAAATATCATTGATTGAGTAACCAGTTCCTTTAATTTCTTTACTAAAAGAAGAAGTTGCTACTTTTTTAACAGTCATTTCATTAAGAGTTAATGTTCCTGTTTTATCTGAGCAGATTACTGTTGTTGAGCCTAAGGCTTCAATTGATGACATTTTTCTTACAATTGAGTTTTTCTTTGACATTATCTGTACACCCATGGCTAATGTTAAAGTAATAACAATTGGTAGTCCTTCTGGTATTGCTGAAATTGCTAGAGATACAGATATTAGGAACATATCTACAATTCCTAATCCTCTAAATAATCCAATTATAAATAATATAATTATTAATATTACTAGAATAATAACTATGTTCTTAGATAGTTTATTTAGTTGATGTTCAAATAATGAAGTAGATTTTGATTCTTTTGCTACTAACCCTACAATCTTTCCAAACTCAGTTCTAATTCCTGTTTTTGTAACTTCTGCTTTTGCTTTTCCAGAAACCACTGTTGTTCCTGAGAATAGTTTAGTTATTTCTTTAGGTTTTAGTCTTTTGTTTGATGGTACTGATTCACCAGTTAGTACTGATTCATCTACTTTTAATGAAAAGCATTCTATTAGGTTCATATCTGCAGGTATTTTGTTGCCTTCAGATAATAGAACAATATCTCCAGGAACTAGTTCTTCTGTGTTTATTTCTTTTTGCTTTCCATCTCTAATAACCACAGTTGAGCTTGTTAGCATCTTTTTAAGAGCACTAACTGCTTTTCCTGCTTTATATTCTTGGAAAAAACCAATTACTGCATTTACTATAACAATTGCTAAGATTACAGCAGCATCTACTTTTTCTCCAATTACAAAAAAGATAATTGCTGATATTATAAGTACAATAACTAATAATGAGGTAAATTGTGATATAATCATTTTAAGAACTAGGAAATTGTTTTTAATACTTATTTTATTAGGTCCGTATTGCTCTAGAAGTTGTTTAGCTTTTAGTTCAGTTAGGCCTATATTTATATCACTCATTATACTTACATTATGATATATACCTTTTAAAATATATTTATTTACTATATACTGTATGAAAATACTATTAATTTCAAATAATAAGTTTTTAGATAAATTACCTACTGTTAAGTTTAATATTAAAAAGCATGAAGTCACATTACCAACTTTTCAATTAGGTAAGGTTTCTGATTATTCAAATCAGAAAAAACAATTTTTAGATAAAGATATTAATCTATTAAAAACAGTTGATTGTTTATTAGTTTGTAACTTTGATAAGGGTAAATCTAAAAACTATATTGGACCTTATAGTTTGATACTTATGGGTATTGCTTATGCTTTAGGTAGAAAGATATATCTTCTTTATGATATTCCTAGTTCTAAAAATAAAGAAGAGATTGAGGCATTAGGAGCAATACCTCTTAATGGGAAGTTAAAGGAATTAAGATGATTAAATTAATAATTTTTGATTTATGGAAGACATTAGCCACAATAGCTAACCCATTATACCATTTCTCATTACTTATTAAGAAAGAGTTTAAACTTAAACAGTATGAAGATGAAATAATTAGTGCTTTTGAAAAAACAGTACAAACTAAGTACTGGGAAACAGAATTTGATTCTTATAATGCACTTGCTAAAAATCTAGGTATTAAACCTACTAAAGAAAATACAATGAAAATACTTGCAGTAAGAGATAAAGCTGAAGCAAATATTAATATTTATAAGTTTGCAATACCATTACTTAAACAATTAAGAGAAAAAGGATATAAAACTGGCTTATTAACAAATAGTTCTATATTTATTTATAGAACTATTAAAGAAAATACAAAATTATTAGATTATATTGATTATCCTTTATTTTCTTTCCAAGTTGGAACTGTTAAACCAGATCCAATCATCTATCTAGAGATGCAAAGAATTGCTAATCTTAAAAATAAAGAGATATTAATGATTGGAGATACTTATTCTAAAGATGTTCAGGCACCTAAGGAGCTTGGGTGGAATGCTATTCACTTTAAGGATGATTATAATAAACTTAAAGAAGATCTAAAGAAGTATGCTATTGAAATAAAATGAAGTATCCAACAAATACTATTAGTTAGTTGCTTTCAGTTGTACGATGATAGCGTACAACTCAAATAATATTACTTTTAACTGTCGAAAATTATTGTTAGTTGATTTCAACTGTACGATAATATCGTACAATTCAAATTGTAAAATAGTATCTAAGGGGTATGTACAATTTGTACCCACCCTTTATTTAATATATTATTTAGAGTCTAATGAATCAGTTAAAGCAAACACAACATTTCAAGTTTATAAATTAGTAATCATGACCAGGACAAAGTACTTTCCAATCTAATTCTTTTAGTTTATCTAAGGATTCTTTCATTTTTTCAGGAATAGAAGTAGGTAAATCCATTCTTCCAATATTATTTTCAAAGAAAAGGGTATCTCCTGAAAAAAGTGTTTTTCTTTTAGAATCATAAATACAAATTGATCCTTTTGTGTGTCCTGGTGTTTCAATAACTTGTAGATATTCAGGTAATTTTAGTTCTTTTATATCTTTAATAGTAATATTAAATTTATTAGCTATTGGTTTTAGAAGAATTGTTCCAAATTTATCTTTATTTAGATCATTTATTTCTTGTTTAGAGGTATAGAAAGTAGCATTTGGAAATAAATCATAGTTTCCAATATGATCATAATGTAAATGAGTAAAAATAACTGTTTTAATTTCTTTTAAATTAATTACTTTTGAAAGATCTATTTTAATTGAGGTTTTATCTTCTGAAAAACCAGTATCAATCACTATATCTTCTTCTGATAGATAATAAATATTAGATTCTCCTGTTATTTTCCAAATTCCATTACTAATTTCTTCTAACATATAATCAACTGTCCAACAAATACTGTGTTTACTCAAAAGGAACTACAATTTCTTTATGGATATTACCCACAGTAAAATAAAAATAATTTTTAATACAATCATTAAATTTATCTTGTAATTCACTCATAATTTTTTTAAAATCAACTAAATTCTTTGCATAAATCTCAATTTCTAAATCCCAACCACCTATTGTTTTGTAAATTTGGAAAATTTGTAAGTTACTTTCACAATATTTAAACATTTCATTATATTTTTTGAAATTTGAGAGATTTATAAAAATTTTATAATAGGTATATCCAAATTTATTCCAATCCAAATCTGGTTTATATCCTTTAATTATTTCTTTTTTTTCTAATTCTTTTATTCTATTTATTATAAATTGTGGATTTCTATTAATTGATTGTGCAATTTCAACAATTGGTCTTCTTATATTTTTAGCTAGTTCTTTTAGAATTATTATATCATTTTTATCATAATCTACTTTTTCACAGTCGCCAAACACTCTTAGCTTTGGTGGTTCTGTAATTGTATCTGGATTTAAAAAATCTCTAGTATAACTATAAATTGGTGCACAAATAGATATATGATATTTATCTATATTTTCTTTATATTTTTTTAAAATATCTACCCAAACTTTATGAAAATCAGGTGTGACTTTAACAACAATACCAAATGCAAAATCCCAAATATTATCTATAGCTATTGCTTGTGGTATATTATTATAACTACAAATATCTTTTATAATTTTAATTTTATCTTCTTTAGAAGTATTTTGGAATTTAATATATATTCTATATGTTGTATATCCTAACTTAGAAGTATCCAAAATACAAGAATAACCTAAAATAAATCTATTTAGTTCTAAATTTTTAATTCTATAACTAACTCTTTGTTTAGAAACCTTAAGTTTTTTTGCAATATTTGATATAGATATCTTACAATTTCTTTCTAATTCAGAAATTATTCTTTTATCTAATAAATCCAATTCTGCCATACTATTTATTACAATATCATTGTTTTTATAAATATATCTATTTTTGTCAAAAAATAACTAGGATTGTTTTTATTAACCCAAAACAACATAATTAACTTATTAAGTTAAGAAAATTAATGAGGTGTAAAAAATATGAAAAAAAATACAAAATGGATTTTAGGAATTTTGATTATTGTTATACTAGCAACAGTAATCATTTCAATAAGTACAAATAGCACAACAAATAACCAAGATATAATTAAAATTGGTGTATTAGCTGATCTTTCAGGAGATTATGTAGGTTATTTTGAAGGTATACCAAGAGGTATAGATATTGCAATAAATGATTTAGAAGAACAAGGTTATAATATTCAATTAATTATGGAAGACCAAATGTCATGTAATTCAACTGAAGCAACAAAAATTGTTAATAAATTAATAAATATAGATCAAGTTGATTTTATTGTTGGAAGTAGTTGTAGTTCTGCAACATTATCAATAATACCAATTGTTGAAGAATCAAAAACTATTATGATTTCTCCAGCATCATCATCTCCAACAATCACAAATGCAGGAGATTATATATTCAGAACATATATGTCTGATGATGAAAGAGCAATAAAACAAGCAGAATTAGCATATGATTTAGGTTATAGAAATTTAGCAACTATTACAGATGTATCAAACGAATCAGCAATAAGATATACAGAAACATTTGAAAACACATTTAAAGAAATGGGTGGGACAATTGTAATTTCTGAAAAAATCATAGATGCACAATCTAATAGTTTCAAAACAGAGTTAGAAAAAATAAAAGTTAAAAATTCAGATTTATTTTTAATAACAATAACTTCTCATAAAGGGTTTGTACAAGTTCTTAAAGAAGCTAAAATATTAGGTATAGATGCAAAAATATTTGGTGCTGGTGAAACTGCAGAAAATCCAGAAGTTCTAGAAGTTTTAAATCTTTTAGAAAAGCAAGATGATGGATTAATATATATTATTCCAGGAAACCCACCAGAAACAGATGAATTAAAGGAATTTAGAGAAACATACAAACTAAAATACAATAAAGATGAAATTGATCCATTCTCAACAGAAAGTTATGATGCAGTAATGTTAGGTGTTAAAGCAATACTTGCAAGTGATGGTACAAAAGAAGATATTAAAAACAAAGTATATGATGTAAGTAAAAAATATCAAGGAATATCTGGAAATGTAACTTTTGATGAATTTGGTGATGTTCACAAAGATGTTCTTTTCAAACAAATCATAAATGGAGAGTTTGTTGTTTATAACAACTAATTCTTTTTTTCTTTTTTATTTTATAATTAAAAATGATTATTATGAATACAAAAATTCAATTAATATTTCCAGAAGGTGGATCTAAATTATCTAGTTCAGGCATACTACCACCTGTTGGAATTATATCAATTGCAACATATATTAAAAATAAAATGCCAAAGATTGAAATTGAATTATTTGATGGCGAAATAATAAAACAAAAAGAAATTGAAAAAAAGATATGTGCAAAAATTATAGGTATTAGTACAACTGGTGCAAACTATAATAATACATTAAAAATTGCTAAAAAAGCAAAAAAGAAAGGTGCATTAATAATATTAGGTGGATCACATGCTACTGTTAAACATAAAGAGATTTTAGAAAAAAATAAATATATAGATGCAGTTGTTAGAGGCGATGGAGAAATTACTTTTTATAAATATATTAAAGCAATATTTAATAATAACATAAATGATCTTAAAAAAATTAATAATTTATCATTTAGATTAAATAATAAAATAATTATTAACTCACCTACATGTGCTATTAATTTAATAAATTTAAATAAACTACCATTACCTGATTATTCATTACTTGGAGATACACTTAAAAAATATGAAATAAATTTTGAAAATAGTAAATATAAAAAATCAGGTTTCACTAAGTTTATAAGTATAGAATCACAAAAAGGGTGTTCAAAAGCGAAAATACTATCTAAAAATAAAGGGAGATGTAGCTTTTGTGCAAGAATTGACTTAGGATTACGAAGACTTAATCCTAATGAATTTTGGAAAAGAATTATTAAAATACATAATAATAATAGTAAAACTTTAATTTGGGATATTTCTGATAATTTTATTGGTAAATTATCAAAAGATGATGTTTGGCTTAAAGAATTAGCAAAAAGCAAACCAAAAACACTAAAAAATAAAGTTTATTTTAAGATATTTGCAAGATCTGATAATTTAGATATAGAAACTATTAAACTTATTAAAGAAATTGGTGTTTCTGAAATATTTATTGGAATTGAGTCTGGTGATCAAAACAAACTGGATTTAATAAACAAAGGTACAACAATTAAAGATAATATTAATGCAATTAGAAATCTTAAAAAATATAATATTAAAGTATATATTAGCCTAGTTTATGGATTACCTAAAGAAGATAAACACAGTCTTAAAAAAACATATCAACACACTAAAAAGTTAATAGAAATTGGAAATATAACAGATATTGGTGCAAGAGTTCTCTTTCCACTTGCTGGATGTATTGATCATCAAAAGTTAATAATAAAATTAAAAAATAAACACAAAATTAGTTTAGCAAATAAAATCACAAATTGTGATTATTATAATCCATATAAACTACAAAAGTTATGGGTCAAGTACTTAACTAACACTAGTTCTAAAGAAATAAATATATATCATAAAAAAATAATGAAACTTGCTAAAATTAAAAATATTAAAATAAATAATACAAAAAGATTATTTTTAAATAAAAAGTGATAGTTATGAACTATAATAAAATTGTATTGGTAGAACCAAAAATAACAGCACCAAGAATAGATGGATTCTCAGAAATTGCAGAACCAATAGGCTTATGTTATATTAAATCATATCTTAAAAAAAGAGGATATAATGTGAAAATAATACAACAAGCATTTAAAACAGATAAAGAAACTATTGATTTAATTTTAAAAGAAAATCCAGATGCTGTTGGTTTTACAATGACAACAAATATGTATAATAGAGTTAAAAGATTTTCTAAAATATTAAAAGATAGAAATATATTCACTATTGTTGGAGGAGCACATCCAACTAATTCACCAGAAAGTTGTGTAAAACACTTTGATTATATAATAATTGGTGAAGGAGAAGAAACAACTTTAGAATTATTAAATAATTTAAATTTAAATAAAAAAACTAATAAAATTAAAGGTATTGCATATTATGATTGTAAAATTAAAAAAACAATTATTAATCCAAGAAGAAAAAGACTTAATTTTGATAAACAAGAATTGCCAGATAGAGAAGACTTAGATATGACAATATATAAAAAAACATTTGCCTTTTACCCATTTCCAACAGATATTAAAAATTTAGGTACAATATTAGGGTCTAAAGGTTGCCCTTATAATTGTTCTTTTTGTTCTAACAATTCACAATGGAAAAGACAAGTAACAAGTAGATCTGCAAAAAATATATTTAAAGAAATTAGATTATTATATAAAAAATATAATGTAAATTATATTTGGTTTCAAGATGAAACATTTACATTAAATAAAGAAAAAGTTATTGAGTTATGTGATAAAATAATAAAAAGCGGTATGAAAATTTATTTTGGATGTATGTCAAGAATAAATATGATAGATAAAGAATTATTAGGAATTATGAAAAAAGCAGGTTGGCACCACATAAGTTATGGTATAGAAAGTGGTGATCAAAAAACACTAAATAAAATGGATAAAATGATTGATTTAAAAAATGCAAAAAAAGTAATTAAAATGACACTTGATAATGGCATAATACCAAGAGCATTTTATATAATTGGAACACAACATGACACAATAAAAAGCTTAGAAAAAACAAAGAAATATGCAATTGAATTAGATACATTATTTTCCAGATTTGGATATCTTTATCCTTTTTTAGGAACAAAAGATAGAGAATATATAGATAAAAATAAATTGTGGATTGAATCACCTACCAATCTAAATTTAGTGCATTGCTTAAAACCAGTTGTTAAATCTAAGGTATCTAAAGAGTATTTAATTAAATTTAGGACAGATGTATTAAAAAATATATATACAAGTAAAGAATACCAAGAAAGAAAAAATAAATTTCTACAGAAATACCCTGAATATAAAGAATCTTATAAAAAATGGAAAGAATATAATTATTACATCAATTTATAATTTTATTTATTATTGATCCATTTATATGTTCAGTCATTGCTTTGTTCTTAATAATTGTTAATTTTAAAGAATATTTAGCTTTAGCAATTTCATTTAACTTAATTAAATCTAATTTTTCTAAGTTTTTATTTTTCTTAAAGAAATCCTTTAACTTTTTAGTTAATTCTTTTGGGTGTTCAGTTTGTAATATTAAATCACCATAGGTCCCCATATACATATTTTCATCAAAGTCTGGTTTTTTTATGTTTTGAGAAACATGGATACCACCTATATTCTTATGAAACTCAATATTATGAACATTTAAAGTAGAATCTTTATGTGTTAAAAAATAAGATTTAATTCCTTTTTCTTTAATTTCATACAAATTAACCATCACACCACCACGACAAAACTGTCATGTATATGTGATGCAAAATATTTATAAATAAATCATTTTAAACACAAAAATGACTTAAAAAACAGACTTTATAACTAAATGTTTATGTGTGAACTGAGCAAAACCAGTTCAATGGGTAAACCAGAAGTTATAAACTGCCTTTCCTTCTTTTTCTTCTATTAAATCTAATCTACAAAAACCAAATCTCTCCAAATAAGATAGTATTTTAAAATATGAATATTTTCTTTTTTTAAATCAAAATCAATTTTTGAATTATCTTTAACAATTAAATAGTTTTTATTTAATTTTAATTTTTGCACAGCTTTTAATTTAAAGTTTTTAACTTCTTTATAAGTAATTTGATTTTTATATTTTACTTCAACACCAATTTTATTTAAAGTAATAGAGTTGTATATAATAAAGTCAATCTCATTTACTCCTCTATTATCCCAAAAGTATTCTGCATTTAACTGAAAAGCAACATCAGCTTCAATAAATTTACTCTCATTAGGATTATTAGTCACAAAAGATATTAATGTTGTACAAAAAGGATAAAACTTTTTTGAGCTTTTTTCTATCTTTCTTGCATTATTTGAAAAGTTATATACTTTTCTTACTAGGCCACTATTTATTAAATAATCTATATATTTTGAAATTTTATTTCTATCTGTTCCCAAATCCTTAGCTAAGTCATTATAATTTATAATCTGACCTGGATCTTTTAATATAATTTTTAAAATACTTAATAAAATATCAATATCAACATCTAATATATATTTCTCTGAATCTTCAAATATTATTTTTTTAATTATTGTGGTCACATAGTCTTTAGATTCAATTGAAGAGTTTATTGCTAATTGAGGATATTGCCTTTTTAAATATACTTTATACTGTTCAATAAATGCATCATCATATACAGCTTTTAATAAATTTGTATTATTTGAAAAAACTAAATATTCCTTAAAACTTAATTGTGGTACAAAATATTCAAAAATTCTTCCTGCAAGACTTTCTTTTTTACTTACTCTTAATGTGGATCCACTTACAATTAATTTAATATTTGGATAATTATCATATATTATTTTTATTTTTTCTTGCCAATTATATATTTTTTGTATTTCATCAAAAAAAAAATAAAGTTTTCCAGAATCAATAGATTTACCTCTAATAATTTCATATTCTTTTAATAATTTAAAAATATCTTCTGTAAAATCATCATATGAAAAATAAAATATATCTTTTACATTTATTTTATTACTAATTAAATAATTTATTAATTGTTTAATTAAAACAGATTTTCCAACTCTTCTAGAACCTTCAATAGACAAAATTAATTCATTAGATAACATATTTTTTTCTAGATTATAATAAACATCTCTTTTTATTGGGTAATCAATAAGATCACCTTTCCAATGCTTATTTTGAAAGTAAATTATTTCTTGCATATACAAATAAGATACAATACATTTATAAATAGCAATCATATTTGTTACAAATTTGCACAAATAACCATATTTAGTGACAAATTTATTGTTTTTTTAGTAAAAAATGTGCTTTAATAGTTTTAATTTGTATGTTTACTAATGGGTAAACCAAAAGTTATAAACTTTACTCATCATTTAAAATATAATTAAAATCTATTAAAATATCTAAATAATTAAAATTAACTTTTTTATTTAGTTTTTTAATATTGTTATATTCAGCCAAACAAAAATTATATAAATCAGCTTTTACTTTTTTAGTTAATATTAAATCTCTTGCAACATCATGTTTTTTTAAATTAATTAATTTTAATACTTTTTTTCTATTTCCATTATTTTTATTAAACAATAATTCTGGCAATCTATTTTTATTATTAATAAAATCTCCAAAAGACTCATGATGTTTTTCATAATAATCATCAAAATCATCACAAACTTGTCTAATCCTTCCAGAAGAAACACAAATATTTTCAATATTATCATTACAATTGTTATTTACAAGTAAAAATCCAATTTTTACAGCATATTTGATATGACCACCAGTAAACAAGCTAATCATATTTTTATATTTTTTTAACAAGGTAATATACAAAGATTTATTTTTTTTCAAACTCAAATCAACTAATTCACCAGCATAAACATCACTAATAAAATTATTATGATTTTCTAATATCTTTAATCTATTATCTAAAGATGTATTACATAAATTCATTAATTTAAAAAGTGCATTAATTGAATTACATCTATTATGTTCGGATTTAATTAATGCTTGTTCTACACCTATTTTTTTATATAAACATAATTTTCCATTTCTATATTTTGATCCATCTAAAAAATCATCTTTTATTAAGACAGAATCATCAATTAAAGAAATATCATTTAATAATTTCATATGTTTAGATAAAAACTTAAATTTATTAGATTTCAAACCTATAAAGATATAATAGCCAAAGGATTTTTTTATTGGTTGCAACATATAAATCACACTAATGAGTAAACCAGAAGTTATAAACTTTCTTTCCTTCTTTTTCTTCTATTGAATCTAATCTACAAAAACCAAATCTCTCAAACTGAATAATATCTCCTTCTTTTAATTGAGATATATGCTTCTCTGCTTTACCTTTTAATAATTCATGTTTAGGAGTGAAAACAGTAACATCTACTAACTGAGATGGATCTGCTGGTAAAAAGTGTATTATTCTCTTATTATCATTTGGTTCTTCTTTAAATTTAATATAGTCTTCTGAGTCAAATACTAATTTATTAAGACCTTGGTATTTAAAGTTAATATTGTCCATTAATCTAATTAGATTATTATTTTTAAAAGAATCAAAATCTTCTTTTTCAATAAAATAATAACCATTTGATTTAAATTTTCTTACACCTAAATTTAATTTAGGATGAAGTGGTAATGAATATTCTTTCTTAGGATCATTTACTATATCTATTTTTATAGGATCTTTAATAAAGAAAAATCTCTTAGAAGTATCATTTAATACTCTTTTATTATATTTAATTAAAGTATCCCATGTTATTACAGAACCTGATGATTTAGTTATTCCAGAATCTACTAACATAAGCTCCATTGCTTTTGGAGTAAAACCTCTTCTTTTTAGAGCTCTTAAAGTTGGTAATGATGGATCATCCCATCCTATTAACTCACCAGATTCAACTTTCTCTCTAATTACTCTTCCTGATGATAACATACCTTCTAGATTAAATCTAGAAAATTCATAAGTATAAGTATCATATAACTTTAGTATTTTTCTAATATAATGATGCAATTCTGATGCCATTTCAAACTCAACTGTTCTTAGTCTATGAGTTATATTAAAATAACCATCCATAATTGCATTTTGGAAGTCATACATAGGATAAACTCTATATTTGTATGCTAACTTAGGATGCTCAGCATCAATTACTCTAAATATGGATGGATCTCTCATTCTTGCATTCTTATGCTTCATATCTATTTTTAGTCTTAAAGAGGCTTTTCCTTCTGGGTACTCTTTTTTCATTTCTTCCCATATAATTAGATTTTCTTGAGGTGAATGATTTCTACAATCACATTCTTCCTTTTTACCTCTTTTTTCAGACATTATTTCAGGTGTGCAAAAACACATGTATGCCTGTGCATTTTGTATTAGTTGCTCAGCATATTGGATAAATAAGTCCATATGGTCTGATGCATATTGAATACCATCCCATTTAACACCCAACCAAGCAATATCGTCTTGCATAACTTGGTAAAATTCAGTTTTAGTTTCTTTTGGGTTAGTATCTTCAAATCTTAAATAAAATTTTCCATTATATTTCTTAGCTAATAGATAGTTAAGTAATATTGCTTTAGCATGTCCTATATGATAATATTTATGTGGTGATGGAGGAAAAGCAGTTACTACTTGGTCTCCTTCTTTTATTTTTAGAAATGCAAATATATTTCTTTCTTCTTTTTTATTAAAGAAATCAGGGTTTAGTTCTTTTAATTGTTTTTCTTGTTCTTCTAAAGATAATGAATTGATTTTATCTACTAATGGTTGTAGTGTTTCTTTTAGTTCTGGAATTTTAGATTTCCATTCTGGATTATCTTTAAGAACTGAACCAAATACAAATTTAACATTTGCTTCACCTTTATGTTTAATTGCATTTTCTAAAATTATTTTTTTAAAATCTTCTGACATATTTAATCATAATCTTTTTTATATATATTATCCCTATGGTCAAAATATCTAAATAAAATCATTTCTTCAGATTTAATATATCTAAATATTAAAACAAATTGTATGGTAATTTTAACTCGTTTAAAATTTTGAAGCGGCTTTTTAAGGTTTTTATAGTGTTCAATATCATCGGTATTTTTTATATCACTAATTTTATTAATTATTTGCTTATATAGATTATTGTCTTTCTTAGCAAGTTTTTCAAAAACTTTTAATAACTCTTTATGATACTTATATTTCATTTATTAACCTTTTTCTTTATATATTTATCTAAATCTTTTACTGAATCAAATTCCTCATAATCTAAAAGTTTATCTTTTTTACTATCAGATAACACTCTTTTAACAAAATCTGGTCTTAATTCTGGTTCAAGATTATTCTCTGCATAATATTTAACAACCACAGATATAGTTTCAACTTTATTTTTCAAATTATTCTTAGCCTTTATAATATTTAGGGTCTGATTCACATCTACAGGTAAATCTAATAATGCTTTCATAACAATCACCATATATATTATAAATAGAAATATTAATAAGTGTTAGTGTTTGTTAACAAATATTAATAAGTGTTAATAATCAATAATATCTTCAACTTTATTAATAAATTTTTCTACCTTTTCTAAAGTAAAAGAAGCTTCGTTTTTGGTTGCTAAATTAACTTTTGAAGAAGAAACTTCTAATTCCCCTTTAATAATTTTATTAAATAAAGATAAAATATCACTAGATAAGTTATCTTTAAACTTTACTTTAACAAACTTAAATACTGTTAAGTGTTTAAAAGAACCAAATGGTTTATAACCTTTATAAAACATCAATGCTCTTCCAGCATGAAGCAAAGCATTATAAGTTACCATAAAAGTCCAATCATAATCTTTAAATGAAAATAAACTTTTTGCAGCTTTTATATCTCTATAAGCTAATCTTAAAGCATTTTCAACTAACTCTTTTGTATAATTTATTTTCTTCCAATTTGATTTAATACCTAAACTCATTTTATTCTCCAATTAACATAATAATTTTATTTTTATTTAATCACTTACTTAAAATCATCAAGCCATCCAGCTTTTTTATTAATTTTCTTTTTAAAGAATCTACTTAAGTCTTTAGGATCTTTTGCTTGCTGGTATTTAAAATACATATACTGTTTATCCATACCTAATATTTCAATTTTTCCAGTTTTATGTGACATTGCATACTTAAATCTCTTAGCATGTCCATTTAATAGTTTTTTTGCATCTTCTACAACTTTATAACCTTTATAAAGTGGCATTTGGAAATGATGTTTTACTCTACTTACTGGTCTACATTGGAAAACATAATAAGGTAGTACACCTATGCTTGTTAACTGATCCATAAGTTCAGCTAAAACTTTTGGATTATCATTAACTCCCTTCATTAGAACTGTTTGATTACTAATTATAATATTTGAATTTATTAAACAATCAATTGCTTTAATTGAGTCTTTAGTAATTTCATTTGGATGATTAAAATGTGTTACTACATATAATCTTTTAGTTTTAGTTGAATATTTTTTAAAAAGAGCTAATAACTTAGGATCATCATATATTCTCTTAGGGAAAGCAACAGGTATTCTAGAACCAAATCTAATAAATTTTAAATGTTTAATTTTAGTTAGTTTTTTAAGAAAGATTTCTAGAATATCAGTAGGTAACATTAATGAATCCCCACCAGAAACTAAAACATTAGTAATTTGTTTATTTTTTGAGATATATTTTACAGCATCATCAAATCTATTTAAAATTTCAGTATTTGGTAAACCTACTAGTCTTTTTCTAAAACAAAATCTACAATATGCAGCACATCGATTAGTTGATAAAATTAGTGCTGTTTGTTGATATTTATGTTGTAACCCATCCATTTTAGTGTTTGTTGCTTCACCGCTAGTATCATAAGAACCAATTGTGTTTAATTCATCAATTGCTGGTATCATCATTTTTTTAATTGGATCATTTTTATTATTCCAATCAATTAATGATAAATAATATTTAGTCATACTCATTGGATGAATTTTAATAATTTCTTCTAATTTTTTTTCATCAGATTTAGATATTTTCATATGTTTTTTTAAATCATTTAGATTTACTATATTTTCTTTTAAAAGTTTATTTATATCCATACATTATCACATCTTTTTAAAAACATATCCATCTTTATAAATATCAAGATCAACAAAATATTTACTCAATACTTATCATTTTTCAGATTTTATAATTGATATCAACCCTTTGAGATTTTCATAACAGCATAATTAATCAAAAGGAGAATAACCCTTCTTAATTAAATTAGCTAATGGAACAAATAAAGGTTTTGGTAAATTATTCCAATCACACCATTTCCACTCTAAACATTTATTAGGTTCTTTAATTTCTAACTTTCCAGAATCATATTTACTAATTAAAAAAAAAGTAACATAATGTTTATTTTCTTTTTCATAAATATCATTAGTATAAAAGGTTTCTTTAATATTTTTTATTTTTAAACCTGTTTCTTCAAAAACCTCTCTTCTAGCACAATCACTTAGACTTTCTTTAAATTCTAGTTGTCCACCTGGCAAAGCCCAAGAATTTGCACCATGTGAACCAATTCTCTTACCTAAAAGAACCTGTCTATCTTTTATAATAATTACAGTAATACCAACTTTTGGACTATTAATCAAAATATCACTCCTCAGGGTATGCTTGTTTAATTAATTCTTCTTTTCCTACAAACTTTTGTCTAATTGGTTCTAGAAGTTTATTAACTTCTTCAGCAATTCCTTGCTTTAGATCCATTGGATGAAGATCTTTAGAAATAAAAGCTTGTTCTAAATCTGTTTTGGTCTTGAACTTTAATGGTCCACCCCATTTTTCAGGTCTATCAATTACAAACTCTTCTTCTTTATCTTCTTTGTAAGTCATAACTACTATTTTTGCAAAATCAAGAACTCCATTTTCTGGATTCCCTTCTTCACAGTATGCTTTATTAAATTTAGATTTAATAGTTTTTAGATCATCAATTAAATCTATCTTAGATGCATTGTTTGAAGATGACATTTTTCCATCAGCTGTTAGACCTCTAATAAATGGAGTCATAACTTCAATTCTTGGTTTTTCACCTATCTTTGGTAAAAACTCTCTAGCTAGTACAAATATTTTTCTTTGGTCAACTGCACCTAGTTGAACATCTACATTTAAGTGTACTTCATCTAGTGCTTGCATTAATGGATATATTAATCCAGATATTTTTGGATTATTTCCTTGTTTAACTACATCACTTGCTGCTTTTTCTGCATTTCTAACTGTTACTTCTGATGATAGTTTAAATAAATCTAAAACATAATCTTTAGATAATTGGAAATCTGATCCTTTTACTATTTCAAAGTTATCTAGGTTTCCACCTAGTGCTTCAATCATTGATGTAATTACTATACTATAATATTCATATCTTTTTTCTAATAGATCCCATGGTGTATTATCTAAAGCACCATGTAGGTCTGCTAATAATACTTTAACTTTAAATCCTGCTGTTAAGAAATCTTTTAATTTTTGAACCCATGTGAAGTAACCAATATGTGGTCTTCCAGTTATGGATGTGCCTAGATAAACAACTGGTTGTTCTTTAGTTTCTAATAGCTTTCTAAGTTCATCTTCTGTTAAGATTTCTTGTGTGTTTCTTTTTATTAGTTGTATTTTTTCATCTATATTCATATTTACACCTATTATAGTATAGTTTAGTTATATATTATATAGTAAAAATAATTAAAAATAAGTAAGTTTACTTAGATTTAGTTAAAAGTACTGAAAAAGAGATTAAAAAAGCACTAAAAAGTATAGATAGGTAAATAACTGAATTGTTATATGAGGTAATTTCGTTTAACATATGTAATTTTATTCTTTCAAGATCTGTGTTTTCTGGACAATCAATAGCATAGGTTGTTGCTTTTAGTTTAAATGAGTATTTAGTATATGTGTCTTTACAATTAAAGGAATTATTTATTTCCCTATGTGCTGATTCATGATATTGTAATGAAACTATAGATAAACCTATGAAAATAACTATTAAAAATAAGAAAAGAATGTATATTTTATTTTTTATCATATCAAATCACAATAATTTAATTTAAAAATTATAATTAAATAAAAAAATTAAGAAGAAGTTTATTTCTTCTTAATTAAAGCCATAAGTCCACCAATAATCAATAAAACACATGGTAGTATATAAAATATACTTATTGATATTATTCCACCTATTGCCCCTACAATCATTAACCATCCACCTACTTTAGTATGGTTTTTAACTAATGCACCACCAACAATACCTATAATTGCAAATAATAATGCAAACCAACCTAGTGATACAACCATTGATGCACCTTCAGCATTAAATGCTCCGGCAACCCCACCAATAGCTAATGCTATAAAAGCAACAATTACACCTATAATTCCACCAATTAGACCTAAAGTAAATTCTGTTTTTCTAGACATATTATTTCCTCCGTATTATTTAATATCAAAATTATATGTTATTGAATCAATTATTTCTTTATCATAAACAACATTTGCAATTAATTTAAAATATTTCCTACTATTTAAATTAGTTTCAAACATATAAATTTCCTTTTGAATATTTTCATTTATATCTAAATCAAATGGGTAACTAGTTGTAAAATCAGAAATATAATCTATACTCTCATTTTCAATCACACCTTCAATTTTCAAATTATTTAAAGGATATCCAGAATTATTTGAAATATCAAAAATAATTTCATTTATAGTACCATAGTTATCTAAATATGGAGAATTATAACTAGTCCATTTAGAACTAACTTTTTCAACTATAAAATCTAAATTTATATTAGGTTTAATTTTATCTGTTGTAGAAAACCAAATATCATCATCTTTAAAAATATCTACAATTATACTTTCATCAGATATAAACCAATTATCATAAGATATAATTAATTTTAAGTCAGATAATGTGTTAATATCTGAATATATTTTAAATAAGATTCTTCCTTTTTTTGTAATATTAGAAGGTATTTCCTCATAACTAGACATTGCATTTTTTAATGAACTATTATCAATCCATTGTTGATCATAAGTATATCCACTTTTATCAATTAATTCCATATTACCTAAATAAAAAATATTTGTTTGTTCTGATATATTTGTAACAAAAATATCTAAAATCACATATACTTCATCATTGCTAGACTCTAGATAATAAAAAGATTCTTTTGATTCATAAATATTTTTAACAAATTTAATATCATCAATAGTTATTTCAAAATTATTTATAATAAATGATTTTCCAATTTTAAGATTATTATAATTATTATCTAACTTTGAGGATTCAACTATAGAATTTATATTATTTTCATCATTATTAATTAAATTAGTAGTGGTATCTTTATTTTCACTAGAACCAATAAATAACCCAAAAATAATTGTGATAATTACAAATAAACCAATTACGCCAAGAATTACCTTAAAAATAGATGTTTTATATGATTTATTTTTACTCATAATTATCTCCAATATAATTTATAACACAAAACATTTATAAAGTATATAACTAAAGTATAATTATATAATAATTATATTAATATATAAAGATATTCAAAATACAATAATGAAGGGTAGTAACAAAAAAACTAAAAACCTTAGTTTTAAATCAAATTTAGAAACATTAGGAAGGGTGTTGGCATCCCCTAATAAACAAAAAATACTGTATATTATTACCTATCCAAAAACACCAAAACAAGTATCTAAGGATACAAATCTTAATTTTCCAACAACTTCTAAGACCATTAAAGAACTAGAAGAATTAAAACTAGTTGTTATTAATAATAAAAACCTAAGAAAAGGTAAAATAATCACTATTTCTAAAAAAGGTCAAGATATTGTAGAAGATCTTAAAAGTAAAGAATCAGTGTGTCTGAAGTAGAAAAAAAATATATTTTATTATTCAGATCTAATAAGTAACACAAAACATTTATAATATATATAATTAAAGTGTAATTAACTAATAAACACATTAATATATAGCGCTAATAAAGATACAATAATGAAGGGTAGTAACAAAAAAACTAAAGATTTTAGTTTTAAATCAAATTTAGAAACATTAGGAAGAGTATTAGCATCTCCTAACAAGCAAAAGATATTATATACTATCACCTATCCAAAAACACCAAAACAAGTTTCTAAAGATACAAATCTTAATTTTCCAACAACTTCTAAGACTATTAAAGAGCTAGAAGAATTAAAGTTAATTATTATTAATAATAAGAACCTAAGAAAAGGTAAAATAATCACTATTTCTAAAAAAGGTCATGATGTTATAGAAGATCTTAAAAAAAAATAAGAGCGCCTCGGGTAGGATTCGAACCTACGACCTATCGGTTAACAGCCGATTGCTCCAACCACTAAGCTACCGAGGCATAAAATAAAATCTAATTAAAAATTAGTTTATTATTAAGTATTATTTACAACTAAAGGTATTTAAATATATTTTTTATATTATATCAACAGAGCTATTGTTAAAAGATCTCTTAATCCTGTTAAAAACCCAATAATTATTATAAATAGCTTAAAATAGTTGCTTTCTGATTGATTTTCTACTAATCTATCTATTAACCATATTAAAAATAAACTAAATATTATTTTAATAATAATAAATAATATTGGAGTAACTGATAATATTAAAGAAGAAAGAACATGTTGTTCAGCTAATCTAGTTCCTAAGAAAGTAATTGCTGTAAAAGTAGCAATTCCATCTAATATCTGTGAAGTTAATACTAATTTGTTTACTTTTGGTTTTAATAATTTAGATTTAAATAATTTAAATATTCCTATTACTAAATAAAGAATAACTATTGTAAAAAGAATTACTAATATGAAAAAGTTCCAATAGGTAATATTAATTATAGCATATAGAAGTAATGGAATAAATATTATTAATCCTATTAATTGTAATATCTTATAATAAGGTTTATTTACTTCTTTAGAAAGATATAAAGAAACTTCAAAGAATATTAAGAAAGCTAAAGCTAGAAGAATAAACATCTGTGGGAATTGAAAATAAAAATTTAAAGATAAGGCATTTGTTGAATGTTGTATTAATCCACCAATTGCTGAATAATCTTGTGAGAATAGTCTAACAATGGCACCTATACCTATAAATAATAAAACTGCTTTAATAAATTCAAAATCTACTTTTACTTTTCTCCATAGAAGATATGGATAAACTATAAAAAAATAAATAGCAATTCCAATAACTGAGAACAAGATAGTATTATAGATATTATAACCTTTATCAAAAAGATTTAATTTTGAAAAAACATCTACTGTTTTTTGAATAGTTATTGGATTCATAATTATCTCATTTTATGTGTTTTTTAATATACTCTAAAACATCTTTTGAAACTTCTTCAAAAGAAGGATATACATTTAATAAATTTTTCATTTCTCTAGCCCATATTTCTTTCTTATTATTTAAACCATTAATAAAATCATCTAAACTAAATGTTTTATTATAGATAGATAGTTTTTTATTAATTAAATTAACATCAACCTTAATATTTCTATTAATTAAATAATTTAAATCATATAAATCTCTAGCTTTATTTCTTTCAATTATAGTTCTTATTTTTTCTGAAAAGATTTCATTAATATCAAGTGTTTTTAAATAAAAAGTTGGTAATTCATTATATAAATGATTTACCTTAATTATGCTTGGTTCTAGAACATTATCTTTTCTTTCAGAAAAATCTAATTTAACTTTACATCTTGTATTGTTAGTACCTTTATATAATGGACCATAAAAATAAACAAAACAATCCTTATATTTTCCTTTTTTAATAATTTTATATTCTATTATAATATCATATTTCTTAAGAAATAGTATTATTTTTGATAATAATAGATCTAAGTTAATATCCTCTACTAAATTAAAATCTAGATCTTCAGAAAATCTATCTAAATTATAACAAATCATTAAACAGGTTCCACCTTTAAAGATTAATTTTTCTGGAAATAGTTTTGAGATAGCAAACAAGATAGCTGTATGAATATAGTTTTTTTCAGTTTGACCTAAATTCAAACCTAATAAAGTTTTCTGTTTTTTCAATTCATCTAAGGTTATCATAAGTTAACTACCTCATTAATATTTATTTTCCATTTTGAATTATTATTTTTAGTTTTTATAAGATTTTTATTTAGTTTTACATAAGTATTATTATTTTCAATTTTATATTTAAAATATTTATAAATATCAATATTAACTAAATCTAATAAATATCCTACTCTTTTTATAAGATTAATATTATTTATTTTATCTAAATATTCAATAATCTTATTTTTATCTAAATTATCTTTTAATAATTCAAGAGTATCACTTACTTGAACATAATTTTGATATAATAAACAATCTAAAAGTAGTTTTTCTTTATTAGCTATAAATAAATCAAAACCACCATAATTAATTTTATTATAACCAAAAAAATATTTTGCATTAACTCTTATAAATTTTATGTTTTTAATAGCTTTTTTATTATATTTTATAGCCACAGTATGTTTAACTGATAACTGTGTAGAATAACCATAAAAATTAAGTGCAGATAAAAAAGATAAATAAGATGGGTTTATTAATTGAGTTGCATAACTTAAAGTACTATCTTGTAAAGTATATTTTCCTTTTTCAATAGTTATTATTTTGTCTTTATCTTTAAGTCTTTGAATACATATTTCAGGATATTTAATATTATAATGTAATTTTAAATCTTTATTTGTAAAGGATGATAATTGCTTTAACTTATCTAAATTCATATAAATATAAGAGTAATAAGGTTTATAAATCCTAACTTTTAATAATAAACTATACTTTAATGTATAATTAATATAAATAAGTTAGGACTTTTTTTTAAAAAGTAATAGAAAGTTATCATTTTTGATAACTTTTAATTATAAAAGTAGGATTAATCCTACTTTTTAATAAAAAACTATACATTTGTGTCTAATATAGTATAAAAAATAAGAAAAAAAAACAAACTTATTCAACAAGAACAAGTTCTCCATTTCTTACTTGTTTTAGAACAAAACCAGTTTGAGTATTACCTCTTTCATCAAAAGACACAATACCATTCATACCTTCCCAGTCTTGTATGTTTTCAAGAAGATATTCTCTAATCTTCTCTCCATCATAACCCACAGCATCAATTGCTTCTAAAAACATTTTAATACAATCATAAGTTCCAGTGGAATGGAAAGGTACAACTGGATAATCCCCATATCTAGATTTATACTTTTCAAAGAATTCAATAGTATAGGATGCTTTTTCATTAAACTCAGCTGCATAAACATATATTCCTTCAAAAAGATTAGATCCAGCGATGTCTATTGAATTTTGATTATATGCAAAAAAATTAATAAAAATTGGTAAATCAAAATTCTGTTCATTTAATTCTTTAACAATATATCCAGCAGACAAACCGTCTTGTGAATTAATCATAATAACATCTAGTTCTTTATTTAACAATTTAGAAATTTCAGTACTATAATCTTGTCTGTTTAGTAAAAGAGTTTGATTAATAACCACATTCCCTTTGTATTCACTTATAAAATCTTCAGTAATTCCTAAAGTATATTCTGAATTATCAGTGAAAATCGCAACAACATCATAATTTAGTTTATTATAAAGGTCTTTTGCTGGTTGAGTACCTGCTTTTATATCTGAAGGGCCATTTCTAAACATATATTCAGAAGTATAATCAATTTGTCTACCACCAGTTCCAGGAGTCATAACAACCACTTTATCTTCTTCTAAGAATGGTGCAATTACCATACTTCCATCAGTTGTCATAATATTAAATATAACTTCTACTTCATCTATATCTACTAACTTTCTATATGCTAATACAGTATTTGCTAAATTATTATTTTGTCCTGTATCTTCTACAATTAATTCAACTTTGTCAGAATAACCTAATTCTTCCAAAGTTAATTCAATTGTTTGAAGATCGTTTTCACCAACATAAGCAAATGGTCCAGTAACCATTGCCATAACACCTATTTTAATTTTATCATCTTTATTTAATGTAGTATACCCTGTTTTATTTAGACTTAAAAAAATTATAGCTAAAATAACAATAGCAATAATAATTCCAATTATTAATTTTTTATTCATTTAACCACCATTTAATTAAAAAACTATAAATAATTAATAGATTATAAAAAATAAATTACTTTATCCTACCATTTGGGAGCACAATAAATACAATTAAAAATAGAAAGTATACAAATATATCTATGAATACAGAAATATTAGAAGATTTAGGACTAACAAAATCAGAAATTAACATTTATATATCTCTGCTGGAACTAGGAAGTAGTTCTGCAGGAAATATACTTAAAAAATCTAAACTACAAAACTCAGTTGTCCATAGAGCAATTAATAGTTTAATTGAGAAAGGATTAATAAATTATGTTCTAGAAGGAAGGAAAAAAGTTTATACAGCAACCGATCCTGAAAGCTTTAACAAATATATAGATGATAAAAAAGAAAGATTTAAACAAATACTTCCTACTCTTAAGAAAAAACAATTATCTGCTAAAGAATTAAAATCAACAACTATCTATAATGGAAAAAGAGGAATTAAAGAAGTTTATTATAAACTTATTAATTTGCCAAATGTTAAAGAGTATAACACATTTGGTGGCGGGATAGAAGTTGCTAAATTTATGGGAGAAAAATGGTGGGAAGGCTTACACACTAAAAGAATAGCTAAAAATATTAGATCAAAGCAAATCTATGATGAAACAGTAAAATATATTGGTGAAAAGTTAACTAAAAAAAATATAAGCAAAGTAAAATATCTTCCAGCTAACTTTGCACAGTTTCAAGAAACATTAATTGTAGGGGAATATGTTGCAATTAATGTTTTTTCAAATGATGGTTATTCTTTCTTAATTAAAGATAAGAAAGTTGCTGATGGTTATAAAAAATACTTTGAAGCACTTTGGAAGATTGCAAAAAGATAATAAAAAAAATTAAGATATTTAACTTATTAAATTACCCATGGAGGATGTGTATATCCTTTCCTAGTATACAAAAAAAGAGTTGTAATATCTGGTAATATTTCCTTATATTTTGGATTATTATATGTAAAAAAAATACAATTTGAAAATAAATTATAAAAAATATCTTTTTCTTGAACTCTAATTCTATAATATTTATCAATACCTTCTAAAATATCACCTTTATAAAATTTACTAGCACCTTTTATAAGAAAAGGTTTTAATTCATCAGAAATATTACAATCTATTTTTTCTATAGATTTTAAATTTAAGTTATTTCTTAAATTAGATAACAACATATAATGTATATTATTATACTTAGAAAATAGTTTTTGCAATTTTTCTATATAATCTTTTATTTCTTTTAAAGTATATCCATTAAGGTATGCATGTGTATCAGAAATAATAATATTGAGATATAATCCTGGTGAATAACACTTTTTAATTCTATTATTAATACTTTGTAAAAATTCTATTGTATTAATATCGTCAATATTAATTCCAGATTTATTAGTGACACCCCAATATTCTACTAAACTAATTGGTCTATTCTGACTAGTAAAATAATTTATTGATTTCAACAATTTATTTTTATCCATTACTTTATATCTATTATATTTTCTAGATTTTAATATATTAAATATATATAAATCTATATCCATACAAATCACTTTAAAGAATTATTTCTATTAACAAGTGGCCTTTTAGTTAATTTAATCTTAGTAAATCCATATTTTAGAAAATATTTAAAACAATAAATTTCATCTTTATAATTTAAATCATATTTTTTGTATTTATTTTTAAATAAATTAAGATCTTTATCAGATATATTTCTATTAATATATTTTGAAAAAACACCCTTATCATGTGAATTACCACCAAATCCAGCACCCTCACTCATAACAACTTTTGGTCTATCTACAATATAACTAGGTAATTCATCTCTAAATGCTTCTCTTAAAATCCATTTTGTAATTTTATTTTTAATTTTCAGCTTAGAATCTATATTTAAAACATATTCTACTAATTTTCTATCAAAAAAAGGAACTCTAACTTCTATTGTATTACTTGTAGATGCTCTATCAACTCTTTGAAGTTGTGTTTTATATAGATTTTTAAAGAAAGCAAGTGATATTTGTTTTACTTTTGATAAAGGACAAATATTAAATTCTGGATAACCAGCAAATAATTCATCAGCTCCTTCTCCACACAAAACAACTTTGAAACCATTTTTATAAGCAATTTTTGACATAATATGTGAAAAATAAAATTGATTTATCATATTTGGTTCAAAACTTTCAGAAGAATAAACCATATTTGGGATATATTCTAATAAATTATAATCTTCTGGAATAACATATTTAATTAATTTTATATTATTTTCTGTGCAATATTTTTCAGCAACTAACATATCACTACTATCTTTTTTACCAACAGCAATTGCAGTAACATTTGTGTGATATTTTAAAGCTGTATGAAGTAACAAAGTACTATCTATCCCACCACTTAAAAAAACACCAATTTTCAAATCTGTATTAACTCTTTTTTTAACTGATTCATTAAAATATTGTTTAATGTTCTTTTTAATTACATTTAAATTATTATGATTTTTATTAGTTTTTGGTAATTTATAATAATATTTAATTTTACCAGAATCTATATATTGTCCAGGTTTTATTTCAATAATCTTATCACAAATATTAATAATTTGTTTTGCTTCAGAAACAATAAATCTTTCTTTTGATTTGTTTTTAATTCCAAAAAATAAAGGTTTTATTCCAAAATGATCTCTTGCTGCAAAATAGTTGTTTTTCTTAGCATCAACTATTAAAAATGCAAATTGTCCATCTAATTTATTTAATATATTCACACCATATTCTTCAAAACCATGTAATATTGTTTCAGTATCTGAATCTGTTTTAAATTTATGTCCTTTTTTTATTAAATTAGATTTTATTTTTTTATAATTATATATTTCACCATTAAAAATAATATATTTTGTATTATCTTCATTAGATATAGGTTGTTTTGCATAATCTCTATCAATAATTTTTAATCTATTACAAGATATTATTGAGTTATTAATTATTTTAAACTCATTAAAAGATTCACCTCTTTTTTTAATAGGTAACATAATCTCTACTATATCTAAATTATTTGAATTTAAAACACCACCAATTCCACACATAAAATCACCTCTTAACAAATACAATATATAAATTCAAGTAGATATAAGAGTGTAGTCGCTATTGCGACTATATATTTATAAATAGTTTATAGTACAATAATAATATGGATATAAGTATATTACAAGACCTAGGGTTAAGAGAATCAGAAATAAAAGTATATTTATCATTATTAAGACTAGGAGAAAGTAACGCTGGAAAGATCATAGAAAAAACAAACCTACATAATTCAGTAGTTCATAGAGCACTAAATAGATTAATTGAAAATGGACTAATAAACTATATTCAAGAAGGAAAACACAAAATATATACAGCTACAAATCCATCTAATTTTTTAAATTATATAGATGAAAAGAAAAAAAGATTTATGAATATTCTTCCAAAACTTCAAGAAGAACAAAATAAATCCAATAGTGATAATTCTGCCACAATATACAAAGGAAAAAGAGGAATTAAAGAAATATATAATAAAATTATAGAAAGTAAAGGTAATGAATACAATACCTTTGGAGGAGGAAAAATAGTTACTTTTGATATTATGGGGGAATTATGGTGGACTAACTTCCATACAAAAAGAATTGCAAAAGGAATTAAATCTAGACAAATATTCGATAAAACATTAATTGAATTTGGAAATAAACTAAATAAAAAACCATTAACAAATATTCGTTTTTTATCTCAAGAATATGAACAACTTGTAGAAACAATAATATTTGGAGAATATGCTGCAATAATAATCTTTACAGAAAATCCTTATGGACTACTAATTAAAGACAAAACAGTAGTTAATGGTTATAAAAAATACTTTGAAGCACTTTGGAAGATAGCAAAAAAGAAATAAGAAAAAAGAAATTAAGATATTTCTTTTATCTCAAACTCACCACCAAATAACCCATTTAAAGAATCAAATGAAACATTATTACCAAAAGTAATTGTATTAAAACTATTTGAATTTAAATATTCAATTGCTTCTTCTGGTGTGTCTGTATTTCTTAGAACTTCTGCTAATATCATAATAGCATCATAGGTGTTTGTTATTGATGGTGATGGATCCTCTGGGTATATATTGTAAAAAGTGTTTGTAAATTCTGAATCTAATATAACTGGAGTTACATATTTTACACCATCAAATATACCTGTTGTATTATTCTGTTCTGCAAATATACCAGCACTATGATATGAATAAAATGAACTAACATCAAAATCTAATTCTTTTGCTTGTTTAATAATTGAAAATATTGAATTTTCATTATCTGAACCAAAAACAATTGCATCAGGATTTAATTTTTTTATTTTAATTAATTCTGTTCTAAAATCCATTCTATCTGTATTATATTTAAATTCATAAATTAGATTTATATTATATTTATCTAAATATTCCTTTAAAAAACCAGAATTACCTAACCAATAGGGCTCATTACTAAATAAAAAAACAATATCTTTAATATTATTTTTTGAAAAGTAATCTAATAAATATTCAGATTCATAATCTTCTCTAAACCAAGTTGTATAAACATAATCAAATTCTTTTTCTTTAAATATACTTATTGAAGAACTTGGAGATATTGTTAATACTTTGTTTTGTTCAGCTATCTCTGCAGCACCAATAAATGATTCTAACCATGTTGAACCTATGATTACATCTACTTGATCTATATTTATTAGTTTATTAAAAGCATTTACTGTTCCTAATGCTTCAGCTTGTGTATCTTCTACTATTAATTTTATTGGAGTACCATTAATTCCACCATTTGAATTAATTTCTTGAATTGCTAACTCTGCAGCTCTTAATTCTCCTGATCCCCACTCAGAAGCAAATCCTGTTAATGCAAATGCACCACCAATCTTAATTGTATCTTGATTATTTAAGGTTATTAATCCAGTTGTTTTAAAAGTTGTAATTAAAATAACTAAAACAACTACTATTAAAATCCCAATTATTAATTTTTTATTCATAAATCCACCTTTTTAACTGTTTTAAATTAATAAGTTATTAAAAAACTAATAATTTTTAGATTATATATAATTATGTCGTAATAATTATTACTAAGATTTAAAAAGTTAATTATATATAAAATACATATGAGAGAAGAATTTGATGAAAAATTAATTGAACTAGGATTTACAGAAAATGAAACAAAAATATATTTATTACTATTAAGAACAGGGGAACTTTCTCCTTCTGAAATTTCTAAAAAACTAGGAATGCATAGAACATATGTTTATGATATCTTAAAAACATTAATAGAAAGAGGAACAGTTACAGCAATAACTATTGATGGAAAAAGAAGATACTTAGCTGTTAATCCAAAAGAAATAAGTAGAAGATTTACAACAAGATTAGATGAATTTAATTTAATTTTACCATTATTAGAAGATATTCATAAAAAAACAAAATCAAATATTAAGGTTGAGTTATTTCAAGGAAGAAAAATATATAAAAAAATGCTAGAAGACTTTATAGCACATATAAAAGAAAAAGATATAGTTTATAGTTTTGGTGTTAATGAAAAAGAATTTAATAAAATGGAACCAATTTATATTAGAAAATATTTTAATATGGCAAGTAGAAAAAAAGTTAAAGAAAAAATAATAATTGCAAAAGGAAATATGAGATTTAAATACAAAAATGTAGAATATAAAGAAATAAATCCAAAATATATTGGAAATACAGCTTATTTTATTCATAGAGACTGGGTTTATATCTTTTTGTTTGGTGTTAATAACTATTTAATTAAAATAGAAAGTGAAAATGTAGCAAATACCTACAAAAAACAGTTTAATTTACTTTGGAAAATTGCTAAATAATATATTATCGCCGAGAAATGACCAAAACACTGTTTTTTAAATATTTCGGCGATAAGTTATTTTATGTATCTAATATATAAAATAGTTAATTCTAAAAAATACTATTATTTAGAAGAAAAAATAGATAATAAGACAATTAGTACATTCATTGGTCCAGAAAAAATAAAGGATATAAATAAATTTAAAGAAATATTTAAAAAACATAGATTAAATATAACTCTTAAGAAAATAAATAAAATACAAAAACATAAAAAAATAAATAACCTATCATTAACACAACTAATAGAATTAGAAAAACTAAAATATAATTTAAGTATCTTTAATAAATACTTTAAAGATAGTTATAATCAATTTAATGAAGATGAATACATTAGATATGCACAAGGAAGTGCATCTATTGAAGGTAATTCAATTAATTTACAAGAAGCAACACTAATTATTAAAGAAAACTTAGCAACAAGTGGAAAAACAATTAATGAAATCAAAGAAATACAAAATCTAAAAGAAACTAAAAAAATAATAGATAAACTACCTGAAATTACAGAAAAACTAATTAAAGAAATACATTCTAAAATAATGGATGGTTTTAAAGATAAAAAACCAGGAAAATATAGACATATTCCAATATATGTTACTGGTTCAGAAATAAAAAGACCAGATTATAAAGATGTGCCTAAAAAAGTTAAAGAATTAATTAGTTGGTATAATAAAAACAAAGATATAATGCACCCTATAGAATTAACTTCAATATTTCACATTTGGTTTGAAAATATACATCCCTTTATGGATGGTAATGGAAGAGTAGGAAGGGAGTTATTAAATCTAATATTATTAAAAAATAATTATCCAAGAGTAATAATTAATCTTAAAAATAGACCACAATACATATCTATTTTAGAAAATGTACAGTTTATAGGTAAAAAAGCATATGTTGAGTTTTCACAATTTATTAATAATTTATTAATTGAAAGAGGAACCATTATAGAAAAAGATATTGAAAATAATATAGAAATTATATTTAATAAAATTAAAAAGTGATTACCTACCACCAAAGTAAACATCTTTTATTCTTTTATCCTTTAGAATAGACTTATCTCCAGTTAAAGCAACCTTACCATCTTCTAAAACATAAATAACATCAGATATTTCTGCTGCTTGTTTAGCATTCTGCTCAACAATAATAACAGTAATTCCTTCTTTGTTTATTTTTTTAATTATATTAAATATTTCTTTTTGTGTTTTAGGATCTAATCCTAATGATGGTTCATCTAAAAGAAGTAATGATGGTTCATGTAATAATGCTCTTGCTATTGATAGTACTTGTTGTTGACCACCAGATAAAGAATAAGCTAATTTTTTTTTCTTTTCTTTTAGTATAGGAAATCTTTTTAGAATAGCTTTTAATTTTCTTTTTACATATTCTTTATCTTTAAAGATATATACTCCCATTTCTAAGTTTTCATAAACTGTTAGATCTGGGAATATTTGTCTTCCTTGAGGAGAATAACTAATTCCTTCTAATATTAGATCATAGGTTGGTAGTTTTGTAATATCTGAACCCTTAAAGATAACTTTTCCTGAGTAAACATCACATATATTAAATATAGATTTTAATAAAGTAGATTTTCCTGCTCCATTAGGACCAATAATTGATACTATCTGTCCAGGTTTTACTATAAAATCAACATCTTTAAGTATTTTTAGTTTACCATAACCTGAGTTTATCTTTTTAAGTTCTAACATATTCTAATCACCTAAATATGCTTCCAATACTCTTGGGTTGTTTTTAACATTCTTTGGAGCCCCTTTTGCTATCACTTTACCTTTTTCTAGAACAATTACTTCATCACATACCTTAAATGTAAAAAACATATCATGTTCTATTAATAATACAGTTTCTCCTTGTTTTTTAAGAAGTTTTAAAATATCCATTATTTCATTTCTTACATTTGGATGAACACCAGCTACTGGTTCATCTAATATTAATAATGAATGTTTTTTAAGAATTGCTCTTGATAGTTCAGCTAATCTTTTTTGACCAAAGGATAATTCTGAACATTTTATATGTTTAACATGTGTTATTTTAAATAATCTAAGAATATCATCTACTTGTTTGTCTTGTTCTTTAGTTAGTTTTTCTTTAGTTACTAAAGCTTTAAAGAAATTAGTATTATCTTCTTGTAAAGCAACTTTTAGATTTTCATATATTGTTAAATTTTCAAATAGTCTAGCTTTTTGAAAAACTCTTGATATTCCTAAATTTGCTATTTTTTCTGATGCCAGATTAGTAATATCTTTATTATTAAAGAATACTTGTCCTAAGTCTGGTTTTTCAAAACCAGATATTATATTATAAAGAGTGGATTTACCTGCACCATTTGGACCTATCAATCCAGTAATCTTATTTTTTTTAATTTCAAAGCTAGTACCATCTACTGCTTTGATACCACCGTAGTACTTTTTTAGGTTTTTTACTTTCAACATCTATTTTTCCTTCTTATATTCATTTATAAAACTATAAAAATTAACAAATGATAAAAAATAAATATTTGTATTTAAATATTTCTTACTATCACTTAAATTATAAGTAAATAAAAATCCTTTTAAAGGGCGATATTTCTCAAGAAAACTCAAATAAGATCTAGTTATACCTGTTGTTTTAAGATTATTTTTTACTTCAATAGGGTACAAATCATACCCTTTTTCTATAACAAAATCAACTTCTGCACCATTAGTTGTTCTCCAATATTTTGGTTCTATTTCGTTTTTAATAAGTTCAGAAAAAATAAAATTTTCTTTAATAAATCCAGAATCTATACCATCAATAGAAAATGTATTTAATATGGCATTTCTTATGCCAATATCATAAAAAAATATTTTTTTACTTTTAACTAATTCAGTTCTTTTATTTCTAAAATAAGGATAGATTTCCTTACATATATATGTTTTATTTAATAAATTCATTAATTTTTTTAATGAAGAGTAATCTAAATTACTTATTTCACTTAATTCTTTATAATTAATAACATTACCAATTTGTAATGCTAGTGCTTTAATTAAATTATTTAATTTAAAATCATCTGCAAGATTTGATAGTGTTTGAATATCTTTTAAAGCATAGGTATAATATATGTCTTTTAGATTTTTTATTTTTAAATCTCTATCTTTTTCTAAAACAACTCTTGGGTATCCTCCAAAAAGTAAGTAATCAGTTAAATAAGGTTTGAAAAATTCAAAATAAGTGTTAGCTTTAATTCCTTCCTTATATACTTTTGCTAGTTTTTCATCTTTTGCTAATAAAAACTCATAAAATGAAAAAGCATATAATTCAAAAATATTAACTCTTCCTACTAAATATTTTAAACTTTGAATAGAAATATCCACACTTGAAGAACTAGTTACAATTATTTTTGTTTTTCCTTTATAGATATCATAAATATATTTTAATATCCTACCTGCATCTTTTGCATAATGTAGTTCATCTATAAATAATATATCTACATTTTCAACATATCTTTTAATAAATTCTTGTGTGTTATTTATAAAAAAATGTTTTATATCTATATCATCAAAACTAATTTTTTTAATTTTTTTATCTTTTATATTATCTAATATATGTTCAATCATTGTTGTTTTTCCAACCTGTCTTGCACCCATAACTGCAATGATCTCTGGAGTTGCCATAAATTTTATGATTTTAGATTCAATTTCTCTACAAACATATACCATATAAATATAAGATACAATACATTTATAAATAGTACAGGTTTATTAAATAAAAACAAATAATAACCAGGTTATTATTAAATAATTTGTAATTTTAACGCACTTTTTAAAGTTTCATTTTATATCTATAGGGAATAAATTATACTTAAAGGCAACACCACTCCTAGTAGCTTCTATATTTTGTATAATATCTGAAAACTTATTTCGAAAATCATCTAATAATTTAAAATATTTAGAATCATTTTCAATATACACATCCAACTCTAAATCATCACCACCAATCCAATGAACAGATGACCAAATATTATCATGATTATTACAATAGTTCACAATATCATCATATCTCTTTTTAGTATGATTCTTAAAATTAATATGTGTTACAAAATAACTATAACCAATTTTAGAAAAATTTAAACCAATTGAATAGGCTAATATAATTTTATTTTTTTCAAAAAATTTAATTTTAGAAAATATAGTAGTTGCTGATAGTTTCACTTCTTTTGCTATATCCATAATATTTATTCTAGAATTACTTGCAAGAAGAGACAATATCTTTAATTCCTTATTATTTATGAGAATAATATCTGAATTATATTGAATCACATTATAAACTGGAACATCATCAAACTTTTTTGATAATAAAAATGTTTTTGGATATAACTTAGCCCATTCATTCATAGTAATACTTTTACTAATTATATAGTCTCCAAACTTACTATTAAAATCATTCCAGAATAAAGTAAACTCATTAATTGTTCTTGCCCAAAATATAAAATTAATATTCCAATTACCAGTGCCTTTAGTACCCCAACCAATTTGAGGTTTTGATTTTAAATAATCAATAATTTTTTGTTCAGTATCTTTTTCTAGGTTAATTAATTTAATAAAAGATCTAAACATAGTGATACCTATCTTAGATATATCTAAAATAGTAGTAAATTCTGTAATTATTTTATTTTCAATTAGTTTGTTAACTCTATAATTAACTACTTCTCTACTTAATTTAACCTTTTTACCTATACTTAGAAAACTCTGACGAGAATCAATATCTAGTTCAAAAAGTATTTTTTTATCTTTAACATCCAATGCTAACATATTTACATTATGACTAACAATATTTAAAAAGCTTCGCGTTTTGTAAAAATTAAAGAAAATCATTTAATAAATATCAAAATCCATAATAACTTGTAACAAATTAACTTAATAAAATTAAGAGGTGTTATTATGAAAAAAACAAATTTAGTAATAGTCGCAAGTATAATAATATTAGTTTTAATTATTACAACAAGCGCAACAGAATTTTTTAATTTAAAAGAAGATAAATACATAGAAATAGGATTTGCATCATCATTATCAGGAGATGCAGGAATATGGGGTCAAGATATAAAAACAGGATTTGACTTTGCAGTAAATCAACTTAATTCTAAAGGTGGAATTGATGGAAAATTAATAAAACCAGTCTATGAAGATGATGAATGTGATCCAAAAATCGGTGTTATAGCATATAACAAACTAATTGAAATAGATAAAGTAAAAATAATTACAGGAACTATGTGTTCATCAGTAGCAATGGCAGTTACAGATCAAACACAAAATAATAGAGTATTATACATGGCAACAGGTGCAACTCACCCTGATGTTGCTAAATTAGGAGATCTAGTATTTAGAATATATCCATCAGATACTTTTGAAATTGAAAAAATCATTGAATATATGGTATTAGAAAAAAACATTACTAAATTTGGATTGATCAATTTAAGTGATCAAGCATTAGGATTATCAGCAAGAGATACAATAAAAAAAGCAACAAGTAGAAATAATGCAGAAATAACTAAAGAAGAAACATACACATTAACAGATAAAGACTTTAAAACAATAATATCAAAAGTAATGTATACTAATCCAGAAGCAATCTATGTAATATCTATACCAGAACAAACCCCATTAATCTTTAACCAAATTAAAGAGTTAGGATATAAAGGTATAATTATTGGTTATTCTGGAGCATTAAATATATCTGAAGTTACTGATCAAATTAAAGATAAAACAAATATATATTACCCAGAACCTGTTATTATTCAACAAACAAGTTTTTGGGAAGATTATAAACAAGCTACAGGAGAAAAAGCTAGTTACATAATGGGTGTTGGTTATGATACTTTTAAAATTATTGAAGATGGACTTAAGGTTTGTGGTGAAGATAATGATTGTATCAGAGACTATTGGTTAACACTTAAAGATTACCCTACATCTAGAGGTAATATTAGTTATGATGAAGATGGTGATATAACTAATGTAGAATACGCAGTAAAAGAACTTAGTTAAGTTCTTTTTCTTATTTTATTTTTATTGGGAAAAGATTGTATTTAAATTCTTCAAAATATTTAATGGTTTCATAATTTTTTATAATATCTGAAAATTTAGATCTTAGATTATCTAAAAATTCCATATACTTTTTTTCATCATCAATATAAATATCTAATTCAATATCATCCCCACCAATTAAATGTGATGTAGCCCATATATTTTCTTGATAGTTAAAATATGCTATTAGACTATCATATCTTTTTTTATCAAAATTTTTAATATTTAAATGTAATTTAAAATAACTATATCCTAGCTTATTAATATCTACACCTATATTATAACTTAAAATAATTTTATCTTTTTCAAAAGATTTAATTTTAGATAAAACAGTTGTAGGAGAAAGATCTACTTCTTTAGATATATCATTAATCTTTGTTCTTGAATTTCTAGCCAATATGGAAAGAATCTTTAATTCTTTTTCATCTAAATTTATTTTATTTTCTGTTTGCTTATAATAATTATAAAAAGGGATTTCATCTAAATATTTAGATACTAAAAAGGCTTTTGGATAAAAAAGGTACCAATCACTTATATTTGTAATTTTAATATCTATATACCTACCATATTTTGTGTAAAATTTATCCCAAAAAGAATTAAACTCAGACATATTTCTACCCCAAAAGATAAAATTAATATCCCATCTACCAATTATTGTAACACCCCAACCAACTTGATAGATGTTTTTTAAATAATTTATAATTTCTTCTTTTTTATTTGCATCTAGATTTTCTAAACTTAAAAAGGTTCTACAAGCAATAATACCTAATCTAGAAAAATCAATTATTGCTGTAAAATTAGAAATTATTTTATTTTCAATTAGTTTACTTATTCTATAATTCACTACTTCTTTACTTAGACCAACTTTTTTACCAATAGATGAATAACTCTGTCTAGAATTCAAATCTAACTCTAATAGTATTTTTTTATCTTTTAGATCTAATTGGCCCATATTTATCTTTTGATTAAAAATGTTTAAAAAGTTAATTGTTTGATAAAAATAAGCTAAAAAGAATTTATTATACACAAAATACCTATAATTACTTAACTAAAAGTAATTAAAGGTGAAATGGAATGAAAAATAGAGAAATCATTATCGGAGTTATTGTGCTTTTAATAATATTAATTTTAATTATTACAACAAGCACAACAGGATTTTTTAATTTAAAAGAAGATAAATACATAGAAGTAGCTTATATATCTGCATTATCAGGAGATGCAGGTGTTTGGGGACAATCATTAAAAAAAGGTTTTGATTTTGCAGTTAAAGAAATCAATTCACAAGGTGGAATTGATGGAAAATTAATAAAACCAATTTACGAAGATGATTTATGTGATACTAAATCAGGAATTAATGCTTATAAAAAAGTAATTGAACTAGATAATGTGAAAATAATTACTGGAACTGTTTGTTCATCAGTTGCATTATCTGTAGCACCAATAACACAAGAAAATAATATATTATATATGGCATCAGGAGCAACACATCCAGATGTTACAAAACAAGGAGATCTAATATTTAGAATATGGGTGTCAGATGCATATGAAGCAAAAGAAGTTGCAGAATTTGCAACACAAGAAATGAATTTTAAAAAACTAGCTATAATTCATATGAATGATAATCCAGCAGGAATAGCATTAAAAGAAGAATTTGTTAAGACTACTAAAAAAAATAATGCAGAAATTACAGCTGTAGAAGAATTTAGTTCAGATGTAACTGATTTTAGAACTATAGCTACTAAATTAATTGAATCACACCCAGAAGGTATATATGTTATGGCAACACCAGAACAATTACCTTTAATTATAAATCAATTAAAAGTTTTAAAATATACAGGAATGATTTTTGCATATGGACCATCAATTCTTTCAGAAGGTATTGCTGACAAAATCACAGATAAATCAAATATTTACTATCCAAATGCTATAACTAAAGAGTTAACTAACTTTTGGAATGATTATAAGAATAAAACAGGAGAAAGTGCAGATGTTTTAGTTGCTGGTGGATATGATTCTATGAAACTAATTGAAGATGGACTTAAACATTGTGGCGAAGATAATGAGTGTATTAGAGACTATTGGTTATCTTTAAAAGACTATGAAACTTCTAGAGGATTAATTAGTTATGACGAAACTGGAGATCTTTCTGAAATAGAATATGAAATAAAAGAACTTAATTACCTAAGTTTTACCCCTATTTTATACACAACTTCTAAACTATGATTTTATATGATAAAACGATCTATTTAAAAACACTGTTATGAATAATATATTCATAACTAAGTGATATTATGAGTTTTATAAG
>Ga0222667_1000155_pt1 | contig 39523 bp, 53 predicted proteins | sample AntAcemetagen657_FD_179854 | JGI IMG/M metagenome (GOLD analysis project Ga0222667, IMG submission 179854) | Saline water microbial communities from Ace Lake, Antarctica - #657 | ecosystem: Environmental > Aquatic > Non-marine Saline and Alkaline > Saline | place: Antarctica: Ace Lake... | reverse complement strand
TCAACTAACTCTCCTGCGTGAACTCCTGCTGAATAGGTTCTCACTACAACATAATCTTTTTCAACTTCTTTTGACACTAAATCTGCTCTTACATATTCAACTTCGTCAATCTTAATCGTGCTTTGTTTGGTCATTTCATTCTCCTTGGTTGTATTTACTGGTTTCTTTCTCTCCTTTAGCCACTCAACGATAGCCACATAAACTTTACATAAGCAATCGGATAGTGTAGGTAGTATCTTTTTATCTTTTTCAGCGACAAAGGAATAAAACAAGACCAATTCCCTAAGATATAATGCTGAGATTTTCTAACAAAGAACTTATGTGCTTCAATTAGGTTATCCATCTTTCTCTCCTTTAGCCACTAAGCTTATGTTCTTCTTTGGGGTGGCATACTGAATCACATCCGTGCCAATCTAAGTTCCTTTTTATAGACACTCCGCTAGCGACAATAAACACACAGATAAGGTCTGCTAATAAGAAGTCTGGCATATCTACATAGTTTTCTATTGAATGTCTATTGATTAATGTTTTTAGCTCTTTCTTAAACTTTTCCATTATTCTCCTCCTTTAGCCACTATGCCTTTACCTTTGCACTTAGGACAATTATCCATAGTAAGATTTCCTGCAACCTGACCTCTATCACAAGAGCATAATTTCATATCATCCATCTTTACATAGCCAAGATGTTCTAAATGTTGTTCTTCAATATTATACATTTTTCCATCTTCATCAATACATATCCAAGGGGGCTTGCAGTTTTCTTCCTCAATGAACTTGATTATGGTGTCGGCAGTTAGATTATACTGCTTGATATCTTCCTCTGACATAGCCAACTCTTTGTCCGTAGAATATCTAACACTACAATATCCCATAAACCCTATTATTATCTCCACAAGTCTATCTTTCATTCTTTCTCTCCTTTAGCCACTATGCCTTTACCTTTGCAAGTAGGACAAATTGATAAGGAATATGTGTTCTCAATTACATTCATATCCCCAACTAATTTTTTAATATGACCTCTATCGCACTCAGGACACACCTCTAGGCTATCCATCTTTACATAGCCACGAAGAATGAGTCCACCACAACGAGGGCATTGGAACAAATCATCATCTATGAGTTTTACTGTTGAACCTGAACAGCACTTACAAATAAATGGTTTCTTCTTTTCTTCCTCAATGAACTTGATTATGGTGTCGGCAAGAGCAGATATAAACTTATCTTCTTTCGAAGGTGTCATCCAATTGCTTATTATCTCCACAAGTCTATCTTTCATCTTTAATCTCCTAATCCCAAGGTCGGGATTTTTCTTCTGGGTTATCGTCTTTTTCTTCAAAATTCTCAAGTTCGATCTGTTCGTCAGTAACCTCTTCAACAGGACGCATAAACCCTTTTACTGTCTCGTTATTGATCCTGATACTCTTGCGGATCCATCCGAACTTATATAAACAGTCAGCGATCCTCATCTGGCTAAACCGGTCAAGGTTCTGTAAATTCCCACCAAGACACTCTTGCCAAACTTCAACGGACGTAACACGATCACGACCTTCTAAATAAGTAAGGATAGGTTCGCGCCATTCGTCAATGATCTCACGAGTTTCTTGCTCTTCTAAAGACAAATTCGTAATATCGTCCGATAAATAAAGAGGTGTTTTCTCTTTATATGCCTTCCAAGCCTCAGCCCAAAGCTGGTCTTTATCCCTGAGCAGAGCGCCAACGTCAATTTTGTGGCAAGCAACAGGTAAGAAACGACGGTTTCCGGTCGTATCTGTGAGATAACCGCTGTTATTAGGGTTTATAGTCCCAAAAAAGATATTTCTTCTAGGGAAAATTACGGATCTCCGGCCCCAAGGTAAACGTTCAGCGTCTTTATTGACAGTAATAAACGCTTTTAACGATTCAATATCCCTCTTCTTAAATACAGAAAGTTCCGGCACCTCTATGATCCAAGCGCCTTGCATCTTTTCAACTGTTTCTTTTGTCCGATCGGTAAGAGACATTTCACGAAACCATTCCCCGCCCAAAGCTTGCAACGCTTTTGATTTTCCAATCCCCTGTTTTCCTTCCAATATCAACATATAATCGTACTTGATCCCGGGTTTATCTATCCTTGAACACGCTCCGGCTAAGGTCATTTTACCTACAAAATTTGAATATGTGTTATCTTTAACCCCTAAATACGTCGTTAACCATTTATCAAGTCTGGGAGTCCCACCCCATTTGAGCCCTGATAGGTAATTTTTTACCGGATCATAATGATTTTTGGTGGCCACACAAGTAACCGCATCGTCAACATTACTTTTCTGGAAGTCAATTCCATATTTTTTAGCAAACATTTTTCTTAAATGAATAACGTCGTGATCACTTATATCACGCGGATAATCGCCGTATTTCCCCCAAGGTGGTCTGCGAGTGATCTCTGATCTATACGCAAACTCGTTGAATTGAAACAACCCCTTCAACTCAAGGTCAATTTCGAGGTAGATCGTAGCGTTATTGAACGTCGGCAAGATAATAATTCCGGCCTTAGTGTTCTTAACGTCAAGATCGCTCTCCATTGCCAGAGCTTTCTTCTTTGCCGCTTTTCCGATTTCTTCTGCATTCATAATAGGTTCCCTATATATTTCAACGCTTCTGGAAAGCTTACGCCGTTTAGTAATTGTATGAATTTAATTGAGTCTCCGCCTTTATGACAGCCAAAACAATAGAAGGTATTGTTTTTGTGGTAAATACATAAAGACGGTGATTTTTCACCGTGTAACGGACAACAACAAAATGATCGTGTCGATGATTTCCGGATCTTCTCAGGTGAGAAAAGGCTGAGGATAGGTACGTCTTTTGCCGTAATAACGTTGCTGTTATCAAACTCTCGGTCTGAATATACGGCTCGGTACCGATCTAATCTTTTTTTCACTTCTACCAAAGGTGTAAGTCCCAGAACAATAATTGCGGAGGCGCAGACCTCTTTTGTAGCTTCGTCGTAACTGCTGTTCCGGTGTATATCTACTATCTGATCATGGTGTTCCTTTAACTCAGACTCTACTTCTTTCAGTAGCCTTGCAGATATTTCTTTCCCCTCTGGAAAAGCTTCTTTTATTTCTTTTAAGGTTAGATTCCTCATTCCACTTTCTTGTTTTACATTTAGGGCACCTAGACACAATGGGAGATCTAGGGTTCCATCGGTGTTTACATTTTTTACATACGAGACTTATCAACGACACGATCACTTTATTCATTTTTTATTCATCCCAAGGCTTATCGGACTCACTAACAGGGGCTTCATATCCTTCTTCTTCTCCAAAGCCACAACTGTCAGCAGATACTCCGCCTTTTAATTCAAGAACTTGTACGCCACGGATATACTTCGCAAGGCCTTTGTTCCCGTCAACGTCAAACTCTTTTAGAGTAAACGCGACACGGACTTTTGATCCCCATCCAACGTCAAGAATCTCTAATGGTTGTTTTTTAGCGTCAAACAAGTTTATCTTAAAATGAGAAATGAAGCTTATCATTATCAGACCTGTTGTTTGCAACTCGCCGGCATCATCTTTCTGCCTATCTTCCTTAACGATCTTATCGTATTTCGGATATGCAGATTCAGAAACGGCTTGGTTTACCTTCTCTAAAAACTCCTGTACTTCCTTGTCTGCCGGATCAAGGACTAAAGCTAATCCATATTTCCCCTTCTGATTAGGACGGCTTATTTGTGGGAATTTAACTGTTCCTATTGGTGTTGTCATTTTTACTGGTGGCATCTGTTTCTCCCTTCGGTTGGGTTTTTTTAATTGTGTAGCCAAAAAGGTTCTTAACTGTAAGAAATCTCCTCTCTAGCCCGACCTTCTCTTTTTTTTCTGTACTAGCGCCACGTCTTTTTGACCGGCGCTTGATGATTTGGATCTTCTCTCGCTGTCTCATCGAATGCTGAACCTTTCTTTGAAGGCTTCAAGATCGTCAAGAAACATCGGCAGATATTTCTTGGGATCTTCTTCGAGAATAGCTTTTGAAAACCCTTGTTTCGTGGTGCTGTTTAGAGGAATAACCATAATCTCTTCTACATCCTCGTTCCCTTCACAAGACGCATAAGCGGAAAGCTGTTTCAAGCAATACGAACGATTGATTGATCCGGTCTTAATGTCGGCCAGACCGATCTTTCCGTCTCTTTTATACTTAATGTCTTGTGTTCCGGCAAACCCCAATGTTTTATTGAATACCGGTTGCTCTGTGTTAACGACTTCAAACGGATTAGCAGACTTAAACCCACGGAAATTGTATCCGTCAAGGCTAAGCTTTTTAGATCCCTTACTGATAATAACCATCTGGGTATAAACCTCAGGTATATCTTGGGGCTCTTTCCATTCGCCTGTTTCTAACCAGATCCGGCATTGCGCGTGGATCACGGTTCCTCTTGCCGCATACTGCACTAATTCGTCCGGAGAAATGTAAAAATCAGCGTCCCAATTCATAACAGAAGTAACGCTTGGCAGATCTCCGTAAAAACGGATGTCCTTACGTTTTTTCTTAATGAGTTCTAATAGGGATCGTTTCTCGCATTCTGCGAACTTTTCGTAGCATTTGTTGTAGAGGAAGGATTGACGTTCTTCAAGAAATCCCGGGGGAAGGGATCCTCGCCAGACTTCTTTGTTAGAGAAGAATGGACTTTCGTTTTCGTAATTCCCAGTTGCGATCTTACCGGAGTAAGATACACATACTTCGGTTTCTACTAGCTTGGGTGCTGATACCCTCTTTTTTGGCACTTTTTTTACATCAGTTTCCATTTTTTCCCCTTTCGGTTGCGACTACCGGTTAATTGATCGTTCCATCCATTTCGGATTGTACATAGACCGAATATAGCTGTGCTTGGGCTGGATGTATCGTTCTACCCTTATTCGAGATAACGTCCAGAAGTCATGCTTTACGCCTAGGTCAACATACCAGATGTTTCCTAACCTTCTAACTTTATTCCCGAACTTTTCTGTAACAGCTTTAATGACTCCGTGATGTTTCCCCTCATCAGAGTCTAAGTGGAGGCTTGACGGTTTGTAGGTAAAGGACTCAAAATCGTGTCCGGCTATAATACCGTTATATTTCATTTTAGGCAAATATAGATCTAAGTCAAGTTTAATATCTTCGTACATATGACTTCCGTCGATAAAAATAAAGTTGAAATTATTGTTAGGGAAATTGTGTACCATATCACAAGATCTTCCTTGATAAATATGAATGTAATGCCTTAACCCTAGTTTTGTCATATTATTACTGAACTTTTCTCTTATCCCAACGTGGTTTTCCGGTTCGCCGATCTCTGTCCCGACGCTACCTCTGAATGTGTCAATAACAACCATTTCGAAACCGTGCCTATTCCTAAGTTCTTCGGCAATATAAGAAGTGCTGTGTCCTGTCCAACATCCTATCTCAAGAAACCGATCACCATGAACTTTAGCCAAGATCTCTTTGAGATCCAACACATTCTGTTCTGAAAATTGTACTATTTCTTGCATTGGGAGCCTTTCCTTTTTTGATCTTCTCTTTATATTGAAATGACCAGAAACACGTCCGAGACTTTTTTTTCCGGTTTTTTGTTCTAGCGTCGAACCTTGCTTGTATATCTTCTAGTTTTTTCATAAGAATAACACGTTGAGGTTAATGAGTGCTGATAGCAGATAAAATAAGGCTTTAGGTGTCTGACCATAAAACCAGCATATTCCAGCCGCTATCAGAAACTCACAGATTATTAATATTGGAAATAGCTTAGGCAAGTTGAACGTCCTTTAATTTCACGCTAATCTTCCCGGTCATCCTTGCTTGTTCCATACACAAAGAAAATACTTGAATAGCGTGTTTGCAACCGGTTATTCTTATTTGCGCTTGTTTAATAACTTCTGGATCTGCCTTAACATCCTCGACGGCTCCTTCAAGCTCTCTGATAATTCCTTTTGAATTTGCAAAGTCTACTTTTTCCATTTGTTCCCCTTTCCGTTATTATGGTTTTTCTTGCGCTTATATATTTTTCATAAAGGGACAAGAGCTCTTCCCTGTCCTTACCTTTAATATTGCTCAGAAATATACCATTGTCGTTACACCAAGCCATTAAACGCATTTCTCGGATATTCTTTTCCCTATATTCTGTCTTAACCCTTAATTTTCTTATTCTATTTTTGTTTATGTTATGATATTTCTTATCATATCTTTTTTTATAATTCTCTTCCTTGGTTACTCCACCTTTCCATGTGTTGCATTTTTCTCTGGTAATATTTTCTGATTTCCACTTATCTGAACATTCTCTAGAGCAGAAAAAACGCCTAGGACTCTTCATCCTCTTCTTATAGAAAACAATGCCACATTGAGAGCATATTCTTTTTGGGGTTGTAATCATTTATCTCTTTTTTTTCCTCTTCTCGGCTTTTTTCTTTTGTTTTTCAGCCTCTTGTTTAGCTTTGATCCGTAGGTTCCGGAGCCATTCTAACTGCTTTATCGTTCCTTCAATTCCGGTTTTTTCTCTTTCGGTACAAAACTTTTCCATCAATTCTAGAGTGCATTCATTCTCTCTAATAGCCTCGTCAACTCTCCCGATCATAACAAGGAAAGCGCAGAAATTCATACTGATAACCCAGTTATCCGGCTGTAACATTTTAGCGCGTCGGATATGAGAAGAGATATGATTGATCTGCCAATGAGGATATTCTACCAACTTCTTCCTTGATAGATAGAACTGGGCCAGAGCGCTATGTGCAGATCCACGCAAAGGGTTCATTGTAGCTTCGTTTGTTAAGAGAGTTTCCTGATCTTTCCATTGAGGAATAACAGTCCAAGTTTTCATTGCTAACATACCGGCAATAAAAACTATTACTTGAGGATTGAAGAGGTGTCCAACAACAACGCATAGACCTATCATTGGTAGGTATAAGTACCGTTGGGCGAACGGTTGACCTAATACTTTGAACTGAGAATGGATACTCATCAGAACAAAGAACCATAACGTTGCTGTTGGATGGATTGCCATACCAACCGAAAAAGTCATTAAACAGATGGCAAGAGCAATCCAAAACTCTTCGTTCGGGGCATGATAATATTCCCAATCTTCCTTGCTTTCTCTGATCCGTTCAGCCCATAGATCAAAGTAAAACAGTTTATTGGGGAAAACAAAAGACATAATATAATTCGCCATAACTTTTGTCATAAAAAATAAACGTTTCCATTCCCAGTTAATATGTTCAACTTGTTTTCCTTTAATAATATTAAGCCTAGTCTTTAATCCAGTTCTCCATCTTTTACTGCTAAGAAAGATCCCTAACGGAAAGAAAGTAAACAGCCCTACGATAGGGTTTATCATTGTCATAAAGAAAGGAAACGTTAGCGCGTCAACTGTTGAATGTAAAGCGCAAAGGTAGAAAACTAAGCCGACTGGAATGCCGACGAGGGTAGGTAGTTGTGTAAGGAAGAAATAAGCGATAAGAGTAAAGTAAGCGGTTGTTGCATAATAGTTACCAGTTACCCAAACGACACCCCAAACACTCATTGGATGTACTGCGAATATAAGGGAAGCTTGCCATCCCCAGAGCATATAAATAATCCAAGAGTTTACAATGTGCATACCGATCATAAACATCCGGTACGTTCTTGTAGGTTTGGTATCAAAAAAAGCTGGGTTTTGTCCTTCGGTAGGAACGTTCCAGAGATAACCTTCTCTGCGAACATAATCGTCAATCACATATTTATAGTTAATGCTCTTGACATAAAGGATTAAGATAAGTACAGCAATTAAGTAGAAACTCATTGTCCCCTCCGGTTACTAAGGTAAGATTATACTACAATTTATTGAAAAAGTCAATGGAATTCTTTGACAGGTAAAGTTTGACTTCCTCGACGGAATGGACGAATGCAGCGAGACAGCCTTGCTGTACCATGCGATCTACAACAACGCGCTGTAATGGTCTTATACGACCACCCGGACGCTTGACTTCAAGGAACACAACGTTCCCGGCATATATAAAGAGAATGTCGGGGATCCCACAATTTGTTTCCTCTGTCATCTTATAAACTATTGCAGAAGGGTATTGCGTTTTTAAGTATTTTATGATTTTAGCTTGGATTTCTTTTTCTAGCATTTCTCCCCCTTGGTGATGGTTGAACTTTGTCGTAACATTTCCAACAAAAATAAAGATGTTTCCCCACCTTTATTGTCGTCGTGTGTATATCTGCATCTTTCCCACAATCATCACAAACCCAGATCCCGTTTATTTTCGGCATTGTTTTAGTATGTTCTGGAATAGTTTAACGTTGTCGTGTTTGTTCTTTAGAGCTTGCATTATGATCCGATCAAGCGATCCTTCTGCGATCAGGTGAATATACGTCGCGTTGTTCTTCTTCTGGGCCCGCATAATCCGTCCACGGCATTGGTAATAGTTCATGTACGAATAATCGAGCGAGTAGAAAATCATATAGTCGCAATCGTTGAAGGATAGTCCAACTCCCGCAGAGAGAGGGTGAGCGACAAGCAATAGTCCAGATGTGTTCTTAAATTCTTTAATATTCGCTTCCTTGTCCTTTGTTTTGGAGTATAGGCTTCTAGCCCTTTCTCCGAAGAGATTACATATTTTTTCAACCTCAAAGCGGTACTGGCAAAAAATAACAACGCTTTTTGTTCTTCCAATATCTTCAATGACATTCTCAAGCTCCTTCATTTTGGGGTTATCCTTAAATTCGATAGCCTTGCCTTCCCTATTATAGGCGAACCCTGAGCTGATCTGCCGGAGCTTCATTAACTTGGATAGCGCGTTAACGACATCTATCTGCTCATTCTCGATCTCTGTAACCAGATCCCTCTGCATTTCCTTGAACGCCTTTGTCTGGGGCTTGGTCATCTCAATCGGACGGATCACGTCAATCTCATCTGGAAGGTCTAAAACGTCCCTTTTTTCTACAAATTGGCAGTAGGGCGCCATGCGATCGGAGATCCGTTGCTGAGCCCCCGGCATAACGTCCATTTTCCACCCTCTTTTCATTAACATCATCATTTCCTTACGCCCTAGACCGCCTAAAGGGATAACATCTTTGCCCCTTCTCAGCCCAAAAAAGCTTGATCTGAACGAAAAGAAGTTGTTTCCCAGCAATTTTGGACGTAGAAACTCCATTTGCGACCAATATTCGAGCATCGAATTGGGAGCCGGTGTAGCGCTCAGAATGAGCCTGTACTTAAATAGTGGGGATAATGCGAGCAAGTATCTCGTCGTTTTAGCATTATATGACTTGATTCGTTGAGATTCGTCGATTACCCCCATAAACTGATTATGCTCGGTGATAGCTACGATCCGCTTGATTACCGGAGCGAATCTTTTAGATATTAGAGTTTCGAAGTTAACGATCAGGATGTCTGCGGATAGATCTGCGGATGTACGGAGGTTTGAATAGGTGAGTTTGGTAAACTTCTTAATATCCTCTCCCCAAGCTGACTCGATCAAGGACACCGGGCACACAACAAATAGTCGTAACGTAGGATCGTCTTTTTTTAACTCTTCAAAAGACTTTAGCGCAGCCAACGTTTTCCCGCATCCAACGTCCCAGAAGAACGCTCCTCTTCCGCCCGACGAGGTAAAGTCTGAAATTCCGGTACTCTGATGGCTGAATAACTTCATGCTTTTATTATACACAAGAAACCCTGTATGTCAAGAATTAAATGTTGACATCTGTACTCTACGGTGATATATTCATGCTATGAAAGATTCCGATATTAACAAGAGATGGGCTAAGCTATCCAAAGAGTTCAACAATAAGCAAAAGAATTCTGATAGGAGTATGCTGCGACCACTTGTGGATAGGCTTCTCATAATACTTACGCCTCCAAAGCGAAAATGGTTTGAATTAAAGGAGAAAAAATGAAACAAAAACGAGCTATCATCACGCTGTATGAGGACGACCATACAGATCTAAAAACTTATTGCTCTTCTGTTGGCGCGGATATTCAGACTGTTGGAGTTGACGCGTTAAATGAGTATTTCTCTCAAAGAGGGGTAAATATTAACCTCACAACACCTTCTAAGGAGAATGACGATGCCAGAAAAACCTAAACGTCCAAAATATTTGTTTCAGATTGGGAAAAGCCGGAATGGAAAATGGTTCTGGAGGATCCAACACGCAAACGGACACAAGCTGTCGTCCGCTCAAATGTATTCTACGAGGGCTAAAGCGATCCAAACAGCCTATAATATGTTCAAAAGCTTTAAGGTGGGACACGCTGCACTTGACAAAGAAAGCCAAAGGTTGATTAAAACTCGAACCTGAGTCCTGTCCTGATCCCAGCGTAGAAGTCTGAGTCGCCACTCTCTTGGCCGACAAGGGCTTCTACAAAGGGTATAAACTTCCGCTTAGTGTTCTGTATGATGTTCACTTCTTCCACATTCCCGCTAAACGTTGTATTCTGAGTATCCTTCTTCACAAACTTCCCGTAAATAAAGAATCCTATTGCTAAGAGGATTATTATCCCAGTAAGGTGCCGGATCGTCTTGATCCACGGCATAAACTGAAAGAAACTCATAATGTATTTCGTTAGTGAAAACCTATTATCTTCCACTATTTTACCACGCCCATCTTGATCAGGATAAACATTGCCATTGATCCTAAAAGTAAACCTACAATAAAACTAACCATTTTTTATCTCCTTTTTGTCGGTTATCATTCCTTCTTTTCCCTTGCCGGTATCGAGCTCTTTAACCTCGCCAAACAAGTGCATCATTAGGGCTTCTTGCTTATAGATCATTCCCGCGATCTCAGTAGCATATTTCTCACACTCCCTTTCTGCCCGGAAAACTTTTCTTTTTAGGCTCTGAAACTCTTCTGGAGTTCCTTTGCTAGGAGGTGTGAATAAAGCCTCTGTTTTATGTCCCACTTCTACTATTTTGTGCCATTCGATATTATACTTAGCTGATAACAATTTTATTTTCGTCTGGATATTAATTAGTTGGCATAAGATGTGTCTGTCAATGTTGATCAAGGCCATTCCAACTCCTATGTTATTTCTGTTATCTTCACTAAATATAACTTCTTTCTTTCTTTATCGGGCTTTGGGACGAATTTCCCAAAGTTCCCGCAATGAGGGATCTCGAACAGCCGATCCCCGTTCAACGTTTCAACGTGCCATTCATTCTTTAGATCTATCCACCGGAACACAGCAACGTTGGTTATCGACTCACGATCCACTTGACCACCTCCAATACAATTAAAACTGCGAGAGCTCCTCCTAGAGCTTTCAAACAGAACATTTGGGTTGGTGAGGGCGGTGTCATTATCAGCCTTTATTAAGAACTTTATACGCGTCAACTAAACCTTCTTGGATGCGGATAGCGTTCTTCTTAGTTGTGCCGGGGATCAGGTTAATATTCACTTGAGGCGTTTCTTTCGGGCCCGCAGTAATATTAATCGTTGCTGACAACCATTCGTCCGGCTTTGCTGTTGACATAAGTGCTTCTAAAATCTTCATAGCTGCTTCCATTATTTTCTCCTTCTTTTCTTCTTTTCTCGAATATATATAAACAGCTTAATCAAAGCTGGTATTGTGCTTATTATGGCAATCGTCAACAGCAAGACAGTCCTTGTATTGCTCACGGGAGCCTTTGCGGCGTTCATTATCGCCACAGTCTGCTCTAGAGGTAAGCTCATTTATTCCCCTTCTTTATCTTCCATATCACCACCATTTATGTAGTTTTGAAATTACTCCGAATATAAAAATAGCGAAACAACCTACTATTTTTATCCATCTGCTAATCCAAATCATTCTCTCATCATGGACATTACATTTCAGATCGTCTAGCTTCTTGAGTTTCTTGAAAATAACTCCTTGGGTACTCTTATTCTCTCGATGTCGTTCTTCTTGCTTAGTCTCTATCTCTGTCAGCTTGTTGAATATTCTAAGTTCGCCTCCGTTCATAGTAGTCTCCTAGTTGAGATAGTTCCGTGCTTTAGTAACGAGAGTGTCAATCAAGTCTTTTTTTAATTTAAGGTTTCTCTGGTCTTGTTCCCACTTAGGAAGGGTTACTTCCCTGATATGGTCTTTAATGATTTCTCTCCTGACATCATCGTCCGCAGCGTTAATAAAGTCAGCCCTACGCTGGACATTTTTAGCCATACTCTTAGGGTCGGAATACTTTATTTCTTTCAAATCAAAGAACTCCCTTGCGTAAGATATTTCTTTATTCTTTAATGGTGTTGCCATTAGCCTATGCTCCTTTGTTCTATAAATCTAGCTGCCTCTAATACTGCGTTAACACATATAGGGTCATCTCTATCTTGAATATTTATTCTTCCTCTTATAGGTTTATATCCAGACTTGTATATAAAGTATTCTATATCTCTTGTTGGAACTGGCGTTCCTGTTCCAAAAGCAAATCCAGAACCAGTCAAAGCAATGTACATAAATTGTACTTGTTGAGGTGAAATATCTCCGTCTGAATCTGTTACGACATTAAAAACATTAGCTGTAGATGTTAATCTATAATTACATTTAACTGTTACTCCTTCAATATTGTTACCTTTCTCGTCCTTAACATTACAACTAAAAGATTTATAACTATAATAATCTGTGTCATATCCTATAAAGACATTATTGAGATAAGATACACATTTACAATCTCTGAATTTCTTATCTCCTGTTGTAACAAATCCCCCATAAAAAAATCTTGAGTCTGTTGTTAATCCAGTAATATCAGAATCAGTAACAGAATATATTAAATTATAACCCCCACCATAAACAATCATATTTCTAGTGTCTAATTGGTCTGTAACAAAACTAGGAGAAGCCATATTAATATAAGTGTTGATTGCTTTACTTGTTTCCCCTGACCTATGGGCAAATTGCGGAGCAGTTCCATTAACAGAATAATTCTTTCCAACTAAAGCACCATTAAATTTTGTCACAAGATTTATTGATGTATCAAATATATAAGTTGTTGTATACGGATTAGTTTGTAGGGTATTAGTTCCTCCAGTTATAATACTTCCTTTCATTGCAACACCATCTAATTCATCAGTTATATCTCCTAAATATCCTATTCCAAATTCAAGATAAGTTCTATAAGATGAATTACCGAAATTCGTAATATAATTAGTAGCAGTTGCGCTAATGTCTACATTCTCTGAACTTGATATAAAAATAGGTACAGAAGATTGGTCTGTTTTCCCAAAAAGTAAATGGCAATCTAATTCTATTCTTCCATTTGAAGTTGTTGAATATCCCCAACCTCCAGTTACATCAGCGTCTAATACTTGTTCTAATAAATCTGTATCAACTAAATAAATATCCTTACCTGTTGTATGTGTTCCAGAAGTTCCATATAATCCTCTTATAACCCATATTTCAGTTGCACTGTGAACTTTATCAATCAATACATATTCATCAACAGTATCACTTATTCTTAAAATCTGCCCTACTTCGAATACTGCTGTAGCATCAGTACCAACTGTTATTTCTGTTTCGGTAGCATCTAAAGCCTCATTAGTATTTAATGTAGAATCAGTATCACTCATTGTTCCTGTAACTTGTATTCCAGCATGAGTGGCTGCCGTAACTGTGTTAATAACACAAGAACCACTACCAGGAGAAATAGTAAGGCTATCTCCCGATACAAAACTCCCGCTTATAACAGCTATTTCAAAACTTTCAGTACCTATTGTTTCTCCAAACACACTTGTATTATGTATAGTACACATTCCTTCGCCAGCACGACTTCCGTTAGAAACATGATAGCCAGTTCTAACCCCTAAGTCTGGGTTAACGACAGTAGGTGCTATTAATTGGAAAGCTGTAAATTGTGCAATAGTTAATGCCATTATTTATTTACAACTCCAATATCGGTTATCTGCTGAGTTAAAACGTCTACCTTCTCTTGATAGACAGCAAGTTCATTAGTTGTTTCTGGTTCTACTGTTTCTGTCAAATAAGTCTTGATTGTTTTCATCTTAGCATCATCATCTGCGTAAGCAAAAGCTAGTAGAGCTATAAAATCTCTCTTACCCACACAATAATAAATGTAAGAAGTTCCAAATACTTGTTGTTCTTTTGTTAGCATAATATCTCCTATGTTATCTCTGCCCCAGCAACTGTTATTGATAATGCTACATTTGTGCTTCCCTTAGCCTCTACTGTTTCAGTAGCTACTAATGGCATATAGGTATACACTTGTTTGAAATCACTAGCTGGAATAGTAACTCCATCCATAAGTTTCTGTGCATCTCCAGCGGCAGTATTACCAACCCATAATTCTACTGTAACATCACTTGTAGTTGTGTTAGTAATCCAGATAATCTTTACAATCCCAGTTGTACTTGCTGGTACAGTATATATAGTAGAATTGCTTGCACTAAGTATTGTTGATTGTCCTAATATCTTTTCTGCTATTGCCATAGTTTATCCTTGTAGTATTGAATATCGTTTAGCTACTTCATCTGGTCTAGTTCCGTCTACTAAAACATATTGTGCGTGGTCATCGTCGCTCTTCCCGCTTGTACTACCATGGTCAACCGTTCCATCGTTAAGGGAAGCAGTTGCGTCTATAACTTTACCATCAGCGTCCGTCCCTAAAACCGTTTTGCTCTTTAAGGTTTCTAGTATTAAGTCCTTGTATAGTTTCCAACTCATTATGCGTTATCTCCTTCTAAAACTAAGACTCCATCCACATAGATTTTCATCTTGCTGTCCTCATAAACAATATAAGTATCGTTGTCAGCCACTTGTAAACCTCCCGATTATTTCGTTAGAGTGATAGAAATCTAACTTATCTGGGTTAGTGTCGGAACACAGGATATAACAACCGTTGCCAGAAGGAGCTACACCGACAGGGTAAGCACCAACACCTATCTGGTACTTATCAGCAGTAGCTATTTCTCCGTCGGGAGCGTTCAATAATTGTATCCTATTAACCGCCATTAACTAATCTCTCCTTTAGTAACAGTAGTGCCGTCATCAGTAAGAGTATTGCTAGCAAGAGGAGTTGTGCCATCGTCCTTGAACAAAGCTTCCGCACTTGCTGTAATGGTTCTCTTAAAAAAGAAATACTGCCACAAGGCAGTTATCTTCTCCTCTATTGACGAGTTGACTGTTGGTGCTGCCGAAAGCTCTGCTGGAATTGTATATATTATAATGGTTTGGTTCTCTCCCCACCCAGAATATGCCAGTCCTCTAAGAACTACTACAACAAAGTCCGCATCCATTTCACTACTTGTTAACGCTAGAGTAAAATACCCGACATAAGACGGAGAGCCTTCGTATACAGCCGTAGGGGAGTTAGCTGTTGAATTCAACGCTCCTCCATCTTTTGAGATATAAACGGTAGGACTAGCTGAATAGTTTTCCCCTGTGGCTGAAACAATCTTCGCAGAGCCAACATAAGTAAAAGCTTGTCCTTTAACAGGTTTAAACGGTAATGTAACATTCATAATTAATCTCCGTCAAATATTAGTTTCTTACCAGCTTTAATAATAACTGAATTATCGACATCTATCTTCAAGGTGTCGTTGTTCTTCCACGTTGCGCTCGCTAGATCATAGTACAATGTTTCGTGATCCGCCGCATCGGTAAGAGTAACATCTTTCAGCTTAGAAAGCCTGTCTATAACGATGTCAAGTTTACCTGAGAATGGATTTAATTTATATGCCATTATGTTTTTACCACCGTAGCTATTTCGTTACTAGCGTTATAAGTTAATGTCAAAGTCGCAACCGTTGTCCCGCCAGATCCGCCAGTTTTATATATCGCCGTTTCAATCTCACCCTCACCGTCTCCAGCAGCAACATACGTTAAAGCGATATAATCAAACTCTGGGATGCCAAAAGCGTTCAAGTTTTCTAATAACGCAACCTGAGCTGGATCGCCAAGCGCGACCTTTTTATTCCCAAGATCGTCTAATTGAGGAAGAGCAACGTCTCCGTCTGATAAACTAGGCGGTGTTGTATTATGGATCCCTACTTCTTGTACCGGTTGTACGGAGTCGTGGCCGCTTAAATCTTGCGCCGGCTGTTTCTTCCTAGCCAATGCTCCTTCTACATAATCTGGATTAGCCATTCATCACCTTCCCGTAGATACGTTTTTCTCTGAATGAAACTTTTAGCTCTCTATACTTAACTCTGCGCTCGCGTTCAGCGATAGACTTCTCTCTTTCAACGAGCTCAGCTTCTTTTGTAGTTATTCCTTTAACCTTCTTACCGATTTCTTTTGCTACGATCTTAACGGCTTGGTCTTTATTCATTTATTAAGGCCTCGCTTCAACTGTTTATTAAACCTCTGAGCTTTTTTCATAACTTGCTCATCAAGAGCTTCTAATTTATCTCGTTTCTTATCATCATCCCACTTATCGTTATTGATAACCTGATCTATCCTCTGCTTTATTCTGGAGATCTCGTTAGCCGTTGTATTAGCGCTAGAGTAATACTTCATTTCCGGATTATCGTCTCTTAACTCTTTCGCGGCTTTACGATCTCTTCTCTTCTGGTACCGGTTATAAGTGTTATGAAGTTTTGTGATCCTCTCTCGATCTTCATAAAAATCTGAGACACTCTCTGCTATCGTTCCGGTAGGATTTCTAGCAATAAACCCTCGAATAAAAGGAACGTCGCTTGCTTCGATTGGACGGGACGGTCTTACCGGCCCACCAGCGATCTGCATTAACCCGTCTCCAATATTCAACGCGTACTTTCCGGAAGCTCCAGCCCAGTTCTGTACGAAGTTCTCGATTTTTGTTGGAGACGCGTTAATGACTTTCCCCAACTCTTTGGCAGTTTCAGACGTATATCGGTTGAATTGTTCTTCACTCACCAACTTCTCATCCCATTCTGAGATCAATTTACGTTGTCTAAAGAAACTCCAATTTGCTATTCCTTCAACAAAAGGTAATATCCAAGTCGAAATAACAGCGCCTAAACTTCCTTCCGTAGGGATCGGAGATACTGACGTAACCAACGAGTTAACTAACCCCTTGAATGAGTCTGGATCTTTAGTGTCAACATACTCTAAAAACCTTTCCGGCAATGTCCCGAAAATCTGTCCATAACCAAACGGTTTTGGGATCCGGAACCAAGTATCGCCTACCTTAAACATCCAGAAAAGATCGCGTTGCCATTGTGGGATCTCGAAATATTCCGGATCTTCTCTATTCCTTAAATATAACAGAACAGACGGGACTGTGATCGTAGCCATACCTTTGACTGTAAGACCAACGGGATCCTTTTGGAAAGATCTAATGCTCTTATCAAAAGACTGTAAACTAGCGTTAAAGAACGCTTTTGTAGCCGCGAAATTCTGTAACCACGGATCTGATCCTTTTCGTGAAAAGTTTACGGTTGACTCTCTTGCTTCATATCCAGCCTCAACGTCTGACATTCCTTTTCTCTTGGCGGCTTTATAAGCTCCAAGCCTAGTCGCTTGCTCGAACAACTGGCTAGCGTCTTGAAGGTTCCCGATAATGTTCATTCTCTTCCACAAGCTAGGGTTTTTTTGTATTTCTTTTAACAACCTAGCAAGAGCCGGCCTTGACGTCTCAACAAACCCACCATACGCTCCACCTGACTGGATCCATTCGACATAAAGATCGCTTTTTCCCATAATATCAGCGATTGATCCGATTGAATCGAAAAACGGCTTAAACCCTAACTGAGTCTGTAAAAAGGCGGTAAACTGATCTTTTACCAAGTTCCTTGCCATAAACTCAGGCGTGATCGTAGCACCTGTTCTCAACCAATTTGCCGGTTTAGCTAGGATCCTTACCAAAGCGTGAGAAGAATGCTCATTTAACCCTGTCATCGCCTCGTGAACGTTCTTTGAAACCTCAATAAACGTTCTTTCTCCATTAATATACCCTTCAACAACGTTTCCAGATGGCTTAAATGGAGAAGGTCGGAAGATCGTCTCATCCATTGTCTCTAAAGACAAAGAAGGAGTCGGTTTCATATCCAATAACGGCTGTAACTGTGGATTTTCCCTAATGATGATCCCCATATGCGCGGAAAAGAGAGGAAGATCTTCTTGAGCCTGAGCTCGATGTGTCAACCACCATTCAAACGCGTCAGCAAACCGTTCTGACGGCATTGCCATACGTTTTTCAGTCTCGCCCATATTCTTCATATGATCTTTCATTTCCTTAACAACAGCTTTAGTATCAGCGCGGGAATAAAACCTCTTCTTCAACCCAAATTTAGCGTCAAAGAAATGTCCGGACTCGTGCGCAAGAACTTCTCTTGGCGTAGCGAATTTCCGGGTAATACGCTTATCCTTTGAGTAATACGCGCCTAAATGTTTAGTTATCTGTCCTTCACGCTCAAATGTAGCACCTAAACTCTCAGCAAACCCGATAAGTTTATCCATAAACTTGCTGTCAACAGCAGCTCGATGAGTTACCGTTGCAACTGGCACGTTTTTAGGACGGACGATCTTTACAGGAGAATCTTCAATCAAGCTCAGACTATGTACGTCAGTAAAAACCTTGTTTCTTGCCGCCGCATCTAAGATCTTATATGTGTTTTTAATAACGCTTTCTAAAACCGGCTGTACGTCAAGATCAGATCCTTTGATCTTCTTGATCGGAGCTTTCGCACGTTCAAACCCAGCTTTTTGTATCGGAACACCGCCAACTTCGGTATATACCGAGTCAGGCATTATTCTATCAAAAGGAATATAATTCGGATTGTTCTTGACAATAAGGTCATATTTAGCTTGAGAAATGTTTCCGCTATCAACCAGCGAATGTAAAACTCTTTGCTGGAAACTATACATTCTCTTAGCGACACCTTCAAACAACGCCATATCGCCGTATTTAGCTTTCAACGCCGCCATATCTTGCTTAGCGCTTTCAACTTGTCCCTCAGAAACGATCTGTGTCTGATCGAACTGGCTTCTAGATCTCTGGAGATCTGAAATCGTTCGCTGGGCAATAAGGTATTTTTGAAGATCTTCGCCACGAACAGTCTTATCTTGTTCGGTAGAATTAGCGTCATAAGACTCTAAGATCGGACGTAACCCTTCGCCTGTCTTTTTGACCTTTCCGTTAGCGTCCGTCGTATATGTCCCGTAATTAAGGGTAGCGTCAGCTTTAGCTCCAACGCTCAAGTATCTGTCAGCAGACAGGCCAGCATTCTCACCAGACGGAATGTTAGCGCCAGCCTTTTTAAGATCTTTCACCAAATCTTCGATAGATTGGAACCTATTAAATACGCGTTGGTACCATTCCTGTTTTTTGTCTTTATCAAGAGAAGGGATCGGGTTAATAATAAACCCGCCTTCGTTCTGGATTCTAGTTCTTTTCTTAATTTCGTCATTGACCTGATCTTCTGTCATTCCTTTTTTCTGCATCATATTTTCAAGACGAACTTTAGCTTCAATATCGCCAATATCATTAAGCATATCATTAGTTTCTAAAACCTCAGAAGGGATTGTTTTTTTCTTCTGGACTTTTAGATCAGCAAGCTGTTCGTTACGATCTATCTGATCCTGTTCGGTCTGGTTGATCGTGGCTTGTGAAGCAGCAGCGTTATCTTTATGCGCTTGTTTAATAGCAGCATCAAGAGATTTCTTCATTTCTTCTTTAATAAAATCAAAGAACGGGATTTCTGTCTGACCTTTATTGACATATTCTTCCCATTGATTTTCCATCCACTCTTCCATAGTTATTCTCTTAGGCTCTGGAATATCCTGAGTGTCAAGCCATGCTTTAAGTTGTTCAGCGTTCTTTATTGATTTAGCGTTTCTGTAATTAAGCAAGGCATCATAAACCCTTCTAATGTCCTGTACCGGATTAACTTCTTCTATTTCTTCGTCCCACTCTGTTTGACTAAGTTCTTCAACAACTTGTTGATCGACTTGTTCTGCTTGATCCGCAGATCGTATAATCTCTGATGCTTCGGGTTCTGATATTTCGTTTCCGACATCGTTAGACTCCTCTGCCATTGGGCCATATTCGTCAAACCATTCTTCCAACAGTTTGGCGGTATCTAATTGTTTTTTAGTTAAATTTTTCTTATTTTCAGCCACCTTGCTCCATACAGTTTTAAGATGTTTATGAGTTAATCCCAAATCTTTAAGCTGGATCGGGAACGTTGACGCCAACCGGATCTTACGTCCACTTTCTGCATCATTACCATCTATCAACTGTCCGCCAGCTTCCCAATCGTCTGCCAAATCTTGTAGAGTCTTGAATTTCGTTTGCTGTTCCGGAGAAAATTCTACCTGATCAGTAGGAACTGATCTTGGCCCCGGTACGACAGTCAACTGAGCTCCGTCTCCACCTTCGTCATTAGGATCTAGCTCAGCCATTTCACCCTCAGCGTCGCCTTCGTCGGTGTTCTCACCTTCAATAAATTCTTGGTACCTAGCCTTCGCTCGTTCGAGCTTTTTTAAGGATTTTTCAAAAACAGTAGAAGGAACGACTATTCCGTTCTTTCTCTTATCAAGCAACTCTTTATGCGCAGCAGTTAAAGTATCGAAACTTGTTTTTAAGAGCACACCTTTATTCGGATCTGGTATTCCAACAGGCGCGACTTCAACCTTGCTGGAATTCGCAAGAACCTCGTTCATTGGTGTATCGCCTTCTTGCTGAGTCTGTGTGATCACCGTACCGTCGCTTGTTGTCATCTTCGGCCCAAGACCTAGCTCTTCTAAAGTAAACAACTCGCCTTGAGTACCATTGGGGATCGGTTCGCCGGCTACCGTACTATTTGTTTCGTTCGGCAGATCCTTATACTCTTCGCTCTGCACATAATCTCTAAACTCAGTTGGCGTCATATTAGCTAAACGTAACCGTTCGTTATTATCCATCCTGACAACGTATTCCGGTGGAATATACTGCGCAAGATGATCTAAAAGCGTCGGTGCGTCGCCTTTCTCAAGCTGTGGCTTTACTTCTGCTTTACTGTCCTTTTTGTTCTTGTTTTGAGATTGTTCCAACCTTTGTTTTAAACTTGGGCCTTCAATCGAGATCCTTGTATTATCTCCGGAAACCGCTTCTTGGATCGGCCCCATATCAAGGAAAGGACGGTTAACAATCTTCAACTCACCTGTCTGCTCCATTTCGTTTAATTGAGCAATATCTATCGCCATCTTAGCTGTTCTGTTTCTATGTCCAACTTTTGATTTCTCGTGTTTAATATTCCCCGGAGTTTCTACGCCAGCTTTTGTACCTACCATAAACAACATCGGGCCGGCAGCCTCGTACATCCCACGCCCCATATTAGATACAGCATTAACGAAAATCTCACGTTTTGTTTTATCATCGCCAAAGAGTTTGTGAGCAATATCTTTAGAAACGCCAATAGTAACTTCCTGTAACCCTTCCTGAGTAACTTCACCAGCCCAACCAATCCCGTAGTTAGCTACCATTTTAGCCGCGGCACGTTTAACAGAGTCAGAAACAACTCTCTTAAAAAACAACTTGTTTGCGCCTCTGAAAAACCAACTCATCTGAGCAAACTCAAGGCCACCATACATTAACCCGCCAATATGGGCGATAGGCTTATAGATACTCTCAGGGATCCCTTCGTCAGCAAGATCACCAGCAATGCCACCAGCGCCTTCTCTATAAAAGAGATCTGCACTTCCAACTGTTTGTCCCAACTTTCCAGCTGCTAAACCATAAACAAGTTCATCCCCGGGTATAGGAGTAAGAAGTCCTAACCCAAACCCGGCAGCGCCAGCTGGAACGCCAACAGCAAGACCAGATCCTAACCCCATCCCTAAAACTGGCGCCATTCCAGATACGCCGTAAGCAACGTCAGCAAACCAGTTTCCTCCGTCAATAGGATCTTCTGAAACTTCTTGCTGAAACTTGAGTTTATATCCTTGAACATCTTCGAAATAATCACCTTTTCCCATAAGAAGAGTCTCATAGGTCATTAAGTTAACTTTCATTGAAATGTTTCCACGGTTGAAAGATTCTGCCGTTTTCCCGCCAAATCCCATCTTGGACGCGTCTTTTGTAATATCTTCATCTATTTTAGCTATTCTCACAGCTTGTTCCATCAAACGTTTAGCTTCAGTAGACTCGTTCCTTAACATTGGCGCGGCTTTATCTATTGCCTGACTTAACGTTCCCATATACTGAGCTGTATTTTCAGAACCTTCAGCTGAATCCATAACCTCGTTTGCCATAGCTGCTGCTTCCGGTGCTTCCATCCCAGTTTTCATAAGGTATGCTGTCAGACCAGCATTAACGTTATCTTTACCATCCTGAGTCAGGTTATTGACGTTAGATGAGAAAACGTACCCCAACTTTTTTTCTTTATCGGTACTGCTCATCTGTTTATTAAGTTCGTTTTGTACGGCTGTTGTCATAGCTTCAACCGGAGGCATACCGCTACCAGTAAGGCCCATATAATCTTCAACAACATCGCTAGTTCTTTCCGGCGCCATTTTATCAGACCAAGCTTCTACGCTTTCAGCGTGGTATAGGATCTCTTTAGTAACTTTAGAGTCTTTCTCTGCCTGTATCTCTTGAGCGATTTTCAGCAGAGTCATAAACTTCTCTTTCCCCTTCTTAGCCTTAAAGAAATCCTTGTTTCCAATTATACCTTCAAGAACGCTAGCAAGCTCTTCTGGGCTAGTAGCTTTAAGAATTGCACGGTTAGAAGCAACGAAATCATCCCCTAATTGTTCCTGACCAGCAAGATCCTCAGCATCGTAGCCGTCTGTATCCATCAAGGCTACGATAGCTTGTGTTGTCCCGGGAATAAGTCCTTTCTCAGCTTCTAACTTACCGAGATCGTCAATATTGATCTGTGAGGCCGGCATCTTTGTTAGTTGTGTAAATACATCCATTGTCCCTTTAGACTGAGCAGTAGCTTGGACACGTTTAGCTTCTTTACGCATCTGTTCAACTTTTTTCGACATTGTGCTCTTGATCTTATTAGCGCTTTCTTTTGAGATCCTATACTTCTCGTTTGGATTATTAAGCGCGGCATCTACCAGATCAACATATAACGTGCTTTCTGGATCCTTTTGAAGTGCCGCTAAAGCAGAAACTTCAACTGCGTCAGCTAACGTTTCTTCCATATCAACAGAAGCAACTTCGTCCGGAGATCCTAACGATCTACTCTTTTTCTCTTGGGTATCAGCTATATCTTCAAGACCATCAAGTAACGAATCCGTATCTACACGCAAAGCAAACCCCTGTTTCTGTTGGGCTAAACTAGCGTTCCGGATCGCGTCGTCATTCTTACGCCATTCAAGAGCTTCTTTCTTAATAACTTCTCGGTACCTAGTCTCTCTAAGCTTTGTCATTCTTTTAAGTAATGTAGCCTGAGAATCGCGGTCAGTAACTCCACTCATAAACCTAGGAAACGCTTCTTTATTAAACTGGTTGAACTCTTTAGACATCCCATCCGCGTCAGCGAGTTTCCAATTTAACATCCCACGAGATCTTTTCGCAAGATTTCCATCGCTATCTTCATATTCTTCCATATCCTGACTTAAAAGTCTTTCATCAAGAGCTCTAGAATAATCAGTAAACGCAGACTCAACTTGCTGTTCGTGGACAAGATCTTGTTTCTGTTTCATATGATCCATAAGCTGTCCGCCAATATCTTTAACAACCCCGCCAAGAGCTTCCATCATCTCTCCTTTATTCCCAAACGCAGCTCTAGAAGCCGCTGGTATATTAGGGGAAGGAACGCTGACTGCTTGCTGTTTAACTTGTCGTTTGTATCGTGGAACTTTAATAGCCATTATATCTCCTTATGAGAAACTTACTGCTCCAAATTGTTTTGTGCTTCGCCCTATTATCTGGCTCTGCGTACTTCCGAATAACTTAGAACCGAATATTCCAGTTCCAGCTACATTACCTTGAGAGAATCCGTTAAACATACCACCCACCCACGGCTCCCATCGCCATTGATCCGGCTGTACTTAGCAGAGTCGTAAATGCTTTCTGCTTTCCTTGATATTTCGCCATAGCGCCAGCGTATTTATTGTTACGAGCTTTCTGCTCGCCTTCGTATTTCTTATACTTCGCGCCTGTTTCAGTTGACCATGATTTAGAGTCAGCATTGTATCTAAGAGCATATTCGTCCATCTTAGCTTTATCAATCGTGTCGCCAACAACGTCAGATGCAGAAACAGAACCTAAGTCAACGCCGTTCGCTACCATCCGGACTTTCTGCTCAGACGCGAATTGTGTCGCGTTACCCTTAAATGTTTTTAGTTCGTGTTTCGCAGCGTCTTGGATCAACTCGCTTTCTTTCATACCAGCACGATACTGAGCGTCGCCTTGGATCCTATTCGTCTCAGCCAGATAATTATAATACTGCTGGTTGGCAACACCTTGCTGATACTGCCCGTAAGCTTGCATCCCTCCGGAAACAGCTGTTACAGCCATAACACCTATTGTAATAGGATCACACATTATTCTCGCTCCTCTTAAAGTAAAAGTATCGGAATGGTTTCTGCTCAGCTCCGAAAGGTTTTGGTTCGTCTATATGCGCCCCGCACATTTTAAGCCATTTGATTGACTTTTTATTCCTAGCATCGACCTGATTGTGTAGATAAGGATAACGCTCTAACATCCTATCTATAAAATATCTGCTATACCTAAGAAACCTTCGCTGGATCTTTACCAGCTGGTCAGTTGCAAGCAACCAAACAGCCGCGTTGTTTGAAAATAAAGAGTCAGAAGAAACTCCGAAAATAGCGATCGGGTTCCCGTTCTCAACCGTACAGCAAAAAGTAGATTCTTCAAACCCTCCGTATAAAGCTTCTAACGGAGTTAAATTATCACTAGCCCAAACTTCGTCAACATCGCACTCGCGCATATTCTCAGCTAAATAATCAAGATCTTCTAGCTCAGTATATTTCACTCTAACCTCGCCATCGTCATATAATAAACTCTTCATTAAACACTTACCTCAGGAACTATTGCTGATATTGTTATTGGCAACGGATCTGTTTGTTTATAATAAACGTGTCCGCCTTTTTCATACTCTGCGCCAAGGTGTACGCGTGTATCTACGTTATATAGAGAAGCAAGAACCGCTTCTAGCGGAGGAGACATTTCTTCGCCCCTAGATAGCTCGTCGTCTGTAAATGCTTCGTAAACCTCATCTTCGTTCGGGCCAATAAACCCGCCCAGACTATTCATCAATCTAAACGTTACATTGCTAATTTTATAATGTTGACCTTGGATTGATCCTTCTGGCATAGCCATGTTAACGTTCATAGTCTCAAACTCGCTTGTAAACGGCAACCCTACTTTTACTTGTGAAGCGCTAAGAGCTAGAGACAACGATCCATCTTCGACAGTAACCCCGTCAACAACAACCCCGTCAGCTAAAACGGCAACCGCCTGATCTTCTAAATGGTCAACTCCAGTAAATACGGAAGCATGAACGTTTATACATCCTCTTGCCGCCGGCCATTCTTCTGGTTCTCTTTGCCACTCGGCTGGATGTATCAGAACGCTCATAATAAGACAGTCTGTTGAAGGATATGCGCCAGTCCAATTATTAGCTGCGATAATAACTTCTCCAGCCGCAGCAGGAACTCCATAACTCGATACAGAGTTAAACCCTAACCTTGAAGATGGAAGAGTTGGTAAGTCATAGTAGCTGCAAGCAGTTCCGTACCTGCCTGTCCATCCTACCGAAGTAAATCCAAAGTTAGACCACGGCTTGTTAAGGAAAATTGTCTGCCCAAACATCCCATCCTCAGTTGTAGAATTCTGCATCGTCATACTAAGGTTCTCGCCCGGGACAGTACCATTTACTTTATAAACCGAAGCTGCATCTGCTGGAGGGCCTTGATATGCCCGACCAGCAATATTTGCTGTTCCGTATAAACACATTGCCTCATCGTCAAGAGTTATTATTATTGGCTCGTTATGTCCTATTCCAACAGTTATATCTGCTCCAAGCTGGTAATAAACATAAGTTGTTATTGCTCCACCCCATCCAACAATAGACTCGTACTCTTTTCTTGCGGGAACATACTCTGCAAAAGCGTTTCCTTGACGAGTAACACTAACGATATTAGGCCTTCTTTCATTATAAGGAAAAGTCCAGACAGAGAAAACTAGAGCTATTACGGTATTATCCCAATGAACACCGCCATAAGTAGCAAGGTCGAAATTAAACACCGTCTTGTCATAACCTCTCATGCGAGACCATCGTGGATTGTCTATATACACAGCCATTAAATGCTTACCTCAGGAATAACCGCGCCTATTGTTATCGGCAACGGATCTGTTTGCTTATAATAAATTCTTCCACCTCTTTTATATCCAGCGCCTAAAGGAACGCGAACGTCAGCTGTATATAAATCAGCTGTCCGGCAAGAAAGCTTGGGTGCGTCCTGTTTCCCTTTATCAAGGTTATCAGCTGTTAACGCTTCATAAACAACATCTTCTTCCGGGCCGATATATCCGCCGCGGCTGTTTATAAGTCTGAATGTTACATTACTAATCTTAACGTGTTGTCCTTGCAGGGATCCTTCTTTAGTCGGGATCTCAACATTTAACGTTTCAAACTCGCTGTCATAAGGAAGCCCAACCTTAACTTGGGAAGCAGATGTGTCTAAAGCAATAGCTCCGTTATCGACAGTAATATCGTCAACAACAACGCCATCAGCAAGTACCGAGATAGCCTGATCTTCTAAATGGTCGATGCCAGTAAAAGCAGACGCGTGTTTGTTGGAACAACCCTTTGCACTAGACCAAGTGTTCGGCCAAGCAGTATTAAGCCTTTCGTACGCTGCTATCTCTGGCGTGAACGCTTCCCCTTCATACCGAGAGACACCTTTAGACCATCTGAACTCGTCTATCTGCCCGTTCCACATATAATTAGTCGAAAACGATGCCCCTATAAATAAAGGCGATGTCCTTGCGAGCATTGACCCACCGATTGTTTGTGTTGCTATAATCTCGCCATTAATAAAAATAGTAAACAAATTTCCATATCTGTCTATTGCGCAATGATAAAAAGTGCCAACAATGGGAGTCCATCCAACAGAGATATTAACACCTAGCCCCTGATAATCTCTAAACCTTAGCGAGCTGCCTTTTCTAGCCATATATAAAAAACCACCACCGCCACCTTCCATTCCAAAGAACCCTAAATCACCCGTCCCAATATTATCTCTAGCTTGGAAATCTATTGTAAAATCTCCGCTTCCAAGCTGAAAATCTGCATGGTTAGGAATAGACAAATAACTTGCTCCGTCAAAGTTTACTGACGCTGTGCCAAACTGCTGGTATGTTGTTGTTTTGACTGGGCTGCCAACAGTATTTATCGTATGTGGATAGAAAGATGAGTCTGTAAAGTCAGTCGCTCCGTCCTCTCCATCAAAATGACTAATAAATAGTGCTTCGTCGTCAATATACGCCATTAAACTACCGCCGTAATAAGGTCAAAGGTATCTGCGGTTACATTACCAATAACCCAAGTTGTGTTTGTAAGTTCCGTTGCGCCAGTTACATTCTTTAACGTAACCGTGTCTCCGTTACTGAATAAATGGCCTACAACTGTTATTGTAAAAACTCCGTCGTAGGTAACAGAAATAGTAGTGATCTCTTTACCGTCAATATAATCAACGCAAGAGTCCATAAAGATCTGGTTCTCTGGAGTAATCTCTGAAATCCCGCCACAATCTTGAGTAGCGTTACGAAGAACCATTCTTTCAATAAACCTTCCGTTTTCTCGCGCGACTGAAAACCATACTTCGTCAAACCCGTCCGCAGGAACGACACAGATAGACTCAAACTCATCTTCCGTTGCCTGTCCGGTATCGTGCCAATGGAAAGCAACTACGTCTTGCTCTTTTAGATAAGTCATCCCGATCAACTTACCATCGTCTCTAAGCATCCAGATAATCCTATCTGGGTTTCTCTGAAACGCGACGTCAAGGATGTCGAAGTGTTCAAAAAGATGTTTTGCGAGAATGTTAAGATCTGTCCCAGCAAAGCTGTCAGAAGCATAGTCGTATCCGATGTTACTCACAATTTTGCTATGGTTCTGCACATAAATAGCTTCGTTACCAAGAACAGCCGGATTGACTCCGTTAGATCCATTGTAGGCTTCTACATCCTGAGTGAAATCTGTCGGAGTCATCCCTGATCCAGATACCGGCCCGACAGACCAAACAGAAGCAGATGTAAAGACTAATAATCGCTTAAATGCAACCAAGCCGTTAATAGCGTTAAGCTGTCTGCTTGGAATGTTTGTCGTTATCCCATCTGACGATAAGAGCGATGTGTGTCGCTTAAAACTGAAATAGTTTCCTGTTGTGCTCATCCAAAGAGTCATCGGTTCGTCATAAGTGCCAGCAAAAACAAGCCTATCCTGATAGAACCTAGAAACAGCCGGCCAACCATGCCGGTCAGACCAAGCTCCTTCTGCCCATGCTGTTGTTGCCGCAGTTGTCCCAAAAGCTGTCAAGACCTCAGCTGTAACAGAAAGTCCAGTAGAAAAATCTGTTATTTTTGCTATCCCTTGCTGAAAGAACGGATCTGTTGTTAGATCAACATTTATCGTACCGCTAGTATAAGAAGTACACGCTACTCTCACTTGGAAAGGTTCTTCGTTTAACTCAATATCTTCCGTTCCAGAGGTGTTGACATTGAAGTCGTCAGCTCCAGAGAAACTTCTCAAAACTGTCCAAGTAGCTCCGCTATCAGAAGATTTTTCAACCCTTATCTTCCCCGTCCAAGTTCCATGAGTAATAAGTCGCCAAGTAGTGTAGCAAGTGATCGCGCTACCGCTTCCTGTTGCAGAAAAAGCGGACGTAGCCGTTTGCCCTTCAATATAATGGTTAATTCTGACCAGCGCTCCTACATCGTCAGAATCAAAAGCTGACGCGGATGCAGTAAGAGTTATCGCCGCGCCAGTAACAGCAGACGGAGCGATTGTTGTTGTGGTAGAATTCTCTGCCATAAACGGCCCGTCCTCTGGTTCATATAAAGAAAGGCGCCAATCAGTAGCGCCGTATCGTTCTAAAACTCTTGTTTGGTAGTCCGCGTGAGTAATGAAGATCGTGTCAGCAGAAGTTTCAAACCTCAAGTCCATAAGATCTTCTTCTTGGTAGGGTGTCTCTACTTCGTATGCAGATTGTTCTGACCAATAAGTTGTTGCAACGGCTGGAAAGAAAGATGTGTTTGTTGCGGTTCCGGTAATCGCTTGAATACAAAAATACAGTTCATCGTGGACAGTCAAATCGTCATCAGCAATCGTAGCAGAAGTAGGCCGTCCAGCAGCATAAGCAGCGTTTTCAGTTACAGTCCAAGCCGCGAGGGATACGTCAGCAGCCCTGAGTTGAACTTGTATAAGATCAGCAGAATTCTTAGCTGGAGTCGTATCAGCGAGGTTTATTGTTATCGCGCCCGCGACATATCCAACAGACATAACATCAGAACCAGCAGTAGCAACAGACACACTCTTTCCAGAGACGCTGGTTCCATATTCAGAAGCGACATATAAATTTTTACTTGTTCCAAAATCGAGATCAATATAACCACCAACTTTACAATAATCTGTGAACGCGGTATAAGAGGCTGACGGATCAAAGTCCGTTAAACTTACAGCTGTTATTGCTATCCTCGCTCCATTTGTATAAAATCTTACATACTCTTCTCCTATTTCTAAGACATACCGATCTGTCTGAGAGAAGATAAACTCTTGGACAATACATTGTTTGTCCGAATATTTAGCTTCCGCCACAAACCTTGTACCCGGACGATTACTTACCCCGCCTGTGGGATGAGAAATCATGTTGTGCAAGGTTTTTAAGCCAGTTTTATATTTGTTTATGTCAACTCTAGCATAGATCTCTGGAGAGACTTCTCCTGAGGCAAAGCTAGGTTGTATTGGTCTAATAGGACTACCACCCATACTTTACCCCCTAGATGTTACATAACCAGATGTCTGGCCCGGCTTCTTCCTTTTTTCTATCGAGTTTATTCGTTTGGCTTCTGACATCAAATGGGTTGCTATTTCCATCAGTTTAAGCCCTTTATCTGCATCGCCAATAAGATGGTGTGCCATATTACCGGCTAACTTATAAGAGTAGGCAAGTGTAAATTTAGGATCAAATAGCGTGGTATCTGTTGTGATATATGTATATTCAGCGGAACATTCAGCAAAATTAGAACAAATGATTTTACTGGCAGCTGTTCCATCCAACGCCATTTGAACTTCAAACTCTTGCTCATGCTTTTTGTCAGCTGAACCTTCGTCAAAAACATACCATACAACAGCAGCTAGAGCCGGATACCCAAAAGTATAATCCCAGCCTAAGACTGTCGCGGTTGATGTTGTTAGTTCAGCGGTATAAGTACAAAAAGGAAATTTGGCTTCTCGATACGCGTCGTAAAGAGTTGGTAGCCAAAGTCTATTACAAGTCTCAGCAGACGGATTTGCGTCTGTTATATCTTCAATCTCGTTCATACCAAGATGGCTAAGAGCGAGATTGCATATTTCGAGTTGATTAAACATAGCGTTCCTCTATATGATGAACGGGGAGCCGCAACCCCCCGCCCAAATACTACTTTTTCTTAGCTTTCTTTTTGTTCCCAAACTCAGGCTTAAACTTTTTCTCTGGTTCTGCTTGAGCCGCAAATCCTGTTTTCGGTTTTGTAAGCTCGACTTGTTTTTTCTGCATACCACTCAAAGTCGAACTCTCGTCAACAGGCTTAGCAACTTTCGCTGAATCGTCTGAAACAAGTTCAAGATGTTTGGAAACAACAACGTCATCATCAAGCTCGATGACGCGATCTTTCTCGTAATACTTAGTGCCAACAGTACAAGTTGTAAGAACTTTATACGTTTTCATAATTTACTGTCTCCTTATGCTACTAATTGCATATTGATGTCAATATCCTTCGTGATAAAAGTGCTAACAGTTCCCGAAGTCGTAACTTGAGAAGTTATGATAGCACCACGAATATACCTTTTCACTCCCGTAGGAGGTATCCGGATAGCGCTCATGTATCCAGCAACAACAAGAGCATCGTCAATCTCTCCAGAAGTTACAAGATCAGTAAACGCAGACGCGACAGTTGTATCGCAATGTTGTAGCTTGAAGTTAACCGTAGCAGCCGCAGTACCCGAAAGTATAGCTGTTTCTGCGTGGTGTACTATAAAACAACCAGCATAGTCATCCGCCTCGGCGATAGTATCGACATAGCTAGTGGTGATAACAGCCGCAGTAGAACTTCCAACTGTGATTGCATCAGCCATTTTCAAAAAATTATCAATAATCATTTTTAATTCTCCTTCCTCACATTTAGAAAGTTAAACTGCTATTAAGATAAAGGATCTTCTGTGTTAAGAATCGAGTCTACTCTACGGCAAGGAACGCCTTGGAAATGAAGAGTGTTGCTCGGTCTGAATACAGGAGTGCCTTTGATTTCGTTCATTGTCAAAAATACATTGCCTTTATCCATCAACTTAACTGATAACATTGACTGAACATCGGAACTCATATAGAACACAGGCTTGATACCAGCAACAGGCGGTAACTTGCTAAGTGATCTAGTCATAAGTTTGATGATATTAGCTGATGTATCCGTTGCGTCAGATGCAGTTAATAACGCAGTATGATCAATGTTGCAGATACGAACAACGTATCGGTAATCTTCAACAACAAGCCCACATTTCCATTGGAACCAAGAAACGTATGCCTTCATGTACGCGCCAGTAGTAGAATCCATCAAAAGATCTTGTATTCCGCGATCTTCAAAATTCAAACCAGCCATACTTCCTTTTGGATAAGTACAGTAAACTCTCTTTGGCCCCCATCCGATCAGCCAAATAGATGTGTTCTGTCCAGCTGTTCCACCACCGGCTGCCATAACTTGCGCGGAAGTAGTTTCGCCGGTTAATGAGTAATAGCGCGAGCTAAGACCATTAAACTTTTCTGGATCAGTAGAAACGTCGCCATAAACTAAAGTATCAGCAAACGTCTTGTTAAACCCTTGGATAAAACCATCATCTTCGGATTTCCTAAATGCTGCTGTATTACCGTTCAAGCTAGCAAGATCAACGTCAATATGATTACGATCTTCCATGATCGCACAAGGATCCACAATCTGTCCTCTAGTTGTCTTAGCTGGAACAACACCTTGATTCAAGAGTCTGAATTTTGGTGTTGGTAAGCTTGTACGGATGCTGGTTTGATGACCGGTAGGAAGGTTTCCTTCATACCAAGGAACATCATCAAGAATTTCATTGTAAGTCGTTAAGACTTCCGCAACTGCCGCAACACTACCATCAGGTGCCATTGACTTCGACACATCAAGTAAGGTTGGCCATGTAGATGTTAAAGCTCCCATTGTTAAGCTCCCTTCTTAATTGAATTATAATTATGTTTTATTCATAGTCGGATATAATTTCTTGAGTTGTTCATCAGGTGTCTGCCCCGGAAGGGTAGGTACCTTAGGCTCAATAAAAGTATCCTCTTTTATTGTGTTACCGGCATTGATCATCATCCTGACAAACACCGGATGATTTCCAATTCCTGTTTGATCTAATAGCTCCCGAGCCTCGTCTCCACCACCAAACGTATCAATAGCTTTGGCACAAACAGCTAACTGTTTATCCGAGTCTGCTCCAAGTTGATTTAGAGTTTCGGCTTTCCATTCCTTCTTCATCTCTGAAAATTCTTCAAGAGATTTCTGCCGGACTTGTTCCTCTATATTCTGCGCTAATGGAACATACACGTCTGCTAACTTTTGCACACCTTCATTCTCTAATCCAAGCTCTTTGAATATCGGTGTAAACAATTCTAGAGTTTCTTGATCAAGTTCGACGCCCTCTCCCATTTTAAGGTCATACTTCTCGGGCACCCCTTCTATCGGCTTGTCCTCATCTTTGGGCTCGTCCGTTTGGCCGGGCTCCTTTGGTTCAGCTTCACCTTTGTTCCCCAACAAGGTTGTTTCGTCTTGGTCTATCGTTGTCGGTTCTGCTGCTGGGGGTGTTTCTGTTGTTACTGGCGCTACGGGTTCTTGTGGGGTGTCCGTAGGCGTAATAGGTTCTACCATTATTTTTTCTCCTGTAAGTTCTTAAAGCTCTTAATCTCAGAATAGTTCTCATTCATCATCTGAGTTAAAGCTTCGGGCTTCGCTTCCATTAGATCTCTTAAAACAACAAGACCAATGTTGCGAGCTCCTTCATTAAAAAACGTGGTACTGTTCCCTGTGAAAGATGTTCTCCATACTCCGGCTTCTTTAAGCACGAAAAAGTAGAACCTCCGGCCTTCGGGAAGGCTAACAATTTTACAGATGTCATTAAGATGTCTGCGCCTCTCTCTCTCAATTCGATCTTTTTCTTCTTGCTGTTTCGTTAAATCTTGGAATTCGCTCATTGTTCCATCCCTTCGGTAGCTCTAGAAAGCATATTATCGTCATCCAGCTTTGCTTGGGATGCTGTTTTCATTGCGTCAGCTCCTTTAGAAGCCATTTCCATTTGCTGAGCAACTTGCTGCTGCTGAGCTCTACCTTCTCTGATCTGAGCAACAACTTTTTGTTCCACAATAAGTTTAGCCGGCGTACCTTCCATCTTCGCGACTTCCCTGATTGCTTCATCTATATCATAAACGTCTCCAGCATCTTGTTTGATCGCGCTTACTCCATTAATAAACCCAATTACGCGGCTGATAGATTCAATACCAACAGCTTTCTGAGCTTGCGCAAGAATTGAGACGTATTCAATTTTTATTTCTGCCCCTTCCATTTCCTCTGGTGGAGGCGGAAGCAGAAAGTTTCTTTCCATAATTCCGTAAATACGTTTAACAAACGGATCTAACATTTCTTTCTGTAACTTCTCTAAAACTGGCCCCATCATTAAAATCTTTTCTTGCTGACGTTCAGCAACTTCCGTCGCCGTCATATTAGACTTATCGAAATTAATCATCATTAAAAACAAGTCAACAAAAAAGTCCTTGTTAATTGACGTCTTTAGTGATTCAATAAGCTCTAAGAAAGATTCTAAATTAGCATTTACTTGGTATGCAGGCCGGATCCCGGCGTTCGGTAGCGTAGAGGAAGAAGTGGTAACTCCACCCGGAAGAAGATCCACCATCCCATCAACAGAAGAATCCTTCTGCATTGGCGGGTTGTGGCTCTTCTCTTGAGCAAGAAGTTTATCCAGTTGGGTTTTTTGCAGCTGTTTGACATTACCAAGCAAATGCCATCCCGGGCCGTATCCATAAATCATATCGGTGGTGATAGTGTCCCATCTTGGAGCTATTACAGGAAACTCTTCAAATCCTCCAACTTGAAGAACTTCTTCCCCAGTCCCACTCTCCCAATATACAGACCTGAATGCCATATTCTTTACCCCGATCTCGCCTTTAATTCTTTTATCATTAGGCTCAATCAGGTGATACACATCTATCCAAACGTCAATATTATTTGTGTTATAACTATTCTTAACTGTATCTGAACAATTATCTAACCCAAACATATTTACCATCTGTCCTACTGTCATCTTCATCTTTCTTGCAAAAGAGTCTACTACACCTTTATCATTAATCCCAAGAGCATATTCGCCAATCGTGAAAGATCTTCCCCTGATAACATCTTCATAATCTTCAAGAAAAATAGCTGCCGCCGTACCAAAATCTCCTATCTCTTCATACATCTGATAAAAGACTCCGTAGATGTTGCTGGCATTACAGATCTTCAACATACTCTTCTGCGTTTCGTCAAGCCACATCTGGACAGGAGGAAGGTTGGCTAATGCGTCATCGTCAATCGACAACTTAAACCACGGACGAGTTGGAGACGTCATCCCAGATTGCATACCACTAGCAAGAATCCTACTTGCTTGGGTAGCGTGCCCATCTAGAATAACTGTATGATCAATCATCTTCCCGCGATTAGGAACGTCGTCAAATCTTCCTCTTGTAGGATTAATATACTTAGCGAGCTCTTTCCACGCAGCTGTCCACTTATTAGCTTCCAGCCACATTTGGTTATACCTCTTCTGCAAGATCTCTTTGTTATCAAAAGGTATCTTCACGTTAAGCTCCTAGTTTAGATTTACCAGACAATGTTTGTGATGCAAGATCAGCTCCGGATCCAGTAAGACCTCGCGCTGATGTTTTGATTGTAGACTTTAACCCACGTCTCAATCTTTCAAGCTTCCGTCTCTTCTCATCCGCCGATGCTTGCCCTTCTACGTTCGAAGGTTGTATCGGTGTTGGGATTGGATCTGGTGCTGGTGCTGCTTTAGGTTGTTCTGGTTTATTTCTGCCTCCGGAACACATAAGCTTCTCCTTATTTTCTTGTTGAATAGCCTCCGAATTTACCTATTATACCTCTTGCCATCTTCTCTCTGTTATTAGCGCTGGATGAATCGTCAATGGGTGCAACGTTTGAAACTGCTGGGCTACCTAATGTCTTTGCCCCTCCGTCAACTCCGCCCTCTCCATAAAAATCAAACGGGCTTTTACCAGCGTATATCCAAGGATAAATTTTTCTCAATCTATCGCTTTGTCTCTGGTAATCCCCGTTCTCGACTCTGTTTTGGGCTGCATACTTAGATTTCATTTCTCCCTTGTAATCTGAAATAGCTGGGAAAATTCCCCAAGGATGTGCGCCCGCAGGAGCACGCATTGTCCTCCCTGTTGACAATTCTTTCATTTGCATCCTATTATCTCCTGAGCACATTAGTTAAAGTTCCTCCCAGCCAACGGAGATAAAGGATCATATCTCTGGTTGCTGTTCCCCGAATTTATATTGCCCACTAGCGGATTATAAGCTTTCCCGCCTCTTTGAACTCTCTGATCATATAACTTTTGCGACATACTTCTGACAGGGAAAGCAAACGTAACAGCCAGCGCATCACCTTTGTTCGGAGAAGCGATCCCCTGAGACTTCATTATATCTTTTGACTTCAAATACGTCTTACCATAGTTCACGCCCGTTTCGCCAACCTTATATTCAGCGCTTACAAGATCCGTACACAACTCGCTATCGTCCGGTAACGCTGCGCCAGCTTGTAGCCACTTAATAATACTGTCCCACATTTCAACGCGCTTATTTAATAAACTCGGATCAGAACTGCCGCCGCCAAAATTCACTAGCGTCCATTTCCGGCCCATCTGTTTACCCATAGAGTACAAACCGGATCCCCAACCAATATCAATAAACACCGCGTCGGCGTTATACTCATCTTCAAACTTTGCAACGTATCCAGCAAGCTGACCATCATCTTGCATCTTTCGGTAGGTAGCTAAAACTTTACACATTAAGCCTTGCCTTAAAACAACTGCCGTCTCATCGTCTCCAGACCAAGCCGGATCAACGCCGATAATAACCGGCGCGAAATTATACGCTTCTGGCCTTAAATGCTTTCCACGGGCAGCCTCCACGAGATCACTTGGTATGAACTGCATACTGGAGGTATGCGGGAACTCACCACGAACATGGACACGGAAGAAATCAGAATCCTCTCCATAATCCACTCGCCATTTTTCAATCTGCTCTTTGTTAGTATATTTGCATTTTCTTGTATCAATATGGCGGGTGAACCATCTGTGTCTGTGCACATGGAAACACGAATGGAACCTTCCCGTGTTTCTTGTGGGGTTTCCAAACACCGCCCAAATAATCTCCGTGTTCTCATCAGTCATCGCTCCTTCCGCCGTTTCCCAAATAATATCGGGTATAGCAGAAGCTTCGTCAAATATTAATAAAACGCGCTTGCCTGAGTTGTGTAATCCGGCAAACGCTTCTGGTTTACTGTCGCTCCACGGGATCTGATCAACCCGCCACGTTTTCTCGTGTTCGGGATGCGTGCTATAAATCGCCGTTGCTGTAACTGTAAACCAATGCTTACATATACTTAATCTATTCCATTTCGATACCTCAGCCCAAGTCTTTGTTCTTAACTGGTTTTCTGTATTTGCGGTTACAACGCCGCGGGTATCTTCGAATGTGCTCATTGCCCATAAGATCAACCACGCAACCAGACAAGTTTTGCCGGGCCCGTTTCCCGACGCCACCGCAATCCTGATAACTTCCGTTACGGTAATTAACCCTAACTTAAGTTTTTCAGAAACATCTTTAAGAACTTCGGTCTGCCACTTATCCGGCCCGTCGTAATTCTCTAATTCCCCTTTTTCCCACTCAAACGCGTATAGTACCCAGCCATAGGGATCTTGTGAATATTTACCCATATCTTCGACGAGCATCTGTTCGTTTATGACATTTGACATAAAGCTCCGTTCATAGAAAAAACCCACGTCTATCACACATCGCGCGATAAACGTGGGTTGGAAACTGACGTGATCAGGGCCAGAGGGGAAAACTTAGATTGTGGTGGCACTACATCTAGTACCTTACTATCTTTATACTACTACATATTGACAGGGAATGTCAACTATTTTACCATGTATTTAATATGGGCACTCGCAATTTGGTTCTCCATACGGAATAGGCTCAAGATTGTTTCCGTTATTAATTACCTGATAAACTCCCTTGGTGGACAAAACGATGATCTTTTCCTTGAACTGTATCATCTGGACAAACTCCTCACCTTCCGGCATAGGGATCCGTTTTATACCTCTTGGCTTAAAAGGTTGCGAAGTGAACGGATGGAAAGCAGCATCATCAGGATATTTTTTCAGCGGGTGTCGTTCTTCTTCTTTTAAGCAAGTAAGCTCGTTTTCTAGTAAAGCGGCCATAGCCAGCATTAACGGCTTAATAATCCCAGCTTCAATAGAATTCATAACTTTAGGCGTTTCCCTAGCCTGATAATACGACTCTAAAACTTTCTCGATCTCTTTGATCCGATCCATCTGATTCTCCTCAATATTACATATTCTGGTTGTTATTCTCCATCCATCAGTTTTTAACCGGAACTTCACGTTCTTCCCATATTTTCCATTGGATCTGGAGGCGTGTCCCCAACAAACTTAACAACGACCTCTTCATACGTCGCAGCAAAAATATCGGGCTTGCAAGGATAGAACTCTCCAGCAACTCCTTTTATAATGAAATCGCCTTTACTAGCCATCATGTCGCCTTCCAAGGTTCCAATAATAACTTCTCCTTCTGAACTTACGCTGATAGCATTCGTCTCTTCAATAAAAGTCGACAAATCAGATAAATTCTCTCCGTCCCACTCCAGAGCCTCAATTACTACCGGTTTCTTCCTGTATCTCTTTATCATCTTTTTCCCCCTCATTGCTGGTTATTACCACGTCTGCGTCAACTATGACCTCTTCCCCTTCCATATGAGCTGATCGTACCCTCAGGCCGTCAGCATTCTTCTCACGCGCGGTCTTAATGCGCTCTGCCAAAGTCCCAATAACTAAAACGTTTGTATCGCCTTTCTTTCCCCCAACATCCAACTGCTTACATAATTTCAACATTGTCTCTAAATACTTGTGCCGCGCTCCCCAATCCTCGACTTCGTACTTTTTATATACTTTCTGCCCGCGCTGCGTTCTTTCGTCAGTTTCTAAAGAAACGACCTTCGTGGCGTTCATTCCGTTAATACACTCTTTCACCCGTTCCTTATTCGTCATCCCCGCTTGCTCGAACAAATCCTGATAATTAGCGAGCGCTGGTACTTTATCAGCATCACGCCTCAACGCTACGGCTTTATTGAACCCGCTGGCCATTGCAGCATTGTACCGCGTCATCCCAAGTTTACGGTTGACCTTATACTTGCGCCTACGTTCCGTCCTGATCGCTTCCATCAGTACCTCCCGTCAACTGTTCGCCTATCAAATAAGGGATCATCCGCGTTATCGCGCTCTTATGCCACTCAATGATCTTATTCACAGCTCGCTCTTTATTGAAATCCCAGAACTCCTTATTGTCGCTTACCTCGCGATCCCCCATTAACTCGCCTACTATATCGTTTATCTCTTTCACCGATAACTTTACGTTCTTTGCGATATTCTCCTTGTCAATCATATTTACCGTCCCCTTCACCCTTTTAACTCGAAATTTATTTTCGCGGTTGGCTGGAAGAAAGATTGTAACTCTTTAGTCCTACCGCTATACGACGATAGGTTGGGGTTGCGAATCCCTCTGTGTTTACCTCCAGCCAACTTTATTAATCTACCAGAGAAATGGAAGTGTGTCAAGGTTTACATTTAATATTTCTCCTCTATTAAAAAAATAATATTTTATTTTCAGCACCGTCGAGCGTTCGTATGGACACCCCCCTATATCTTATATACTAGGGTTAACGGTCTGAATTCGGCTGAGTCCCTTTCAAAACTGGGATAGGGATCCTAACCAGATCCGATCCGATCAGTCAAGCGATCCGGCAACGCAACGCACCGATCCATTAAGGGAAGGCGCTGGGCTGTCCGGCTGTACTCTATGATCTGACCAGACGCACCAGATCTATTAGGGAAGGGAAGCATACTCCCAAAGGATCTAGAGCAGATCATTAGTGATTGTGCGAGATCAGGGGAAAATCCTTCTCTTTTCCTTTACCTTGTTTTGTTGTTGATCCAGATCCGGTGATTGATCCAGATCCGGTGATTGATCCAGATCCGGTGATTGATCCAGATCCGGTGATTGATCCAGATCCGGCGGTTGATCCAGATCCGGCG
>Ga0222667_1000152_pt1 | contig 39955 bp, 37 predicted proteins | sample AntAcemetagen657_FD_179854 | JGI IMG/M metagenome (GOLD analysis project Ga0222667, IMG submission 179854) | Saline water microbial communities from Ace Lake, Antarctica - #657 | ecosystem: Environmental > Aquatic > Non-marine Saline and Alkaline > Saline | place: Antarctica: Ace Lake... | reverse complement strand
AGAAGTATTTTCTTTTCCGGGTAACAACCCCGAAAAAAAGGTTCTGCTCAAGTCAGCTTTTCTTACCGGCATCAAAGACTCAATCCATTTTTCTCTCATCACCATTCTTACTCTTAATTTTATTGGCTCCATTACTAACTGGGGTTGGTTTACCTTAGTGGTTTCTCTATTCTCTCTAGTCCTGGCTTTTGCCTACCGTCGTCTACAGATTGCCAAGACCTCCATCATCTCTCTTGGTCTAGGAGCAGTCATCTACTTGGCCGGTTCAATTTTCTTTGCCACCAACTTTAATCTCATTGGTATCTACGTCTTCACCTTCTCCATTGCCATCTTCGACATTCTCTTTGGTCTGGGTCACTCAGCTACCATGTCTCGTCTAACCGATCTGGATACTTCTCCACAAGACCTCTCGGCCGAGTACACTTTCTTTGTTTCTCTTTTTACCTCTTTGGGAACCATCATTCCCCTTGGTTTACTCGAGTACTTTAAGTTTGACTTGGCAGACCCAACCGTCTTCCTAGTACTAGTCATTGGTATTGGCTTGATTCCTTTCTCTATACTAAAGGTAATGAGCAGTTCCTTTTACCTTACTCATCAACAATCATGATTATTACCTTAATCACCCTTCTAGCTTTAGTTTTTCGTTTAATCTTAGCCAATCAAAGTCTCTGGTTTGATGAAGGTGCTTCCTGGGTTATTTCCTTTCTGTCTCCTCAGGTTTTACTCTCTGCTTCTACTGGTGATTTTTATCCTCCTCTTTACTACCTTCTCACTCATTTCTGGTTGCCCCTAGCAAATAATCGTGAGTGGCTCATGCGCCTACCTGGTATTTTAGTGGGTACTGCTACTATTCCTGCTCTCTACTGTCTTTTGACTCAACTACAAATTAAAAAAGACAAGTCCAAATTTACCTTGGCTCACCTAGCCGCCCTACTTTTAGCCATCAACCCTCTCCATGTTTACTACTCCCAAGAACTTCGCATGTACGCCCTCTCGGCTCTTATCAGTGTTCTAACTTGGAAATTCTTTCTTTCTTGGATCAAGAAACCTCAGAAGAAAAAAGCTTTTTTCTTTATTCTTACCACCCTTCTCAATCTGTTTACCTTCTATGGCACTTTCTTTAACTTAGCCGCTCAGTGGATATATCTTCTCTTTACTCAACGTAAGCGCTTCAAGTCTTTCTTTCTCAGCAATCTTTTTATCCTTCTCGGTTTTATACCTTGGTTGCCAACTTTCTGGACTCAGCTTCAGAATGGGGGATACATAAAAGACAATCTTCCGGGCTGGGCTTCTCTTTCTGGTGATTTTTCTCTCAAGTCTTTCTTACTTATTCCTACCAAGTTTACTCTTGGTCGTATTTCTCTTTCTCCTCAGTCAATTTATTATGCCGCCATTTTTCTGATTGTTATTTACTTAGGACTTCTCTTCTTCCTAGCTTTAAAAACCAAAGCTTCCAAACCATTCTTTTACTGGCTTATTGTTCCTTTAATACTGGCTGCCATTTTTAGTCTCAAGACACCCATGATGGGTTACTGGCGCTACATCTTTCTTCTACCAGCCTTTTGTACCCTTATTGCTTTTGGTCTAGCTTCTTTACCTTCTAAGGCTCGTTACTTAAACATTACTTTTGTCATTGCTGTTTTTCTTCTCTCCAATCTATATTTCTGGTTTCAACCCACTTTTCATCGTGAAGACTGGCGTTCTGCTGCTGAGATGATTCAACAATCAGACTCTTTAGTTATTCTTAATTTCCCCGACGCTTTTGCTCCTTTTAAGTTTTATCTTCCAGATCAACCTTATTTTTCTACCCAAGACACTCTGGGTCATCTTCGTAATCTGGACGAGTCTTTACCTGTGGCCATATACGACTATGATCAGATCTTTGTCTTTGACTACCTCTCTGATCTGACAGATCCGCAGAGACAAACTTTGCTTTGGTTAGACCAAGCCGGACTAAAACTAGTTGACACCCACTCATTTAATCAACTAGGCTTTGTCTATGAGTACCAAACTCCGTAAATTAACCTTTCCTTTAGGAGCCATTCTTTTTCACCTTCTCTTGGTCTTGTGGCAAGGATATTTTTTATCCACTGAATTTACTCTTTATCCTTATCTATCTCAAGGTGGTCTAAAACCATACTCCAATATTATTAATCAACACTTACCTGCTCTTTTTTTTGGTCCGTTTACTTTACCGGCTTGGTTGACCGTCAACCCTCAACCTCTCTTGTTTTTATTCTTGCTAGTTCTTGCTCTAACAGACTTATTTTTCTACTTCTATCTTATTAGAACCAAGTCTCGTCATCGTCGTCGTCTTCTTTCTCTCTTTATCCTTGCTTCCCTTTTCTTTTCTGGTAATGTTTTTTGGATAGAGACGTTTGTAGTTTTCTTTCTTAGTATCATCTTAAATTTGAGCTTTTCAAAAAAACCTCTTTCTCTTCTCTCCATGGGTTTTATTTTTTCAATCGCTTTATTTCTTTGCCCCACTCTACTACCCGCTTTTATAGTCCTGTTCTTCTTACTCAAAATTAAACCGGATCGTTACTTCTTCACTGGCTTGTTTCTTCCACCCCTAATCACTCTTCTATATCTCCTTCGTTTTAATCTACTTGAACCATTCTTAAACATCTTCTTTACCTTTAATACTTCTGTCTATGCTTCTCAAGCCGCCAGACTACCGTCTTTTCGCGAGTTAATCTATGTTCTAGGATTTCTCTTCACTCTTTTCATTAAACGTTGGAACAAGTCAGACAGAATCTTAACCTACTTACTAATCCTCTTTTCTCTACTGCCCCTTTATCCCCGTTTTGAGTTAATTCATTTTTTACCCACAATCTTTCTTTCCTGCTATCTTCTTTCTCGTCACCGCCGTCCCATTAATATGGTTTCATACCTTCTCCTTCTCTTTTTCCTTTTTGCTGTTGTCTACAAAGCTGATAAATATGATTACGGTAATTTCTATCTCACTCCAGAGGTCAAGCTAGTTGTTGAAGCAGTAGAAGATTTTCCTGGTGAACAGGTCTATGTTCTTGGTGGTTCAGACTTAATCTATCCTCTCTCTCATCGTTACCCCACATCATATTTTTACCTACCCTCTTTACCTTGGTACTTAGAAAATCCTCGTTTCAATGGCTTGCAACTCTCTGCTCTTAAGTTAAACTCTAGTGCACCAGTGGTTATTAACACTCAATCTAGAGTCGGAAATCAATCTGTTATGGAGTCAGCCGGCCCTGTTTTTGAGTACATTCAGCAAAACTACACAATTATTGATATCATCGGTCCTTACCAGATAATGATTCATCAACCCTTAGCTTTAAATCTATGAAAATCGCCATCGACATTTCTCAAGCCATCTACGGTACTGGAGTCTCGGTCTACACCAAGAATCTAGCTGCTTCACTCATCTCAAGTTTTCCTCAAGAAGAGTTTCTCCTCTTTGGTGGTTCCCTTCGTCGTCGGGACGATCTAGAAAAAATTGCTCGTCGTCTTAAGGCCAAGTCTGTAATTTACCCATATCCTCCCAAAGTTATGGACTTCATCTGGAACTCTCTACACGTTTTACCAGTGGAAAAACTTATTGGTCAGGTTGATTTAGTTCACACCTCTGACTGGGCAGAACCTCCCTCTTCCTTACCCAAAGTGACCACTGTTCATGACCTTGTTCCTTTTAAGTTTCCTCAGACCACCACTGATAGTATTCGTCAGACTCACAGAAAACGTCTTGCTTGGGTAGCTCGTGAGTCGTCTGCTGTTATAGCCGTCAGTCAATCAACCAAAAAAGACTTAATCGAGTCGTTGAAAATACCTGAAGAAAAAATTCATGTTATCTATGAAGGGGTGGAGAGTCGTTACTCTCCCCAACCACCAGCCATTACTGCTGCCATTAAGCGCAAGTATCACCTAGAAGGGGACTATCTCTTCTCTCTTTCTACCCTAGAGCCAAGAAAGAATCAGGATCGTCTCATTCAAGCCTACACTCAGATCAAAGATAAATATCCAGGTCTTAAGCTGGTTCTCGGTGGTAAAACTGGCTGGGGAGAAAAAATTAAACCAGTCGAAGGAGTCATCATGCCCGGTTTCATTCCTGACGCCGACCTGCCCGCTTTGTACTCTGGATGTATTGCTTTTCCTTTTCCTAGTCTTTATGAAGGTTTTGGTCTTTCTCCTCTTCAGGCCATGGCTTGTGGTGCGGCTGTGGTTACCTCAAATGTGTCTAGTATGCCAGAAGTAGTTGGTAAGGCTGGTATTTTAGTTGACCCAGAAGACGTAAAAAGCATCAAGGCTGGTATAATCAGGGCTATCAAAAATCGAGCTGACCTTAGAGCTAAATCCATCAAGAGAGCCAGCCAATTTACTTGGGAAGAAACTGCTAAAAAAACCTATCAGGTATATCAACAAGTTATTAAACAAAAAAATAAATGAACATTGGTGTTGACATTAATGAAGCCAATATTCCCCAAAGAGTCGGTATTAATCAGGTGGCCTATGCTACCTTCACCCATCTAATCGAGCACTTAAAAAAAGGTGATCATGTTTATGCTCTTTCCAAAGAAGGACCTTTACCAGACATGCCTCTTGAAAATGAACAACTGACTTATGAAGTCTTTGGTCCAAAAAAACTTTGGGTTTTAACCGGTTTAACTCGTCGTCTCCTGTTTGGTAAACCTAAGATAGATGTTCTATTTTCTCCTACCCATTACACTCCTTTAGTTTCTCGTACCCCCACAGTCGTTTTTTTAATGGACCTGGCCTTTGAACGTTTTGGTTCTGAGTACTTTACCACTGTTGATTTAACTCAGCTCAAACGCTGGACACCTATGTCTGTTAAAAAAGCTAAGCACGTTCTTACCATTTCTGAGTTTTCCAAGAGTGAAATTGTTAAGTTTTATAATACTGACCCTAACAAGATTAGTGTTGTTTACCCTAGTTTTAATCGTGATCTTTATCACGGTAAAGTGCCTAAGACTAAACAATCTCAGGTCAAAAAGAAATACGGCATTACCGGTAGTTACCTCCTTTATATCGGAACCCTTCAACCCCGCAAAAACCTTAGTCGTTTGGTTGAAGCATTTGCCGAACTCAATCGTCCTCGCCTAAAACTGGTTCTTGGTGGCAAGAAGGGCTGGTTCTATCAACAGATTTTTGACAAGGTTAAAGATCTTGGTTTAGAAGACAGGGTTATCTTTACTGGGTTTGTTCCTGATGAAGACTTGCCTGCTTTGATCAAATCTAGTCGATCTTATGTTCTCCCTAGTCTTTATGAGGGTTTTGGTATGCCCGCCGTTGAGGCTCAAGCCGTAGGTACTCCGGTGGTTGCCTCTCATATTAGTTCTCTACCTGAAATTGTTGGTTCTTCTGGTATTTATATTGACAACCCTAAATCAATTGATGACATTGTTCAAGCTTTAGAAAAGGTGCTCAGTCTTACCCCAACTCAACGACAACAGATTATTGAAGACGGTAAGGAAAACACCAAACGTTTTGACTGGAACAGGTCTTCTCAAAAAATTCTAGACATTCTTCAACAAACTGGCTCTAAGGCCTAAAATACTGTTAAAATAGTTTTAAGATATGAATATTGCCAATCTACACATTTCTCCTTCCGGTTTTTACTTTGAAGATAAAGATGGTCACCGTCTACCTTTATCACAATCTTTTTCCAAGATAACCAATCGTTTTCTTAATTACTTTCTTGACCTAGAACTTTTTATTCTCTGGTTAGTCGGTTTTATACCCAGTCATTTAATTCGCAACTTTTTTTATCACTTGGCCGGTATTCAACTAGGTCGTGGTTCTACTCTCCATATGGGTGCTAGGTTTTATCAACCTAAAAACATTTCTATCGGTGAAGGTACCATCATTGGTGATCGTGTGTTTCTAGATGGAAGAGCTCCATTAGAAATTGGTAACCATGTTGATATTGCTTCTCAAGTGTTTATTTACAACTCTGAACACGACCTGTCTGACCCTAGTATGAAAGCCGCTGAGGAAGCCGTTAAAATAGGGGACTACTGTTTCATTGGTCCTCGTGTCACTATCCTTCCCGGAGTTACTATTGGTAAAGGGGCAGTCGTTGCCGCCGGTGCCGTAGTTGCTAAGGACGTCGCCGCTGGTGATATTGTCGGCGGAGTTCCTGCTAAACCTATCGGTAAACGTCAACTTAAAGAACTTAATTACCGTTTAGGTCGTGCTCGCCTATTCCAATGAAGCTAATCAAGCTTTTTCCTATTCTTTGTCTTTACTTGATAGGCATAGTCTATCTTTCCTTGCCTCAACCTACAGTTCCTGTAGTTATTGACGGTTTACGTTCTCAAGAAGCGGGAGATACTTGGCAACACCCTGATCAGTCTGCCTACTATACCCAAAAAGAAAGGCAACAAGTTTTATCTGAACTCGAATCAGACTTCAGTCTGAAATCTTATAACCCTTTCCCTCTCTCTTTTCGTCTTAACTATCGTCCTGAAGAAACTACCCTTTTTGTACGCGAACAAGTTCCTAGTTACTATCTAGAAGAAATTATTCATCCTTTTCGTGAATCTCTTTTTGTCAATGGTTGGGAACCTCAAAACTCTCCTCTCTATGTTGATTTGAGTCAGGAAAAGAAACCTTTGATACAAATTGACGGTGTCTTCTATCGTTCCAAGATTACCCTTAAACCAATCTTTTCTTCTTTGCCCTCCAGAATTTCAATCTGGACCCTTATCTTCCCTGCTTCTTACTTGGTCTTTGTCTCCATTAAAAAAACCTACAATTTACTTCATGAGTAAACTTCAACTGTCTATCATCATCATTTCTTACAACACCAAACAATTAACCTTGGATACTATTGACTCAGTTTACCGTCACTCTCATGATGTTAACTTGGAAATAATTGTGGTTGATAACAACTCTAAAGACGGCTCAGCTGAAGCCCTCAAGAAACTAGCTTCTAAAAAGAAAAATCTTCACCTCATTACTGAAAAGAAAAACTGGGGTTTTGGTATCGCCAACAACATTGGTGCCAAAAAAGCTAAAGGAGAATGTCTTCTTTTTCTTAACTCTGACACTCTTGTTCAACCTGGTGTTTTACCCTACTCCCTAAGCTGGTTTACTAGCCATCCACAAACTGGAGTTTATTCGTGTCGTTTAGAGAACAAAGATAGAACTACTCAAGTCAGTGGCGGTTACTTTCCTACCCTAGGTCGTCTTTTTCTTTGGCAGTTTTTCTTGGATGACTTACCTCTAGTTCGTCGTCTAGTTAAGTCCATTCATCCATATACCAAACATCCACTTTACTCACAAATGTCTCATCTAGACTGGGTAACTGGTGCCTTCATGATGATTCCTAGAAAGATCTTTAATCAACTTAAAGGTTTTGATAAAAAGATTTTTATGTACGTTGAGGAATTAGAATTTTGTTACCGTATCAAACAAGCTGGCCATCAAGTAGTTTATGATCCTACTCACTCCATCACTCATCTAGGAGGGGAATCAGCCGGCTCATCTTTTGCTTTAACCAACGAGATCAAGAATACTATTTACTTCTTCTCTAAACATAAACCCAAGTGGCAACTACCTTTAGTACGGTTCGCTTTTATCTGTGGATCTTTACTTCGTATTATTATTTTTGGAATAATTGGTCATGACCAAAAAACCCGCCAAACATACTGGCAAGGTCTTAAGATCGCTGCTTAAATACTTTACAGCCGCTCTTTTGATCTTCATTCCTTTGTATCCCAAGTTTCCTTTGTTTACTTTGCCGTTCACTTACGTCGCTATTCGTATAGAGGATCTTCTGATTGTTATTGCTGTTACTGTCGCCGCTCTTTACTTCATCAAGAATCGTCGTACTCTTAAATTTCCTCCTCTCACTCAGCAGATTCTTATTTTCTGGGGAATTGGTTTGCTTTCCTGTCTCTCTGCCATTCTCATCACTCAGAGCATCAATCCTTTACTAGTTCTTCTTCATTTTTTTAGACGTATTGAGTACATGGCTCTTTTCTTTGTCTTCTATCTCTTGGGGAGCACTGGTCGTAAACAAAGACGTTTTGCTGTTGAACTAATTTTCTTGCCAGTCCTTGGTGTCTTCCTTTATGGTTTGGCTCAGATATATCTTAGAGCTCCAGTCATCTCCACCATGAACGAAGAGTTTAGTAAGGGTTTGGCTCTTACTCTCCAACCAGGAGTTCAACTTTCTAGTACTTTCGCTGGTCATTACGATCTAGCCATCTATCTCACCTTTATAGTTTCTTTCTTTGCCGCTCTACTCATGCTCTTTAAAGACAAGGCCAAGCAGGGGATGGTTATTATTTCCCTTTTGCCTTCTATCTGGCTTTTTTCTCAGGCAGGTTCTCGTATGGGATTAGTCGGTTTATTGGTAGCAGTCTTTTTTATTACTTACCTAACTCGTCGTTATCTTCTTGGTTTTATCTTATTTGTCATTATTGGTGTTGGGGTTGTTTCCAGTCCTTATCTTATTGGTCGTTTCCAGAACATCTTAAACATCATTCCTTTGACTCGACAGTCTTCAATAGTCTCTATCGAAGCCTTAGCTCAAGACGAAGTTCTTCGTCCCATACAACAAGATCGTTCTACCAGTATTCGTTTTGACGTTGAATGGCCCCATGCTTTACGTTCTTTTTACAAGAATCCTTTACTGGGTACTGGTTACTCTTCTCTTGGCTTGGCTACCGATAATGATTACCTTCGTTCTCTGGGAGAGACGGGCTTACTAGGATTTATTTCTTTCCTCTCCGTGCTCTCTGGTCTATTTATTATGCTTCTCAAGCGTTTTCGTCAAGCTAAGAACTTCTGGGATCGTCTCATTACCACTGCTTCTTTGGGTGTCTTTGCCTCTATGGCCAGCACTGCTTTGTTTATTGACGTGTTCGAAGCCAGTAAAATTGCCCTCCTCTTTTGGAGTATCATGGGACTAGCCCTTAGTACCTCTTATGACAAAAATTAAAAAATTTCTCCCCACCATCGGCTTACTTATAATCCTTGCTCTGGGTTTACTGGTTAGGCTTTACAAAATAGACTCTCCAATTGCCGACTGGCATTCTTTCCGTCAGGCTGACACAGCCTCTGTTACCCGTGTTTTCTCTCAAGAAGGTCTGGACTTGCTCCATCCTCGTTATCAAGACATCTCCAACATTCCTTCTGGTAAAGAGAATCCTCAAGGTTGGCGTATGGTTGAGTTTCCTTTTTACAACTATCTCCATCTTCAGGTTTTTAATGTGTCCGGCTTAAATCTAGAGACTGCTGGTCGTCTTACCTCTGTCCTCATTTCTCTCTGGTCCTTAGTTGCCCTCTATCTCATTGTTAAAAAAATCTCCGGAGCTTGGGTAGGTTTAATGGCTGCTTTCTTTTTTGCTTTTCTTCCTTTTAACATTTTTTACTCAAGAGTTGTTTTGCCTGAACCTTTAGTTATTGCTACATTTCTTACTTCTTTTTACCTCCTTCTGCGTCTTCTTGATAGCAAGAAAAAATTAACTTCTTGGTTACTTGTCTTGTTGTCCTCTCTCTTTTTAACCGCCTCTTTTCTTCTCAAACCATACACCGCTTTCTTTACTTTGCCTTTCTTCTGGATATTCTTCCTTGCGTTCAAAGGTAAGAAAATAAACATTTTTCAATTTATTACCTACGGTCTCATTTCCGTCACCCCTTTTATCCTCTGGCGTCTTTGGATAGCTCAGTATCCTTCCGGCATTCCTGCTTTTGATTGGTTGTTTAACATGGATAACATCAGACTACGTCCTGCTTGGTTCCGTTGGCTTTTTGCTGAAAGACTTTCCAAACTTATTCTTGGCTACTTTGGTACAGCTCTCCTTGTGTTTGGTTTAATTAAAAAACCTAAAAAACTTTCTTGGATATACCCACTCTGGTTTATCGGTATCTTGATCTATTTTATTGTCATTGCTAGTGGCAACGTTAGACATGACTACTATCAAGCTATAACCACTCCTTTTCTTTGTATTCTTTTGGCTCAGGGAATTGCCAACATCATTTCACTACCCAAGAAAGCCTATCCGCGCCTGATTACTATTCCTGCCGTTATTGTCATTACTCTTTTTTCTCTAGCCTTCTCTTGGTATGAAATAAAGGGTTATTACCAGATTAATCACCCAACTATCATTGAAGCGGGTCAAGCAGTCGATGAGTTTTTACCCAAAGACGCTCGTGTCATTGCCCCATATCAAGGCGACACCGCCTTCCTCTACCAGACCAATCGTTATGGTTGGCCTTTAATGACCCATGATCTTGACCAGATGATTGAGTTGGGAGCCACTCACTACGTTTCGGTCAACTACGACAAAATGACTACTGAAATCATGGACCAGCCAGGTTTCGAACCTATACTTATTGATCCCGACTTTGTTATCATTCAATTGTCTAATCAAAAAGATTAATCTATGAAAATATTAATGCTCACCCCGTATTTACCTTATCCCGACTCTTCTGGTGGACAAATCAGGACTCTAAATCTACTTAAACACCTTCATAAAGAGCACAAGATTACCTTGGTTTCCTTAATAAAAGACAAAAAAGATAACAAATACAAAAGGCATCTTCTCAAGTACTGTGACAAGGTTCTTACTTTTGAACGAAGCAAAAACCCTTTTACTTTAAAAAACATTCTCTTGGCTGGTTTTTCTCTTAAGCCTTTTTTAATCGTTAGAAACTCTGCTCCTGGAGTTAAAGAAGCGGTTGCTGAAGAGCTAAAAACAGGGGACTATGATTTAATTCATGCTGAAACATTTTATGTTATGCCTAGTATTCCCCAAACAGACCTTCCTGTTATCTTGGTCGATCAAACCATCGAGTACTTGGTTTATAAACACTACACCAACGAAACTGCTCGTAAGATTCTACGTCCTCTTCTTTCTATTGACGTAGCCAAGCTCCAGTTATCTGAAAAACGCTACTGGAAAAAAGCAGATCAAGTTGTAGCTGTATCTGAGAACGATAAAAAAGAGATGCGTAAGCTTGTTCCTGACTTGGACGTTAAGGTTGTACCCAATGGTGTTAATTTGGATCTTTTTAAGAAAAAAACATCTTGGTTTGATAAAAATCCAACAATTCTTTTTGTTAGTAACTTTAAGTGGTTACAGAACATCGAAGCCGCTCACGTTCTTATCGAAAAGGTTTTTCCTTTAGTAAAAGCCAAGAACCCTAAAATTAAAGTGCGCATTGTAGGTCAACACATTCCCAAGGATATTATTGCTCAAGCCAGCGAGGATATTATTGTTAATGACATTCCTGGTGAAGATGTAGAAACTCTAGTAGAAGCCTATCAATCATCAACAGTTTTTGCTTCTACCATCAAAGGGCCTGGAGGTACTCGTCTTAAGAATCTGGCCGCCATGGCTAGTCAGTTACCGATAGTCTCTACCAAGACCGGTATACAGGGTCTAGGAGCTAAAGATGGGGTACACGTACTGATTGGTAACACTCCAGAGAAACTTGCTGATCTTATCTTAAAAGTAATCAAACAACCTAAGTTAGCTGAAAAAATAGGTAAAAACTCTAGGAAACTAGTTGAAGAAACCTACGCCTACAAGAGAATTTCTAAAATTCTCAGTCAGTGTTACAGAGATATGGTTAAAAAATAATATGTCTGAAGATAAAAAAGACCTAGCTGTCGTTGTCATCTCATACAACACTAAAGATGTTCTTAGTGACTGCCTAACCTCAATATATAAGGCACAACAACCCCAAAAAAGGATTGAAGTGATTGTGGTTGATAACAACTCTAAAGATGATAGTGTTGCCATGATTAAAAGGGATTTTCCCCAAGTAAAAATCATTCAGAACAAAGAAAACCTTGGTTTTTCTAAAGCCAACAATATTGGCATCAAGAACTCCAACTCTAGCAACTATCTCTTTTTAAACTCCGACACTGTCATCAGCCGTTACAGTTTAGTCAAACCTCTCAAGTATCTTAAGAAACATCCCAAAGTAGGCGCCATTACTGTCAAGCTGGTTTTGAGTGACGGAAGTATTGATTATGATAATCGCCGTGGTTTTCCTACTCCTTGGACAACATTCTGTCGTTTATTTGGCTTATCTAAGATTTTTCCTAAATCCACTTTTTTTAATTCTTATTATCTTGGTTTTAAGCCAATCAAAAGAGCCACACCTATTCCCGTTACTGCCGGTTCTTTTATAATGATGCCCAAAAAAGTTTACGACCAAATTGGTGGTTGGGATGAAGATTACTTCTTCTATGGAGAAGACATTGATATCTCTTTTCGTCTTCAGCAAGCTGGTTATCAAATTATTTACTATCCCAAAACCACTACCATCCACCTCAGGGGAGTTAGTTCTGGTTTTAGAAAAGAAACAAAGAAAATAGCCAAGGCTTCTAAAGAAACCAGACTCAGGGTTGCTCAAGCCTCTATTGATGCTTGGAAGATATTTGTTTTGAAACACTACACTAAAAAATATCCAAGAATATTTGTTCAGTTCATGCTTCTAGGCATTAACCTAAAAGGCAAACTTCGTCTCTTAAAAAATAAATTACTTAAATAACATGCGTATTGGTATCGACGCTCGACTCTATGGTGTTAAACACACAGGTATTGGTCGTTATACTCAGAACCTGATTCTCAATTTAGCCAAAGCTGATCGTAAGAACACTTATGTTATTTTTGGTTCGGAAGAGATCAGGAAGGAAATAGAATCACTCAAGAGGTTCAAGTTTGTTAAATTAAATACAAAGATATACTCTCTTGGAGAACAGCTGATTAATCCTTTTGTTTTTAAGAAGGCCAAGCTGGATCTTCTTCACGTTCCCCACTTTAACGCTCCTATTTTCTACTCAGGCAAACTCATTATTACCCTTCATGACCTGATCAAGCATTTTTCTACCGGTAAAGACACCACCACTCATTCCCTCGCGATTTACTGGGTAAAACACTGGGCATATCGCCTAGTTGTCAGAATTAACCTCACCAAAGCCGTTTCTATTATTGTCCCCAGCAATTTCTGGCGTGATTACTTGATTAATAAGCTTAAGATCTCTCCCAAAAAAGTTCATGTCACTTATGAAGCGGCTGACAAAAAATTCTCCTTAAACAAGAAAATCAAACCCAACAAGATTCTTGCCAAATATGATATTGAAAAACCTTTCCTTATCTACACTGGCAATCTATACCCCCATAAAAATGTTCCCTTTTTAATCGAAGCAGTCAATCGTTTTAATGAAACCCATAAGCATCAAATCACCCTGGCCCTTGTTTGTTCTCGTAAAGTATTTAAAGACTCCATTTCTCCTTCTCGTTATGTAAAAATCCTTGGTTATGTTCCTGACGACCACCTTTCGACTCTCTACTCTCAAGCCCTGGCCTTAGTCCAACCATCATTAATGGAAGGATTTGGTCTTACCGGACTTGAAGCCATGCAGCTTGACCTGCCTGTATTGGCCGCTGACGCTTCTTGTCTACCAGAAGCCTATGGTGATGCCGCTCTCTACTTTAATCCTCGCAAACTTTCTGATTTAGTTAATAAAATAGACATGATCGTTTCTGACCCTAGTATTCTTAAAGACTTAATTAAAAAAGGCCGTAAGCAAATTAAGTTATTCAGTTGGTACAAGACAGCTAAACAAACATTAGCCGTTTATCGTCTACATCTTTCATGAAAGTTGCTCTAGTTTATGATCGAGTTAACAAGTTTGGCGGAGCTGAAAGAGTAATTCAAAGGCTTCATCATCTTTACCCTCAGGCCCCTCTTTATACCCTGGTTCATAACCCCGATACCTCTGAGTGGAGTAGGGGAATTAAAGTAATTCCTTCATTCTTTAATAAGATAAAGTTTTTCCGTACCCGTCATGAACTTCTTGCTCCAGTTGCCAACTATGGTTTTGAAGACTTTAATTTCAACCAGTATGATGTGGTCATCTCAGTTACTAGTGCTGACGCCAAGGCGGTCATTACTAAGCCTGAAACTCTCCATATTTGCTACTGCCTTACCCCCACTCGCTATCTCTGGCAGGGTTTTTCTGAGTATGAAAAAGACATAAAGATGAGGCTACTACCTAAAATGATTAAAAAAACTATTCGTTCAACAGATTACATCAATGCACAAAGACCAGACCGATATATCGCTATTTCCGATGAAGTTAAAAGAAGAATAAAGAAATATTATAATCGTCAAGCCGACATCATCTATCCTTCAATAGAGGACAAGTTTTACTCAAAAAACAAGCCTAAAAAACTATCTCAACGAGGATCTTATCTGCTCGTCTCTCGTCTAGTTCCGTACAAAAAAGCTGACTTGGTTATTAAAACCTTTAATCAGCTCGGTTTGCCTTTAGTTGTAGTTGGAAGCGGCTCAGAAAAATCACGTCTTAAGTCATTAGCCAAATCAAACATTAGTTTTCTTGGTCAGATTAGTGACTCAGAACTTATCTCCCAGTATCGTCAGGCTAAAGCTCTTATTTTCCCCCAACTTGAAGACTTTGGTTTAATTCCCCTAGAAGCTCAAGCCTCAGGTACTCCAGTCATTGCCTATGCTCAGGGTGGGGCCTTGGAAACCGTCGTTGATCAAGAAACCGGCCTTTTCTTTAAAAAACAGACACCCGGTTCTTTAATCGATGCAATTCGTCGTTTTGAGGCAGGGGAGCATAAAATTAAGCCTTCTCTTTGTCTTCAGCAAGCAGCCAAATTCTCTGCAAGTGGATTTAATCAACAATTTTCTGATAAAGTTAAAAGACTATGGTACAAACATCAAAATCAGACTATTTAAAAAATACCTACATTTGCCTTTTGGCAGGAGGGACCGGTACTCGTCTCTGGCCTCGTTCTCGTAAACAGACTCCTAAACAGTTTGTTCCCATTCTTAGTCGTCGAACTCTTTTCCAGGAAACCATTGCTCGAGCCGAAAAAATAGTTCCTCCTGAGAGAATCTTTGTCGCTGCCAACAAGGACTACATTGATGATGTTCGTCGCCAATCACCCCAAATTCCTAGAAAAAACATTATCGGTGAGCCACAAAAGAAGAACACCGCCATGGCCATGGGAACAGCCGCTGCCTATATTCACAAGAGAAATCCTCAAGCTGTCATTATCAATCTGGCTACTGATCATCAAATTGGCAATTTGACTACCTACATCAACACTCTTAAAGCCGCTGCCAAAACTGCTTTTAAACAAAACATCATGGTCTCTGTTGGTTTAGTGCCCGAATTTGCTCATACTGGCCTAGGCTATATTGAGTCAGGTAAAAAACTTAGTCAGACAGATGGTTTTAATGTTTTAAAGATGAAAGGTTTTAAAGAAAAACCAGATCTCAAAACAGCCGAAAAATTCCTCAAAGCCGGTAATTACTTCTGGAATGCCAATAACTATGTTTACCCGGCTCAGTTACTACTCGAGGAATTTAAAGCCCACGCCCCTGATATTTACAAGAACATTATTGCGGTTAAAAAAGCAGCTGGTACTTTCAGGGAAAAGATGGTTCTTAAAAAAGAGTTCTCTAAGGTTCGTTCTGAATCTTTTGACATTGCCATCTCAGAAAAAACCAAACGCATGGTTCTCATTCCTGGTAAGTTTGGCTGGGACGACGTTGGTGACTGGAAATCCGTTTATGACTTGAGCAAAAAAGATAAAGACAAAAACGCCATTATTCAAGGTGACGATGAAGGAGAGTACTTTGGTATTGACTCTACCAATAACCTAGTCCACTTCGACGATCAGCTAATTGTTACCGTTGGTGTCGACAACCTTATCATCGTGGATACCGATGATGCTTTAGTCGTTTGTCACAAAGACAAAGCCCAAGATATCAAAAAAGTGGTAGAGTATCTTAAGGAAAAAAATAAAAATAAATTTCTTTAATGTTTTATAACCTTGTTAAAAGAACAGTAGATATCATTGCGGGCTTATTTCTGCTTATTCTCTTTTTTCCTGTTTGGGTCATTATTCCCATTCTTCTTAAACTAGACTCCAAAGGCCCCTTGTTCTACTGTCCTGAAAGAGTAGGTAAAGGTGGAAAACCTTTCAACATGTTTAAGTTTCGTAGTATGAAAATGTTAACCGACAAAAACGGTAAGCCTGCTCATGCCGTTGAGTACTGGTTGCAAAACAAAGAACTTTATGAAAAATACAAAAAATCTGGCTGGAAACTAGAAATCAAAGATGATCCTCGTATTACCAGAATTGGCCGTATGCTTCGTCAAACTTCAATTGACGAGATGCCACAAGTCTTAAACATCATCAAAGGGGACATGAGCTTGGTTGGTCCTCGTGCCTATGTCCAACCAGAAATTGAGGATGCCAAGAAACGTTATGGCAAAAAAATCATTCCTTTAATAAAGATAAGTTTAACTGTTAAACCGGGTTTGACTGGCCCTTGGCAAGTATCAGGTAGAAATGATATTCCCTGGAACAAGAGGGTTGAAATTGATTCTCAGTATGCCAAGAGACGTTCTTTAATTGAAGATTTTCTTATTATCTTCAAGACACCATTTGCTATGATTAGTAAGTGGTAAGCTTTTAAAACAATGAAACTGCCAAGTAAGATTGACCTCCAAGATAAAAAAGTAGTGCCCTCTCCGGAAGTAAAACCAGAGATAGTCTCTCCTCAGACCAAATCTAAGAAATTTCTTTCCAAGATCAAGTTTCCTCATTTACCTAAGCCTGTAAAGATTGGTCTCCTTGTACTTCTTGGTTTTTTTCTTTTCTTAATCTTAGTCACTGGTGTTTTTGCTCTTTCTATCAGGAAACAAGCCCAGTCAGCTTCTTCATCAATCTCTCAAGTCACCACTAGTGTTCAGGAGAAAGATTTGGTTGCCGTTAACCAGCATCTGGATGAACTTGAAACATCAATAAACAAAATTCAGTCCTCTTATAAAATCATTTCTTGGTTGAGATTCATTCCTTTCTATGGTGGTTATCTCAAGGATGGTCAAGCCGTCTTAACCGCTTCCCATTCTCTTATCACTGCGGGTAAAGAAGGTATTAAAGCCATCGAGCCGTACTCTGACCTGCTTGGTTTTAAAGTAGATCAGGAACAAGAAGACAAGCCAGAGTTTGACTCCATAGAAAACAGAATCATCTTTTTAGCTGAAACCTTAGACAAGATATCACCCCAGCTTGACGGCATCGCTGAACACTTGGAAATTGCCAACCAGTCACTATCTAAAATAAAACTTGGTCGTTACCCCAACTCATTTTTAGGCAAGCCTGTTAGGCCCAAAATATACCAAATTCAATCAGGTCTGTCCGACACCGCCACCTTAATGGTTCAAGCCAAACCTTTAATTAAACTTTTACCTACCTTACTTGGAAATCCAGATCCTAAACTTTACATGTTACTTTTCCAGAATGATGCTGAGATCCGTCCTACAGGAGGTTTCATGACTGCCTATGCTTATATTAAGGTTACTCAGGGCAAGATCGAGCCTTTGGGTTCTTATGATATCTATGATCTTGATGCTCGTTGGAGTGGAAGTGTTAAGGCTCCAGAAGCAATTCAAAAGTACTTAAACGAGACATACTGGAATTTACGTAACATGAATCTTTCTCCTGACTTTAAGTCTTCTATGGATACTTTCATGGAAAACTACCGGGATATTCCTGGTCTAACTCAGATCGACGGCATCATTGCTATAGATACCTCTTTACCAGTTGAGATTCTAAAGATTATTGGTCCTATCGGTGTCAGTGGTTGGGGAAACTTTAGTGCAGAAAATGATCCTCGTTGTGACTGTCCGCAGGTTGTCTACGCACTCGAAGAAATTGCAGATAGGCCAGGTAGCGCTGTTAGGGTTGGTCGTAAAGCAGTTCTTGGTCCTTTAATGCACTCTCTTTTAGCCAATGCCATGGGAAGTCCCAAACATCTCTGGCCCACTCTTCTTAATGTTGGCCTTGATTCCATTAATCAAAAACACCTTCTCTTCTACTTTATGGACGAGACTACTCAATCCATAGCCGAAGACTTTAACGCCGCTGGTCGTATCACTGAGTATGATCAAGACTATCTTCATGTTAATGACAGTAACTTTGGTGGTGCTAAATCAGACCTTTTCATTCAGCGTGATGTTGAACAAGAGATAGAGGTGTCAGGTGGAACCATTACCAAAATCGTTACTCTTAACTACAACAATCCTGAACCGGGCTCTAACTGTAATCTAGAAGCTGGAGAACTTTGTCTCAACGGTACTTATCGTGACTGGGTTAGACTCTATGTTCCTTTAGGTAGTGAACTTATCTCAGTGGTTGGTTCTGAGGTAGAAGAGAAAGTAGGGGAGGACTTGGGTAAAACCGTTTTCGAGGTATTCTTCACCATGAGACCTCAGTCATCCAGCAAACTTGTCTTTACCTATCGTTTACCCTTTGCTTTACAAGAACCTTACCGTCTCTTTATTCAAAAACAACCAGGTAAGCCCGCCATTACTCACTCCATCATCTACAACGGTACTCCTTTTGAGTACGCTATCGACTTTGATCAAGAGTTGGTTTTAGAATAGTTTATGAATCCTTCCTTCACTGATCTGGGTATAGTTATTCGTTTAGTTGACGGTGGTGAAGCTGACAAATACGCCAGTCTGGTTACTCAAGAACATGGCTTTGTTGATTTCTTAGCTAAAGGAGTTCGTCGACCCAAGTCTCGCAAGTCTGGCCACCTAGACTTACTCAACTTAGTTAAGTTTCAAGTAGCTCGTGGACGTTCACCTCAAATATTGACTCAAGTGGAGCTGATCAGTGATTTCGAGAATCTCAAATCAAGTCTTCATTTTTCCCGCTCTGCCTTTTACATCACCGAGATTCTTAATTACATCTTGGCCCAAGGACAGAAAGATAAGCAGTTATTTATTTCCTTAAAAAACTACTTCACCAAGCTTAATCAACTTGAATACAGTCAGGCTTCGCGTCAACTTTCTACTGAGTTTCAGCTTTACTTACTTAAACACCTAGGTTACCCTCTACCCAAGAAGATTGCTCCTGATAGTCTCATGTTTCACTTTGAAAACATCATTAGTCGTCGCCTAAAAACTAAACAGATCAAGTTAAAATAAATAAGCTAAAATACACTTATGAGTTCACCTACTACTCTAGACAAGATTGTTTCCTTAGCCAAACGTCGTGGCTTCATATTCCCTTCATCAGAGATCTACGGTGGTTTTTCTAGCGTCTATGACTACGGTCCACTCGGAGTTGAGTTAAAAAATAATCTTAAGAGTTACTGGTGGAAAACAATGGTTCATGACAATCGAGACATAGTTGGTCTAGACTCTGCCATCTTTATGCACCCTAAAACATGGGAAGCTTCTGGTCATATTGAAAACTTCACCGATCCTTTGGTTGAGTGTAAACAGTGTCACCATCGTTTCCGTGTTGACCTTTTAGAGGAACAAAAACAAACCAAGTGTCCAGATTGTGGAGGGGAGTTTACTAAACCCAAGAACTTCAATCTTTTAGTTGAAGCTAAGTTGGGGGTTACCGACGAGAACAAAGACCCTGTCTATCTTCGGGGTGAAACTTGCCAGGGTATATATCTTAACTTCCTTAACGTTCTAAACTCCTCTCGTCAAAAAATTCCCTTTGGTATTGCTCAGATTGGTAAAGCTTTCCGTAACGAGATTACTCCCAAAAACTTTACTTTCCGTACCCGAGAATTTGAACAGATGGAAATGCAGTTTTTCATTAAACCAGACGAAAAAGAAGCGAACAAGTACTTTGAGTACTGGAAACAGAAACGTTTAGACTGGTATGTTTCTCTTGGATTAGACAAAGATAAGCTTCGTTTACAATCTCATCCTAAAGACAAAATGGCTCACTACGCCAAAGCCGCTGAGGACATTGAGTACAAAACCGATTTTGGTGGTTGGAAAGAAATGGAAGGTATTCACAACCGAGGCGACTGGGACTTAAGTCGTCACTCAAAATACTCAGGTAAGGATCTCAGTGTCATTACTCCTGATGGTGAGCGTTATATTCCCTGGATCATCGAGACCTCTGCTGGAGCCGACAGAGCCGCTCTAGTTTTCCTCCTTGATGCTTACCGTGAAGACAAAGACAAGAAAAGGGTTTATCTCGCCCTTGATCCTAAACTAGCTCCATATAAAGTAGCCGTTTTCCCTCTACTTAAGAACAAGCCTGAAATTGTCGCCAAAGCCCAGAAAGTTTATGAACAGTTATCTACCAAAACCAATGTGGCCTGGGATGAGAGAGGAAACATCGGTAAGCGCTACTATGCTCAAGATGAGATTGGTACTCCTTACTGCGTAACCATAGATTTTGACACTCTTGAGAAAGACACTGTTACCGTTAGGCATCGCGACACCACCAAACAGGAAGTTGTTAGTCTTGACAAGCTTGATGCTTTCCTGAAATACTAGTCTTTATGAGAAAAGTCCTCCCTTTCCTATTAATCATTCCTGCTTTAATCTTTTCCGCTTGTGGTAAGAAAGACTCAGCTGATGTGGTTGATGAGTCCAAGCTTCTCATAAACAAGCTCGAGTACTCCCGCCGTCCTCTTTTTCTGCTCACTCAACACTCAACCGGTAAACTCATAACTCTTTATCTTGACCAGGCTGATGAAGTTGAGTCAGCCACTGTTGATCTTGAGTATCTTTCTGGTGACTTGCTCAAAGGAGCTCGTTCCACTATCTCCTCTCCTGGTTCTGAAGCTTTCTCCCAAGCTTTTTTACTCGGTAGTTGTTCCGCAGGGGGGAAGTGTAGTTTTGACAAGGAACTAGTCTCTGGTTCTACCAAGATCAGAATAGCTTTGAAAAATGAGAAAACTCAGCACATTCTTAAAGGTAGTTTTGTTTTTATTGACTCTGATGAAGTAACCACTGTTGATGGTCGTTTTACTTACACACCATCTTCTAGTCTTGGTAATCAGCTTTTAATAGACACCCTTGGTTTACCTGCTGGTCTGGACTCAGATCCATATCTCTACCCTCTAGCCATCACCTCTACTTCTTCCAAGATCTCTGGTGACATGGTCGTCAGGGCTAAAAATATTACTTCAGTCATGGTTTATGACGGGGAAGAGTATCAATCTGTTGATTTTGAGTCTGAGGATGATCAAGTTGCTTTTTCTTTAGATCAACAACCATGGTCTCGTGAGGTTGATATTATTCGTGACGACCTTAATGGTAAAGAAGAAACTCAAACCATCTACGTTTTAGGTCCAATAGTTCTTATTCAGTAGATAAAATACCCCCTTACTTTAACCGGTAAAACTAGTACAAACTGCCTCTTGACAGTAGTAGTTCGTTTGCCCATACTGGGAGGTGGTGACAAGTGGTGAACCATCCTCTAGTAGTAGAATTCACCCTCAAAATTAACAGAAACTGCCCGTATGCATTATGTTTATTGGACGACACTACCATCAAATCGAGAACAAGGGCAGAGTAGCGATTCCTTCCCCTTTTCGACCCCAACTTCAATCTGGTGGCGTCATCACCTGGGGGCTGGATGGATGCCTCTTTCTTTTTCCCGACTCATACTGGCAAAAGCTCTCCAAGAAGCTGGCCTCTCTGTCTCTAACCAATCCCAACGCTCGAAAATTCACTCGACTAATGGTTCAGTCAGCCGTCAACCTGGATCTGGACAAACAAGGACGCACCCTTCTTCCTCAACACTTAAGAGATCAAGCAAGCCTAAAAAAACAAGTAGTGATAGCTGGGGCTCTAACCAGAATTGAAATCTGGGACAAGTCTCTCTATCACCAGCACATTGAAAAAATAACACGACAAATGGACAAAATTGATGATCAATTAGCTGAACTGGAAATATGATTAACTCAGTTCCTCGTCATCAATCCGCCTTTGCTGGACGCATACTAGAACTGCTTCATCTTCAATCAGGTGACTATCTCCTTGACCTCACTCTGGGGGACGGGGGACACACTCAGGAAGCTCTTGAAGCCGGTGTTAAGGTAGTTAGTCTAGATATAGACCCTGAATCCATACAAAGAGCCACAAGCTTTGTTTCTGATAAGTTTTCTCCTTTAATACTTAACCCTCAGCAACAACTAGACTCTTTACCTGAATTTACTTGGCTGATTATTAACGCCAACATGAAGGATATTGGCTCCTTAGCTAAATCATTCCATCTACCCCTCTTTAACGCCATTCTGGCTGATTTAGGACCGTCCCAGTATCAAGTTCTTTCTCCTCAAAGAGGTTTTAGTTTTCAAACAGACCAGCCTCTAGACATGAGACTAGATCCTAATCTTCAGGTTACCGCGGCTGATTTACTTCAAGCCTTGGGTAAAAAAGAACTAGTCAGGCTATTTTCTCTAGTCGATGAGCCTGAGATGAACAAAATCTCTTCAATCATTGTTAAAACAAGAAAAGAACATCCAATTACTACTACTCAACAACTATCAAATCTTGTAGCTAGAGCTAAAAAGCAAAAAACCTCAGTCCATCCTGCTACCAAAGTCTTTATGGCTTTACGCATGGCTGTCAATCTGGAAAGAGAAGTCATTCAAGATACCTTACCTCAACTACCAACCCTACTTGCTCCTCAAGGCCATCTCGGTGTCATTTCGTTTCATTCTGGTGAAGATCGATTAGTTAAGAAATTTTCCCAGGAAGCCGAAAAACACTCTCTTCGTGTTATTAATAAGAAACCTTTAGTACCTGACTCACAGGAATTAACAATTAATCCTCGAGTTCGTAGCGCTAAGCTCCGAATTCTGCAAAAAAATTAGACATGAATAAAACTTTAAAACAACTTATCATTACCGTTTACTCGATTGCCGCCATCTTGGTTGTGGCTAATTTAGTGGCCACTAATACCTTGGCTACTCAAGGCGTTGTTGTTGATGAACTTTATGCTCAGACACAATTAATTCAAGAAGAAAATAGACTCATGAGTTATCAGATAAACTCCATGAACAATCTAGAAGTTTTGACCACTAAAGCTGAAAATCTTGGTTTTCATTCTATTAAAAAAGCCGTCATCTTCTCTGACTCTAGCTCCGTCGCCCAACTTCCCTTATCATTGAGTCATGAATAAGTCTGGTTCTCAGCTTACATCCTTTAGGCTTAAGATCATCGCTCGCCTCACTCCAGTACTTTTTATCCTCATCCTCATTCGTCTTTTTTACTGGCAAATTATCCGTGGTCCTCAACTGGCCACCAAGGCTAATCGTCAACATCAAGAAACCACTTTACTTCAAGCCAAGAGAGGGGACATATACGACCGTGATGGTCTCCTGCTTGCTGGCACTAAACAGCTCTACCACCTTTTTGTTTACAAACCCCAACTAGAAAAGGAAACTCAAGAAGTCGTTGACCTACTTTCTCCTCTCCTTGCCCCACCCCCACCTCCAGCTAGTCCTGGTGCTGAGATTATTACCACTGAAGACATGCTTAAAGAAACAGAAGAGTTTCTTGAAGATCGTTTCTCACTTTCTTCTAACTGGATTTCACTCAAACACTACTTAAATGAAGAACAAAAAGAAGCTATTAACACTCTTTCTGTGGCTGGTCTGGGTCTAGAAAATGAGTTTATCCGTTATTACCCAGAAGCCAGTCTTTCAGCTCACTTACTTGGTTTTGTTGGTAAAGATATTGCTGGTCAAGAGCAGGGATATTTTGGTCTAGAAGGCTTTTTTGATCGTCAACTTAAAGGTCGTTCTGGTAAGGTCAAAACAGAGAAAGATGCTTATGGAAATCCTATTCTCATCGGTCAGTATAGTTTTTTTCAAAGCCAATCTGGGCGCTCTTTAGTTACCACCATAGACAAAACAGAACAATTTTTACTTGAAAAAGTATTAAAGGAGGGAGTAGAACATTATGGTGCCAAGACCGGTAGTGTTATCGTTATTGATTCTCAAACAGGCCAGATTAGAGCCATGGCCAACTATCCGACCTATCACCCTGGAAATTACCCTGAGTACGACTCTTCTTTATTCAAGAACCCTATCGTGGCCGACTTATTTGAACCAGGTTCTGTTTTTAAACCTTTGATCATGGCCGCCGCTTTTAATGAAGACTTAATCGAACCAGACACTACTTGTGATATTTGTTCTGGTCCTGTGGTTATTGGAGAGTATGTTATTAGAACTTGGGACGAAGTCTATCATCCCGACAGCACCATGACCGAAGTTATTGTCAACTCAGACAACACCGGGATGGTTTTTGTGGCTCGCAAACTGGGTAATGAAAAAATGATTGAGTACTTTCAAAGATATGGTTTTGACAACTTAACCGGTATCGAACTTCAAGAAGAAACTACCTCTAAACTAAAAGATCCTTCACGTATGGCCTCCACTGATCTGGCCACAAACTCTTTTGGTCAAGGAATTGCCATTACTCGTTTGCAGTTAATTACTGCCTTTAATGCTCTAGCCAACTCGGGCAACCTTATCCCTCCCACCCTGATTCAGTCCATAGATGGTGTTCCCAGCTCTGCTAAAAAAGAAGTCTCCGTTATCAGTCCTGAAACTTCTCTTCAAATTACTCGAATCTTGGTTGAAGCCGTTAATAAGGGTGAGGCTAAGTGGGCTAAACCAGAAGGTATCAGTATTGCTGGTAAAACCGGTACTGCCCAGATCCCTATTGAAGGTAAGTATGATGAAGAAAAAACCATTACCAGCTTTATTGGATTTTTCCCTGCTCAACAACCAAAATACACCATGCTGGTCACTCTTACCGAACCTCAAACATCTCCTTGGGGATCAGAAACAGCCGCTCCTCTTTGGTTTGACATTGCTAAACAGCTTTTACTTTAAGGCTTATTAAAGTTAAAATATAATAAGTATGGCAATTATCTTAGGAATCATTGTTCTTTCCTTCATCATTCACAGCTTAGCCATTGTTCCTTTTATTAACTTTTTATACCGTTTTCGTTTTTACAAACGTAAAACCGCAGTTCCTTCTTCAAAGAGAGACGCCGCCACTTCACACATTCGCTCTAAGGCTCGTACCCCTGAAGGTGGGGGACTCCTTATCCTTGTCATAGTCAGTCTTCTCTTTATCTTGGCTTTTCCTGTTCTTAATCTTTTTGGTGTTGAGATCACTCATTCTTATCCACTCAAGGAAGAAATAAATGTTCTTTTCTTTACCTTTGTTACTTTTGGACTTCTCGGTCTTTATGATGACGTGGTTGGTTTTTTAGAGCTAGAGAAGCATATGGGCTACTCCGGTCTTAAAACTGGTCATAAATTTGCCATTCAGGCTGTTCTTGGTTTAGTTATTGGTGGCTTGCTCTACTTTAATCTTGGCATCGATATTATCAACATACCCTTTTTAGGAACCATTTGTTTTGGCCCCTGGTTTATTCTTTTAGCTGCATTTTTAGTGGTAGCTTTTTCTAATGCCGTTAACATCACCGATGGCATGGATGGTCTGGCTCCAGGATTACTCATGATCTCCCTTTTTGGTTTTCTCATCCTCTCCTCCTCTATCCTTGATATTCCTCTTTCTCTTTTTATCGCTTTCTGGTTGGGAGGGTTAATTGCTTTCCTCTACTTTAATGTTTTTCCTGCCCGTATTTTTATGGGGGATGTCGGTGCTCTATCTTTTGGTGCAACCTTAGCCGTTGTCGGTCTTCTTACTGGTAAAATTGCTGCCCTATTTATTTTTGGCCTACCTTTCTTGGTAGACGGTTTTTCTAGCTTACTTCAAATTGCCTCAGTCAAGTTAACCGGTAAAAGAATTCTTCCTATCGCCCCCATTCACTACTGGCTTCTTAAAAGAGGCTGGTCTGAACCCAAAATTGTTCAGAGAGCTTGGTTGATGAACATCGTCCTAGTTGTTTTTGGTCTTTGGTTAGCTCTCCTTTAACGATGTTTTCTTTAAAAAATTTTCTTGCCACTCCATACAGGCGTTTATTTTTCTTGGCTTTACTACTATCTTTCCTTGGTCTGATTGCTGTCTACAACTCATCTGTAGTCGAGGCTTTTACAGACTTTAATGACAAATTTCATTTTGTTAAAAATCAACTAGCCTGGCTTTTTGTTGGTGTTGTCTTATTTTTAGGTCTTTCTCGAGTAAAGCCTCAGGTTTTTCAGCAATTTGCTTTACCTTTACTTCTTTTTTCTTTTATTCTTATGTTTATGGTTTTTATACCCGGTCTAGGTCCAGAGCTTCAAGGGGCTCGTCGTTGGCTAGTCTTAGGTCCAATTCACTTTCAGCCTTCAGAGTTTTTTAAACTGGCTTTAATCATTTATCTTTCCCTCTGGTTGTCTAAACCCCGAACCCTAACTCAGTTTTTAGGTTTTATTGCCTTTAGTTTAGCCTTACTTTTACTTCAGCCAGATCTGGGCACTTCCGTTATCATCGCCACCACTTCTTTTATTCTCTATTATCTTTCTGGGGCAGACCTAAAGAAACTTTTATCAGTGATCGCTGTTATGGGTGGAGTTGGTCTACTTTTAATTTTTAGCTCCTCTTACCGTATGCGCCGTTTAACTACTTTTCTTGACCCGACTCAAGATCCTCTCGGAGCCTCATATCACGTTAATCAGATTCTCCTAGGACTAGGTTCTGGAGGACTAACCGGTATTGGTCTGGGCAAGTCTCGTCAGAAATACGCTTACCTGCCAGAATCTACCACCGACTCTATTTTTGTCGTCATTGCCGAGGAACTAGGGTTTATTGGTGCTTCAGTCTTAGTCGTTCTCCTTCTTTTGTTAGTTTTAACTGGCTTTAAAATCTCCTCTAAAGCCTCCTCTCAGCCTCAAAAGCTCCTATCTGCCGGGATTGTTTTATTGCTCTTAACCCAAATTTTTGTTAACCTTGGCTCGATGGTGGCTTTACTTCCTTTAACCGGCATGCCCTTACCTTTAATTTCCTATGGTGGCACCTCTCTTATCAGTACCTTCGCTTCATTAGGTATACTAGCTAGTATTGCTAGACAGAACTCATGAAAAAGAAAAAGATAATCTTTACTGGTGGGCATCACAACTCCACCTTGGTAGTTGCTCTTTCTGCTCGTAAGGCAGGTTATCAACCTGTTTGGATTGGTCATAAGTTTGCCACAAGAGGAAGCAAAAGTTTTTCAGCTGAGTATCAGGAAGTTACTAAACAAAAGATTCCCTTTTTAGAACTTAAAACGGGTCGTTTTTATCGTCAAAAAAATCCTTTAGAGTATCTCAAGATTATTCTTGGTTTCTTCCAGGCCTTTATTTACTTGATTCAGGAAAAACCTGATTTAGTATTTTCTTCCGGTGGTTACATTAGTGTCCCTGTCGTCATCGCCGCTTGGTTTCTTGGCATTCCTTCTCTTACTCATGAACAAACCGTTACCGTTGGTTGGGCTAACAAGGCCATCACTCCTTTTGTGGAGAAAATTCTTCTCACTCATCGTAGTTCGCAGTCTAATTTTCCTGCTGGTAAGACAAAAGTTGTTGGTTTACCTCTACGTGCCGAGTTAATGGACAAGTCACTTAAAAGAAAATACACCCCCAAACTACTCTATATTACCTGTGGTAAACAAGGTTCTCACGTTATTAATCAGGCAGTTTTTCCTCTTATACCCGAGCTGGTTAAAAAATACACAGTTATCCATCAAACCGGTTCTAACACCATGACTAAAGATGCTGACAAGGCTCGTCGTCTAAAAGCTTCCTTAGGTGAGTATGAAAAACGATATCAGTATGCTCCATATTTTTTTACTAAAGATGCCGCTAAGTACCTTCAATCTGCTTACTTAGTTATTAGTCGGGCAGGAGCCCACCAAACCTACGAACTTAGTCTACTCAACAAACGAGTCATCTTAATTCCTATCTCTTGGGTCTCTCACAATGAACAGTTTCTCAATGCCAAGTTGGCTCAAAAACAAACTGCTAGCTTAGTTCTTGAAGAAAAAGACCTTAGTTCTGAGACCCTCAGCCAAGCTATTGACAAAGTTATTACCAAAAAACTACCCTCCTCTTCAGGACTACCTTTAGACGCTGTCGATAAAATACTCAAAGAAATAGATGCTCTTATCTAAAAAGAAAAAGAAGACTACTAGGATTAAACAGTCTTCTTTTAAACCGTCTTCCTTACTTAAATTTTTACCCCTTCTTTTAATTCCCCTGGTCTTATACCTCTTTAGTTCTCTTTTTCGTATACAGAACATCACCTGCTCTACCTCTGAAGGAGACTGTCCTGCTCCAATACTTTCCATCTTAGACGGATACAAGGATCAATCAATTCTTTCTTTTAATCGCAAACAATTAATTTCTTTACTTTCTGAAAAATATAGCCTTGAATCTTATGATATTAATCTTTCTTTACCCAGATCTCTTGACTTGAAACTAGACATCCAAGTCGCTCTTCCTATAGAGGTTTACTTAGTTACCCAAGAACCTTTTTTATCCTTTAAAGCTACTGACTCGGCTACATTTTCTTCTCCTTTGCTGGAGTTAGATAATTTTATAGCCTCTCAGTCATCTCAGTCCTATCTTCTAGAATCGTCTGGACACATCTACACAAATGAAAATCAGACTGCTGATATCAAGATTATCTTTAATCAAAAACCTTCCCCAGAACAGTTGTCTAATTTTTACTCTATTTACAATCAGGTAAGACTTAATCTGCCTTTAAAAAAGAGTTATCTTTTTAATACAAACTATTTTTTGAATGCTGAGGGTACACCTGATATCATTGTTTCTATATCCTCTTCCTTGGAAGACAGCTTATATGCTTTACAATCTATCCCTTCACTGTCTACAATCAAGCCAGGTGCTCGTTTGATTGATTTACGCTTTGAGCACCCCGTTATACGTTAAATATGGCCAAACCAAATAGTATCAACGCTATCGACATCGGTTCCAGCAAGGTTACTTGTCTAATTACTCTACCTTCTTCAGAGAATCCTGAGAAGATTAATGTGGTTGGTGTTGCTACTCTACCTAGTAAAGGTATTCGTAAGGGGCAGATCGTTAACATAGAAGAAGCTGTTACTTCCATCACCGACTGTGTCGAAGCGGCTGAGCGTATGGCTGGTTTTAACATCAACTCTGCTTTTATATCCGTCTCTGGTGAACATATCAAGTCTCAGAACAGTCAAGGTGTAGTCGCCATCACAGAACCAGAAGGAGAAATTACCCAAGAAGACATCTTTCGCGTTATTGAGGCCGCTCGAGCCATTTCCCTACCTTCTTCTCGTGAGATAATCCATGTTCTTCCTCGTGAGTATGTGGTTGACTCTCAAAAAGGCATCAAGGATCCAGTTGGTATGTCAGGTGTTCGTCTAGAAACAGAAGCCCACTTGGTTACCGGTTCTACTACCGCCATCAAGAATATCACCAAGTGTATTAATGAAATCGGTATTGAAGTCAGTGCTCTGGTTTTTTCTGGTCTAGCTTCTTCTCACTCAATTTTAACCGAAACCGAAAAAGAACTCGGTGTTATCTTGGTCGATATTGGTGCTGGAGTAACCAACATCAGTATTTATGTTGAAGGTGCTTGCAGTTACTCCACAGTCATTCCTATCGGTGCTCGTAAAATCACCGACGACTTAGCTATCGGTCTTATGGTCAGTCTAGACAGTGCTGAAAAGATCAAACACCACATCTCTACTATTAAAGGTGATCCAACCACTTTTAAGTCTACCGACGAGATTAATTTAGCCAAGATGGGTATCAAAGAGGACGTCAAGAAGATTTCTCGTAAAACCCTCACCGAAGGGATTATTAGACCTCGCTTGAATGAAATATTCTCCATGGTTACTTCTGCTATCAAAAAATCTGGTTTCGCTGGTCAAGCTCCCGCAGGTATTGTTCTTACCGGTGGTGGCAGTCAAACAATTATTGCTCTTGATGCTTGTCGTCGAGTTATTCAACTACCCACCAGACTTGGATCTCCTTCAGGCCTTCATGGTCTAACCGAAGAGATAGACTCACCTGCTTATGCTACCGCTGTTGGTCTAATTAATTTTGGTGCTTCTAGAGTAGTACCAGAGAAAACTCTTCCTTCTATTAACTTTGGTTCTGTCTTCAAAAAATTTCCTACTAAAGATGTCGGTAAAAAAGTCTCCGGCTTCTTTAAATCTTTCCTGCCCTAAAAAAAATTATATGTTAAGCTATAAGCCATGGCGTTAGTTAAACCTGATCTAAATTCTTTTGCCAAGATTAAAGTCTTGGGTATTGGTGGTGGTGGTAACAACGCCGTTAACTTCATGGTTACAGAAGGTAACATTCAAGGGGTCGAGTTTATATCCGTTAATACTGACATGCAGGCCTTATTGGCCAGCAATGCTGACATCAAACTTCAGATAGGGGAGAAGCTCACCAAAGGTCTAGGTTCTGGTTCAAACCCCGAAATCGGTCAAGCCGCCGCTGAAGAATCACGCGACAAAATAGCTAATCTTCTTAAAGATACCGACATGGTATTTATCACCGCCGGAGAAGGTGGAGGTACGGGTACTGGTGCCGCCCCAGTCATTGCTCAAATCGCTAAAGACGTTGGTGCTTTAACCGTCGCCGTTGTCACCAAACCTTTTGGTTTTGAAGGTGCTCGCCGTATGGTTCAAGCTGAAGAAGGCGTTGATCGTCTTAAAGACGAGGTCGACACTCTTATCGTCATCCCTAATCAAAAAATAATCGATGTAGTCAAAAAAGAACAATCTCTTACTGAAGCCTTTGCTTTGGCAGACTCTGTCCTGGCTCAGGGTGTTCAGAGCATCTCTGATTTAATCACCATTCCAGGTTTAATCAACGTTGACTTTGCTGACGTTCGAGCCATCATGACTAATGCTGGCACCGCCCTGATGGGTATTGGTATTTCTTCTGGTGAAAACAGAGCTCGAAAAGCAGCTGAGATGGCCATAAACTCTCCTTTACTCGAGGTCAACATCGAAGGAGCCAGGGGAGTTCTCTTTAACATCACTGGTAACAAAGACATCTCTATGGCTGAAGTCAATGAAGCAGCCAATCTTATTACTCAATCATCCGATCCAGACGCCAACATAATTTTTGGTACTACCATTAGAGAAGAGATGAAGGACGAGATCAAGATCTCGGTTATTGCTACTGGATTTGATCAGAACAGGGCTCATTTACAGAATTTAATGAACAATGTTCGACCTCAGTTTGTTCCAGTTGAAGACAAGCCTTTAGAAGAGATTAAGAAATCAAAAAAAGCCCCAAAAGAGCTTAAGAAAAAACCTCTTAAAAAAATTGACATGGACAAGATTGAGCACAGTGAAGTGGAAATAGAAGATGATTTGGACATTCCTGCTTTCTTAAGAAACAAGTAAGTTTCTTTTGTTATAATTACCCTTATTGAAAATCACTCAAAAGCGTTTAAGTCTGGCCATCACCAGGCAAGCTGGGAGAAGAAAAGGTTTCACCTGACTAAAACTCCTCGGACAAACCCGTTATCGTTGTTAATTAAGTTAAAGTATTAGATGGTACCGTCACTTTAGACTCTAATCCCGCACAGTTTTGCGGGCTTTTTATTATCTTATGTCTAAAAAAATAAAATCACTCGATCTTTCTTACTCACCTTCTCAACTAGAAGAAGATGTCTTGAGCTACTGGAAAAAAGAAAACATTTTTGAGAAATCTGTTAACCAACGTCAAGGTGCTGAAGAGTATGTTTTTTACGACGGCCCTCCTTTTGCCACAGGTCTGCCTCACTATGGTCACTTGCTTGGTAGTATCATCAAGGACGTAATTCCTCGTTTCCAGACCATGAAAGGCAAGCACGTTGAACGTGTTTGGGGTTGGGACTGTCATGGTTTACCGGCCGAGAACAAGGTTGAAGAAAAACTTGGTCTTAAGTCTAAAAAAGATATTGAGGAAATTGGTATCGGTAAGTTTACTCAAGCTTGTGCCAACTACGTTGGTGAAATTTCCGATGAATGGGAATGGTATGTAGACCGTATTGGACGTTGGGTTGATTTTAAAAACTCATACCGCACCATGGACACAGATTACATGGAGTCTGTTATCTGGGTTTTTAAACAACTTTATAGTAAGGACTTAATCTATAAAGGTAAAAGAGTTTCTCTCTTTTGTCCTCGATGTTCTACCCCTATCTCCAACTTCGAGGTAGCTATGGACAACAGTTATAAAGATGTAACCGACACAGCCATTTTTGTTAAATTTAAAGATTCTGACTCTGATGACCGCTTCTTGGCCTGGACAACCACTCCTTGGACCTTACCCTCCAACACTGCTCTGGCGGTTAACAAGGATGAGGAGTACTCCAGGGTTAAATTTAAAGAAGAGATATACGTCTTGGCTAATAAAAGAATTGAAGCCGTTTTTAAAAGTGACAAACCTGAAGTTATAGAAACCTTCAAAGGTGAACAACTCTTAGGTAAAAGTTTTATTCCTTTATACAGCTACTATGACTCTAAACCGGCTGACTTTAAGATCTACTCTGCCAACTTCGTCACCATGGAAGAAGGGACTGGTATAGTTCACATTGCTCCAGGTTTTGGCGAAGACGACACTGCCTTAGGTAAAGAAAAAGACTTAAGTATGTTTGAGACAGTCGATGAGACCGGCACTCTTAATTCTGAGGTCAAAGTGGCCGCTGGTGCATACTTTAAGAAAGCCAACAAGATGATACTTGCTGATCTTGAAGACAGAAATCTAATTCTTTATAAACATCCCCACACACACTCATATCCTCACTGTCATCGTTGTCAGACCTCTCTCATCTACAAAGCTCAAGAGTCTTGGTATCTAGATATTCAAAAATTAAAACAACAACTACTAAAAACCAACCAAGACATTAACTGGGTGCCAGAGTACTTCAAAGAAGGCCGTTTTAAGCAGGGTATCGAGAATGCTCCTGACTGGTGTATCTCTCGTAGTCGTTACTGGGGTTCACCGTTTCCCGTCTGGGAGTGTTCTGAGTGTGACTACCGTTTTGTTCCAGAATCCATCAAGGATCTAGAAAAAGAGTCGGGTCAAAAAGTTACCGATCTTCACCGTCCTGCCATCGACGACATTACTGTTACCTGTCCGAAATGTAAAAAAGAAGTTAGACGAGTTACCGACGTTCTTGATTGTTGGATGGAGTCAGCTTCAATGCCATATGCTCAACTTCACTACCCTTTCGAGAACAAAGAAAAATTTAAAAAAGGTTTCCCTGCCGACTTCATCACCGAATACACAGGTCAACTTCGTGCTTGGTTCTACGTCACTCACGTTATTAGTAACGCTCTTTTTGACAGCCACAGTTTTAACAACGTCATCGTTTCTGGTGTGATTCACGGTAATGATGGACGTAAGATGAGTAAGCTCTACAACAACTATCTTGACCCTAAAGAGGGTTTAAACAAACTAGGAGCCGATTCTCTAAGACTTTACTTAATGGGGAGTTCCATTGTTAATGCTCAAGACATCTCTATATCCGAAATTGAGTGGCAAGAACAAATCAAGACCACCTTGATGATCCTCTTTAACTCTTACAAGTTCTTTATTAACTACGCCAATATTGATAACTGGGAACCAAAAGTTAATCTACCTAAGAACATCACAGATCTAGACACCTGGATTCTTTCTAGATTAAAACAAACCGTCGGTGAGATAGAGACCGAGTTGTCCCAGTATCGTATTCACAAAGCCGTAGCTCAAATAAGGCCATTTGTTAATGATCTTTCTACTTGGTTTATTCGTCGCTCTCGTGACCGTGTTGGGCCTAGTGCTGTCGATACTCAAGATAGGGAAGTTGCTTACACAGTCATGTACACCATCTTTGAAACATTCTTCCGTGCCATTGCTCCAATCACCCCTTTCATCTCCGAGTCTCTTTATCGTCACCTAACCAACGAAAAATCAGTTCACTTAACCAACTGGCCAAAACTTGATCGCTTACCTCAAGATGAAAAACTTTTAGAACAAATGATACTGGTTAGAAAGATTTGTGAACTGGGTAATGCTCAAAGGAAAGAAAAACAAATCCCAGTCAAACAACCTTTAGCTGAAATAAAAGTTTACGGGGATGTTTTTCAAGATCTAGACAAGAAAGATTCTCTAGTTCAATTAATTAAAGAGGAGCTTAATTTAGAAAAAGTTACTTTTGTTAAAAATAAAGACTTAAAAATTAAACTAGATACTCAGATTAGTCCTCGTTTAGAGCAAAAAAGACAAGCCAGAGAAGTCATTAGATCTATTCAACAAGCTCGTAAACAAGCAGACTGTCGTCTAGATCAGAAAATAGAAGTTACTTTACCTGACTATCCTAAAGAATTTGCTGAAGAAATAAAACAAAAGACTTTAGCTCTTAAACTAACCAAGGGTAATCAGCTAGAGATTAAAAAACTCGATTAACATGGGCAATGCTCGTTCACGCACTCTTTTTGGTCTAGGTTTAATCCTTCTTTTTAGTTTCATTACCATCTGGAGTACTGCTTCCGATCTCTTTATTCATCAACTAGCTTTTCTTTTAGCTGGTGTGGTCTTCATGGTTCTTGTATCCCGCATGGATCTAAACTTGTTCTTTAGCTTATCCAACTTTATCTACATCTTTTCTGTTTTTCTTCTCTTAGCTACCCTCTTGTTTGGTAAAACCGTTAGAGGCTCTACTCGTTGGCTTGATCTGGGTCTTTTTCCCCTACAGACTTCTGAGCTGGTTAAACCACTATTACTGCTTTTTTATGCTGATTACATCGACAAGCATAAGCTTAATTCTGTTAAAAAATGGGCCCAGTTTCTTGCTCTTGCAGCCTTACCCACCCTTTTAATTCTTAGACAGCCAGACCTGGGTTCGGCCATTGTTATCTTCTTTATTCCCTTTAGTTTGGCTTACCTCTCTAATCTCAGTTGGAAAACCACAGCTATCTTTTTGTCTTTAATTCTAGTCATAGTTCCTGTTTCTTTTCAGTTTATAAAACCATATCAGATGGACAGGTTAACCAGTTTTGTTAACCCTTATGCTGATCCTACCGACACTGGCTACAACGTTATTCAATCAACCATTGCCGTTGGTTCTGGAAAAATAATTGGTAAGGGGGCGGGGTTGGGGACTCAGTCACATTTAAAATACCTGCCTGAACGTCACACCGACTTCATCTTTGCTTCTTTTGTAGAAGAGTTTGGTTTAATAGGGGCTCTTCTCCTTATTGGTGGCTATCTAATCATTATTAATGAAGGAATTGTCCATGCTCGCACTCTTAAAAATGACAAACACTACCTGGTTCAACTGGGTGTAGTTCTTCTCTTTTCTTTCCAACTTTTAGTTAATGTGGGTATGAATCTAGGCTTAATGCCGGTTACTGGTATCACCTTACCTTTATTTTCCTATGGTGGCAGTTCTTTGATCAGCTTCATGATTCTTCTTGGTTTACACCTCAACCTGCTTGATTTAAGTCACCTCCACAAGCTATAATTACGCCGTCAGCAACATTAATTCCTATGCCTACTAAAAAAATCACCAAAGACCTCATTGCCGCCATTCAAATTGGACCTCGTCAATACATAGTCAAAAAAGATGATCAATTGGTCGTCGATAAAATAGATTTCAAGGTAGGGGACACCCTAACCATAAAAGAAGTTCTTTTAATTATTGATGGTGAAACAGCTCAAATTGGCCAACCTTTTCTAGAAGGTGCTTCAGTTGAACTTAAACTTGAAGACACTAAAAAAGGCGACAAAATTCGCGTAGCTCGCTACAAAGCTAAATCACGCTATCGTCGCGTCAAAGGTTTTCGTCCTACTGAAAGCCACTTGACCGTCACTGCTATCAAGCAAAAATAATGGATTTTATTCTTTTTACGGGTCGGTACAACAGTTTAACTGCTCAAGAGTTAGCTAGTCGTCTACCTAAGGCCCAGTTACTATACCCCGACATTTACTCCTTCTCAGCTCCAGACGAGAAGAAAGCCATCTCAATGATTTCCTTTCTTGGTACCAGTATTAAGTTGGCTGTAAAACTTGATGCTACTGATACCTCAGCCAAAACAATAGCTTCCTTAATTGACACCAAGATCTTTTCTCTCACCTCCATAAAAGGTAGTCTTAACAATCGTCTCTACTTTGAGGTAAAAAAACTCCTTACAGGCCACGTTCGTTTTGTTGAGTCACGTCAGTACTTTGGTCTTACACCCGTCATTCTTCACAAGAAACCCGTCACTGAACTCTTTTTAGACACCACCAACTCTCAGATCTATCGCACCGTCTGGTCTCACTCGTATCAAGACTGGATTGATAAAGACAGAAAACTTCCCTTTGTTGACCCTAAGTCTGGCATGTTGCCTCCCAAAATTGCCCGTAGTTTAATCAACCTCACTCCATACCAAGGCAAACCTCAAGACCTAACCTTCATTGATCCCTTCTGTGGTTCAGGCCGTCTAGTAGTTGAGGCCGCTCAACTAGGTTTTAATGTCTTGGCCAGTGACATCGTTCAAGAGAAGGTCGAACATACTCAGGCCAACATCAAAGCCCTTGATCTTAAAGCCGACGTCTTTCTCCTTGATGCCGTCCACTTATCCAAAAAACTAGACAAAAAAATTGACTTAATCGTTACCGAGCCCTACATGGGCAAGGTTGATCTTCGTCCTGACAGGGTCAGATACGTTGTTCCTGGACTAAAGAAACTCTACCTCGGTGTTCTCAAGGACTGGCTTAAAGTTCTTAAGCCTAAAGGACTAATTACCATGATTTTTCCCATCCTATCTGACGGCTCTCGTACCTACACTACCAGTAAAATCATTGACGACCAACAACTCTCGGGTTACAATATCAAAACTAGAGGCCTAATCTACTCACGCCCCCAAGCCCAGTTAAAAAGAGAAATTATTATTTTAGAAAAAAAATAAAATATGGCACACGTCAAAGCAGGAGGAGCAACCAGACAGCAATCACAAAGAAGACGTTCAGGTAAGCGTCTAGGTGTTAAGATTTTTGGTGGCCAAGCTGTCAAAACTGGTCAAATAATTGTCCGTCAAAGAGGTGCTAGCTTTCATGCCGGTAAAAATACCAATCTTGGAAAAGACTTTACTTTGTTTGCTCTTAGTGACGGAGTGGTTGCTTTTCGCAAGCATCGTGGTCGTCAATATGTTGACGTAGTTCAGTCCTAATGTCTGACCAAACGGTTACCAAACTACCTATAGATCACCTACAACCAAATCCTCTTCAGCCTCGTGGCATTGTTACTTCCGACTCTGTTTCAGAACTAGTAGAGTCCATCAAAAGTCATGGCGTTCTTCAGGCTTTAACCGTTGCCCAAACCCCCGCTGGTTATCAAATCATTGCTGGGGAAAGACGTTGGCGCGCTTCTAAGTTAGCTGGTCTAACTGAAGTACCCGTTAGGCTTGTTAAAACCACCCCTCAAGGCATGTTGGAGATGGCTATTGTAGAGAATGTTCAGCGCACCGATCTTAACGCTATTGACAGAGCTAAGTCATTTGAGAGACTCATGACCGAGTTTAACTTAACCAACTCAGAAATTGCTAAACGTGTTTCCAAGAGTCCTGCTTTTGTCAGCAACTCACTAAGACTACTTGATTTACCTGACGCACTTAAAGATGGCCTCATATCCGGAGTTACCACCGAAGGTCATGCTCGAGCTCTAGCCGCCATTGATGATAATCAGGCTATGATCGAAGCCTACAAAACCATTCTTCGTGAAGGAGGATCCGTTAGAAGAGCCGAGGAACTAGCCAGGCGTTACAAAAACAAACTTAAAAACAAAACTCAGAAAAATACCATCCCTGCCAAGATCTTAAATGAACTGGTTGACGAAATGGCCAAAAATATTCAGAAATCAATCGGTAAAAACTCTAATGTTAAAATGCGTCGTTCCAGAGTAGAGACAGCCATTCACATTGTTCTTAAGGGTAATCCAGAGAATACAGAGAAACAGTTGCAGAGCATCTACGACGCCATCACTCTTCCTATACCCACTCCTAAAACTGATGAAGAAGTAAAGAAGGAAGTAGGGGAGGATAAAAAGGTTGAGCCAGTTACTTCACCTGCTGTTAAGGAAGAAAAGACAACTCCAGAACCAACTACTCCTTCAGCTTACTCAAATCCTTTTGAACCAATTCAAACAGAGAAAGTAGCAGAGAGTTTTGATGACGACGTGGAAGACCTAGAGGAAGAGAAAGACGAGTTCGAGGACTATTAATCCATAGACCTATTTATTGACAGGTTATGAGGCTTAAGATATTATTGCCACATGGGTATTGAAACAACAGAAAAAAATCACTGGCCAGACCCTTTTGAGGATGATGAGGGTTTACGTGAATGGTATGTCGGACCAAGTGATGAAATTGAAGCAACTGCAGAGTTCATAAACAAAATTCCGGAGAGTGAATGGTCTATTCCTGAAGAATACGCAAGTGATGAAATTGACAAGGCTTGGCGGTTTGAAAATCTGGGCTGGAGAGAAAGGGTCGATGAAATGTTGTCTCCCTGGGTTATTTTTATCGACCATGTGTCCGAAACTGAAAAATTTTTAAGAAAATCAGTAGAAGGTGAGGGACTAGTTGTCAGTGGTGATACGCTTGGTTTAAAACGACTTGATGATTACAGGAGTGTAACTTCAAACAAGATAAACGATGAACAAGTATTAGATCATCTAAAATCTTTACGCAGGGGTTTTGTCTCTCTCTTGAGCCTTGATGCAATGAGAGAACTTGAAATAGAAAGAGTGCCTGAGATAAGACCTGAAGATACGGAGAACGTCAGACATCTCGTAGAAATGTTCAATCGAAAATATGGTGGACTCTCTCCTGGAGATGAGCGACTAGTAAAATTTGAATAGGACACGACATCTCGAGAATAATTCCTTAACACAAATTTTATTTCCCCACCACTGAACCAATCTTTTCTGCTGGCCAGTAACGGAAGAATGCTCGGCCGACAACATTATCATAAGGAACAAAGCCCCAGTCACGACTATCAGAAGAGTGGTCTCGGTTGTCTCCAAAAGCAACCAAACTATCTTCTGGTACCACCACAGACTGACCTTCAGTTAAAAACTTACCTGCTCCTGTTTCTCTTTCGCTAGGTAGATACTCTTCACTTAGTTGTTCACCATTTACATACACATTACCGTCTTGGACTGCCACTATATCACCAGGAACTGCCACCACTCTTTTAATAAAATCAAAAGTTTCATTTTGAGGAGCTTTAAAGACAATGATGTCTCCGGCTTTAGGATCTCTTCTTCTGAAGGTTACTTTGTCAGTTAGGAGATACTCTTGGTCAACTAAAGTGGGATCCATAGAGCTACCTTTTACTTGGTGTGGTTGCATTAAGAAAAGATAGACAACCACAAAAATTGAAGCTGCTATTACAAAAGCCTCGACTAGTTCATATATGAATTTAAATACTTTTCTTACAACACCCATCTACTTAAATTTACGCTGGTTGATATAATAATTCAAGCAGGACTCATAGCTCAGTTGGCTAGAGCGCTGCATTCACATTGCAGAGGTCGAAGGTTCGAGTCCTTCTGAGTCCACATAATTACTTAAAAACTTCCATACAAACTTGATAAGAGAATTAACAATCTCTTTTAATTAGAAGTCTTCAGAAAATATAGTATACTTTTTAATATGAATAAGGATGTTGAAAAAGTTGGCATGAATCGACGAGATTTTCTAAAAACTGCAGGTGTAACATTGGGCGCTATAGCACTACCTAGACGGCTTTTGGATCTTAAACTTGATCAAGCTCCAAGACTTGAGTCAACGTTAGTTGAAGACTTAGTTTTTTTGTCGGAAAAAACCGAAAAATGCAAAGGTAGTTTTGTCACTGAAGCCTCGCTTGTAGTAGAGGACTTTCCTCTTCATTATGATGAAAATTATAATTTAAACAAACCAGTCACAATACACGAATTACCTTCAGGTTTAAATTTAAGTTTTAATGATTTCTATTATTTTCGTGATCCTAGCACTAAAGTCAAGAATCAGGAAATCGTTCGGGCAACAATTTTGCCCGACACAATGGGAACACACGATTTGATGACAGCGGTTCTTGATCGGGGTCAATTTGATTTTAAGGGAAAATATGTTCCCGCACTTAAAAACTATGAAGGGATTAAAGAAAAAGATGATGAAATTTATGGTGGAATGACTTATTGGGTCGGAGACGGCAGTATTTATCCTAA
>Ga0222667_1000150_pt1 | contig 40385 bp, 40 predicted proteins | sample AntAcemetagen657_FD_179854 | JGI IMG/M metagenome (GOLD analysis project Ga0222667, IMG submission 179854) | Saline water microbial communities from Ace Lake, Antarctica - #657 | ecosystem: Environmental > Aquatic > Non-marine Saline and Alkaline > Saline | place: Antarctica: Ace Lake... | reverse complement strand
CTACATTTGCTTTCTTTTCTTTACTTTGACCACGCTTAGGCGAAGTACGTAAGGACTCTTGTCCTTGCTTCGGCATAATATAAAATGGCTTCCCATTCATTGGCCAATCATAAACAAAAACAATCGTATCTTTAAACAACTCATCAAGTTTTCTCTCTGCTTCCCCAGTCAAATCATCATTCCCAATTTTCACTTTATGTTTCTTCATTAAATTTGCCACTTCCTCAAATGTCATATACTTTGCCTTAGGAACTTTCAAATTAATCCCAAGCAACTCTAACTCTGCCTTATTCTTTTCCATAACTTCTCCAACAATATATTTCACAACATCTTCCATTTCTTTCATCACAATTTTTGCATCTGCAAAAGCCATTTCAATATCCATCTGCCTACATTCATTTAAATGCCGGACAGTGTTGTGTTTTTCCGCCCTCCAAACAGGAGCGATAGTCACAACATTTTCAATCGAACACGCAAGCATCTGTTTATACAATTGAGGACTCTGTGCAAGATATACTTTTTTCTCAAAATACTTTGCTTCAAATAAATCTGTTCCGCCTTCAGAACTCGCACTAATCAACGAAGGAGTATGCACATCAATAAAACCCTTATTCACAAAATAATTCTTAAATGACGAACCAATTGTAGACTGAATCTTAAAAATCGCCTGAATTTTTGGTTTTCTCAAATCTAAACCCCTATAATCCAACCTCTTAGATAAATCAGTTGAAGTTGTTTTTTCATTCACATGAATTGGAAGTTTCTCAGCTTTGCTAATAATTTTCAAATTACTAACTTTAACTTCAACATCATTCCTGACAAATTCTGCCTTAACATTTGCCTTTTGAACTTCTCCTTCTACTTCAACTACGCTCTCTAAACTTAATTCAGAAATTTTATTCATCAATTTTTTATCTTTAATTATACATTGAATAATTCCAGAAAAATCCCTTAATAAAAAAAATTTTAATTTAGCCAAATCCCTAATTTCATAAATCCATCCTTTTAGCAAAACTTTTTTCCCCTTTGATTCAAAAATATCTTTTACAAGAACTCTTTTCTCATTTAGTTTTTTTAAATCCGTCTTCATATTAACTATTATTTAATATACTTTTTAATAATTTCCATTGCCATCCTTCCGTCAATCCTTCCTGCAAATTCTTTCATCACCAAACCCATGTAAGCTTTCTCAGAAAGCCCAGACTTACTCTGAACAATTTTCATAATCTTTTCCTCAATATTTTCTAAATCTTCTTTTTCAAACTTAACAGCGTCACTAATATCAACCCCTCTAGCAATTCTCTCTAAACTTTCTTTTATCTGGCGTTCATTAATTTTTCCTTTTTTATATTCCTCCAAAATAAATACAAAAATATCCTTGTCAAATTTCTTTTTTACCTTAATCTTCCTTTCAATCTCCTTAGGAAATACCAAAAGAACTTTCACAACCAGTTGCGGATTATTCACAATCTCTAACAATTCTCTAAAATCCTCAAGTTTATTCATTTTGAAAATCAACTTAATCATCTCCTTATTTAATCCTTTAATACCTAATTCTTTTTCAATATCTTTCCTTAATCTAGGAAGATTCTTCTTAACTTTATTAATCAAATCCCTAGAAATTTTCAGCATAGGCAAATCAGTCTCAGGATACATTCTCGCTGAACCAGGCAAAGGTCTCAAAAAAATAGTAATAGCATCAGAATTTCCTCTTCGGACTTCTGCAATAGATTTTTCCTCTTTCACCAAACCAACCTGTCTTTCAACCTCATTATTAATAGTAGGAATAATTAATTTCAAATCCTGCACTCCTTTCATCTCAACTCTTTCTCCTCCCTTAATCGAAACACTAACATCTTGTCTGATTGTTCCAATCCCCCGACGAACTTTACAACTCCTCAAAATTTCCCCAATCTTCAGTCCAACATTCTTAGCCTGTTCTGGAGTTTTAATATCAGGGGCAGTCACAATTTCAACCAAAGGAATCCCCAATCTATCCAACCGATAAATTGCCTCTTTATTGTCCTTAATAAGAATCTTGCCCTTTGTAGAGGAATCCTTCCTCTCGGGGTACACCTTGTGTGCCGTAGAAGATTCTTCGGGATACGTCCGTGGTGCTTTAGAAACAATTCTCGCCGCATCTTCTTCAAGAATTACTGCATTAATTCCAACTCTTCCCTCTTCTGTTTCAACATAACCATCTTGAGCAATCAAAACAGTCCTCTGAAAACCAGAAGTATTTGAACCATCAATAACTGTCTTTCGCATAATTTGTGTTAAAGACAAAATCTTACAGTTCAACAAAAGAGAAATCTGTAAAGCAATCTTCAACGCATCTTTATTTATCTCATACGGAGGCTCTTCATCCAACTCAACCAAACAAGTAGTATCATAACCCTGATAAATAAATTCTTTATCTTTTTCACCCTCATATTCAGCCGCAACATCAACCGCTCCAGACTCTCCTGCAACAACATGGAGTTTTCTTTTAATAATAAAATCTGGTTCATCTTTTCTCAAAACACTAGGACAATTACAAAATAATTTTTTAGTGTCAAGTTGTTGATGAATTTCCAATCCACATTTAAAACCTAATTTATTATAATCCATATATAAAATAAAAAAATATAATTAATAAACATTTGGGAAAAAGAATTTGTAAAATATAACTTAATATTAGATTTTTAAGTCATCTAAAATATCATCTAATCCATTATTTACCTTACTAGCACAATAGTCATAAAATTGTCTTTGACCTTCTAAATTATCTTCATTGTATGAAGGCAATATTCTTCTTAATAAATCAAAATAAAATTTACCCTCTCCAGCAGGAATCATTGCAGGAGGCATATCTACACTATGCAAAATTCTATTTTGGATTAGTCGTGCAGTTCTTTTATTTCCATCCATAAAAGGTTGAATCCCTACAATTCCAAGATGAGCTAAAATTCCTGATTCAAGAGGATTATCCACATATTTCAATTTTATGTCTTTTATTAACTTGTTCATCTTTTTTGGAACTTTCTCCCAACTAGGGGGAGTATAATTCCTAAAATTTAATGTTACATCTTTCTTTCTATAATCACCGGTACCAATAATAGAAGGTTCAATTAATTGATTAACTTTTTTCAATACAAATTCATTAAACAAATCAATAAAATTATTTCCGAATTCATTTTTTCTTTCATGTAAAAAATACCATGCATTTTGAATCTGGTGTATTCCTTTTCTAGCCATTTTCTTTATCGTCTTTGGCTGCTTATTTTCCATTAAAAGATTCTTCCTTAATTCAGGGTTTTCAATCCAAAAAGAATAAATATCTCCAAGAGACTTCAAACTTTGAGAAACATTTTCTTTTCTTACATTAAAATATTGCGGATTACCATTTATCTTTTCCATTTTCATTAAAATTTCTTCTTCTAATTTATTATTAATAATTCCCATAATTCTATAAGATATTTTAATATAAAAACCTTTCTATTGTAACTCCTTTACAATTGTAACTATTTTAACTAATTCTCACAAAACTTTATAAAAAACCTTTATCAATAAATTATATGAAAAAAGAGAAAAAACATTACAAAAATTCTTATCATATTTTTAGAGTGCCAAAAACACTTGGACAAAAAGCTGCAGACTTTATAACAAAATGGGCAGGAAGCTGGACTTTCATAATTTTCTTTTTTGTTTTCATTGGAATATGGATGTCAACAAACGGGTATTTTATTCTCCAATATTTAAGAGGAGACCTCATAGACCCTTATCCATTTATTTTATTAAATTTAGCATTATCTTGTTTAGCAGCAATTCAAGCACCAGTAATTTTAATGTCACAAAACAGAGAAGCCCAAAGAGACAGATTAAAAGTAAACTATGATTACCAGATAAACAAAAAAGCAGAAAAAGAAATTAGAGAAATAAAAAATTTGTTAATGAAAAAACATAAAAAATAATCACTGCAACCTGTCATTCAATTCTCCAGAAATATTTTCCAACATCAATTTCTTAACTTCATCTTTATTTTGAGTCTTTCCCAAAATCCAACCCAACTTCACCAACGCTGTTTCACTTAACATATCTTCCAAATAAATAACTCCTGTCTTCATTAACTCTCTCCCATTTGAATAAACAAAAGGGTCAACTCGCCCATAAATACACTGTGAAACAGCACAAACAATCAAACCTTTTTCTTGAACTTCTTTCAATTTTTTTGTCCAACCATTTCTGGCTCTTTTTGTAGGCACATGCCCCAAACCACTCATCTCCAGAACAATGCCCTTGTATTTTTTCTTCAAATAAAAATCCAAAATTTCTGGATTTTGTCCAGGATAAACTTTCACTAAAGCAACCTTCTCCTCAAACTTCAAATCCAACTTAACTTTATTCTTATCTCTAAAATTATAATTTGAAATTTTATTAATCTGATCAGGAAAAATTTTAGCAAAAGGTTTTGCATTTACAACTTTAAACGTATCTCTTTTTGAAGTGTGCAATTTCCTAACTTTTGTTCCAGGCATTGCATAACAGAAATCATCATTTGACGACGCATGCCCAACAATCATTACTTCTGCTATATCTGAAATAGCCGCCAACGCAGAACACTGCAAATTCAAGTTAGCGTCGCTTGAAGCTCTATCAATACTTCTCTGACTATAAGTTAAAACAACTGGCTTGTTCAAATTTTTCAAGAAAAAACTCAATGCCGCAGAAGTATAATGTAAAAAATCAGTCCCATGCGTAACAATCACTCCTTTAATGTTTAAGTCATTTAAAAGTTTCTCAGCCGTTCGAGCAAGCTTCTGCCAATCCTTAAAATCCATATCCTCTGATGCTTTCATAAACGGAACCTCAACTTTTACAATATTAACTTTATCAAAAACACCTGGATAAAACTTAAACAAACTCTCTGGCGTGTCAAGCCAATCAACCCCTCCTTTCTTTGGATTCAGCCGAGCAGCAATTGTCCCTCCTGTAATAATTATCGCAACATTCGGCTTATCCACATTTTTTTTAATCTTAATCTTTTCTTTCTCTTCTACAAATTTTTTCACAACTTGAATTTCCAAAACATCTTTTTTATTCAACCCAATATTATAACCAGAATCCAATTTAAGTAAAACAATTCCAGGCTCAGGATTCTCCAAAAAAACTCCTTCATAATCTTTTTTTGTTAAAACAACTTTAACATAGTCTCCTGTATTTGCTATCATAGAAAATAGAGTTTTAGAATATATAAAAAACTATTGATTCAATATTCTAATTTAGTTATAACTTAATAGGAGTTATAAATAGAAAAACTTATAAAGGAAAAATTTATGGATAAATTATGAAAAATTTAAAAAAAAAATTACGAAAAGGAGTAATTGGGGTAAGCATAATTGCATTATTTGTAACTCCATATATTTTAGAAGGAATAAAATCTTCAAAATATAAAAAAGTGAAAAATACTTTAGATGATTATGTTTCCACACATGAAATTAAATTAAAAGAAGGAGAAACTTATTGGACTCCTACTTTTAAAATTCAAAAAGAACTTGAAAAAAAAGGACTTAAAATAAAAGATCCTTCAATAATTCATAAATATTTAACAGAAAGATTAGGAAAAAAATAAACTATTTGAATTATAAACCCGCGAGGATTCGTGGGTCGCTTCACTCTCCGTCGTCCGAAATTTCAGTTTCGAACAAAACCAACAATCCAAATCAAATGAACCCGCGAGGATTCGAACCTCGATCAACAGGGCCGAAACCTGTTATTCTGTCCATTGAACTACGGGTCCTCCAAACTATAAAATAAAAAAGGTTTTTATAGTTTAGGATTTTAATAATTAAAAGATGGCGATGAGAAGACACCACAAAATAATCATTGGAAGTTTTAGTTCTATGATAATCATATTTATGATAATTTCTGGAATTTTACTAAATACAATTTTAACAAAACAAAATTTAAACTACAACTTATTAAATAACAAACTAACAGAACTGCAAACAGACACACAAAGTAAATTCAATGAACTAACAACCAGCGTCCTCCACGCACAAGAAGAATTAAACTCTCTTGGATCTAAAATTGGTTCTATTGATGAAGAATTTGACTTGCTAAAAGCCTCTGCAAGTGCAGATTTCTCTGGAATAATTGAAGACGCTATTAAGTCTGTTGTAACAATAAGAACAGACGTCAGCCAGGGAACAGGATTTATAATAGACCAAGAAGGATACATTGTAACAAATTATCATGTAATGGAAAACGCCAAATCAGCAGGAATTTTTACATATGATGATGAAACATATTCAGTAAAGTTGGTTGGGCACGATAGTAACTTTGATATTGCATTGTTAAAAATAGAAGGGAATTTTAAAAAACTAAACCTTGACGATTCCGACGATATTCAAATCGGAGAAAAAGTAATTGCAATCGGAAATCCATTAGGATTGCAATTTTCTGTTTCAGAAGGAATTATTTCAGCCATTCATAGAGAAGGAATAAGCGGAATAAATTCCTACATCCAAACAGACGCAGCACTAAATCCTGGAAATTCAGGAGGCCCTTTAATCAATACAAAAGGAAAAGTAATTGGAATTAATAATTTCAAAGTCAGTGGGGGAGAAAGCCTTGGCTTTGCATTAGAATCAAATTATATAAAAGAAATAATAAATGATATTGCGCTAAAAAAATTAAATCAAACATTAATTTAATAAACCTTACGACAACGTAGCTACGGCAAAAATCGATGCTTAAAAAATCCAAAACCATTTTAAACATAGATTTCTTCAACTATTTATGGCAAAAAAAAATCAAGGAGGCATCACTGTTAAAAAAGACGAAAATTTCTCAGAGTGGTTCACACAAATTATTCAAAAATGCGAACTCGCAGATTTAAGATACAACATAAAAGGATTTCTAGTTTTCCAACCTTGGTCTGTTCTTTCGATGGAAAAAATGTACAGATATTTAGAAGATGTTTTACAGAGAAAATCTCATAAACCTTACTGGTTCCCAACAGTAATTCCTGAATCAAATTTCAAACAAGAAGCATCACATGTTAAGGGATTCACTCCAGAAGTATTTTGGATAACTCACGGAGGAAAAAAGAAATTCGAAGAAAGACTAGCATTAAGACCAACATCTGAAACAGCATTCTATCAAATGTTCAATTTATGGATAAGAAGTTACAAAGATTTACCTTTCAAAACATATCAAAGAGCTTCGGTGTTTAGATATGAAACAAAAGCTACAAGACCTTTTTTACGAAGTCGTGAATTCTATTGGATAGAAGCACACTGTGCACACGCAACAGAAAAAGATGCGTTTACACAAGTCAAAGAAGACATGGAAACAACTCAAGAAGTTCTACATGATATCTATGGCGTGCCGTTCATGTTCTTTGAAAGACCAGCATGGGACAGATTCCCTGGAGCATCACGAACATTCGCTGCAGACGCACTAAATCCAAATGGAAAAGTAATCCAACAACCTTCAACACATATGATTTCACCAAATTTCTCAAAAGCATTCGATATTAAATTTAAAGATAAAGATGAAAAAGAAAAATATGCATTCATAACTTGCTATGGACCTGCAATTTCAAGAATGTTCGCAAGCATAATAATAACGCACGGAGATGATAAAGGGTTAAAATTTCCTTGGGAAATTGCACCTATTCAAGTAATGATTATTCCAATATCAGAAAATTCACAAGTTACAAAAAAAGCAAAAGCACTAAAAGACAAAATACAAAAATTAGCCTCAGTTGAAATTGACAATTCAGAAAAAAGACCAGGAGAAAAATTCAACCATTGGGAAATGAAAGGAGTTCCAATAAGAATAGATTTAGGATTAAAAGATATTAAAAAAAATAAAATCACAATCTTCAGAAGAGATTTAAATAAAAAAGAAGTTGTTCCAGAAAAAAATATAATAAAAACCATTGAAAAAATATCAAAAGAATTCACAAAGAACTTAATCAAGGAAGCAGATAAAATTTTCAAAAAGAAAATTAAAAAAGCCAAAAATATTGACGAAATAAAAAAAGTAATAAAAGAAGGAGCAATTGCTAAAAGTAATTTCTGTTCTGTGGAAAAAGATGGAGAAAAATGTGCAGAAGTTATTGAAAAAGAAACAGGGGCAGAAATTAGGGGAACAAGACTAGACGAGAAATCTAAGGCTTCAGGAAAATGTACAATTTGTGGAAAGCCAGCAAAACACATTGTTTACATCGCGAAGGCATATTAACAAATAAGAAAAAGCTTTTTCTAAGCTAAATTACTCTTCTTGAACAATAAAATTAAGCTCGTCTTCTAATCTCAATGTAATTTCCATTAGCAAACTCAACTCTTTTTCTACGATTTTTTTTTCCATTTTAACACCTTTCATTTTATTAAAAATCCAGAATTCTTTAAGACCTAAATTAATTAAGAAGCGTTCTCAATTCAATTCAAACCAAAAAAGAAACTGAATTAAATTGAGGTAAGTTTAATTGATGCGTAGACTAACCCAAACATATTCTTCCAACAAGTTATCGGTCTCGCATTCATAATCTTAATAGAAAAAACCTGTTTATAATATTTTCGGTAAATAAATTATAATAAAATCTTGCTAAATCTACTTGGTAATTAACTTACTCACTCTTTATTTTTATAAACCATCTTCTCTCTTCTCAACCAACTCAGAAAACCTTTCCTTAAACTTCTCAATATCTTTAACCTTAACTCTAACACCAACAGCCATCTCATGCCCTCCACCAGTAGCCCCTTCCAAATCCTTAATCGCTTCCAAAGCAATTTTTCTAATTTTCTCCCCCCTAATAGAAATATTTACTTTTGTATCTTTAACATAAGCAACAACAATAATTTTATTAGGAAAATTATATTTTAACTCATTAGCCAAATCAGCACTAATACTCAACCCTCCTCCATACTGAAAAAACAAAATTCTCTTATCATTCTTTTCTACCTTGTCCAACAATTTCTTAATCTTTTCACTAATCTCATTAAATTTTTCATGCATAGTTCGATTCTTATTACTCTCCTCCAAAACTTCATAAGGAGTCTTAACCTTCATAAGAAATTTCAACATATTAACAACATTAGTTGTCCTGTCTTTCAAAGCAGCATTAAATATTCTAGCAATCTTTCCTATTTGCGAACAATAATAAATATCAAAAGATTTATCAGAATCAATAAAAAGATCAGGATATTTTCTTTCAAATTCAGAATAAAAATCAGGAATAGTTCCATCAGAAATACAACCAACAACTGCAATCCATAAATCATCTTTCTTTTCTGCAATCCGGTAACAAAGTTCTGTCACAGGTTCATTTGTTTTCCCTTTATTTAACAAAGGATTATAATAATTAACAAAATTAGGAATATTATTATTCTCATGGTGGTCAATCCACACAACAGGAAGATTAACTTGCCGAACCTCCTCAAAAAATTTCTCAGAAACAACAGGCTTGTCTAAAATAAAAATATAATCTGCATTTAATTCTTGAACCTTCTTAAAATAATTTCCAGAATCTGCAGATTTCATTGCAACACCTTTTCCTCTCCCAATATATCTCTGTAATAAAAGAAACGAACAAAGCCCGTCTCCGTCATTATCAAAAAAGAAAATGGGGTTTTGTGCTTTTTCTAAATGTTCTCGAACTTCTAAAATTTGTTTTTTTGTTAGCATTTTAATTAAAAGAAAAGGTAGTTTAAAAATCTTCAACAATTTCAGTCCTCAATTTATTATAACCAAAAAAATCAGTTGTATAATTATAAGCCCCTGCATTTAAGAAAACGATTTTATCACCAACTTTTGGATTTTTTAATTTAACTTTATACCTAAAAATATCATCTCTTGTAGGAGAATTCCCTTTAATCAAATAGAACTTTCCGTCTTTGCCCCCAAGTGTTCTATCCTGCATCAAATCAGAGGGTACCTCGTTAGAGGTTCTCGCCTGCGTAGCAGGTCTTGCCTGTGCAACAGGTCTTGTGCCGGGAGCCTTCTTGGCGAGGCGGTATTCTCGTGCCATTTTCTTTGGTATGCCGGGAACGCAGTGAGGCGGTACACTCTTGGGTGCAAAGTCATCCAATTCTCCCTCTATCAACATTTTTGTTCCAGTCAAAATAGTATCTAAGGCGCAATTGTAAATAGTAGTATTAACTACAAGATTATTTTCTTGAATCTGAATAATCTCTGTCTCTAATTTTATCGATGGAGATGCTAAAAATCTCCCGGGCTCAATATAAACCTCAATATTATATTGCTCTAAAAATTTCTTTGCGACAACAATTCTCTCAAAGATATAAGGTAAAACTTTTGAAACATAACTACGATATTTTGTCGGAAGCCCCCCTCCCAAATTAAAAACATCAATTCTTTCCAGACTCTCTTTTGTCAACGAATCCTCTAACTCTTCTTTAAGTTCCCACTCACTTGTATTCTGCGACTTTCGATGAATATGAACTCCCACTTTACCAATAAATTCATTATCTTTAATTTCAGAAATAATTTCATTCACTCTTTTTGAAAACATTCCATAAACAAAATACTTTCCAGAACCAATTCTATGTTCTTGAAATTTCATTCTTAAAGAAAGATTAATCTTGCCCCTTGTAAAAATCTTCGTAGAAGATTTTTCGGGGTACGCCTGTGGTGTTATGGTTCTATTAATTACATTCAAAATCCTCTTCAAATCAACTTCATTATCCACAACAAAATTCTTCACACCAGAACCTAAAATTTCTTCTAATTCTTTTTCTAACTCTGCCTGGACAAAAAACCAAATTCTAGATTTATCATTCACCATTTCAATTTCTTTTTTAGTATGAATGGAAAAATCAACATCAGAAATTTTCTGCAAAATCTTTCCAACCTCTTGATTTGTCTTATAACTATAAGAAATTTTCAACCCTAAATTCTTTAATTTATCCACTTGTTCTATTAATTTTTTCTTTGATAAAATAAATTTAGCTTCCATCTAAATAAAATAAATAATTCTCTTATAAAACTATTGATGGAAGAATGAATGTATAAAAAAATATACTCATTTGAAAATCTTTTACTAGCATTCAAAAAAGCTAAAATAGGAAAAACAAAAAAGAGATATGTAAAAAGATTCAAAAAAGACTTAAGAGAAAATATCTTGAGATTAAGAGAAGAATTACTTAATAAAACCTATAAACCACATCCCTTAAAAACATTCATCTTGAGAGACCCAAAAACAAGAAAAATTAACAAATCTATTTTTAGAGATAGAATTGTTCATCATGCTTTAATTAATATCATAAAACATTTATTTGAATCTATTTTTATTTATGATTCTCATGCAAACCAAATCGGAAAAGGAACTTTAAAAGCAATAGAAAGATTTGATAAATTCAAAAGAAAAGTTTCAAGAAATAATACAAGAAAATGTTTTATCTTAAAGGCAGATATAAAACATTATTTTGAAGAAATTAACCATGATATTCTAATAAATATACTAAAAAGAAAAATTAAAGATAAAAATGTCTTGTGGTTGATTAAGTTGATTATTCATAATCAGGCAATAGGTGGAAAGAAAATAAAAGGGATGCCTTTGGGAAATCTAACCTCTCAGTTTTTTGCTAATGTTTATTTAAATGAATTAGACCAATTTGCAAAACATAAATTACGAGCAAAATATTATATTCGCTATGTTGACGATTTTGTAATTTTGCATGATTCTAAAGACCAATTAAAAAGATGGAAAGATGAAATAGGTGTTTTCCTAAAAGAAAAATTAGATTTAGAATTACATCCAAATAAATCCCATATATTAAAGTTAGAAAAAGGAATTAAATTTTTAGGTTTTAGAATTTTTAATCATCATAAACTTTTAAGAAAAAGTAATATGATACACTTTGAGAGAAAATTAAATCAAATGAAAATAATGCTTGAGGAGAATTTATTAAACAGAGAGGAAATTATAGAGAAATTGGAAGGCTGGTTGGCTTATGCCGTAAATGGTAATACTCACAAATATAGAAAATATATTGTTCAGAATTTTAATAGACTTTTTCCAATAGATAAAAAAATACCAATAAAAAATAAAAAGAAACATTTTAATTTTCTAAAAAAAGTTGATGAAAGTGATTTAAAATTTTCAGTTCAAAAAACTCTTCTTATGTTTTGTAAAGGAATGAAAATAAAAGACCTTGCTAAAAAAAGAGAGATTAAAGAAGGAACTATTTGGAAACATTTAGCAAACTTAATAGAACACAACCAAATTTCAGTATCTCAAGTTTTGCCTCATAAAAAGATTAAACTAATTATAAATAAAATTTACAAGAAGGAAGATGGATTAAAAATAATTAAAAGAAGATTAAAAAATAATAACATTAGTTATGATGAAATAGCTTGTGTTTTAGCAAGTATAAAATAAAAAAGTGTCCTAGTAAGCAAGTCCAAGTTATTAAAGGCGAACCGCCCATTGTCATTGTCGAGCCTGTTCCTCGCATTCGACCTCGCCCTGTTATCGAGCCTGTTGACGTACCACGCCGACCAAGTTAGCTTATTTACTTCTTGTTTTCACCACCACTTCACACATTAGGTGTCGTGATTGTATTTTATAAGAGCAAGCTCCCATAGTAAATAGGCGTATAGCCTAGCTTACTTCGTTAAAAACGGTTACTAGGACAAAATTGTATAAGAAAAACGCTATAAAAATCTATTGGCTTGTTAATTTATCAATAACTTTTCTTACTTCGCTTTCATTAGCTGAAGCAACATAATCTCCAATCACAGAATAAATTTGATCAGTTGTTAATAGTTTTTGCCTTAATTGATCTCTTTCGTCTAAAGCACTTCCAATTTGGTCGATTTGTCCAGTTTGCGACATTCCTTCTAAACTTTGGAGTTGAACTCTTGCTTTATCGACGTCGACGCCTTCGGCGTTAGTCTTAGCGTCTCCGACGCTATCAAAGGCGAACCGCCCATTGCCATTGCCGAGCCCGTCCCCCGCATCCGACCCCGCCCCGTCATCGAGCCTGCCGACGCACCACGCCTTCAAGACTCCTTTATCGCTAACATCAGGTAAATATTGACCCATCATTGTATCATAACCATGTTCGCTTTTTCCTAATTCAAAAGTTTTTCCAATAATTTCTGCAACTTCGTCTTTAGACCTTGCAAACTTACCATCAACATGATCTGGATGTCCTAATTTTGTTAAAAGTAATTTGTGTTTCATTGCTTGTTCTTCTGTTAAATCCTCATTAAGAACTAAACCTTTTCTTTGTAAAGTATAAACACCATTTCCGTCTAGCTTTTCCCATCTACCATCAACATCTAAATTTACTCCATAATTAACTAAATCTTCATTAGGATTAATTAAACCTAAACCAAATCTTGCAGATTCTGTTAGTTCTCTACTTCCAGTTTCATAAGGTAAAATAACTTTTACAGCTTTTCCTTTTGTCGCTGATAATGTTGAAGTATCCCAGTAGTTATTTGCTATTTCTGGGACGTTTCCAAAATTTCTAACACCTAAAAGTCTTATGTCAGCTTCTGAAGGAATAACACCTTCGCCTTTGTCATATCTTGCTAAAAGTGCTGGAGCTTTATCTACATTTCTCCCATAATGTGGTTCAATTGTTCTTCCTTCTAATTGAATGTTTTCCATATGTTTTTTAGAAATTTGAGGTTTATAAATCTTATGTTTGTAATCATTATATAATGATTACTCTTCTAACAAACCTTCTTCCTTTAATTTATCCAAAACACTACACATCAATAACGGAAAGGTTATACAAACATCTCCATTAACTGTTGCTGCCTCTGCGTCATCTTTTATTTTTCCCCAACTTTTTGCCTCTTGTGTTGTCGCACCTGAAAAACTCCCTGAAGACGCATGAGAAGTAGTCATATAAACAGCATAATCAAAACCTCCACTTAGCAAAGCTGAAAAAACAGCATAATGTTTTGAAATGCTTCCCCCGAGGCTGATTAACCCTTTTTTCTCATCAAAACTTAAATCAGTAACAACTCTTTGCATATCTTTAATTGTATCGATAACAAAATCTTCATGCTTCTGCTGGAACATAAAAAGCTGAAACCCAAAAGACGAGTCAGCAATTCCCGGACAATAAATCGGAATATTCTTTTTAGCTGCCTGGTATAAGATAGAATTCCCTTTACCATCTTGAAATTCCATCATCAATCCGATTTCATATAAAAGTTCAGAAACAGACAACCTTTTCTTTTTCTTGTAAATCTTTTCCAGAAAGTCCGCCATCAAATCTTCAAAACGCATATAACTTTCTGTCCGAATTTTCAAATTACCAATTCTGTTTTCCCCCCTCTCATGAAGCTCAACATCATCTGCATTAAAACTTGACAATTCAAATTCCTCTCCAATTGTTTTCATTATATCTTCTTCAATACTTCCTGAAGTTGTTACAAGAATATTTGGAATCTCCATCTTACATAATTGAGCAAAAAAACCACGCAAACCAGACGTAACCATATTTGAAGTAAAAGTCAAAAAAATCTTTGCTCCAGCTCTCTTCATTTTCAAAACAACCTTATGAGCCTCATTCAATTCAATTGCCTGATACCCAATAGAGCCAAATCTATCAATGCATTCCCCCACAGTCATGTTAGGTTCCCATAAAAAATCTTTTACTTTTTTCATCTTTGGTTCCTCCCAAAGTGGAAACATGAAAATCTTTGATTTGCTTTTTTCATAAAAGATAGGGTTTAAACTATAGAATTATAAAACTGGTATTGCCAAACTCTCACTAAACCCTTGAATATTCATATTTTTTACAAAATACTTCTGCTTTTAAGACTTTCTAAAATGTATATTACACCATCAAAATCTTTTTAAACGAAAATTCCCAAGAAATATTACAATGAATAAATGGCTTGAACTTTTAATTGGATTAATATTAGTAAACGCCGTTATATTCTTTGCGTGGTTTTCAGGTGAATGGTTTGGAACATTCTGGAATTTTAAGCATGCTACATGGGAATTTTTCAAAGGAGGATTAGTCTGGTTCTTATTAATTATAGGACTTCTTTTGATTGTATTAGGAATTAGTGACTTAAAAGATTAATTTTTAAATCAAAACTAAAAACTAGTCACAGAGATTAATGCCTCGCCAAAATCTTTTTCAATTCCAATTTTTACTTTTCCATTTTCGACTTCAAAACAAAGAGGGTTATCTCCTCCAAAATCAATATGTTCTATTTTAAAGCCATTTAATTCTACAGAATCAATAGGATGAAAAAACAAATTCTTATCCAGAGTATATCTCTCAAATTCCTCATAAAAATTTTTATAGGATCCTTTCTTTGACTCTAAGAAATTAATAAAGCAAACCAACTCAATTTTTTTAGACAAAGAATATTCTAATTCTTGTGCACCTTGTGAACCCATCCATAATTTATCAACATTTGATTGAAAATCATCTACAAACTTCCCAACATTAATTGTATTCTCCAAATCGAGAAATTTCTGAATTACAAAAAAAGCAAATGTAATAAAAAAAATTATCAATATAATAGAAAACAGCATTCCAAAAGATAATTTCACCTGCCCTTTCGTTCTACCACGCTTGGGAGGATGAGTGGAAGAAAAAATTCTTAATTTTTTATCACTCTTCATAACTATAAAATATCTTTTTTATTTATATACTTGTTGATTATCCAATAGCTATCAAAAATCCTTCAATAATCGCTGCAATAATTAAAAGAGGGAAAACAATAAATAAGAACACTTTTAATGAATCTCGAAAATATTTTTTAAATGACTTTCTTTTCTCTTTTTGAAAAATAAAACTCCCCATCTTTAACCCCAACCCAAGAGAGATGAAAATTGCAGGCAGTTCAAAAATCCCGTGGGGCAATAATCTTCCTAAAATAAAAATTCCCTCGGCGTCAACACTCATTGCTCCAACAAAACCCAAAACATAACCATTAATAATCGCTGCAAACACAGGAAAAATTCCTAAAATAATTCCAAAGAATAATCCAAAAAAACTACTCTGTAAATTATTCACAAAAATAAATCTAACTAATTCTCCAGCAGACATATCTTTTGTCTGCTCTAAAAGTTTTTCAATAAATTCCAAGATTATCTTTGTTATATCTTCAGATGCTGGAGCAAAAAAACCAATTAATGCAAAAACAAAAAAAACCCCAATAATAAAATAAATAAAATTCCTTGACTCTTTAATATAACCCCAACTATCATTATATTCTCTTTTCAAATTAAATTTTTTTCTTCTCATCTTAAAATTTCTCCGAAATTTTCATTTGTAGTTTTTTCTACCAGCGTAGTTTCTTTTTTTCTAAAAAAGAAACCCATTATTCATTAGGAAAAATGTTTCCTCAACCACTGAGTTTTATTTTTATATTTGTTCTTTAAATAAATTCCATAAACCAACCCACATATCAAGCCTCCAAGATGCGCTGTGTTTCCTATAGGAACATCTCCTGCTCTTGAAATAAACCATAAAACAATTAAAATTCCTGGACCGGCATATTTCATCTTAATCGGAATCGGGATAAACATTAAATAAACTGGAAGATTTGGCGTCAATAAAACCAAAAGCCCAACTAATCCAAACAAAGCACCTGATGCTCCAACAGCACCTAATCCTGAAGGAGACAATAATTCAAAAAAAACATACAAGAAACTAGCAAAAAGCCCAGATAATAAATAGAACCACAAATATCTCTTTGCCCCTAAAATTTTCTCAACTAAAGAACCAATAAACATTAAAGATAACATATTTGCAAAAAGATGAAAAAAACCCCCATGCATAAACATGCTAGTAAAAAAAGTCCACAATTTTAATTGTTTAATATTTTCCAAAGAAACAGCAATATTGTTGCTAAAAAAACTTTCAGAAATAATTCCTGTTAATAACAAAACAATAACTAATATAAATAAAACAACATTAATTAAAATCAAACTAACAGTCACACTCAATTTCGGCAAAAAACTTTTCCTCTTCTTAGGATAAATCTGGTAAACCCCCATTTACTTTTTCCTCACAGCTTTTTTCTTTGCCCCTTGTAAAGATTTTTTAACAATTTTTTTCTTAACAGCTTTCTTGGTAATTTTCTTTTTAACAGGAATTTTCTTTTTTATTAATTTTTTAGAAACTTCTTTTTTCTTTGCCCTTTGTAAAGATTTTTTAACAAAATCTTTCGGGGCCTGTTTGCAGGTTCTCGTGCCGGGAACATCGTGAGGCGGTATACGCCCGTGGTGTACCTTTTTCTTTTTTATTAATTTTTTTGTAATTTTTTTAACAGATTTTGTTTTTTTAGATAATTTATTTTTCTCAGCTTTTCTAATTGCTGCTGCCATTTTTCTCTTCTCTAATTTAATCTTTTTCTGTTTATTTAATTCATTCATTTTCTTTTTGTCAATCTTAATTTTTTGCTTCCCAATTTCTTCATCAACAAACTCTAATTCTCTGTTTAATTTAGATAAATTTCTCCTAAGATCTCTCAAAAATTTTTCATTATTTTTTAGAACAAAAATATCTCCACATTCATTACAAGTAAAATTATAAGACATTGCATTCTCCTCGCTAATCTCTATGTTGCATCTTTCACAAACATAAAACTGCCTAGTCTCCCTGCTATTAATCTGATTTTCTATCTGACTCTTTTTTTTAATTATATTCTTTCTCAAGAACAACAAAGACTTAAAAATTTCAATTTTCCAGGAATAAGTATACCATCCTTTTTTCTTATCTTTCTTTCTTGTAGAAGATACCAAGCCATAATCTGAAATTTTATAAAGAATATTTCTTGTTTGATTAATCGTAAGTTCCATCTTTTTTGCAATCAAAAATTCATTAACATATTTTTCACTAATAAGCAATTCCACAATTCCTTCTGCTTGTTTTCCGACGACAATAGTAATAACTTCCTTAAGAAATTTTTTTAACATTAAAATATGAGAATTAATTCACATAAATACCTTTCGGTTTTGTTATACAAAAACATTAAAGAAATCTCTGATATAAACATCAATTGTAAAAAAATGCAAAAGTTAAAAATCTTTGATGCTAATTAGGTTTTGTTATATTCTAAAAGAATTTTCACAAAAGTTTTTAAACTATTATTCTATTTTATATAAAGCATAATATATATTGAAAAGTATATATCTATTAATATAAAATGGGGTGGTTTAATAAAAAAAAGGAGAAAGAAGTTCCTTCATTGCCTGAGCTTCCAAGACTTCCAGAGTTGCCAAAATTAGAAGAAAATTTCTTAGAGGATCATAAAATACATCAATTACCTAGCTTTCCTACAAATTCCTTAGGGGAAAAATTCTCTCAAAATACAATTAAAAAAGCTGTAGCTGGGAAAAAAGAAGGTGAAGAGGTTTTTTATGCAGATGAATTAGAAGAAGATGACATTCAAATGATGCAAAAACCTCTAAGAAAAATCCCAGTTCCAGAATTTTCTTATCTTGAAAAAATCAAAGGAATTCCTTTTAAAAAAAGGAGTGATGAAATTTCAAGGAATTTTGAACCTTCAACAAAAAAAATCGAACCTGTTTTCATAAGAATAGACAAGTTCGAAGAAAGTTTAAAAATATTTAATAAAACTAAAGAGAAGATTGCAGAAGTAGCAGACCTACTTCAAAAGATTAAGCATCTCAAAGAAAGCGAAGAAAACGAATTAAAATCTTGGGAAGAAGAAATAGATATAATAAAGCAGCAAATTGAAAAAGTAGACAAAAACATTTTTTCTAAAATAGAATGACAGATGAAAAATTAATCCATGTTAAACTAGAATATGAAGAAGCAGTTCAATCTAAAAAAGACATTCTTTCATTAGAAATGGATTTATTAAAAACAATCCAAACAATAAAAACATATCATAAATTTCGAACAGAAGAACTTCAATTAAAAATAAAACTACATCAAAAAATAAAAGCATTAATGACTGAAATAAGACATCTTCAAAAAAATCTTCCAGAATTAAAAATACCTCAAATATTAAAAGAGGATGGAATCGAAGAAATAATTCCTAAGGAAAAACATCATGATGATAATATAGAATCTCAACTTAAAAAAATTCAAGCCAAATTAGATTCTTTAGGAACAAATAATTTTTAAAACTCCTTCTTCTTCCTAAAACCATGATTACCAGAAAACAATTAATAAAAAAATATTTGAATTTTTTCAAATCAAAAAATCACAAAGAAGTCCCAAATGAAAGTTTAATCCCAGAAAATGACCCAACAACATTATTTATTTCCGCGGGAATGCATCCTCTAGTTCCTTATTTATTAGGACAAAAACATCCATTAGGAAAAAGATTAATGAATGTTCAAAAATGCATCAGAACAGGAGATATAGAAGAAGTCGGAGATTCAACACACCATACTTTTTTTGAAATGCTTGGAAACTGGAGCATAGGAGATTATTTTAAGAAAGAAGCAATTGAAATGAGTTTTGAATTTCTAACTAAAGTTCTTAAAACTCCGAAAGAAAAATTAGCTGTAAGTGTCTTCGGCGGAGACAAAGATGCTCCTAATGTTCCGAAAGATAATGAAGCAATAGAAATTTGGGAAAAATTAGGAATTCAAAAAGAAAGGATAATTCCCATTAAAGGAGGGGTAGCTTATGGAGATAGTAATTGGTGGGGACCTGCAGGGAAAACAGGACCATGTGGACCAAGCACTGAAATGTTTTATTGGAAACCAAAAAACAAACCCGCCCCAAAAAAATTCGACCCTAACAACGAGAATTGGGTAGAAATATGGAATGATGTTTTAATGCAATATGTTAAAGATGATAAAGGTAAATATAATCAAGCAAAACAAAAAAACATTGATACAGGAATGGGGGTAGAAAGAACTCTTGCTGTTTTAAATGGTTTTGAAGATAATTACCTTACAGAACTTTGGCAACCAATTATTAAAGAAATTGAAAAACTTTCAGGAAAAAAATACAAAGGGAATGAAAAACCTATGAGGATAATCGCAGATCACATTAAAGCTTCTGTAATGATAATATCTGACGGAATAACTCCAAGTAATACTGAACAAGGATATGTTTTAAGAAAATTAATAAGAAAAGCGATAAGACAGGGAAAAAAATTGAAAATAAAAAATTTCACTCCAGAAGTTGCAAAACCAGTTTTCAAAATCTACAATGATTATGACGAACTTGGGAAAAACAAAAAACATATCTTACAAGAATTAGAAAAAGAAGAAGAAAAATTTAACTTAACTTTAGAAAAAGGCTTAAAAGAAATTAAAAAGATGTCTTGGGAAAGAAGCATTCACAAAAAAATTTCAGGGAAGGAAGCTTTTTTACTTTACCAATCATATGGATTTCCAATTGAGATGATTAAAGATGTTGCTATTGAAACAGGAACTGAAGTAGATGAAAAAGAATTTGAAAAAGAATTTGAAAAACATCAATCTCTTTCACGAACAGCCTCATCAGGAAGATTCAAATCTGGTTTAGCAGATAATTCAGAAGCGACAACAAAACTTCACACAGCAACGCATTTACTTTTATCTGCATTGAAAACCATTCTCAAAGATAAAAATCTTATACAAAGAGGTTCAAACATAACTTCTGAAAGATTAAGATTTGATTTTTCTTTTCCAAGAAAACTTACAAAAGAAGAAATAAAAGAAGTTGAAGATTTAGTTAATGCACAAATACAAAAAGGTTGTGAAATTATTAAAGAAGAAATGACACCAGAGCAAGCAAAGAAAAAAGGAGCAACAGGAGTGTTTAATGCTAAATATGGTGAAATTGTTTCTGTCTACACAATCAAAGATTGTTCAAAGGAAATTTGTTCTGGCCCACATGTCAAAAACACATGCGAACTCGGACACTTTAAAATTAAAAAAGAAGGAAGCAGTTCTTCTGGAGTTAGAAGAATAAAAGCCTTGCTTAAATAAATTTTATTTTAAATTATATTCTTCAATTAAACCATATTTTTCTTTTAGTTTGTTAAATTTAGCCAACGGAAAAAGAACAATTCCTCCATTTCTTATTTTCCCCATACTATCTGCATCCCCATATTCATATAAATTTTTTTCTAAAGAAGCTCCTTTAGAAATTAAAGAAATTTCTGGTTTAGAAACTAATTTTATCCCACCAACATATTCTATAGAATCATCAGTGATAATTGAAGGACCTGTTGTTTCAATGAAGCAATATCCTGTATCACTTAAACTATTTTTTACTGGGCATTTTATTCCAATAGATTCGTGATTCTCATTAGCATGATAAAAGAAAACGACTTCATATCCAATCTCCCTCAACAAAAAAGCCAACAACTCAGATTTCTCTCCGCAAATTCCTTCCCCATCATAAAGAACTTCATAAGGATACCTTGAATAATTAAATAAAGTCCCCCCAACAGTAAAGTTTTTTTCAGATTCAGCATAAGGGATATTTTGAACCAAACTTACAGCAATTCTCATTTGGTCCTCTTTAACCAAAGTAAGATTTTGTATTTTCATAACCAAAAGCAACAACAATTCTCTTTGTTCTTTTTCATCAATATTCTTAAGTTTAAAATCAGATCTAAATGATTTTTCTCCTCCATCATAATTAATGCTTTTAGGAAGGTTAGAAAGATAATCCACTAGTCCCAAATAAACAATATAATTTATCTCTTTTTCTTCTCCTCTCAAAATATATTTTAAATTTATTTCTTTTGGAAAACTTTGATGATTGGAAACGCAACGATCTCCTTCTTTTTCTAAATCGTTTGGACAACCACAAATAGACGCTTTTTCTAAAAGAGTTCCATCTGAACAAAAATAAGGCTTTGTTAAAGAACACGAATCATAAAAAGTCCTATCTCCACAAACAAGAATGCTCTCAGAAATATTTTTCTTCGCACAAAAAAAATAAATTCCTCCTACAATTAAAATCAATATAAAAATAAAAGAAATTGAAATAATAATATCATTCTTAGTGATTACAAAAGGATGTTCCTCAAATTTTACTTCAGATTTATCTACTTCACTCTTTTTCATAAAATAAAAAAGAAATAGAATTATAAAAAACTACCTACTCTAAATAAATTCCAGGTCTTCCTGGTTTTACTTTTTTAGACTTATTTTCAGGGTCGTATTTCTTCTTGTCACTAACAGAAAAAATCTCAACTCCTTTAATTCCAGAATATAACTCCAATTCATTCGGCAAAACATAAACATAAACTTTTCCACCCTTGCCTGTCAACTTCTTAACATGCTCAATATCTGCTCTTAACTTCTCAACAGCCTCGTCCTGTTTCTCAAACTTATCATCAATTTTTTTCTCGTCCACAACTGGCCATTTTTCTAAACTAATGAAATTTTTATTTCCTAATTTCTCCCAAAGCTCCTCAGTAATATGTGGACAAAAAGGGTGCAACAATTTCAAACTCTTCTCTAAAACATCTTTCGAGGTTTCACTAGGAAGAGAATTAAACAAATCTCTAATTTTAATCACCACCAAATTATATTTAAAATTCTCAATCTGCTTGGTAACTTCCTTAATTGCTTTATTCAACTTACTCTCAATCTTCTTATCACTCTTTCCAATCTTAACATTTTCGAAATAATCCATTACTTTATTAATAAATTTTAAATTTCCTTGTACTCCTTTGTCACTCCAATCTCTTGGCTTATCTGGAGCTGCAAGAGACATTAAAAAAAATCTCGCAGTATCAGTTCCATATTTTTTAGAAACAACTTCTGGCAAAATAACATTCCCTTTTGACTTTGACATTCTCTCTCCATCCTCCCCGTGCAAAATTCCCTGATTAAACAATTTTGTAAAAGGCTCACCATAATTAATATAACCTAAATCCCGAAGAGCCTTTGTCCAAAATCTCGCATAAAGTAAATGCATTGTTGCGTGTTCAATTCCCCCAATATATTGATCAACAGGTAACCAATCTTCCTCAATCTTTTTATCAAAAGGTTCTTTAGAATTTTTATTATCAGGGTACCTCATAAAATACCAAGACGAATCAATAAACGTATCCATCGTGTCTGTTTCTCTTCGGGCGTTTCCTCTGCACTTCGGACATTTCACATTTACGAACTTTTCATTTGTCGCAAGAGGGTTGCCTTTTCCAAACTTAACTTTCTCAGGCAATTTAATCGGCAAATCTTTTTCATCAACAGGGACAATCCCGCACTTTTCACAATAAACAATTGGAATCGGCGTCCCCCAATATCTCTGACGAGAAATCAACCAATCACGCATCTTAAACTGAACTTTTTTTCTTCCTAACTTATTCTTATCTAAAAATTTTGTAATTTCTTCTTTTGCTTTTTCATTATCTAAACCATTGAACTTTTTTGAGTTGACCAATTTCCCTGTACTAACATAAGATTGTTCTTTCACATTTCCTCCTTTTACAACTTCCTTAATCTCCAATCCATATTTCTTAGCAAAATCAAAATCTCGTTGGTCGTGCGCAGGAACTCCCATTACCATTCCAGAGCCATACTCGGCAACAACAAAATTTCCTGCATAAATCGGAACTTTCCCTCCATTAATCGGATTAACTGCATACGAACCAGTAAAAACACCTTCCTTCTCCATAAATTCCTGCTCTTGCTCATTAATAGATTTTAACTTTTTTGCCCCAGATATTTTGGGGTACATCGAGCAGTGCAGAAATTTCTCAACCTCTTTTTTCTGCTTTTCAGTAACCAACTCCATTAACTTTTCATGCTGTGCAGAAATAACCATAAATGTAACTCCAAAAATTGTATCAGGACGTGTTGTAAAAATATTCCAATCTTTTCCATTAATATTAAATTTAATCTCTATCCCCTCACTTCTCCCAATCCAATTTTTCTGCATTGTCTTAATTTTCTGAGGCCACTGCAAATCATCAATACAATTCAATAACTCATCAGCATAATCTGTAATTTTTAAAAACCATTGCTCCAAATGTTTAATCTCAATCCCTGTATCTTTATGCCTCCAGCAACAACCACCAACAACTTGCTCATTCGCCAAAACAGTATTACATTTAGAGCACCAATTAACTACAGCCTTTTTTCTATAAGCCCAACCCTTTTCTAAAAATTTCAAGAAAAATAACTGGTTCCATTTATAATATTCTGGCTCCATTGAATTTACCAACTTACTCCAATCATAACTCAAACCCAAATCCTTCATCTGTTTAATATAATTCCTAATTGCTCTTGCAGTATAAGACTTTGGATGTTCCCCTGCCTTAATCGCCGCATTCTCTGCAGGCAATCCAAGCGAATCAAAACCCATAGGATACAAAACATTAAACCCATTCATCCTCTTGAAACGCGCAAGAATATCTCCAATAGTATAATTTAGTGCATGACCCAAATGCAACCCCAAAGCAGACGGATACGGAAACATTTCCATCAAATAAAATTTCTTCGATTTCTTCTTAACATCCACTTCAAAAACTTTTTCTCGTTCCCACTTCTTCTGCCATTTCTTTTCTATTTTTTTAAAATTATAACTCATAAAATAAATACCTATTCAATACTTTTAAATATTCTCTCTCATTAAATTATTTATGAATAAAATACAAACACACATCATAGGAGAAATAATTTCCAGCAACGCATCTGAAGCTCATTCACTTTACAAAAAAAGTTGTTTTGGAGAACCAGTAAGAGGAAAAATCCAATATTCTCTTTCAGAAGCATTATTCTTAATTGAAAAAAACAAAATAGAAATATTTTCAAGAAACAAAAAAATATCAGAAAAAGAATTAATTAACAAATTAAAAAGAATTGATAAAAAAATTCAAATCAAATATCCTGTATTCAAAGACTTAAGAGAAAAAGGTTATATTGTAAAAACTGCTTTAAAGTTCGGAGCAGATTTCCGCGTCTATGACAAAGATGCAAAACCTGGAAACAAACACGCAAAATGGATTGTCTTCGCAGACCACGAATCAAAAAGATTAACTTGGCCAGAATTCTCCGCAAAAAATAGAGTTGCACATTCAACAAAAAAAAACCTGCTTCTGGCAATTGTCGACGAAGAAGGAGACATAACTTATTATGAAGTCAAGTGGGTGAAACCTTAACCCATAATATTTATAACCTATCTCTCTTTATTTCTGACATGCCAACTCAAGATACTTCAAACATTAAAGAAAAAATTATGCTTACTTTTAAAAAAAGAGGGCCCAGCTTGCCAGTTCATATCGCGAGTGAAACAGGATTAAGCATGCTCTTTGCATCAGCATTCTTATCTGAATTACTTTCTGAAAAAAAAATAAAACTAAGTTTCATGAAAGTCGGTAGTTCCCCAATCTATCTCATATCAGGACAAGAACCAATGCTCGAAAGATTTTCACAACACCTCAAAAGCAAAGAAAAAGAAGCATTTGAATTATTAAAAAAAAAGAAATTTTTAAAAGACGAGGAGCAAGTTCCAGCAATTAGAATTGCATTAAGAGAAATAAAAGATTTTGCAATAGCTTTTAAAAAAGATGAAGAGATTTTCTGGAGATATTTCACAATTCCTAAAAATGAATTTGAATTTCCAAAAATTAAACCTATGGAAAAAGTCCCACAACAAGAAGACAAAAAAAAGCCAGAAGAAGAAATCTCTCTTCCAAAAGAAGAAAAATCAAAAGAAAAAACTCTAGAGAAACAAGAGTTAAATATTTTCGACAAACAAAAAACAGCAAAAACTTCTGCTAAAAAAAGAACTATAACAAAAAAAAATAACGATAAATTCTTCAATAAAGTTAAAGAGTTTCTGTTTAAGCGGTCAATTGAAATTTTAGATATTGAAAACTTTGGTAAAAATGATTTGGTTTTACGTGTAAAAACTAAAGAAGAAGAAAAACTTCTTGTTGCATACAATAAAAAAAGAATATGCGAGGCGGACATTATAAAAGCTCACAAGAAAGCCACAGAATTTAATTTAAAATATATTGTCTTAAGTTTAGGAGAACCTCTAAAAAAAATAGATAGTTTAATCAAAGCGGTAAAAAATTTATCTGAAATAGAAAAGATAGAATAAAAACTTTTAAAAACTAAGAACAACCAGATTTTACATGGGTAAAATAAAATCAAAATTAGTGAGAAAATCAGCCAACACTTTTTTAAAAAAAGGTGTTGAATTTACTGAAAGTTTTGATAAAAATAAGAAAATTCTTAAGAATACAATGCCAAGTAAAAAATTAAGAAATCAAATAGCAGGATTTTTAGCAAGAACAAAAAAACAAGAAAAACAAAACCAATAATTATTTTTTGCCCTTAGTAAAAATTTTCGTTGAAAATTTTTCAAGACCTGTTTGCAGATCTTGCCTGTGCAACAGATTCTCATGCCATTTTTTTTTGTATGCCCGGGGCCTTCTTGACGAGGCGGTATTCTCGTACTGGAAACGTAGTGAGGCGGTGTACACCTGAGGCTTCTATCCTTGGATATCATCCCTATGAAATAGTGTTATTTATTCCTTTTCTTCTCATTCGCCTTGTTAAAGGTTCTCTTGCCCTCACTTGGTATACTCTTTAAAATATCAATTTTTTTCTCTATTCTATTCAAATCTTTTCTAATCAATTCTAAAATTTTTTTCTTTCGTCTATTAAAAACTAAAGAGAGTATCTGGAAAAAAAGATAAAGAAAAATTACTCCTCCTAATGCAGCAATAATCTTTGTGATGCTTTGGGGCAATGCGGAAATTATCTCTTCCATAACTTTTTTAAGAAAAAGCCATTTATAATCTTTACCTCAAAACTTTTAAATTGTAGTTTTCTTTTAAAATTGGCTCTGTAGCTCAGCGGTAGAGCGTCGCTCTCATGAAAGTAAATCCAGAGGATTTTCATTTCCTCAAAACAAGTTTGAGAAAGGCGAAGGTCGGGAGGTCAGCACTCCCCAGAGCCATTATATTAAAGAATTATTTATGTTCATCTTTTTTATGAAACCATAAATCCAAACCATCACTTTCTCTCCGCGGAATAACATGATAATGCAAATGAAAAACACTCTGTTGAGCCACCTTTCCAGAAGCATTCACAATATTAACAGCATTAACATTAAATTTTTCTTTTAATAATATTGCAACCTTTTTACAAACTAAATTAATTTTTCCAGCTATTTCATCAGAAGCTTCAAAAATATTTTCAAAATGTTTTTTAGGAATCACAAGTGTATGCCCTTTTGTAATAGGATTAACATCTAAAAAAGCAATAAAATTTTCATCTTCCCAGATTTTTCCTTTTCCAAAAGGAATTTCACCTCTAACCATCTTGCAAAAAATACATTCATCCATAAAAGAATCAAGAAACTTTCAGTTTAAAAAGATATTTAAAAAATAAAAAAATACATTTAATTATCGTCTTTTTTTCTTAACGACTTTCTTTCGAACTGGTTTTTTCTTCACAACCTTTTTCTTAACTGCTTTTCTTTTCATTGCTTTCTTTTTTACAACCTTTTTTACAACTCTTTTCACAGCTTTCTTCTTAGCAACTACCTTCTTCTTTATTTTCTTTTTTACTACTGCTTCTTTCTTCTTAACTTTTTTCTCAGTAGATTTCAACTTTTTCATTCTATTACGAAGGGTTCCTATATTTTTCGAAATCTGTTTTGGTGTTTTAGCTTTTGCCATATCACATCACCTCAATTTAATTAATTATATTATGTAAACGTTGTTTAAAAAACTTTTGCAATTTATTTTTTAATTGTAAAAGTTTTAAGTTAATAAAGATTTTATCTTTATTAATCTTATTATTCAATTTTCCGTCGACAAAAAATTATTTTACAAATTTACCTGCATCAACAAATTCAATTTCTCCATTAATTAATTTTCTTAACACATCTTTAAGTTCAGAAACTTTAACACGAATTTGTTTCGTAGTATCTCTATCACGAATAGTCACATCTTTATCTTTTACAGAATCTCCGTCGATTGTTATACAAAAAGGAGTTCCAATTTCATCGTTACGTGCATATCTTCTTCCAATACTTCCAGATGAATCATAAATAACATTAAATTCTTTTTTTAAATCATTAAAAACATCTTCAGAAATTTTTTCAAATTCTGGCTGTTTAACAATCGGGAAAATCGCAGCTTTAACTGGTGCAAGTTTTGGAGACAACTTTAAAACAATTTCTCCTTTTTCATTTTTTGCATATGCATCAAACATAAAAACAAGAAATGCTCTCTCAACACCTTGACTTGGTTCAGCAACAACAGAAGGAATAATTTTTTCTCCTTTATTATTCAAAATTCTCATATCTTTTCCCGAATATTTTTGATGTTGGGTTAAATCAAAATCAGAACGATTTGCAATTCCCTGCAATTCTTTCCAACCAAAAGGAAAATTATATTCTAAATCCCAAGTATCAACAGCATAATGAGATTTCTCATCATTAATATGTTGTCTTAATCTAAAATTATTCGGATTAGCTCCAAGATTTACAAACCACAAAAACATTTGTTCAAGCCAATACACATGCCAATCTGCCTTAATAATTTTCTTTTTATGCGCTTCACTAAATTTCATCTTAACAAAATCTTTTTTTGTTTTTTGCATTTCCTCAGAATAAATAAAAATTTCTGTGTCTCCAATTTTATAAAGACAAGATTCAAAAGGATCAACAAAATATTCAATTTCCATCTGCTCAAACTCTCTTAACCTAAACAAAAAATCCCTAGGAGCAATTTCATTTCTAAAAGATTTTCCAATCTGGGCAATACCAAAAGGCAATTTCATACGAGCATTCTCTTGCACATATTTAAAATTAGTAAAAATTAATTGAGCAGTCTCAGGTCTCAAATACGCAAAACTATCTCCTCCTACATTAGTCTTAAACATTTGTTTAATTTCTTTTATATTCTCCCAATCAATTTCTCCATCACAAAATGAACATTTAACTTTCCCAATTTCGTGTTTATCCACTTTATCTGTTTTTTTACATTTTTTACAAATTACAAAAACATCACTAAAACTATCTTCATGTCCAGAAGCCTTCCAAACTTTAGGATTAGTGATTATGCTCCCATCAATACCCACAACATCTTCTCTCTGTCTCACAAAATAATCCCACCAATTTTGTTTCAAATTATTTTTTAATTCAACGCCTAAATGCCCAAAATCCCAAAATCCTGCAAATCCTCCATAAATATCCGCACTTTGATAAACAAAACCTTTTCTCTTGCAAAAATTCGCAAGTCCCTCTATTGAAATTTCTTCATGCTTTAACTTATTCTCAACTTTCCTTTCAACTTCTCCTCCCTTAATCTTCTTCATTATCTCTATCTTTTTCTTTTCAGCATCTTTTTTTGTTTTCCCTAAATAAGCCAAAGTTTTTGTTTTTACTTTGTCACCAACACGTTTATTTTCATTAAGATAATAATAATCTTTTCCATTGATTTTCTTCTTAACTATAAAAGCCATTAAAAAACTTAACCACTACACCTATTTAAAATTAATTATTTTTTAGATTTCTTCCTATGTTTCAAAATTCTTCTAACCATAAAAAATGCAAACATCAAAAACAAGAAAATAAAAGTTCCGCTAAGAATATTATCTGAATCACTAGCATCACCAAATACAGAAAAACCACTTATAGGACTTCCTAAAATAATGTTCTCTTGAACAAAAGTAGAATAAGTTTCAGAATTCAAATTAACTAATAAATTCAAATCCCCTTCCAAAGCAGAATCTACTGATATTAAAATTTCAAACTCTTCCTTAGAATTAGCAGAAATAATCTTAGTCTCTTTAATTTCTGCTGCTTTCTCCTCTCTGTTTCCTAAAATCAAAAACTGCAACTCAACTTCTTGTTCTATTCCTGAAGATTCCTCTAACAAATAAACAATCTTAACTTCCTCATCACTTATTCTCTCAACATTAATTAATTCAAACAACAATTTTTGCTCTATAACCTCAACAATAAAATCAACAGATTTCTCCAATCCTTTACATTCAAAAATTACCTCCAATGTATATTCTCCTGATTCCACATCATCTAAAACATTTAAATCAAAGTCAAAATCAGATTCTTCTCCAGCAGCTAAATTCTTTAATTCATCAGAAGAAAGCCAAGAACTTGCTTTAATCTTACAATCATTTAAAAAATTAGTTCCAATATTTTTAACATTCAATGTTAATTTTTTAGTGTCTCCAAGATTTACAACTAAATTTGAAAGAGGAGTAATTTCCACCTTATTCCTTCCTGCAAGAACAACTGTCCCTCCGCCTCCTCCGCCTCCTCCGCCAGAAGAAGGAGGTGTAACAATAACTGTTTCTTCAGAAGTATCGACTGAAAAAGAAGAACTATTTAAATCAAAACTTCCAAAACTATTATTCACATATAAATTAAAAACATAATCTCCGTCAGTTGAAACACTAAAACTTGAACTAGTGCAATTTACAAGAGTTGTATTATCAAGAACATCTCCTCCAACAGAAGTTTTAACATTATACCAACAAACCAAATCATCTCCTGTTGCAGTATAAGTTATAGAAATTTCAGTTCTAGAAGTTTTCTCTCCTGTCGGCTCTGTAACTAAAACAGAAACTCCTGTTGAATCAACATCAAAACCAACACTATCACTTGATTCTAATCCTAAAGAATCATTCGCATAAATTGTCAAAACATAATTTCCATCCCCAAAAACATCAAAAGTTGTATTCGCACAACTCTCCAAACTTGTATTTTCCCCCCCATCTAAATTATACCAGCAAGAATCTAAATTATCCTCGCTATCAACAACTGTCAAATCCAAGGCAAGAGATTCATTAGAAAGATATAATTGGTTCTGAGGTTCAATCAAATTTATTGCAGGAGCCATGTTGTCAGTTAAAGAAACCGTTCTTACCTCAGTTTGATTTTCATTACCATAAACATCCTGAGCATAAGCATAAAATTCATAATCTCCAACACCCAAATCCGTAAAATTATTAGAATAAGATGAAGCCGAATACAATGCAGAAATTTCATCACCACTCAAAACCCTATCAAAAATTAAAACTTCATCAATTACACCTTCAAAACAATTATTATTTCCAGCCCTCCCACTTATTTGAAAATTATTAGAATTAACAATAGAAGTTGTTAATGTTCCAGAACCAGAAGAACCTTCAACACCATCTACATAAATATCTACTCCAGAAGCACTATTACTTCCATCATAATTAATAATAATATGTTTCCAACTTCCAGTATTAACAATAGCTGTACTACTAACTTCTATTTGCTCTGCTGCCCCAATCAAATATAATCTAAGTTTACCATTAACAACAAACAATTCCTGTCCGTGCCAAGAACCATAGGGTGTCTTTGATATAATTGTTATATAACTAGTAGTTGAATCTGTATTCATCCAAAATGAATAACTAAAGTTATCTGTTCTTTCAAAACTATTAATATTTCCAAAATTAATATAATCTCCACTACCAAATTCTATAGCATCTCCAAATTTCCCAGTTGTAGAAATTGCTCCATTAATTGTTCCATCATAATTATTCCCAGAATAATCTTTTATTGTTGCTCCAGTATCATTTAATTTCAAAAAACTAATTAAAGAATTATCAAAATTAATAAAACTATATGTTTGACTATCATCTATAACATCAACCCCCACATTAATCCAATCTTGATTATATTCTCCTGCTTCTTCTGTTGAAGAAGAAAAAGAAATTTGCGGAGAAGAAGAATCTAATAAATCATAATCAAGGGCCACACTTGACAAACCAGGACTTGTCCCTGAAGCAGGACTTGAAAAACTTACTTGATATTGAAAATATTGTGAAACTAAATTTAAATTATCTAAATCAGCATCTACAAAACTTGCATCAGAACAATCAGAAGCAGAACAATTTTTTACTTGGAAAGACAAATTACTTCCAGGAATTTCTGCATAAACATAATCAAATTCATCTTTTGGATCTGTTCCACTTCCAATTCCTTCTCCAATCCATATGGTATTTGTAGAAGAATCAATATTTAAAGTAACATTATACCATTCTCCTGTTACAGAATCTACTATAAAAATACCAAAAGGATTAACACCTGCAGAATCCGACAGAGCATAAATTCCAATAGTTACTCCGTTATCTTTTTTAGCATATATTTTCAAAACAGAATTATTAATTAAATCATCAGAAAAATTAAGATAAAAAATTTTACTTGGGTCTTTCATATCTGCTAAATAATATGTCTCATCTAAATCAAAAACTTCAGTTACATTAGATCCTGAATGGAAAGCTGATACCAAATAATTATCAAATCCTTGAGAAACAATATACTCCGCACTTAAGTTATTCCAAATAGCATCTGCTCCTGCATCAAAAATTTTAGAAGTATAAACTCCAGTTAAATTAGTTCTAGAAAGAACAACAGCACTTCCATTCCATTCTGCATCACTATAAGTTCCCTCATCAAATTCTGTTTGCTCATCTTGCTCATAAACTGCAAAACCAGTAATACCTCCTCCTAATTGATATAATCCTATCATCATAATAAATAAGAATAACAAAATAAAAGAATAAGTAATAACTTCTTCTTTTCTAATCCTCTTTTTTCTTTTCATAAAAAATAAAATGAATTCTATTTTAAATACTTTACCAAAAATAATCAAAATATTTAAATACATTCAAAAATAATAATAAGTATGAAAAAAGCATTAATCTTCATTTTCACCATAATACTCTTTACTTCTCTGATAATGGCTCAAAGTTACAAATTAGAAGTATCAACAATTCCTGAAGAGAAATTTTTTAAACCAGGAGAGACAATTACCTTAAACATAATTATTCGTGACTCAAATAATAATCCAATTCAAGACGAACTATCATTAATTCTTAAAGATATTCAAGAAAAGATAATAAAAGAAATAACAATTAAATCAAGCAATCCTGAACAAATAAAATTGCCTGAAAATATTTTAGCAGGAAAAGGTGAAATAATCGCAACATATAAAGATACAAAAATAATAGAAACATTCAAAATACTTGATAATAAATTAATTGATATAAAAATTAAAGGAGAAAAATTAATTTTAACAAACATTGGAAACACAGTCTATGATGAAGAAATTAACATAATAATAGGGGACACAATAGGAACAAAAACTCCAAATCTAAATATCGGGGAATCAATTTCTTATAGATTAGTTGCTCCTGAAGGAGTTTATAACACCAAGGTTAGAGATAATAATGAGATTCTATTTACTAAAGGAGAAGTGGGCTTATCTGGAACAGGACAAGTAATTGCTGCTATAGATGATAGCACATTGGGAAGAACAGGACTAACAGGAGGAATAAGCCCAGATAAAGATGATGAAGAAGCACTTCTCAATTACGCGAAAAACAGCAAGTTCATTTATGTGTTTATGCTCACAATTTTTGGAGCAATGATTCTTCTAGCAATTGAAAGACGATATAAGCGAAGAACTAAATAAATTTCTATTTAAAATAATTATTCCAAAACTTTAAATACAATTCTTTAATCTTTATAATTAAGGTCCTGTAGCCCAACTCGGCACCACGCTCGCAGTCAAGGGCTAAAGAGACTCGCGTAATACCTCGGCTTGGATATCCAAACTTCGCGGTATTCGTAAAGGTCCTGTAGCTCAGCTTGGATAGAGCGACTGCCTTCTAAGAAGAAAGGGAACTCCCTTTATTCCTCCTTTAAGGAAAGAAGAAAGCAGTAGGTCGCAGGTTCAAATCCTGTCAGGGCCATGCAGAGATGGCACAGCGGTTACTGCATTCGGTTGCAGCCCGAATTTTCCCGGGTTCGAATCCCGGTCTCTGCTTTATGGTGTTGCAAACACCATCAGAATGAATTAGAACCCGAGGGTTCGACGAGTGACTTTGGGGTAGGCAGTAATTAAAATATTAATAAGCCGTGCAAGGTCGTGAGCTTCCCGGTCTCTGCTTTCTTTATACTTCATCTCGCTCTTCCGCGATTTTGTGCACTAAGGTCGAGCGACTTCGTGGTAGGCAAAAAATAAGTTTACCTACTAAAGCCGTGCAGGGTCGTGAAATATTTTCGAATTTCAAACCTCAACACTATCAAAATCCTCTGCAACAGAAGAATTCTTAAAAACCTTTTTCGCTTCTGCTAAAAGTTTTTTTATATCCTTATCATATCTCTGACTAATATGTGTCAAAATTAATTTCTTAGACTTTGACTTCTTTGCAATTTCTCCTGCTTGCTTTGCTGTCAAATGCAAATGCTCTTTTGCTAAATCTTTTAAATCATCTCCAAAACTAGATTCACAAATCAACAAATCAGAATCCTTTACAAAAGGTACAATATTCTTATTTACCTTTGTATCTAAAACAAAAGAAATCTTTTTATCTCCCTCGCTATAAGTCAAATTCTTTGCCAAATATTTCTTCCCTTCATAAACAATATCTTTTCCTTCTTTTAATTTCTTCATCAAAGGTCCAGAAGGCAATTTTGATTTTTTCAATTTAGCCCTATCAATTCTTCTTTGCCCTTTTTTCACAAAAGTATAAGCATTTGTAGGAAGCCCATGTTCCATTTTTTCTGCTTCTAAATAAAAATCCTTTCCTTCAAAAAACTTTAGGCCTCCACCTTTCGCATTGGAGGTCATCCCTTTAGGAACCATTTCTACAATTTTTAGTTCAAAATTTAACTTGCCATAATTCAAACCTAAAAAATTTTCCAAAAATCTTTTTATTCCCCGAGGACCATAAATGTAAAGTGTCTTATTGTACCCACTATGATCAAGAGTCGAAATCAACCCAGGCAAACCAAAAACATGATCTCCATGTCTATGCGTAATCAAAATCCTCGTCACCTTGCAAGGATTCAACCGCGCCTTACGAAACTGCCTCTGCGTTCCCTCGCCACAATCCACAAGAATATTTTCTCCTTCATAAGTCAAAAGCACAGCTGGATGATTTCTTCTCGCAGTCGGCATTTGCGCAGATGTTCCTAAAAAAGTTATTTTAATTTCTGATGTCATAAAATATAAAAGAAAAAATTGTTTATATAATTATTGAAAACATTTTCCAGAATAATCAAAACCTTTCCTATCTAAATATTTTACTAATCTAGTTTCATTATCCCTCTCACTACAACATAAATTAACTTTTCCAGAAGGAGCAACCCTTGCTTCGATCATTATCTTTCCTCCAGAGGATTCAAGAACTTCCCCTTTAGGAGTCACATGAAAACCCCCTTCTTTCAAAACACCAATAGTCCTTCTTCTCAAATCTTCAATACTATATTTATCCCCTTCCGCCATGAATTAGCTATATGAAAAGTTATTTATAAAAATTTACCTTCAAAAGTATCCACTAATTAAAATAACTGAGCCCAAGCGAAAATCAAAGGCAACGCTATTTCTTTAAAGCAGTAGACGCTGGAGAAAAAACAAAACATTTATATAATCTTTCTTACTTTTCTTACTATTAAGAAAATGCAAAACGAAATCAAAGAAATCAAAACAGCAACAATAACAAAGAAAGGACAAATTTGTATTCCGAATATCGCGAGAAATTTAATTGGACTAAAAGAAGGTTCAAAAATTAGTATTATTGCTTATCCAGATAGAGTTGAATTAAGACCTCTTCAAAAAAATAAAATAAGTGATGCGACGCTTTCTATGTTAGCAAGTGAAGAAGTTCTGGCAGAAGCATGGGATAGCCCTGAAGAGGATGAAGCATGGAAAGACTTATGAATTATAAAAAAGGGGATGTGGTAATCTTTCAATTCCCTTTTTCAGATGTGGATAAGTCTAAAAAAAGACCGAGTTTAGTTGTAGCAAATTTAAAAGGAGAGCATGTTATTCTCGCCCAAATAACAGGACAACCTCGTCCAGATCCTGATTTATTAAATTTAGATTCCAAGGACTTTCAAATAGGAAGCATAAACAGAAATAGTTTTATTAGACCATCTATTTTATTTACAATTCATAAATCTAAAATTAATTACAAAGCAGGAGAAATTAATTTTAAAAAAATAAAACAAGTTGAGAAAAAACTTTGTGAAATATTTATGAGATAGTTTCTCTCGCTGTTAGAATCTGTGTAAATATTCCTAAAAAAGTTATTTTAATTTCTGATGTCATAAAATATAAAAGAAAAAATTGTTTATATAATTATTGAAAAGTATCCACTAATTAAAATAACTGAGCCAATTCTAAAATCAAAGGCAATGCTATTTCTTTAAAGCAGTAGACGCTGGAGAAATAAAGATAATTGTATCTCCTCTTAGAAAAGTCAATCCAAGGTTTCTTTTTATCTCGTTGTTCTGCATTTCTTTAATGTTGTCCAACACAAGGTTTATGTGTATATCAAAAGCCAACAGCGTCCCAACGAACTGCTTATCGCCTTTCAAGTGCACTAAAACTTCTTTTCCCTTTGAGTTATTCAACAAATCAAGTGGTCTTTCAATTCCGTTAACCATTTTTAATTTTTCCTAAAATGGTTAATGACAAAATCTCGTAGAGATGTTTTGACTTTAACCATGAGAAAAGAATTAGAGTTTTGTTTTTAAACTTTTCTGAAAGATTTAAGAAGATTCAAAAGAGATAATCTCAAGTTCGCCTAATTCTTCTTGTAAAGCTTCCTTAGCCAAAGGTTTCTCGGAATTAACTGTAACAATAGAAATCCCTCCTTCCTTTTCACTTCCAATGCCTCTCACATTATATTTATCTAAAAAATCAAAGTACGTTTTGGAATCAGGGACACTAGCATTTTCATCATCAAATCCAATCTTTAATTCATAAGGAAACATAATAACAAATTAAAAAGTTTATTAATAAATATTATTATGCTCAAACATATTAAACAAAAAGATATTTAAATCAAAATTCTTCTTTCTAACTATGTCAACAAGAACAGGAAGAAAAATTTCAGGCGGAAAATATATTGCAAGAAGAAAGAAGAAATCTTACGAAGTAGCTGGGCAAAAAAGAGTTGTAAAAATTGGGGAAGAAAAAAGAAAAACAATGCAAACAGCAGGGGGAAACAAAAAAACAGTTTCACTAAAAGCAAAATTCATAAACATCTTACAAAAGAAAAAAGTAGAAATAAAAAATGTTCTTGAAACACCATCAAACAGATTCTTAGCAAGACAGAATATTTTAACAAAAGGCACAATTGTTGAAACAGAACTTGGAAAAGTTAAAATAACAAGCCGCCCAAGTCAAGAAGGTGTTGTTAATGGAATTTTAATTGAATAATTCTGACAAATTTTTACTTCTCCAACAAGACAATAAAAACCAAAAACCTTATATAGCCGAAAACTTTATAAAAGCTAATAAAATCGAATTTTACGACGATAAAAATGGCTGGAATAAGAAAATGTCCCGAATGTGGAAGTATACATCTCACTTATGACGCACATCTTGGAGAAGTAATCTGTAATGATTGTGGTCTTGTTATTGAGGAAAAGATGGTGGATACAGGAATAGATCTACAGGGAAAATTTGACAAGGGAAATAAAAAAGGAAGAGGCGGTGCTCCGATTAGCATACAAAAATTTGATAAGGGATTGACAACAAATGTTGGAGAAATCTCAGACATCTACAGATTAAAACCAAAACAAACAAGAAAATTCCTGAGATTAAAAAAATGGCAAGAAAGAGTTTCTACAAGTATTGAACGAAATCTAAGATTAGCTATGGCAGAATTAAGAGTCATTGCATCTTATCTAAATCTTCCAAATGTAGTAAGAGACGAAGCCGCAAGAATTTATAATTACGTTCTACAGAGAGGACTTGTAAGAGGTAGAAGCATGGAATCTGTAATCGCTGCTTGTCTTTATGCTGCATGCCGTTCGTACAATATTCCTAGAACATTAGATGAAATGACAACTGCCTCAGATATTGAAAGAAAAGAAATAGGAAGAACTTATAGATTTATAATTAGAAAACTTGGAATAAAAGTAAAACAAAGTTCCCCAAAAGATTATATTTCAAGATTTTCCTCTGTTTTGAAACTTTCTCCAAAAACTCAAAACGATGCTCTAAAAGTTCTAAAACAAGCAGAAGAAGTTGAACTAACTTCGGGAAGAGGTCCAGCAGGAATTGCAGCCGCCTCATTGTATGTTGCTGCATTAATGAATGATGAGAAAAAAACTCAAAGAGCGGTTGCAGACATTGCAGGAATAACAGAAGTCACAATAAGAAATCGCTACAAAGAGTTGATTGAAAAACTTGGTTTAGAAGAAAAAATCAAACAAAAAGAAGCAGAATCAAAAAAGAAATAATCACCAATCAAATTTCATTTTTCCTTTTCTTCTTAATAATCTATTTCTCTTTCACTAACAATTATCTCATTCACAATAAAAAATTGGTAAAAACCATAAAAAATTCTTTTCTAAAAATAACGCGAAAGAATAAAAATAAACTAAAAAAACTAAAGAAAACATTATTACTAAAACCACACTCTTATTTTTCATAAAAAATTAAAAAATAAATTGGCTTTTAAAGATTTATACTTAAAACAAACTTTTTTATATATAAAAAAATCATTAATTTCATGCGGAGATGCCGGAAAGCAAATCAAAGATTTTCATTCGTCCGAAATTTCAGTTTCGAACGAGTGGCAGGCCCCTCCGTCAATATAATGCGGAGATGCCGGAGTGGTCAAACGGGACAGGCTTAGGACCTGTTAGCTTAGTGCTTACGAGGGTTCGAATCCTTCTCTCCGCATTTAAAATCATTTCAACTCAAACACTTCACCATCAAAAGTATACCTCATCAAATCAAAAATATCTTCATCTTCTAATCCTTTAATAATCCCATCTTCATCAATATTTCCAACAGTTTTATCAAATAAAATAAATACAGATTTCTTAATCTCATATCCTTTATTATTAGAAATTACTTCCAAATAATATCCTGTTTTTTCAATTTCACATTCACCTTTATCTTCCAAAATCTTTAACTCATCATCAACACCAAAGTCAGAATCAACGCCCCAATTTTCCTTAGCTAAACATTCCAAATTTTTCTCTTCTTTCTCCTCAACTTCTTCTGCTCCATCATCTACATCTTCTTTATCCCCAACTTCCTCCTCTTCATCCCCTCCCACATTCTCCTCTCCATTCGTCGCCACAATATCTTCTGTTGGCTCTACCAAAGTTTTGTCTTCCTTCTCACTCTTCAAAGCATCCACAACCAAACCAACATAAGCTCTTGCTTTCAAATACAACAACTTAACTTTCTCTTTGTTTAATAAAACTTTATCAAAAATATTATTTATCTTCTTAATTTTATCATTATTATCTTTCATCCCATTTATCTCATTAAGCAACTTATCAAAATCCGCAACACTCAAATAATTTCCTGCTTCTCTTAACTTCTCAAGAGCATCCTCTGTTACTTTTTCCAAACCTTTCAAACTTTCATTAAACACAACTGCATCTCCAACACTTGTTTTATCAAGCCAACAATTTATTTTTCCTCCGCAAGTTCCAACATTAACCCATCTTGCCATATCTGTTCCTCCACCAGGATTGTTCGTCGCGCAAATTCTCACAATTCCTTGATTATAAATCTGCGGGTCAATCACACCCTCTACACCTGCTTGAACATTAGGAGTTATCATACTATACAAACTCGAACTTCCTGAAATACATTCTTTCTCTGATTTAATATCTGTTCTCTCTGCTTGGTCCTTCACATACTGGTCCTGCAAATAATCCATCGCAAACGACGTCGACACTTCCTTAAACCCGCACTTTTCATTCCCTTGAACATTAATACACATCTCCTTGTAACCTGAAACTTCAAGCATGTCCTTTGTCTCCGAAGCATAACCACCTCTTTCAATATAGCCTGAAGCAACATTTATCCGAGGAGCATCTGCATAAAAAGAACTTCCAATAGGGTTCTTCAAATAAACATTATAATAAACACCCACGTCCCTTCCAGCATAAATATGGTAAAACACTTTATACTGCGATGTCGGAGGCACTGTGGCTGTTGTGAAAGTCGTCTCGTGGAACCATCCATGATATTGCGAAGGTGAATCAGGTTCAATCAAAGCATCAAAAAAGTCCCCGCTCGCAGGATACCTGGCTGAAATAAAATTCTTGCAAACTGCACTTCCAACTTCATCAGTCGATCTAACCTTAAACGCCGCATAAGAATTAGCACCATAATAATTAGTCAAATAATCAACAGACTTCCTTGCAACATCCCAGGCTCCTTGCACATTCATATATTCCCCGCCACCTTTTCCTCCTGTTAATAAAAATTCAATTACTGTTGGAAGAGTTAAATCAATAAACGGAACAGCTTGCTTCCAAAAAAACTCACACAAATAAATACTATGAATCTCGTCGCAAACTCCAACTGTCTCACCTGTATCTAAACTATGTTGTAAACAATCCCCATAATTCTTGTAAATAGAAACCAAAGATTCAATTCCTGCATTAATACCAGTAAGGCAAACAGGAATCACAACTCCTCCTTCAGAAGGACTCCCG
>Ga0222667_1000144_pt1 | contig 41224 bp, 70 predicted proteins | sample AntAcemetagen657_FD_179854 | JGI IMG/M metagenome (GOLD analysis project Ga0222667, IMG submission 179854) | Saline water microbial communities from Ace Lake, Antarctica - #657 | ecosystem: Environmental > Aquatic > Non-marine Saline and Alkaline > Saline | place: Antarctica: Ace Lake... | reverse complement strand
GGTTGTCCTGACATCAATATATCAGCCGGTCAATCTATATCTGACAAGGAATTACATGATGCAAATCCCTAAAGCCATTATAGAATCAGCTACCATTGACGGAGCATCTGAATGGACTATACTATATAGGGTGATAATTCCGCTTGCATTGCCTGTCTTAACGTTGATTGCGCTATTAACCGGGATATTTATATTGAGTGATTATGTCTGGCAATCGTTAGTATTTCAATTTGGAGACACCCAGACTTTGGTAGTCGGGATTATGAGAAAGGTATTGACACGAGGTGGCGGGGAACTGAATATCAATCCACTAGGACGGCAAATGGCAGTCGGGGTAATCTTGTTATTCCCACTGCTTACTATATTTTTGATAGCAAATAAATATTTTATAACCGGAATTTCTGTAGGGGGAGTTAAGGAATGATAACAGCATTGATAACAGCACGGGGCGGTTCTACAAGAATACCAGGAAAGAATATATATCCAATCTGCGGCCATCCATTAGTTGCATGGTCTATTATGCAGGCTTTGGCGTGTAAGCAAGTCGATATGGTTATTCTCACCACGGATGATGATGAGATCGCGGAGGTCGGGGAAAGATACGGGGCGCATGTAGTTCGACGGCCTGTCTGGGAAAATGGAATTACTGCTGGAGTCGCATTTAAACATGCTATGGAACAGGTGGGCCCATGCGATCATATCCTGACAATGCTACCAACAAGCCCGCTTAAAAAACCGGATGATCTGGATAATATGATCAGTCTATATCTTGAGCTTGAGACCAACGTCATTGTTACTGCTGCACCGATTAAAGAGACCTGTATTTATTTAAATGATCAATCATTTGAGCAGAGGTATGGAGACAGCCATAATGAACCAGGTAAGAGGCAGGATCAAAAACATTTCACAGCACGGAATCATATTTTCGACAAGTTTTGGAATTATTCGAAACTCTGCGGAGGCTGGGGAATTGCTGAATATAATTGGTCAATGGAGCAATGGGGAAATAACCCAAAACTTGACATAACTATAGATAAACGCGAAATTGACACAGAGACAATAAAACACTGTTATGCAGTCGAAGAATGGCAGTGCTATGAACTGGATTATCCCGAAGATATCCCTATTGTGGAATGTTTCATGGAGAAATTTATTTTGAAAGGCCGAGACGCAAAGGACGTATACAGTGGAAACTGAATTCACATATAAAAGCAATTCAACACAGTACAATCAGGCAACCGATAAAGCACAGACAATTCATGAAGAATACAACGCAACCCGAAACTGGCCGATAATTCAGGATCGTATAAAGGCCGGCACTGCATATGATATCAGCGCAGCCGGCAAAGCGAACAAGCCGTGTATCATAGTTGGATCAGGTGGAAGCCTGGACGAAACATTACCGCACTTAAAAGACTGGGAGGGCGGTATTATCTGTAGCACGAGCCATGCATTGACACTTGTGAAATATGGCGCTCCACCGACTCACATTTATGCACTTGATCCGTTCTGCACTTTTGAGGAAATCCAGGGAGTAGACTGGTCGCAATACGATACAAAGCTAATTACTACCCCGACAGTATGGCCGACTTTGATTGAAAAATGGCCGAATGACATTATTCTATATCGTCAATCCAGAGGGAAAAGCGACAGTTTCTATGCGAATATGCTAAATATCATGTACTCGGATCGGGAATGTAAAGACGGACAACTCCGCATGGCAGCATTTGAACCACAAATCAAAACAGAGGTCACGCTATTTGCTTGCTCACCACCTGGACAATTGTTTTCAGCTCAGGTACTTGGATATACGAACATATTTCTAACCGGGGTTGATTTCGGGTATACTCACGGTAAAAGCCGGTTCACAGAATGGACATGCGAAAACGGCGAGTGGATTGAACATCAGAAACCGTATGACGCATTACCTCAGGACGTAAAAGACCGCGCAGTTATGTCAAATAATGGGATAGAAATGGATGTTGTACACACTTTCTATAAAAAGAACATGATATCAGCCTGGAGACTGGGATTACAAAGTTGCTGGACAATCGGGGAAACAACGATTACAGAGATGCCGAAAGTTGATATAGAACATGTTATCAGAAAGCAGGGGAATCATATAAAGGGCTACTCAACACAACAGATTGCTGATATATCAGAAACCTATTTAGCAGCTGTAGGCGCTTTCGTAGTTGCGTCAGATCAAGGCTACTCATTCGTTGAAAGCGAAAAGCCAGAAGAGGAATTGCTAAAATATATGGAAGGGATGAGAAGTCAATATATTTGCGGAACGTGCAATTCTCAAATGGTATCCGAAAATGAAGAGGAAAGAGAAATAGAAGAATGTCCGGTTTGCAAGGCGAAAACACTACACAGACGGTTCAATATCGATATCGAGGGGAACATGAAACGCATCAGGAAGCGGATAAAGGCCGCTAATAAGCTGAAAATAGGCAAGGAAAAGCCGGTTGTTGATCCAATGAGAAACGTTAAGGCGGTATATTCTGAATCAATGCGTGATGTGAATAAATCATGACCGCCTATGATCTCGACGGGACACTATGCACAGAAACCCCTGCAAGATGGTGGGAGAAACCGCTATTCAGGATATTCGGCGATGCTTACGGTCGGTTAAGGAAAGCATGGGAAACGCCTATCTTGAAGCCTGAAGGGGAATATATTATAATTACGAGTAGGCAGGGTACAAGAAGACACGTCATGCGAACTTATAGATGGCTTGAAAAGTACGGATATACGCAGAGTGTCTTATACATGATGGCATCAGGAAACTATACCTATAAGGCAGAATATAAAGCAGAGATGTGCAAAGCGATGTACGTTGACAAGTATTACGAGAATGAGCCTGCCGTTGCTCAGTACCTACGGGAAACGGTGCCAGGATTGGAGGTAGTAGAGGTATGATTGATAAACAAGGAATAAACAATGCCATTTGTACCAGGTAAATCAGGAAATCCCAACGGCAGACCAAAGAAAACCGAGGCCATGACCGAGATATTAAGGGCCGAATTGAACACGCTCGACCTTGAAGATGCCGAAGGGAACCCGATACCAGCAAAGCAGGCGATAGCTCGCCGATTGATCGCCCTTGCTATGGATGGCGACGTGCCTGCAATGAAGTATGTCTATGACAGGATCGACGGTAGGCCGAAGGAATCGATTGACCTTGAACATAGCGGAGAGCTGACAGTTGTTTTCGAGGATGCGGAGAAAGATGTTTAAACTTACAGAAAAACAGCGTGAAGCTGCGCGACTGATAGCACAGAAAAAGATAGTGCTACTTGAGGGCGGTTCAAGGTCAGGTAAGACATTTCTCGCTTTACGGGTTATCTGCAAACGGGCGCTTGAGAAGCCTGCACATCATTTGGTAGCACGGTTCAGGTTCAACCACGCCAAACAATCGATCTGTCATCAAACCATGCCAGCCGTGCTTGAATCGTTGAATCTTAAAAAGGCTGTCAAGCTAAACAAAACAGACTGGTTTTATGAGTTCCCGAATGGTTCGACGGTGTGGATCGGTGGCCTTGATGACAAAGACAGGACAGAAAAGATACTTGGAAATGAGTATGCAACGATATTCCTGAATGAAGCATCTCAGATTTCATATCCAGCATATGAGACGATTATCACCAGATTGAACCCTCCTGAAGGAATGCGCGGCAGAATATTGATTGACTATAATCCTCCATCGATAAACCATTGGGGATACAAGATATTTCACCGCGGCGAATTGCCAGATGGGCGCACTGTCGATATGAAAGATTACGGGAAAATCAGGATGAATCCAGGGGACAATATTGAGAACATATCAACTGAATACCTGGAAACGCTGAATACCTTGTCAGAATCAAAGCGGAAAAGGTACTTGCACGGGGAGTACAGTCTGGACAGTGGAACGCTATGGCGCAGAGCATGGATAAAGTACCGGGAAGAGTTGCCGGACATGCAGCGGATAGTTGTCGGCGTTGACCCTGCTGGAACAGTAGATGGTGATGAGATTGGAATCATTATAGCAGGGAAAGCGGCGGGGGAATATTACGTGCTTGATGATTACAGTATGCATGGGACACCCCAACAATGGGCGGCTGAAGTTGCACAGGCATTTGTGAAATGGAGAGCAGATGCGGTTATTGCCGAAAAGAATTATGGTGGTGATATGGTTGAATCAACGATCCGGGGAGCAAAGAAAAATATCAATGTTCAGCTTGTGAATGCAACCAGGGGGAAGGTTGTCAGGGCCGAGCCAATGTCTGCATTATATGAGCGTGGGCAAGTGTATCACAGAATACCATTTAACGACCTGGAGGATGAAATGTGTCTATACGATCCAGCTATTGACAAATCACCGAACAGGATGGATGCTCTAGTGTGGGCATTAACAGAATTGACCGAAGGATATACAGGAAATATAGCTGAAAATTACGGAGCTTCTGACTTAGGATTATAGGGGACAATATGAACAGAATATGGACGACTGACAAATCGATGCTATCGACTGACGACATTGAGGACTGGATACAAAAGCATGAATCGGAACGGCTTCCGGTATTATCGATGATGGCCGATTATTACGATGGCAAGAATCCAACGATCCTGGGAAAGCCGACAACTGACCCGGACAACAGAACGCCATTCCCTTACGGTAGGAAGATAGTCAACACGTTCACCGGATATGGATACCGACCAGGGTATATCACTTACCGTACTGAGGATGAGCCATATCTGAAAACGCTTACCGATATATTCAGACAGAACAACGAGACGGTAAAGACAGAGCGTGGAGGCAGAAATACCGCTACATTCGGCGTGTCCTATGAACTGCATTATATATCAGGGATGACGGATGGCCTGACCACAAACATTGTGCCAAAGTTTTTCACTGTTGACCCACGGAACATGATCCTGTTGTATGACAGACAGCCTGAGCCTGATGAAAAGTTCGCCATTTACTACACTAAGATTGATGACGACGTGTACAATGTGGAATACTACACCGATGAAGCGGTAACGGTGTATAAACGCACCAATAACAATTCGGGCAAATGGGAATATACAAGGGAGTCAGTAAAGCAGAATTTTTATGAGAAGGTTCCTGTAACTCCATATTACATGAATGATAGGTCAATCGGGTTGATAGAACCCGTGGCACCAATTATTGACGACTATGATATTATCGTGTCGGATTCCATGATCGAGTTTCAGCGGTTTGCAAACGCATATCTGAGAATTGTCGGCATGAGTATCGGCGATCCGACCGGAGACAACCCGAAACTTTTGAGAAGGATACTTGCCAAGATCAAAGCATCACGTACATTTGACAGCCTGAAAGACAAGGACGATGTAACTTTTCTCACCAAGGATATCCCGAAAGACTTTATCGAATACATGACCAAGTTACTCCAAAACCAGATACATGAACAAAGCCATGTTCCTGATTTTACCAGTGAGAAGTTCAGCGGGGCATTATCAGGGGCAGCAATCGAGAGGATGCTGTTTGATTTTGAGAACATCGTATCAAGCGCACAGGCTGATTTCGATCTCGGACTATATGACAGGATTGAGCATATAACCGGAATCATGCAGAAGATAGGTGTCCCGGTTGGCGACCCTATGGACGTAATCATCAACCATCGGCGTAATATCCCTATCGATGAGATGAATGCAGCTGAGGTCGCCAAGGAGTTAAGGAATACCGGAATCAGCATGGAATCGGTAGTGGAGAATATGCCGAGAAAAGTTATACCGACTGTCAAGGTAGAAATGGAAAGGCAAAAGAAAGAAATAGACAGCGCATATCCTGATATAGAAACGGTTAGGAATAATAACGATGCCGACACTGAAGAAACTTGAGGACATAGCAGCCAGGCGGCTTGATTTACTACTTATCAAATATGAGAAAGAAGCGGCTGAAATCCTCAGGGTTGCGCTAACCGAAACCAGGAACACGCTCACTAAAATCTATGAAAAGTACGCAGTAAACGGGGTGTTGACCAAAGCACAAATGACACAATACAACCGGCTAACAAACCTTGAAGCTGAAATTGTAAAGAATATCAAACCATCGTTGAACAAGGTTGTGGCGCTTACAAATCGATTGCCAGCGGAAGTCTATCAACAGTCATTCTTTCAGCACGCTTGGGTTGTCGATGGTAGCCAGGGTGTCCGGTTAAAGTGGGGAACCTTGAACCTTGATGCTATCCTGAAAAACACCGATAACCCAATGGATAAAATCACGATAAGTAAAAACCTTGAAAGCCAAATTGGAAAAGTTGCCGCTAAAATGATGCGCGATGAGGCGATTGCCGGAGCTAAGATTGCACTCAGTAACGGTCTGCCACTTGGGAAGTCATACGCTAAAATGGCAAGAGACCTGAAGAAATCCATCAATACAACGGCAGCCAGGGCCATCCGTATCATTCGCACCGAAGGCCAGACGGCTATGAATTCAGGTCAGGATGCGGCTTACTACAGGGCACAGGAGAACGGCGTTGAAGGCCGGTATATCTGGGATGCGACACTTGACGGAAGGACAAGGCGACAGCATGGGGATATGGATCAGAAAGCGCGGAATGAGAAAACAGGGTTGTTTGCCGGCCCCGGATCAGAAGTATCGAGGTATCCAGCCGATATGAACCTGTCGGCGGGGAATCGTATACATTGCCGGTGTAGATTACGTTTTGAGGTTGACGGGTTCAGCCCATTGATCCGAAGAACCAGGGAGCAGGGGCTTGTCAAATATCAATCTTATACAGAGTATGCAAAAGAATATCACCCGGAGTGGCTAAAATGATTAGTGGAACCGCACACGCCGCATTGCACAAGGCGCTTGATTGGATGATTGAGGTAGTAGATTCGCAACCATTCGGTGAGGTAGCTGTGGTTGTGACTATTCAAAACGGAAATGTGGTACTGATAAAGAAAAGTATACAGGAAACTGACAAGCCTTGACAAAATTATAAATTTGTATATATCTTTAAAAGAACACTGGGCGTAGAGCAGGTGGGACATCCTTAAACGGGGTGGCCCGCCTTTTTTTATGACCAAATTAAATAGGAGCATAGAATGGAAGTACAAGACATCAGCACAGTGGAAACGGTAACGGTTCCAAAGGGCAACGATGACAATGCACAGGCTGCAACGATCGAACAGCTTGAGGCGACAAAAACGGAACTTTCAGCGACAAGGCAGGCGTTGGAAGATATCAAGTTGGCACAGAGCGGGAGTGATAAAACGGTTGCAAAACTAATGGCCAAACTTGAAGAAAAAGAGACCGTAAAGAAAACTGCTGAGCAACGTATTGAAGCAATTGAGTTAAAAGCCGCCGCGTCAGAGGCCAGGGCCGTAAGGCAAGAATGGTTGAATGCCGGGTATAAAGAGGCTACCACAAGGGGCTTACCTGCTAGGTTAATTGATAACTACGGGGGTGATCCTGACAAGTTAATTGAGTTTCTCGACGCTGAAAAAGAGGATCGGGAAAATATTAAAACTGAATCAGTAAAAGCCACGATGAAGGACGGCAAGCACGTCCCGTCTGGTGGTGGTTCAAACGAGTCTGTAGAGATCGCAAATATGACCTCTGCGGAAAAAGTAAAACACTACAACACTATGTTTGAAAAACGTCTTTCAAACCAGGGTTGATAGTCACAGGAGAAAAACATGGGTTTAGCAAATTTTATACCTGAGATGTGGCATTCAGCGGTGCTTGTTCCACTCAGGAAAAATCTGGTTCATGCTTCTTTGGTTACCAGAGAGTATGAAAAGGAATTGAAGCAAGGGGATACGCTGCGGCTTAGTGAGATCGGAGCCGTTACCGTAAATTCATACACCAAGAATGGCACGATATCTTGGGAAAATTTGGATTCTGCACAGAAATCACTATTGATTGATCAGCAGGATTACTTTGCCGTGAAACTTGACGACATTGACAAAGTGCAATCAAATGTCGATTTGATGGCATCATTCGGGGCAGAAGCCTCCTATACGATGTCGGACACAATTGATCAGCATATTGCCGGGTTGTATACCGGAGCCGGGAACAGCGTATCAGCGTTGACCGTAACCGCGGGGAATGTTCTAAAGAACCTTTCCAACATGCAGCTTGAGCTTGATGAAGCAAATGTTCCCACTGGTGGCAGGTATATTGCCGTCCCGCCGTGGTACAATCAGCACCTTGTACTTGCTGCAAGTGGTGCCGTAAGTGCAACCGCAACCGTAAAAACGGCTGATGACGGAGCATTGATCAACGGGTATGTAGGGCAGTTGTTCGGGTTTAATATCCTGATGAGTAACAATGTCAACAACAATGGCACCGTGTGGAATATGATGGCGTTTAATCGGTCGGCTATCGGGCATGTAATGCAGATTACCGAAGTCACATATTTTGATAAATTTGAAGATACGCAAGGATCAGGTGTCCGTGGTTTCTATGTTTATGGCTCCAAGGTCGTAAAACCGAATGCAATGGTATCTTGCGCTGCGACCAAAGGATAGGGGGTAAACAATGGCTAGCACAACTTTATCTGTATTGACTCCGGTAATTGCTGGTGTTGCTATTGCGGCTAAAACTGCTGTAGCAAGTTCTGAAACCATCACCATTCAGGCTACGACTGCACAGTCAAGTCTTGATTTTTCAACCTTGATGGTAAGGATTTCCGCCGTTGGTGGATCGGTTACACCGACCATCGGCGTTGGTACTGAGTTCAGTGATATCGGGATCGGGACTGCGGCATTAACCGCAATCGTATCAAGTGGAAGCGTAATACTTGGGGGACAGTTGTTCGAATCTTCGAGATTCCAGACCTCCGGTGGTACGCTTGTAATCACCATGGCCGGTACTGGTACCGCTTCGATTGAAGCATTCCAGGCACCGAAAGCCAACGAGTAAAATAATGCGGGCAGAGATGCCCGCTTTGTTTGAGGGGGAGCTATGGGACTAGCGGATGCCTATCCTGACATATGGACACCTATCGGGGATCATGGTGGTAGAATTACTGAAGACTGGTCACACCGCGCAATCCATTCAGGAGAAATATATCGATCTGGAACGTTTGAGGTTATTGGGGCTGGTAGTAGTTTAAGCGTTATGATGACGACTTCGACATCTCAAAATGTACACCTTACTTTATCTGCAAATACTAACGGCCCAGGGCTGGCGCGATTCTATGAGGGCCCAGTTGCAAGTGCAGGAACTACTATAACAGCCAAAAATGCAAACAGAAATGTTACAACCACAAGTGATACAATACTTGTAAAAGATCCGACTGTGGCAACGGTGGGAACATCTATCGGAATAAGTGTTATCGGTTCAACTGGATTCAAAGAAGTTTCCGGGGGTGATGCTGTAAGTCAAGTATGGTTGTTAAAACCAAGTACAAATTATCTGATGAGATTTACAGCAGATGCGGCATCATGCAGAACCGTACTAAAAATGATCTGGTTAGAGGATTAAATTATGGCACTGATAACAGCAACTGAGGTAACCGTATATTCTAACATCACCGCCAGCGCTGCAACGATTACGACATCAGGGCTAATTCCGATTGTTCAGGAACGTATCATTCAGATATGTAATAACGATTTCGGTACTGATCTCATGGTGCAGGCATCATGCACATTCAACGCGACTGCCGGAACGATTGTACTTGATGCTAATGATTGGGTTGATTTCGGCTTTGCTGCTGACGACGATATTGTTACTGTAAACAGCTACCGGAATGACGGGTACTATACTGTGAGTGGGTTTTCAGATGAGACCGCGACAGTATCAGTGGGTGATGTGGTCGATGAATTATCTGGCCGCTCGATACTGTTCTCAGTTGTAAAATGGCCGCTTGCTGTAAAACAGGCAGCTGCATTGATGGTTGAATATGACTACGACAAACGGTCTAAACGATCCCCCGGGGTGAAGAGCTTTACACTTGGCCCATTTAGCGAAAGTTATTCTGATGATCCGGGGTTGGGAATATATGGTTACCCGAATGAAATCCTGGGGATGTTGCCGACACCTGTGGTAAGAATGATATGAGTCTACGCAGTCATCTTAATTTATCAGGGATCACAATCACACGGACAGTCACGACAACGGACGCTTATGGCGATCCTGTGACAACCAGTACCACATCTATTATAAGTGTTGCTGCGATATGGTCGCCCATGCAAGGTGACAGACGGATAAGTGATAAAATCGCCAAAACGTCAACGCATGTACTGGTAATTGTAACCGGTGATTATACGTTTACGGATGACGATAAAACGGCAACTTATGACAGCGTTGTGTATAATCTTGTCGGGCATCAAGACGATGTAAGCAACAGGGGTATTTTGACGATGATAGGAATGGAGCGTGAATCATGAAAACTACATTTACTCGCGCTGGACAAATGGCACTAATCGAGACCAAAACCTTTGCTGATGAGATCAAAAAGAGAGCGAAGAAACTAAAAGAGAAATCATTGTACGAAATTGGAATGGTCGTAATGTCGGATGCAAAGCAATTGTGCGCTGTTAACTATGGCTACCTTGCTGCGAGTATTCAGAACGCGAGCAATGATAAGATTACGGATCTTGATAGTCCGAGCGAGTTTGCTGATAAAGTTCCCATGCATGAGTATGAGGTAGAAACGTTAAAGCCGATTCAACAGCCGAGATCAGACGATGAGGTTCTTGTTGGATCAGCGCTTGATTATGCTCCTTATGTCGAATACGGGACAAAACGCATGAATGCACAACCGTATCTAAGACCGGCTTTGAATATGGCTTATGGTCAAGTACCAATAATATGGACTCGAAACGGTAAACAAGAATTCTTAAAGGATCTGTTATGACAGCAGACCAGATGATCGGGTATACACTGTTGCAAACAACGGCGATTACAGCGATCACATCAACCAGGGTATATCACGGGATGCGACCGGAAAGCACGGTTGTTCCGTGTATCAATTTTTTTAGAATGCCAGGGGGCGGACGGAAAGACGGAATGGACTCACAGTATTATTCGATCAACTGTAGGGCTGTGACGGCTGCAACTGCGCTGGATTTGGCTACTAATGTTATAGATACCTTTCATGGTACTTCAGGACGAGGGATGAAAGGCGATGTTTCTGGGTTTTCAATAATAAGTTCATCCTTACAAACAGGCGGTGGGCTTATATTTGAACCAGATGGAGAAACGTACAATTCACCAGTCGATATAACGGTAGTTTACCCGACATCGACGGTGACCTAAGATGGAGGAAGTATGGCAATTTATCAGAATTCAACGGTTACCGATTCAAAAGTCGAGGTCGGAAACTACGCTATCTATGTAGCTACAGCGGCGGGAACAACTGCCGCGGGTACATGGGTAAACATGGGAGCTGGGAACGTTTCGGGGTTTTCTTACAATCCTGAAAACTTTACCAGTCAGGCCGCTAATGCAGTCGACCCGATTCAGGGAATCGCAAGAGAGACGGCAACGGTTGATCTTGAGGTTATCGAGTATGACGGTTCATCGTTTTCTATATTGAGCGGTGGTTCAATGGCCGGAACCAGTGGCAGCGCTACAGTCGGTGGACAGACAACCGTACTCACAGCCAAAGGTATCAAGTTGGTCAATACCAGGAAGCTTGCATCTGGATCAACACAGACCACGACCTTTGTTCTAAACAACTGTTTTCTCAATGGTGGATGGTCAATGTCGCCGAAATCAGATAATGACACCGACCCTGTAAACGTGTATACTTTCAGTATTACGGCAAAGCAGTATTTGACTGCGGGTACAATCTTTACAAAAACGGTGGCATAAAATGAATGTAATTGATCTGGATGTTTTACGACCTGATAAAAAGGTTATTAAACTCAGTGGACATGAAGTTGATGTTTCGTTTATTCCTTGCGGGATAACGTTTGACATTGATATTATCATGCAAGAAATTGTCGGTCTTAATCGGCAAGACGTACAGGCTGGCGGCGATGAGGCTAAAAAGGCTTTCGAGTTATCGGTCAGATTGTGTGTAGCTTTCTGTTCCTGGGAGCATCCAGAACTTGATGAGAAGTGGTTTAAAGGGAATGTTAGTCCGCAACAGCTCGGCGCTATGTCTAGTGCAATACAGGATGCGTTAACGCAGGCATACGCCGGAATCGAAATCCCTCAGAAGGCGGCCAAGGTTCAGAAGAAGAAAACGAAATAGAACTTGGTCGCCTGTTCGTGTCAATGGCAATGCTTTTCCCGTGGGCAACAAAAGAATATCTGCTGTGGAATATGACGATTGGACAGATTGTTATGTATCATAATAAGGCAATGGATATAAAAAACGGTAAAGAAGGGAAAAGCAAACTTGCAAATAAAAGCGCAAGTGAGTTAAAAAAGATAAGAGATGATATTTTAGATGGGGTTAATGAGGCCGAGAAAGAGAAGCAACAGGCTGAAGATATGCGGCATAAATATGGGAGTATTTGATGGCTACTAAAATCGGAGATATGGTTGTTAGAATACTCGGTGACAATTCCAATTTCGACAAGTCCATGGATAATGTCGAAAAACGATTTAAAAAAGCATCTGAGACATTAGCTAAAACTGGCAAATCCCTTACTAAATTTGTAACCCTCCCAATCCTGGGAATAGCTGCCGCATCGGTTAAGGCCGCCGCTGATATAGAAATGACCGAGGCCGCTTTTACGACTATGCTTGGAAGCGCGGAAGCCGCCAAAAACATGCTCAAAGATCTGACAAACTTTGCCGCAAAAACACCTTTCGGATTAAAAGACCTCACCGGAGCAACACAAACGCTGATTCAGTTTGGTGTTGAATCAAGAGATATAATGCCTACACTCCAGGCTATCGGCGATGTGTCCGGCGGTAATGCGGAGCGAATGAAAAGCCTTTCTCTTGCCTATGGACAGGCTACCAGTGCCGGGCGGTTGATGGGCCAGGATCTTTTGCAGATGATCAATGCCGGTTTCAATCCTCTACAGGTAATCGCTGATAAAACCGGCGAGTCCATGCTTGAGTTGAAAAAGCGGATGGAGGACGGCGCTATCTCAGCAGATGAACTAGCCGATGCTTTCAAGTCTGCCGCTTCAGAGGGTGGTCAATTTTTCGGTGGTATGGAGCGAGGGAGCCAGACATTAACCGGGCAACTTTCAACGCTCAAAGATGAGGCCGTTCAACTTGGAATCAGTTTCGGGAAAGTGCTGTTACCTGCTTTGAAGGATATCACCCAAAACCTGACTGAATTTGCAAAGCGGTTTTCTAATTTTAACGACGAACAAAAAAAGGCGATCATAACGTTCAGTCTTGTTGCCGCCGCAGTTGGGCCGGTTGTATTGGGAATTGGGAAACTTGTCCTTGTTCTGCCGAAATTGCGAGCAGGGTTTGTCTTATTAAAAGCAAGCGTTATCAAATTAAATGTAGCAATGTTGGCGAATCCTCTATTTTTGACTGGGGCGGCTGTTGCTGCTGGAATACTTCTTGTCGTCTCTGCGCTAAATAAAGCAAAAAAAGCCGCTGCTGAGTTTGCAGAAAATAGAAACGTGACATATGATCAATCGCTAGATGAAAACATCGAGGCACTGGGATATTTTGAAAATCAACTAAAAATAATAAAAAAAGATGTCGGGGAGGTAGGATCAAAATACAGCTTATTCGACATACAGATATTAGAAAAAGAATTATTAATTGCTAGAAATATCGTTAGGGCACAGAGAGAAAACAAATCCATAGTTGAAGAAACCGCAAGAAAACAATCCGAAGCAGACGCAGTAAGAGAGGCAACACAACAGCGAATTCAAGAGGCAATGGATCGAGTTGCAAAAAAGAAAGCCGATGCTGCAACAGAAGAAAAACGGCTTGCTGAAGCGGCAGAGCAAGAACATGCGGTTATCAGTGCAACGCAGGAAAACATTATTCGGCGGTTAGCCAATATAGATACTTTAATTACATCCGGAGTATTAAAGGACATCGAAGGGACAAAACTCAAAATTAAGATGCGGAAGGACGCACTTGAACTGCATGAAAGAGAAGTGAAAGCAGGGGTACATTCAGCATCTGAATCGATCAGGTTTACAAAAGATCAAAACAAAGAATTAGGCGTACAATTCGATAGGCTTAAATTGTTAGAAGATGCTGAAGCTGTAACTAGAAAAATTAGAGACGAGGCAAATAGAAAAGAAACCGCTTTTATGGATAAGCAGGAAGAGTTCCGGAATAGTGCAATCGATGGAATTAAAGATGAAACAGCCGTTACCGAAGAGCTTATAACTGCTACTGATGACCTTACGGATGCAACCGAAGAACTAACAGAAGAACAAATAGAACAACAAAAAGTACAAAAAGACTTATTCGATCAACAAATAGATTCATTGGAAACCATAAAATCATTGGGCCAAGCAGTTGCAGACCTGATATCTGGAGACATTGCGGGTGCATTTACATATTTTGGTAATACTGTCTCAGCAGTTGGGAAAGAAGCAGGATCAATCGAAACAGTTGTTGCTGGTGAACTTCTGGGGCTTGTAGGAACGGCCATCGGTGCAGTTGAAGAATATCAAAATAGGATAGTTGCAGTACAGCAAGGAATCGCCAATAGAGTTCTTGAAATCAGTGATATGATGCTGTCAGTACAGATGAAAAATCTGGATACATTATATAAGCATGAAAAAAAGATTAGCGATAAAAAGCTTTCTGATCTTGATAAAGAAGAACAGGTAGCACTTGAAGCCGCTGGGTATGGTGTAAAAACACCAATGGAAGAGGCACAGGAAAAAGAGGCCGCACTACAAAAGGAAGTTAGTGACCTATGGGCAGCCGGTCGGAGAAAAACGGCTATTGAAAAAGAAACAGAACTTGCCGGGGTTCAGGCGACACTTGATAGGCTAACGATCGAGGAAGAGTTCGCAACAAAACGACAGTTAATTCTCGATGAACAGGCACAAGCAGAAAAGGATTACATGAACGCGCGGGCGCAGTTTGAATATCAATTAGCAATAAATAATAAAGCTATAAAAATTGCAGAAATCGGGATTGCCGAAGCCGCCGCGATAAGCGACGTTCCGTTTAGTTGGACAAAATCCGGAAAAGCATCCATTGCAGCAATTGAATCTCAATTCTCATCACTTGAAGGGATTGTTTCATCAATATCAATTCCTGCTCCGGTTCAGCTTGCCGCCGGTGGAGTTGTTATGCCGAAAGTGGGCGGTACGATTGCGAAAATAGCGGAAGCCGGGATTCCTGAGGTAGTTTTCCCACTTGATAGGCTTGAAAGTTTCCTTGAAAAAAATGCCATGGCAAGCAACTCTGAAGGCATGACACATTTACAGGTGATGCTTGATAGTAAACCTATACTTGAAAAAATATTCCCGGCGAGTAGAAACGGGACAGTCTTAATATCAGCGAGGGCGGTAGTATGAGAATTATATATGACAATTTAATTGATGATCTGGTAGCAACGAACATGACAGCACTGACCACAAACGCGGCTTACCCTGTTGCGAACATGCAGGACCAACGGCTTTCAACACGGTGGCGGTCAACAGCGGCAACCTCGCAGAGCTTGATTTTTGACGCAGGCGGTGAGCCTAATTTCATCGGTGATGCTTATACGAATCTTGTTGCTGATCCAACTGATTTGACTACAGCAAATTGGACGAACACGAACAGCACCGACGCGGCAACAGCATTGTCAATCAATGGGAATGCGTTTACTCGAGTTATCAATAGCGGTGCAAATGCTGGATTTGTATATCAGGCATTCACGACATCGTTCACAAACCTCGTATTGACAGGAAGCGTGATATTAAGGAAGGGGTCGAGTACAGGGAATACGGCACAAATCACAATATTGAATTCAACAGGCGGTGTAAATATATTTGCATTAACGCCAGACTTTGATAATTATGGCTCAGTACCCGCAGTTGCGACTAAAGGGACTCTAATAGATTATACATGGATCGATGCAGAAACATTACAGCTTTTTTTTCAGTGTGACGCATTAGGGAACTTGACTGATGATGTGCAAGTGAAATGCCTAGGATCGAACAATTCTATCGATGCTGAATATACCTACTGGACAGAAGTGCAACTAATCGATAGCGACCAGATGACCATGTATCCATTCGTGTCTGGTACTCACTCCGCCGATGTGATTGATCAGGCGTTTGTCATGCCGGACAAGTTTATATTTGATATGATGATTGATCCAAAGTTTGCGTATGATACAAGTGAGTTTAAAAGGGTTGCAACTTGGCTCATTGGTGCAAATAATTTTTTCAGATTACAATATGATCCATCAATAGATAAACTGATTATCAGATATAAAGATGGGACAAATAACGCCTCAATGTTATCAAGTCAGTTTGATGATGGATCGTCATTTCTTGATATAAATCAAAGAATCAGAATCACAGGGTCTATCGATACGACATCTGGTACAAATACATCGCGATTTATAGTAATAACAGAAGATGGAAATATGGCAGAGGATACTACATGGAGTACGACACCTGATATAAAGAGTTCAACATTCCCGACTTTATCTGTTGGGTGGGACGGAACGGGGTCGTTAAGAGCCAATTCTAGTTATGAATACCTCCGAATATACGGCGGTCTACTCACCGAAACAATCACATCCTCCGACGACGTGACCGACGCACTCGCAAAGAAAACCGCAATGCTTGACCTTGAGTATCAGGGCAAGTTTGACTTTGACACCGTGGCATTGATGGGCCATAACTTGTCCGAGGGCGCACAGATAACCTTTCAGGCGAACGATTACGATGCATGGGAATATACCGCAACCGGCGGCAGTATCATACAAAGCACGATGACATGGGATGCTGATACAATACTATATTTCCTGACACGCACCCAAAAGCAGTACGTCAAGTTTTCACTGAGTGACCCGAACAATACAGGAAGCTATATCGAGATCGGTAGGCCGTGGATTGGGCAATACCTTGATATCAGCCCGTCAAGTTTGCTCGATTTCAAGGTTTCCAAAAAGCGATCTGACACCGTGATTCATGGAAAGGATCGGCACAAATGGTCTGTTATCGGGGAAGGGTGGAGACGGTTTGAATTATCATTTCCGCCGACTGAGGAAGCCATGATTGAAAGCCTGGCTACGATGTTTGATGCGGTCGGTAATCATTCCAGCATGATATTCTGTAACTTCGACACGATCAGATCATACCAGCTTGTGGAACCGTGTTATGTAAGCATAGATGGCGACTTTGAGTTTATGCATACCAGAAGGATGGTGTGGACATGGAATCTTGTGCTTGAGGAAGAACGGTAATGTCATTCGCCGATGAAATAACTAAGGCGGTTAGCCAGCCGGTTGTACTTGTTCATGTTGACAGCGTTGATGCTGGATATGCCGGAAGGTTTGCGACAACTGAGTTTACTCCGATTGGTGCAAGTGTTCCATATGAGGGCCGGCTGTTTTCACTCCCGGCAATTGCGTCATCGAGGGATTTGCAGTTTTTCGGTATACTAAAATATTCATCCTCCGGGATTACTTTGATAAATGCAGACGGCGACCTTGATACACTGCTTGAAGATTATAATATCCTCGGCTCCAAAGTGCGGATATACTACGGCTTTCAAGACATGAATATCAGCACGTTTGTGAATATTTATACTGGATATGTTGAAGCCGCGACCATATCAGAAACCTATGCTAATCTAACGGTGTCAGACAGAAGGAAAATATTTGATACTGAGATTGATGATTTCTGGGAGGAAATTGACGCCCTGACAGTTATCAAGGAAACTATCCTACTTGCTGATACTAATATTGCTTTCAACGATACTTATTTTGACACGACAGCCTGGGACGCGGCGGCGGCGCTTGCTCCTGATTTGACGATATGGGCAGACGAACCGTTAAAGCGTGGCGACCAAATAATATCCGGGGCATCTTTATCCGCTTTCGGTAATGTCACGATTGAGCCTGATGGCCGGTATTCATTCCGGTATATCAACCAGGGAGCCACCGCAACCACTACTATCAAAAAAGCCGACATCATGAATGAGTATTCAATTGTCTATGATTCTTCTGAAGTGCTTTCAAGCGTTATTGTATTGAGCGGTTTACAGGAAGATTTGGCAATTGAAGACTATGCCGACTTGAGCCGAGACACTACCAGGGAGGCATCTGTCTATGCTTCAACCGGAATATACCGGGAACAGAAGTTTCAGACATACCTACCAACAGCAACGGCGGCGGCCAGCTTTGCAACCGATATTCTTGATTACTATTGCGGTATTCATGGTAAATTATCTGTTACAGTTCCGATGGAGTATTATGCGATTGAGATTGGACAGGTCGTCGAGGCAGAAATTGACCGGCTGAATACTACCATGCTTGGTACGGTAGAGTGTGAAGTTTTGGGAAAGTTGTACAATCTCGACAAAAATACAATTGATTTCGATTTACGAATAGTTGATGTCCCGACTCCAATCACTCCGCAAGTTGTAAGCGTCACTCCTCAATATAAACCGACTGATAATACATATGCCGAAGCTGTTGAGGCGGCGATACCCACCACGGCCCCGAAATATATTGGCCGGTATACCGTCTCACATCCAACTTCCAATTATAGCGATTGGTGGTTACTATACGGAACCGCCGGAAGTGCAATTACCAGGGGCGTGTATTACAATAATGCCGGAACCGCCGCAAGGATCACTACATCATCGGCAACCGCACTACAGGGTAAACTTGTTGAATCATTGTCAGATGTCGCATGGGCAGAGGCAAACAGTTTTGGTGCAGCTTCCGATTACGGGATTGATAACTTTTTTACAAACATAGCCGCCGTGACAGCATTGATCCAATCTCTATTTGCACAGTATATTAAAGTAGAGACCGGCGGGTCATTACGCGGAGGGGATCGATATGATGAAAGTGGTGCGGTTGATGATGGTACTAAGCCTGGGTTTTTTATCAGCGCTGCTGGTGCCTGTAAAGTTTCTGGGCTTGAGTTCTCAGGATACGGGGCCGGTGGCGTTCAATGGAGTTGGCCGAGTCAGATAGGTACTAATACTTCCGTTGTTGCTGGTGGAATTGCTGGCATTGCTCCTCTTAATGGAACTGATATAGCGTTAGCATTTGCTGATCCTAATCCTCGGCTCTCGATGTATCGGTTTGATGGTACTTCATGGGCAATTGTTGGAAATAGGCTTACAACAACAGGTGCCACTCCTGATGTGACAGGGTTGAATTCTACAGATATCGCGTGGGTTGATGGGAATAGTGACGTTCTTAGGGTATATAGATTTGATGGCACAGACTGGGCACAAGTCGGGAGTGATACGTCAGTTACCAGTGCTGTAGATCCCTCAATCACAGCATTAAATGGTACGGACATTGCGTATATTGACGATGCTAATGATGACCTCAGAACTTATAGATTTGGGGGTACTACATTTTCACAATTAGGAAATGACCTTAATATATCAAGTGTTAATAATCCTTCAATTACAGCATTAAACGAAACTGATATTGCTTTTATAGACGAGACCAATGCAGATTTAAGAACTTATAGATTTGATGGCACAGACTGGGCACAAGTCGGGAGTGATCTAAATCTTGGTACAATAACTTATCCATCAATTACAGCATTAAATGAGACGGACATTGCTTTTATTGATGCGACTAATGATCAATTGAGAATCTATAGATTTGATGGTTCATCATGGGCACAAACAACCGATGCAGGGCAAACGGGATTGACCTCAGTTGGATTCCCTGCACTTGGGTCACTGAACGGAACAGATATTGCTTATTTTGATACGTTTAATGATGAGTTGAGAGTCTACCGGTTCGGCTTCTCTCTATCATTTCCTTATGGAAGATCATTGACAGGGTAAATTATAAAGGATTTAAAATGCCGAAATATGAATCAAAATACTTCAAAGGAATGAAGATGGACAGTTCAGTTTATGACGGGAGCGAACGACGAGACGGGACATTCAAGTGCTCAGAGGAAAGCAGAATAGTGGACATCGAACACATCCTGAAAGGCAACGGACAGGAAGGGCTACAGACCAGGGTTATCCGCATTGAGGAAAAACTTGACACGCTGATTAAAGGCCGTACAAATTGGGGCGTGGTTGTCAGCATCGGCGTATCAATTGCGGTTCTCATCTTAATGGGCTTGTCATATATGCGAGGGATTCCCGTTTGAAGTACACCGTCAGATATGCACACCTTGAAACAATCCCTGTAATCGGGATCGGCGAGACTATCAGTACCGGCGATCTCGTGGGTTGCATGGGCGATACTGGTGCATCTCACGGCAATCATCTGCACATCGATTGCATCCACGGCAAGATTCAGCATGTCTATCATCAGCGCGATATCGAATCAGGTGTTGTGATGTCAGCGCCTCGGCAGCTTGCTTGGTTCATCGATGCAGATCTGTTCGGTACTGAGCTGTTGATTACAACCGGCTATGCGGATCCTTTATACCTGCGATCAGAAAAAAAACTACACCTTGCATTCGATGTTGTTCCTGAGAACCGGCATATCACAGACGCATATTATGATATATTTTGGAACCGATCGGCCCAGGGTGAAGTTATCGCCAAGGGGTTTGACTCGGGATATGGTAATTATATACACGTTTTATTTGAAGCATAGGAGAAAATCATGGACAAGAAACAATGGATGGTAATTGGTGGAGTAGTAGGAATAGCAGCAGGTAGCGCGTTGCTGTGGTTTGGCGGTAAAGATGCCAGTTATATCAATGATATTGTCGGTATCGTGTTGAACGTAATCGGTACTATTGCAACCGCAATTGGCAAGATAAAAGCTGACACGGCGTAGTCATGTTTGAAAAGTTAGCGAAACTATTCACACCATCAGGCGATACAATCAAGGGTGCTATGGAAGGCGCCGGCTCGCTTGCGGTGGATCTCAGGACAGCAATCAAGGGTGCTGAGTTAAGCCCAGATAAGCAGGCAGAGCTGGAATCCAAAGTGCTTGAAATCGAAAGCAAGGTTAAGCAGGCCCAGGCCGGGGTAATAATCGCCGAGGCCCAGGGTGATTCATGGCTTCAAAGATCCTGGCGACCAATTACCATGCTGATATTTGTGGCGATAATCCTGGTTAATCAGTTTGGTATATTCCCGATTGCACTGTCACCCGAAATATGGGGTGTACTCAAGATCGGAATTGGCGGGTATGTAGTGGGAAGATCAGCTGAAAAGGTCGCGACAAAGTGGAATCAAAAGTAATTACTTGATAGCCCATATCCGAGTATTACCGTCTGGCTGCTTTCTCCTGGTAATGTTAAACCCAGGGTTAATTCTGTAAACAGCACCGGCAAATGTTACGGCATCTTTTAGGCTCAGCAATATTGAATCACCTATTTCCATATCTGAAATCGTAGCTGCCCATTTACAGCGCTGGGAAACTGGCAACGGAATTCCTTTCTCTATTTTATAATCCATTTATTTCTCCCCCATAAAGAAGTCAAACGACATCCCTGTAAACTCGTAGCCCAACCACTGCATCAGACCAATAATACCGATACCAGCAACAAGGCCTACAATAAGCCTCAGGATAGGCCCGACTCTATTCTTAGCATCGGCGTTGGATCGTGACTTATCACCGGCAAGTATCAGCGCCACCACAATGAAAGCAGATGCGATTATGACAACAGCCGTTCGCCATTCTGCCATATCAATGCTTGCCATCACGCTGATCCTCCATATCGCTCTCAATACGTGACATGGCACATAAGCACCATCCCATAAAACCACCGCTATCAATAACCAGTGCCACCATTCCATCATGATCTCCCTTTCTCTATCTGACGATCACATTCCAATATTCCCATAAATGCGAAAATACAAGTGTCTGCAAACTCTTTACGCATCTCAGTAAAATTAGACCTTACTGGGCTATCTATCTGACCACGCTTGCGAAACTCAGCCTTTACCTTATCGACTTCCTCAAGCATGCTATGAAAGGCATAGTAAAGCGGCACATCCTCGTAACCTCGACCGTGTGCATCAGCATACAGCTTTTCCCTCATGGCTTTCTCGCCAGCTACCAGCAAGCCGGTATAGTCAGGTTTAGGCATCACGGGCCTCGGCAAGAAACTTGATGGCCTTGTTGAAGGAATCGACATACGCCTGGTTCCACTTGATAGTGCCAAGCTCAAGCCGACCGTAAACGCCCTGAGCAGTGTTCATCAACTGGGCAACCTGAAGCTGGGTAAAGCTGTTATCTATTACCCTGATAGTCTTTGCATCCTTGCCCATAGTCTCGGTATCGACGACCACAGCATTGATTTTCTTTGATTTAAGTTTTAGCATATCACTCTCCTATGCTTATATTAAACTATGCAAGGTAGTATGTCAAGTAAATAATCGGTTGATAAGTAAAGTAAATTCACCCAATGAACGAACAATGAATACCGGAAAGCCCTGTGCTTCAAACTTTGGAAACTCTTTTACCTGGATATCATGCAGTGTTCCTCTTGGTGTTTTCAGTTCAACCAGGACGTGCTTTCCACGGTAATATATTAAAATATCTGGAACACCACCGACATGGATATAGCGATTACCACGACCACGACCAGCTTCGATGTGGATAAAGTGAGCGCCTATCGTTCGGAGGTAGGCGTTGCACTGTGCTTGAAGTTCAGCTTCACTCATCGTCAGCGTCCAGCCTGCGAATCCTCACAGCGATATCATCAGCGAGCAGGGGGCGAGATCCACGGTTAATGCCGATCTGATTGTTGCATTTGTTGTTGTTGTCAGAGCAGACCTTCAAGCCGTTGTGTGGCGATGATATGAGCGCCTCACCGTAATATATCCGGTGGGGTCGTGTGTTGTTCAGTAGATGGGCATGATCGCCATAGTAGCCTTTCTCAGGGAACCATGTCAGTTGCTTACCACACACGGCACATTGGCACGGTGTCGCCATGTCCATTATTTCGAGGATGTCAAGATCACGTTTCATAGACTCCCCCATTGATCAGCCATTGCATCAGCTATGCCTTGAAAGGTTTTGCTTCTGACCTTGGCACTTCTCGTTTTGCCATCACAAAAATATGTCTTCTTGCCAGATGATAAGATGCTATGCGGCTCTGGTTTAGCAACATGAGTTTTCTCAAAGAACAGATCCTCCGTTTCAGAATGAATAAGTAGTGGAAGGTTTTTGATCCATAGCCATGTTGTTTTCATCTCGCTGTCTCCAAAATAATAAGGCTGAATTGATTGGCTATACTTGGCAATCGTGGGGGAAGCGCACCCTTTGGGATTCTCAAGGCATATCTTGTCTATTGGGGCATTCCATAGGTCTGCAAAGAATTGCAAAGCCTCAAGCCTTAGCGCAAGCCTGCCTGGATTATTCCAGTGTCTTGTCCCGGCATAGGATATGTAGGTGCATGGTGGGTGACCTATCATCATTTCATACTTTCCGCTATAAGCTTCATTTAGCGCATCGCCCTCAATGTGCCATTCAGGATGCCCACCACTGCACTCTTGAATATCGCAACTAAAAGCATCATGCCCCAGCTTGCGGAATGCAGCACAAACGACTTGACTCTCTTCACAGGCTATGAGGATTTTCATTCACACGCCCTCCTTATCGCCTTCACTACATAATCATTCTCACCGACACCATTCTCTGCGTCAAATATCGCCTTGGTCGAGATGTTCAACAGGTTCGATACATCAGGGATGTTGTAGTTGTTCGACGTGCGCCAGTTCCTGATGTCGATACCCTGGGTGTAATACCGCATCTGATCAGCCGTTATTGCTGAGCCGTGGCAGACGTAGCACGTTGAGCGAGTGCCTCCGCATTTGGGGCAGGTCATCGAATAGCCTCACGAAACTCATCTTTGTTATCGGCAATCACTTCCATTAACCGCCTGAAATCTGACATCAGTAATTGACGGCGTGACCGCTTATCCCGTGTCTCCATTCTCGAAACTTTCTCTTCCATTGCAACAGCGGCGAATTGTGACAGCGATTGATTCCCTTTCAGGCATTTCTCTGTCCTAATCTTCAATTCCTCATTAAACGAAAAGCTTGTTGACGGCATTTAATACTCCTTAAGACAAATTGTAATGCTTGAACAGGTAAACGTCAAGGGCTGTACGATATTTGATGGTCTACCCGCTACCAGCCGAGAAAATAGTTTCTCACTGGTGCGGATATGGCCTATTTACCCTAAAATGGGATGTCGCTGTTCGGGTCACCGTCATCAAAGCTCGATCCTCGCGCGGCTTTCTGAGGTGGTGCCTGATGATTTCCTTGCTGCTGACTGTCCGGCTTCCAGGTATCCAGCGTTACCATATGCGTCTTGCCGTACTGATCAACCTCACGCTTTTCAGTAACGTCTATTTTCATCATGCGTTTTCCGTTCTGCGTGGTGAATCCGTGTTCCTTGAAGTGCTTCGACAGCATGTCCATGTCAAGCATAACGCCTATCTTTGAACCGCCGTTCTGAAACGTGAAGGCCTTTCCACTGCCACAAAAAATCTTTTCATCACTCATGTATTTTCTCCAAATTGTATCGGTTTCGGTGGTGATATTCTGTTGATGCCTCGCAAGCACTTAACACAATACTTCTGTCCAGTCTTAGCCTCATGATTGCACGGTTGCTTCTGGTGTCCGTGATGTTCAACGGTCATCTCGCATTTACTCATCATTCATCTCCTTCCACTGGTACGGGTGGTAGTGGTTGCCAGTGGGTGACCATCTGAGTATCATCGCTGAATTGTGACCATCTCTGATCATCAGCAAAGTACAGCATAATAACCGGCCCTTCTCCCGTGATCGGTATCGTCAAAAATCTGGCACATGCGACACCATCGCGAAGAACTGGTAATTGATCCTCAACACTCACCCACTTCGGCAGGGCGGCGAGGTAGCCAGCGTAGAATCCTTGTAGTTTGCTGACATCCATAATATCAAGATCACGTCCCATTTTTTCCATCATCCCGCGAGAATCCTGCACAAAGGATATTTCCTTGTCGCTTGTCATCTCACAGAACCACTTCTCAAACGCTTCCTGTATTCTTTTATTCATCATTCTCTCCCTCGATATATGCTTGAAACCGAATCAGCAATTCACCAAGCATTAAGTCGAAATCCTGTTCCGGTCGTGCTGGTATCTGTCGATCTGGAATCCTGCCTGTTTGGTACATCTGATCACACTCAGCATCAACACGCCTTGTCAGCTCATAATCTGACAGCTTGCACAGCCTAAATCCTGCTATATCATTCATCCCTTTCTCTCCTTTTTCTTTCCAGTTTCATGGCGTAGTTCTATTGCTTCAACCTTTGTATAAAAATTATTGCACTGTACGCATGACATACGGTCGATATCAAACGGGGCAAACGTACAACCTTCACACGGATCTTTCATTCTTCTCTCCTTCCTCTGGTACGGGTGGTAGCGGTTGCCAGTGGGTGACTTTAGGGTAAAAGTTTTCGTGTGTTCCTGAGTAATACCACTTATGTGTTGTATAGCAACAATATGAAGCTGTGAGTACGTCATAATCTGGATTCGGTGGTGGGTAAACTAAAACTCTGTCATCATTGGTCGGCAACCGATCCTCAACACTCACCCACTTCGGCAGGGCGGCGAGGTAGCACTTTTCGAATTGATCTTTATGCTCAGTCACATCACAGTCTTCATTGAACCACTTCTCAAACGCTTCCTGTATTCTTTTATTCATCATCTATCATCTCTCCTGTATTTATCATCAATCCAACTTGTTTGCATTCATCACAGACAAGTGTTTTCATTGGCATACTTGCAGGCCAAACATTAATAGCTCTATAGTGGCACGCAAGACATATTAGTTCGGCAATCTTCTGAGGCATCCCATCAGTGATATCAGTAACTTTCTGCTTCTCATTACATGTATCCATTGCTTCAACCTTTGTATAAAAATTATTGCACTGTACGCATGACATACGGTCGATATCAAACGGGGCAAACGTACAACCTTCACACGGATCTTTCATTCTTCTCTCCTTCGATATGATTCCCATTCCATCACGACAAGCTGACTATTACCAGACCTTAACCGATCATAAATACGGTCGCCAAGGTACTTGGTAACGTCCGATACGGCAAGGTTTGAGATAATGATTGTCGGCTTATCCAGTTTGTATCTGCCGTTTAACACCTCAAACAGCAAGATCCGCTCCGCTTCCGTACCGAATTGAACTCCTAGTTCGTCCAATACCAGCAGTTTGGTATACACATGTTTGTCAATCATGCCCTGCTCTGACTTCGAGTGATCCGTATACGACGACCTGATGTCGCGTATCATTTGCAGTGTTTCGGTGTATATCCCTGATATCCCATGACGCAGAACACGGTTTAATATCCCGATAGCAAGGTGAGTTTTCCCCGTCCCGTAGTTACCGAGTAGAAACAGCGCGTCACCGGACTTGTGATGTATGGCATCAGCGTAATGATTGCATACCTCAAGTGCTTGCTTTTGTTCGCCTGTGGTTGCCTCGTAGTTGTACAGGCTTGAAGATTTAAACCTATCCGGGATGTTCGCTTGAACAATTAAAATGCGGATACGTGCCTCATTATCAGCCTTGTCAGCCGCAACCAGCTTGATAGCCTTATCTGCCAGTGCTTCCTCTACGCAACCAGGACATCGGCATTCAACCTCGATTCCCATGAACGTGCCGGCTAAAACTTCGTAGTCGCCGTGGTCGTTACAGTGCTTTGTCATCTCTACCATCCTTTTTTGTAGTCTGTCACAACATCAGCAGTCGGTGCCTTAATTACGTGCGGTCTCAGTGTATCATACTTAGTTCGGAACTTGCTTCCTGATATTATATTTGCAAACCAAAATCCATCTGGCTTTTTTGCCCAGCGCAATACTTTTTCTATCTCATCAAGCGGCCGGTTGTCATGAGTATGTAGCAATCTAAACGACCTTGCCCAGCTTGTGAGTATAGCATCAGACTTGGTGAACGCAGGGTCACCTACTTGATGCAGTTCCATTAGTAAAGTAGCGAGGCGGTCGTACTCGGGTGACTCTTCTTTATCCTTAACTGTATTAACCTTACTTATCTTAACCTCTCTTACGCTGACATCTGGTTGTCCATGGGACGTCCCAAGCTGTTTAGGTCTGTCCGCTCTGTCCTTTGGGTCAAGTAATTCAACATCGGGAAGGATCTCAACAAGTAGATTCTGGTATATGCTGTCAACCTTCCGGTCGGCTCTTAGCTTGTTGTGTTCAAGCCAATCGGTGATGTATGTGACAAGATCCTCATTCAATACCCTAACGAATCCCTTTGCATCAAGTATCTTCAGATTGTCTTCAGCACTTCCAATCAATCGCATTGCTGAAAATGCCTCGACAATACCGTCGTCGTCTGCACGAATAGCAAGGTGGAAATATAGATTCTGTGCATCAATCGGCATCTTTAGGAACTTGGCAGAGTTGATAATCTTCAAGCTCAACATTCTACGGTCAGCCATTTATAAACCCGCCCGCATTTCTTCGACAGATTTATTTCTATCAATAGAATGAGTCTTATAGTCTTTGGCTCTTGGTATGCTTTCAAGCGCTATGAATGACGGCTTAGAATGTAGAAATGTTTTGCCTGCTACTGATATAAAATCATACTTACCATCAACAATATGACTGGCCTTCATTGCCCCTAAAGTCAAAACGCCTTCAATATATGCTGACCCGTTAGGGGAACATTTTCTGATAGCTTTATTGTATGCCATTACCAGAGGGTTCTGAGAAACAGACAAAGATTCAGTAGTAAATGCTTGTGTAAGTAATATTTTCAATTCCCGTACGGTAGAAATCTGGTATTCTGTTTTCCAGCATGGGGGATCAACTATCATTGTTTTTATAGAAATATAATGTTCTTCTTCAAGTGAATGAATAAGACTTGACACTCTTTGTGTACTTTTTCCGATTTCATCAGCAAAATATTGATTTGACAATATGCACTGGCCATCTCTTTTGTGGTAATAGTTTATAGCAGATAATATTATGCGTTGCTCAATATTTATAGGCAACTCCCAGATTTCTTGAGGGATAAAAACAGAATGATTTCTCATACTTACTCCATAGAAAAAGGCCACACGATGCAGGCGTCTACCGTATTCCGAAGAATACCACCTGCATAATATGGCCTTGTCGATGTGCTTCCAAACGGGTAGAACGCTTGAAACCTGCATATATACTACCACGCCACACTGAAACTATCAAGCATTAAAATAGATTGCCTTGCTGGTTTCGCGTGGCTTCAGCAATGCGCTTCTCTGCTATCTTGAAGTATTCAGCGTCAAGCTCGATGCCGATAAAGTTCCTATTGAGATTAACACATGCAACGCCGGTTGTTCCGCTTCCCATGGTGAAATCTAAAACTGTTTCATTTTCATTGGTGTATGTCTTGATCAGGTATTCCATTAAGTCAACGTTTTTTTGCGTTGGGTGTAAAGAACCGTTTTTTTTATCATTGTGTTTTGGAGTATTAAAATTAATTGTGTTTATAGGAAATTTTATTTTTGTATCCCTATAACTGTTTTTAAACCCGTTATTGCCGTAAACGCTTGTTTTTTTAATTTTATTCTTTCCACCCTTGTTTGATTTTTTATCTGCAATTCTCATTTGTGGATTATAGCTTATTGTTTTTAAAGAGAAAATAATTATATCTTCGCTAATGTTAATGGGTCTATATTTAGCAACTCCAAAATTAGAGCCATGATCTTTAATCCATTTCCAATCATATTTGTACTCTTTAATATTTGACATTCTCAAAACACTACTAAACGGTTCACTGCCGAATAATACTATTGGAGTTCTGTCTTTCCTTAGTTGTTTTACTCTTTGCCACATTTCATCAAAAGGAATGACAGAATCCCATTTGCAGGATGTAGTACCGTATGGCGGGTCGGTTATGATTGCATCAACCTTGACGCCATCAGCTATCAATTTATCCATTATTGCCAAACATTCGCCATGATATAGATTACGCATTCAACTCCTCCTATCGCACTTATGGACTTCATTTACAGATGACAGGTTTTTATTATATTCAAGTTACTTCAGCCATTGATAACCTTCTTGAATGCTATTCTGATTGCGTCATCTACAGGGATAACGTCGGCGAAGTCAGCAATCTTTTCATGGATTTTATCTCTCTGCCTGAGCTGTTCCTCCGATGCTTCTTCCCATGATTTAACATCAAGTTTATCTTTGATCTGTTTGGCTGTTTCCCTAATCTTATTGACAACGTTTTTTGAAGGGGTATTGCATGCTATAGCTCCCGCCATTTTCTTGTATGAATCACCCGACTCATTACGATATTTCAATAGATGATCGTACAGCCATTTATAGACTTCTATTTTGAGTTTAGGATCGAGTGCCAATGCAATATCAATAAATAGGAATGGATGAACCCACGTTGTCGATGACCTACCACGGCCTTTAATCACGATCTGGCCGTATTCATTCTCAAGCTGTTTGACAAACTCAGTTGTCTTGTCAAGATTCAGGAATGAAGACAAGTTGAATATAGATAGATTGTTTATAATTCGCCATCTATTACCAGCGTTTACAAGATCGGTAGCAGAGAATAATTCAGATTTACTTTTCTGCCTTATCTCACGACCGAACAATTCACGTTTCATTATAACTTCTGTTTTCATAAGCTCCTTCTATTATAAAGATCTATGACCATATTATTATAATTTGTATAAAATGTAAAGCCATAGACCGGAAAACTTATATAAACTTTCAGTCGCCACACTGAAACTATCAAGCATTAAAACAATATCCCTTGAGATGTCGTTTTGTAGCTGGCATCGTATCGTTGCGTTTCGCCTTTAGGGTATTCAAGGATAGGATATTTTAAAGCATTCTGAAACCGTTTTCTCTCTTTTTTTGATCCACAGAAATATACATATCGGTGTTTTGCTGATCGCTGTTCCCTGTTTTTAGAATAATCTTGCCCTTTGTCGTAGTGTCTAGAGTGCTTTCCTTCGCCTGAACCTATATCTGTACGCTCTTTCGTTGTTCCAGTAAATAGGAAATTACAAGCCTGATATATTTTGCCTATGTGTCCCATAGAAGTATCAGCGTATGAAACAATAATAGTCGCAGTCCTGAGATAGGACAAACATTTTGACACGAACCATGACGTAATATTTATTTCATCTGAATCAACACACAGCCTGTTTAGTTCTTTTACAGCCCATGAGAATTCTTCTCCACATATGCCGATACACAGGTTCCGACTTGCTGGCGCGCCGAATGTACAAACTCCGACTAGTTTATCAACATCATACAACCCAAAGCAGTGACCTGTTGCTATTGACGGGATACGATGGGCATAATGTTTTTTCAGTATCCACTCGTAAGCCTCTTGAGATTTCATTCGTTTGATGGAAAAGGTTTCTTTCATTCACATTCCCCCACTTCCACTGACATAGATTCTTCACCGCACAATGGACAAATATATACATCTCCATTGGCAACTGCGTGTGAATATTTCACATATATATTATAGTTTTCATAACCGCAATCGTGACAATAAAACCATTCAACATCCATTCATGACTCCTTAATCTCATAAAGGCTCTTCCGCTTGCTCACATTCGGCACTGATCGACCATCAACCGAACGCCATTCACGGAGGTAGCGGAGGCATGTAGCTGGGTAGGGCTTGCGACCGGTTACGCTGTTGACGATTACCGCCAGATATTCGCCGTTGAATGTAGCGCCTGGGGATAGCTTTTCGAGGTAATTGAATAGTGCTTTTTTAACGGTCATAAAAATCCTCCGATATCTCTTCAAACCGCTTCGAGTTCACACCGCTCACAATCATCACCCGTATCAGCTGATCGATGCAGTCACGGCGTTGTTTCAGTGTGTACTCAGACCAGCTCTTGAGCTTGCCGAAGCACATATCACGATCCTCACGGATACCTTCGGGGATCTCTTCACGGGTCTTGACCTTGCGGAGTTTCGAGCCATTCCAGTATAGATAGGCATCGAAGCCCTGACCGTATGATTTCTTGACATGCTCTTTGATATCGGTATCCCATGAGCAACAGCCGGATTTCTCCCACTCACTGACAAGCAAGTGAAAGAATCGATTCTGTGCTTGAGTACCACCGGCAGCATCTTCCATGTGGTAATACTTGCCAACTTCGGGTGAATCCTTCGACTCCGACAGATAAGCGCCGGGGCCGGTGATCAGGATCTTCACAGCTCAAGGGCCTTCGATAATAGTAGTTTGGCGGTACGGTGCAGTGCATCCTTTGCGCCGATAGTTTCCACTTGATCGATTGCATCATGTAGGCTTTTTGCCAGATTCTCGAGCACGATATAGTCGTTAGATGGTGGAGACATCTGCTTGAGTATCGATTTAAATACTGGGCTTAGGCTCACTATTTCGCTCCTTTGATGTAAAAAGCGTTATCAGCAGGCGACACCGTGCAACCGTCAACCAGCTCGCCAGCTTTCAGGATATCATTCAACGCTGACTTTCTTAGGCTTTCCTTGATCGCTTCGGGGTGAGATGCACGGCATGATTCAAGGGCTAACTTTTCGTCGATTACCTCAAGTTTCGGCTGTAGTTTACGCAGACCAGCAACGCCTGATGGTAATGATATTGACCGCTTCTTACTGTCCACAAGCTCGGCTTGCAACCAGGGCTTGACCAGGGATTCCATGTATTCGATAGTCGATTTGTGTTCCTTGATCGCCGACTGATACCACAGGGCGATGCGTGCCACGTATTCATCATGAAGATCATTGAGCTTGTCAATTTCAGCCTGTGCTGATACGGCTTTAGAGATGGCCCAATCAGCCTTGTCTGCGCTGTCAACTGTGAATCCTTCGCGGATCTCTTCGGGATGGATGATGTCTTGTAGATTATCCATTGCTTAATTCCTTTTTGCGGATGTTTTTTGCCTTTTCCATGTCGCCACGGTCAGCAGGGTTTTCCTTATAATCAATCTGATAGCGTTTTTGCAGGTCAGAAAGATTAATGCACTCCTGATAGGCAACCTCATAATCAAGCTGTGTTTGCGTCGGGGGCTTATCCTTTGCCGGGTTCTTTTTCGGCTCCGGCTTTGGCTTGCTGTTGTCCATGCCGTCAGGATCATCGGTATTATCGATACAAAATAGTCCTGAAAGTGCATACTTGCGAGCATATGAGGAGGCTCCACCAGTGACTTGAGCGTCATCAAGGCCGCTTCGGGATAGCGTTTCACGGGCAAATGCCGACACTGATACAGTGTTTTCACCGTCAGAAACAGTTGCCGTAGCCTTGACATATACCCTGGTAGCGTGTGCCTCGATTGAGTCGGACAGGGTAAGTAATAGCCCCTGCTCCTTACACAACGGCTTGACAGCTTCCAGGATTGCGTCACAATTACGGTATTTGTAATGAAGCCCTTGTTTGCTCTGGTTCTTCGGAGCGTGCAGAGCAGCCTGCACCTCTATCAATCGTTCGTTAATCTTCACCGTTACCATCCTTATCAGAGCGCTCGGCAAGTTGGAACATTGTTTCAAGGATATTCCTGCCAGTGCTTTGCGTGTCGAGAATGGCGAATATGTCCACGCCATCAACCAGGATTTCTATGCCTTCGTGACAGTATCCACCGCCAGGGGTTTCCCTGATCTCCATCGTCACGCCCATAAACTCGATCATCTTGCTTGTCTTTACCATGTTTATCTCCTTAAACTCCCCTTTATATTATACCTTTGATGGTGGTCTGTCAAGTATAAAAAGAATAAATAAGTATCGTAAAATAAAGTAAAATAAGTGTTGACAGTATACCGTGTGGGGTGTAATATATAGATAGTTAAGGAGAGCAAAGATGATTATGTTAACCGAAGAGACAGCAAAAACAGCAAAACAGATTAGAAGCATTGCCGAGCCGGAATGGGGAAATTGGAAGTTTGACCTTAATGGTCAGGATCTGAACGACGGAATGGCTTGTGACGTTATTTCCAATGATCGTGGATCAAGAATCCTTTTCTCAGGCAACTACCGATTCTGGGAAGTGGTGGCGTAATGCCATCCTTCCAGCAACTATATGATTTTATCAAGCATAATTATAGGCATGACCGATTTGAAGGATCTCACTTATGTAAGGTATATCCTTACTATACGACCATAATAGTTGATGGATACATGAGAGATTTACAGGAAGATGGCTTTGGAATATTGGGCAAGTTTGAATCTACTTTTGGGCGAGATATGCGATTCAATAAAAATTTAGAGATAACAGAATATTAGGGGGTGATTGTGGATATAAACAAGATGATCAAGCCAATACCGAGGCATAAGATAGGAATGGCAGGGCATCCAATATGCCTTGACCGTGATGTTGAAAAGATCAAGTTAAATCTGAGTGAGTCGGTAACGGCTTTGATTTGCATATTGATCAAGGATGAACAATATCAGCAAAAATACGGTGCAGGTATTATCAGTAATGTTACCAGAAAGGAATATAAATCGATAATAAAGAAGTCGATAGAAATGACATGGCCAGACGTTATAGAATGGATGTAAAAAGGAGGTGATTTGATGCAAGCGGGTTAATACCGCCGGCTCACGGTGATTCGTCCCGGAGTCATTACAACAGGGTGACTGGAGTTGGATACCAGCACGGTATCATAAGCCGTTTCGACGTGGGTTCGAATCCCACCCCTGTTATTCGCCGTCCGTACATGATGGCGTCCGAAGCGAATACGGATAAGCGAGGCGCGCGGTCGTAAGCGTTGAATTGAGGGTTAGGAAATGTACCTGATGAATTACGATAACATGACCTGACTGCCGTGAAAGTGCGGCATCTTTATACAGGGGGAATCGTCATGATGGGACACCGTGAAAAGCTGAAGGGTGGGGATGAATGGGACGCTGTTTGTGCAAGGCATGTATATTGCTACCTTGCCAGGGCGTCCAAGCGGATCAAACAGCAGATGACCCGCCGTAACCGTCATGCTGATAAGATAGCTTTGAATCAAACAGGGGGTGAGTGATATGACATGTACACGGTGTGACAATAGCGGGTTTTTGAATCTACACCAGCTTGAACAATCAAAACTTGAGGAACTTGACGAGATAGGCCCCGAGGCTTGGCTTGATAACTACCTCGGCCTGATCGAATCAGACATGAATGACGTTCAGGTCTGTGACTGTTGCGGGGATGGTGACGGATGGTATGGGACTCCTGGCGAACATTATAACAGCTACGACCCAAGAGGTCAGGATGGGCCGTATGCATACAACGGCGGACTGTGTGAGTGTCATTGATGATATACAGGAGGGAGATGTGATGAAAGGGTATAAATACCATGTGGTGTACAATATCCCTAGAGGATGGGGAAGCATTGAGGTCGATGTTGATAAGAAAATGAATACAAAGTTTGTATTAGAACAAGTACGGAAGTATATTTCCAAAGAACATTGTGATGGCGCCAATGTAGTTATTATCAACTGGATACGCCTAAAATACGGTATAAACGATTTGACAACCGACCCGAAATGATCGGTATCGCATAACATAATAAGGAGATGAGGATGACCGGAGAGATTACTATGATTGGAAGTGATTTATATATTCACATGAATAAATCAGGGACACTTGAGAAGATCAGCGGACGAATACACTGGTATCATGCAATCTATATCTACATTAAACAACGGTCAAAGCGCCCGCTCGGTTTGGAAGAATTGCGAACGTGGTTTTATGCGAGGAGAATGCATTTTAGTAAGTGATAAGGAGATATCATGATAATATTTATAGTGGCAATAGTAGCGATGACGATAGCAGGCTTTCGATGGGACAGTTAGAAGATGCAATTGTCAAGCCGGTTATAGAGCAGATCGTCAAGAACCTGAATCATGTACCATCGCACATCGAGGGGAAGTTTGAAGAAGGTGAAGAGTGGATCAGGTTACAGGATGCGATTGACGCAGTGGAGGCAGAGGGATGAAGAGATACAGGATACGGACTGACGGAAGGTATGGAATGACTCATGACTGCTTCGGCGAGTGGGTCAAGTACGACGACATCAAGCACCTGTTGACTTGTAGGCATGTCGGCGAAACAGATTGCGTTAACATCAGAAGGTTGAAAGAAGAAAACAACAGCCTCCGTCGTAAATTGAGGGAGAAGGAACCGACCTTCACCCTACCGCAGAAGAAGAAGACCAAGAAACGGTGGATTGATGATCAGCGATATAAGTCTGCTCCAGAAGAACGGCTCGGTGGCTGTGATGGATGTGATCTGATAGCAAAGAGGGTCGGGAATGGGGCATGTCCGTATGTTTTGGATTGTGATAAAGACCACATAATTTGGAAACTATCAATGACACCACAGAAGAAGAAGACCAAGAAGCGGTGGGTGGATGGTCAGCGGTATAAGTCTGCTCCAGAAGAACGGCTCGGTGGCTGTGATGGGTGTACATTTGATCATGATCAAGATTGCCCATTAATGGGATGCCAGGAGAGGATATGGAAACTCGCCATGCCTAAGTCAAAGCCCCTCGACCTGGCCAACCTGCCGAAGGGGTTCACGCCGGAGCGGTGGTTTGTGGAACTATGCAGACATGACGACAAGTGGATTCCTGCATGTTTTAACGAATCAGGCAATCTTGAAAATCTAAAGCGGGATGCACAGACTCACACTGAGTGGCAATACCGCTACACCAAGAAGGCCCCGAAGTAGCGCACTTGTAATATAGGAGTAAGTGACGTATAATATATATAGGTTGCCGGTTCTAAAGCGTTGGCAATATTATCGTAGGCCGTTAGTCGGCACAGAGGGATGTCTTCTGATATCCGCTTTAGCTCTGTGCCAATTAGCGGCCTTTTTTATTAGGAGAGCGAAATGGCAAAGACAGAAGTTGTTGACAATACCGTCATCAAGATCAAAATGGAAAGGGTTTCTTATTGTGTACTTGGCAAAACGCCAATCATTCTTAACCGACTATCTGAGAAATCAAAGCGCGATCTGCTATTGCCTCCGAAAAGTAAAAGCAGAGCAGAAAAAGAATCCACACTGAAACAGAATCCCTATGTCGAGTTTAGGAATTCACCGTATACCCTTCCTGACGGAGAACCAACATTCATTGCTCATCTTGCAACAGCATTCAAAAAGGCTATCTCCTGCACAGCGGTTGATATCCCTGGAGCGAAAAAGGCACAAATGGGGAGGCTGATGTGGGTCGAGGGTGAAAGAATAGGAATCTACGGTATCCCGAAACTGTTTATGGCAATCACAAGGGATGCCGGAATGACAAAAACGCCGCGTGTCAGAACAAGGTCAATTATTCCTGAATGGGCATGTAGGGTCGTTGTCTCATTCCCGACACCAATACTACAAGAGGTCACGGTGTCTAATCTGTTCGCTGCTGCCGGGATGATTCAGGGAGTTGGTGACTGGAGGCCAGAAAAGGGATCGGGGTCATTCGGTCAGTTTGAGTTGGTATCAGAGGACAATATTAATTTTCAACGTATTATAGCCGAAGGCGGTAGGGCCGTACAGCAAGAGTATATGAACAACCCAGAGCCTTATGATTCAGAAACAGAAGATATGTTAGCGTGGTTTGGCCCCGAAGTTGAGCGTCGAGGATTCAAAAACATAGAAGGAGTAAACTAATGGATAAAACAACAGTAGAAGAAAGAATGGTTGAACTATACCGGATGAATGGCAATTATATTACTCCTGACATCGTTATTAAGGATGCTAAAGAGCCGGATTCACCATTGCATTCACGGTTTGTCTGGGATATGGAAGCGGCAGCAATGACAACGTGGAGACAACAAGCCAGAATGCTTATAAGTCGGTGTATCCCTGTTAATATTGAAACCGAGGATATTGTATTTTCAGGTGCAGTTAATAGGGTATTTATCGAAGATCCAAGGAAGGAAGGGAACAACCAAGGGTACATAATGCGAGCAGAAGTCAGGACGGATCATGACCTTGCCGTGATCGTAATGAAAGCAGAGATAACACGCATTGAGGCGGCGATACATAGGGCGATGGAAGTCGCCGAGGATATTGGGCTTGCTGATGATATCGATATTGTGAAGCGTGCAGTAATAAGGTTAAAAGAAGCGGTTCCGACTGCTTAAAGATATTATGTCAAGGAATGGCGCGGACTGGAACGACGGGGAATGGAGAGGCGCGGAATGGACATGCAAGGCTGGCCAGGACCGGAGAGGAAGGACAAGGACGGGATTGGCTTGGAGAGGATTGGCGCGGCTGGCAAGGGCAGGACCGGCAGGGAATGGCTCGGAACGGCCCGGAGTGTCAAGGCTGGAGCGGATGGGAACGGATAGTGATGGCTCGGCAAGGAGAGGTTTGACAGGCAATCATGAAGGTAGTATAGTTATATCGGAGATCAACCGGCGGCACTTCAGGATGTCGTTGGGGGATTCTATCCTTCATTTAGCCCACGGCACAACCTGAAGTGCAACGTGGGCTTTTTATTTTACAGGAGAAAATGGATGAAGAAACTTGTTTTTCTGGTAATGGTGGCATTGCTTGCCTTTACCATGTATAGTGCGGGACAACCCGAATCGCAGACCTTGCGGATTCTGCATTCCGGGAATGCCGTATTTGAGAACGGGACGACTTTCATTGGAGAAGCAACCCGGCTATTCAATTTGAAATATCCCGACATCACAGTTGAGGAAAGCAAAATTGACTTGTCGGATGGGTCAGCACTGACCATGGATGCCATGATTGCCGCCGGTATGCCACCTAATATTTATATGGATACAATGGTAAGAGCGTCAAAATATATGATTCCTGAATTCGCTTTGCCGTTGGATGACTATATCAGCGATCTTGATAAATACCAGCCGGGGATCCTCGATCCATACCGAAAAGACGGTAAACTGATGGCATTACCACAAGCCGGGGGCGCGCAAGCCATGGCGATCAATCTGGATCTGATGGATGATATTGGCTACACCGTGCCTGATGACTGGACAATCGTTGATTTCCTGAAGATGGCCGGCATGGTAAAACATAAATACAATGGCGAGAAATGGGCAACAGGGATGTTTGCCGCGAATCAATCCGGGGATTATCTAATCAATAACTGGTTTGCTGCGTTTGGTGTGGATTTCTACGGTCCGGGCGGTTATGATGTTTCAACAATTGCCGATACCGGTGGTGAGGTAGTTTATCAGTTTTTCAACTTATTGAATGAAAACGGGTACATACCTCCGAACAGCGCCGCCCTATGTGATGACGATTATGTGATGCAATGGTCTGATGGAAACCTTGCCGCAACAGCATTTTTCCCATCGTGGATGAAACCATACTGGGATGCATCGATGAAACAAGGGACGATAAAAGAACCGTTCAGGGTAAAATACGTTCCATTTCCTGCAATGCCAGGGGTGAGCGGTGTACCTGTCTATTTTTCCAATGCTGCAATTATCGTCAATAACACCGGGACTGATATTGATACTCCTGCCGCGTATTATGCTGAATTACTCAATGGCGCATGGGCACAGAATGAATTAGTAAAGCAAGGGATCATGTCAACCCGGACAGATGCAATTCCAAACCAAGATCCGTATCTTCTGCAAGTTGCTGACATCATGGCAAAGAATGGGATTCAGGATGTTGGTATCACTGACCCGCGATTTACCGAAAGGCGGTCACTACAGTTTCCGATCCTGCAAAAGTTGTTAAATGGCAAAATCAGCCCTGCTGACGCAATTGCCGAATATCAAGAAAAGTTGACATCTGTAAAATGAGCCTAATACTGATTGCACCACTGGCGATACTCTGGATTGTATTCTTCGCGTGGCCTATGGTGCAGTTGGTTATTATTTCACTACAGCATACCAATTTCATGAGGTCGGAGTTTATCGGCCTCGATAACTATATCAAAACATTTACTGATCAAACCTTCTGGCTGGCGGTTACCAATTCTCTGTCATACGCCGCACTGATGATTCCATGCACTGTTTTTATAAGTTTTACACTTGCCTGTTTTCTGTCGAGAATGTCAAAGCCGTGGCGTAATGCTGCCAGAATAGGGTTTTATATTCCATCACTATCAGCAGGGATAATTATAGCAGGATTCTGGAAGTGGTTATTTCATGTGAATGGCGCTGTCAATTGGGTTCTGGGAGCAAACATATCATGGTTTGCCCAAGGGATAACGGCCATTCCAGTGATTGCCGGGATAGTTATACTCAGTGCTATGGGTAGTGCATTGATTATGACACTCGCAACTGTGGAAGCGGTTGATCCAGGGATATTAGACTCGGCGAGAATTGACGGGGCATCATGGCGGCAGATAAAATACAGGATCATCATGCCGACGATTGCGCCGGTGCTGGTTCTGCTTGCACTGCTTTCATGGATTGGAGCATGGCAGATTATTGAGACACCTATGATGCTTGCCCCACAGGACTATGCGGCAACGTTGACATATCATATTTATAGGCAAGGGTTTCTGTTCGGGAATTATGGACTTGCCAGTGCACAGGCTGTCATTTTATTGGGTATTATTGGCGGACTTGCTCTGCTTAAAACTAAGGTAAAGCAATGAAGAAAGTATGGCTTATAATCATGATGGCACTTGTATTGCTTCCAGTCTGGTTTATGGTGGTATATTCGCTTGAGGATGTGCAGGGAGTTCTACGGATGCCACCACGACTAATCCCGAATACGCCGACAATAGAGAATTTCAGGTATATCTCAAACTGGCCATTATTGCGGTGGGTTCGCAATTCTGCAATCGCGGTGGTTGCAACTGTGATTCTCTCTGTAATTGTGTATGCCATGGCGGGCTATGCGTTCGCTTTTAAAAAGATTCCACATGAAAAATTGATATGGGCGGCGTTTATTGCGGGGATGATGGTTCCCAGGATGAGCCTGATGATTCCAATGTATATCACTATAAGGCAAGTGGGGATTTCTGGAACCATGGCGGCGGTTGTCCTGACATCAATATATCAGCCGGTCAATCTATATCTGACAAGGAATTACATGATGCAAATCCCTAAAGCCATTATAGAATCAGCTACCATTGACGGAGCATCCGAATGGACTATACTATATAGGGTGATAATTCCGCTTGCATTGCCTGTTTTGACGTTGATTGCACTACTTACCGGAATATTTGTTCTGAGTGATTATGTCTGGCAATCGCTAATATTTCAGTTTGGAAATACACAGACTTTGGTAGTTGGAATTATGAAAAACGTATTAACACGAGGCGGCGGGGAGCTTAATATCAACCCACTGGGGCGCCAAATGGCGGTCGGTGTGATATTGTTATTCCCACTGCTTACTATATTTTTGATAGCTAATAAATATTTTATAACCGGAATCTCTGTAGGAGGGGTAAAGGAATGATAACAGCATTGATTACAGCAAGAGGCGGTTCAACTAGGATACCACGGAAAAATCTGTATCCAATCTGCGGGCATCCATTGGTTGCATGGTCTATAATGCAAGCGTTGGCATGTAAGCAAATCGACAGGGTTGTTCTCACAACTGATAATGATGAAATAGCGGAGGTCGGGGGAAAATACGGGGCTCAAGTGGTTCGCCGGCCTGTATGGGAAAATGGAATTACTGCCGGGGTAGCTTTCAAACATGCTATGGAACAGGTTGGACCGTGCGATCATATCTTGTCAATGTTACCAACTAGCCCGCTTAAAAAACCGGATGATCTGGATAATATGATCAATCTATATATCGAGCTTGGCACTAACAATTTGACTACTGCCGCACCTATTAAAGAGACCTGTATTTATTTAAATGATCAATCATTTGAGCAGAGGTATGGAGACAGTTTTAATGAACCAGGGAAGAGGCAGGATCAAAAACATTTCACAGCACGGAATCATATTTTCGACAAGTTTTGGAATTATTCGAAACTCTGTGGAGGCTGGGGAATTGCAGAATATGAATGGGTTATGTCAATGTGGGGGAATAATCCTGATCTTGATATAGACATCGACACCAGGGAGATTGACACCGAGACAATAAAACACTGTTATGCAGTCGAAGAATGGCAGTGCTATGAACTGGACTATCCCGAAGACATCCCTATTGTGGAATGCTTCATGGATCAGTTTATTTTGAAAGGCCGAGACGCAAAGGACGTATACAGTGGAAACTGAGTTTACATATAAAAGCAATTCGACACAATACAATCAAGCAACAGATAACGCCCAGACAATTCATGAAGAATACAATGCAACCCG
>Ga0222667_1000137_pt1 | contig 41659 bp, 43 predicted proteins | sample AntAcemetagen657_FD_179854 | JGI IMG/M metagenome (GOLD analysis project Ga0222667, IMG submission 179854) | Saline water microbial communities from Ace Lake, Antarctica - #657 | ecosystem: Environmental > Aquatic > Non-marine Saline and Alkaline > Saline | place: Antarctica: Ace Lake... | reverse complement strand
TGCATTTATTGCTTTTGGGAAAAAGATAGAAAAGAAATTAGATAAGAAAGATCCTAATAAAAAACTTATTAAAAAAGGAATAAAATTTTTAGAAGCGCTTTGGGATTATAATGAAGAGCTCTTGAAAAGTCAGGGATTAAGTATAAAAAAAGTTAGTTCCCATGATGATGAGTTGTCTGTTAAGATTGAGGAGCTTAAGAAATGAAGAAATATTTAATTATTAATATAATATTTTTAGGAGTTCTTTCTGTATTGCCTATCAATGCATATGCAGCTGTTTTGTATGAAGAGGTTAATTTTTTTGTTGACCCTAAATATGATGCCTTTGATAGAAATGAATTAAATACGACCCTAAGAGAGATTGGTGGACATATATATTTTTATGTTGATAATGAATATTACGAAGAACTTAACGGAACTTATAAGAATGGATTAAGAGAAGAATTAGAAATATTAGCTGATGAATTTGATAATGTAATTTATCCAAAATTAAGAGCAGTTTTTGGTTCTGAATGGAATCCTGGCATTGATAATGACGATAGAATTACTGTTTTAATTAGTCAATTAGTTGGTAGCGCTGGTGGATATATTAATACATACGATGTATATTCTAAAGAAATTATTTCTAATTCAAACGAAAGAGAAATGATTTATTTAAATGCTTTGAATATTTTTAATAAGAATAATAAGGCATTTTTAGCTCATGAATTTCAACATTTAATTACTCTTCATCAAAAAAGTATTCTTTATGGCGTAGAAGAAGAAGTTTGGTTAAATGAAGCTCGTTCTGAATATGCTCCAACAATTTGTGGATATGATGATATATACGATGGAAGCTATTTAGCTGATAGGGTGGGAACTTTTTTAGAATCTCCTTCGGATTCTTTAACTGAATGGAAAAATGAATTAGATGATTATGGTGTAGTTAATCTATTTATGCATTATTTAGTTGATCATTATGGGAATGAAATTTTAACTCGGATGATGATGAATAATCAGGTTGGTATTGCAAGTATTAATAGTGCTTTATTAGATTTAGGTTATAGAGAAACATTTAGTGATATTTTTATGAATTGGGAAGTAGCTAATTATTTAAACAATTGTAATATAGGGGCGGATAATAAATATTGCTATTTAAATGACGATTTAACCTATAATCATTTGAATGTTGATTACTCTGCCAGCTATAGTGGGTTTCCTAATTTAATTGTTTCTAGAAGCAGTTCTGTTAAAGATTGGGCTTCCTATTGGTATCGTTTTAGACAGGGAGGAAGAGTTGATACAGACAGAGATAATCTTAAATTAGAATTTGAAGGATTAGGAGATAGAGCTGATTTTAAAGTATCATATATTGTTTCAGGGTATAGAGTTCCAACAACAGTTAATTCTATTTCAATAAAAGATCAAAAAGGAACTGCATATATCCCTAATTTTACGAGTTTAGATAAATCAGTTATTTTAATCCCATCTAATCAGTATAAGAAAAGTGGTTTTGGATCAGATGAATTATCTAGCTCTTTTTCTTTTATCGCTACGAGCGTAGCAGAGATTCCTGCTGTGATTGAAGAAGAACCAATTGTTAATTATCCTGAAGGAAGTTTGCTTAGAGCTAAAAATGGATACAAGGTATATATTATTAAAGGGAATTACAAAAGATGGATTCAAACTGCTGAAATATTTAATAATTATGGTCATTTAAATTGGGATGATATTATTGATGTTGATTTAAAAGAATTAAATCAATATGAAGATGTATGGATGATTAGAGCTCATGGAGATAAAAAAGTTTATGAATTAAATGCTGATGCTACTAAGCATTGGCTTAATATGACTGCTGAACAATTTACGCAAACAGGTCATAGGTGGGATATGGTTTTCATTGTTAATGACTGGGAAAGAGATTTTTATACAACAGGAGTAGATGTTATGTTTAATTAAATTATGTTATAATAAAAATATTATGAAAATAACTATTAAAGCAACCAATATAAAATTATCTCCAAGCATCAATCAATACATAGAAGAAAAGATTGGTGGATTGGATAGGTTTTTACAAAATTTTAATCAAGAATTAATTTATGCCGAAGTAGAAGTTGGAAGGATTGATAAGGATCAACGACATGGAGAGATATTTAGAGCAGAAGTAAATTTAAGTATAGAGGGCCGTCTCATCAGAGCAGAAAAAACAGAAGAGTCCTTAATGGCATCTATTGATTTAGTTAAAGATGAGATTCAGAGAGAGATTAGAAAAAGCAAAGATAAAGATACAACTAAATTTCTTCGTGGGGCGCGTTCTTGGAAAAAGTTTTGGCATATTTCTCCTCTTGCTAGATTTCGAAAATCTAAAGTAGGAAAAATTATTAAAAAGAAATAAAAAAGTTTTCCACATTACAAATATTGTTATTTAAAGTATAATTAAAATAGGTCGAATTTATTTATTAATAAATAATAAGTAAAAAAATAATGGCAATCAAAAAAAGAGTTGCTAAAAAAAGAGTAGCACCTAAAAGGAAGCCGGCTAAGAAAAAAGCAGTAGCAAAAAGGAAGCCAGCTAAGAAAAGAGTAGTAGCTAAAAGGAAGCCAGCTAAGAAAAAAGTAGTTCGTAAAAAAGCTGTTCGTAAACCTGCTCGCAAAAAAGCAACACCCAAAAAGAAGACAGTTCGTAGAAAGAAAAAGTAGTTTTTTTATAAGATTTATTTTATAAAAAATCGTTGCTATAGCAATTTGAGTAATTTTTGATTTATCTAAATTTTATTAATTGATTTCTTAATAGTTTTAAGTTAAAGTATAAGCAGTCTTAAACTGCTTTTTATATTATAAAAATATGGGTATTTTAGATAAATTTTTAAGTGATCCTAACGAGAAAGAGTTAAAAAAGATTACTCCATTAGTAGAAGACATCAATAAGCTTGAACCAGAGTTCGAGCGTTTTTCTGATGAGCAATTAAAGAATAAAACCAAAGAATTTAAAGAAAGATTGAAAAAAGGAGAAAAATTAGATGATATATTAGTTGAGGCATTTGCTTTAGTAAGAGAGGCAGGTAAAAGGATTCTAGGACAAAGACATTATGATGCTCAATTAATTGGTGGAATAATCTTACATCAAGGTAAAATTACTGAAATGAAAACAGGAGAGGGGAAAACATTAGCTGCTACTTTAGCAGTCTATTTAAATGCTTTAGAAGATAAAGGAGTTCATGTCATCACTGTTAATGATTATTTATCAAGACGCGACCTTAATTGGATGGGTCCTGTATATAATTTATTAGGATTATCTTGTTCTTGTTTAAATCATGAAAAAGCATATCTATTTGAAGCCGAAACAAATTCTGATAAAGACGAGGTAACAATTGAAATGGAAAATTTAAAAGAAGTTCCTAGAAAAGAAGCTTATCAAGCAGATATTACCTATGGAACCAATAATGAATTTGGTTTTGATTATTTAAGAGATAATATGGCTCAGAGTTTAGAGATGATGAGTCAAAGAGATCCTAATTTCGCAATCATTGATGAAGTAGATAGCATTTTAATTGATGAAGCTAGAACTCCTTTAATAATCTCTATGCCAGATGCAGAGTCAACCAAGCTTTATGCGCAATTCAGCCAGATCGTTCCTCAATTAAAAGAAACTGCTGATTATAATATTGATGAAAAAGCTAGAGCAGCAACTTTAACTGAAGAAGGTGTTAATAAAGTAGAAAAAATTCTTAATATAGAAAATATTTATCAAGAAGGAGGTATTCGTTATGTTCATCATTTAGAACAGGCATTGCGCGCTAATGTCTTATTTAAAAAAGATACGCATTATGTTGTAAAAGATGGGCAAGTTATCATCGTTGATGATTTTACTGGCAGATTAATGCCTGGCAGACGATATTCTGATGGACTACACCAAGCATTAGAAGCTAAAGAAAAAGTTAATGTTCAACAAGAAAGTAGAACATTAGCTTCAATTACTTTTCAAAACTATTTTAGAATGTATCCAAAATTATCTGGAATGACAGGAACAGCAATTACTTCAGCAGAAGAATTTCATACAGTTTATAAATTAGAAGCAATAATTGTGCCGACTAATAAGCCGATGATTAGAGAAGATTTACCTGATAGTGTTTATAAAAGTGAACATGGTAAGTTTCAAGCAATCTCTAGAGAAATAAAAGAAAGACATGAAAAAGGACAACCAGTTTTAGTTGGAACAGTTTCTATTGAAAAAAATGAATTACTTTCAGCTTATTTAAAAAAAGCTGGAATTCCTCATCAGATTTTGAATGCTAAGAATCATGAACAAGAAGCAAGAATTATTTCTCAAGCAGGAAGGAAAGGCGCTGTTACTGTAGCAACTAATATGGCTGGTCGTGGTGTTGATATTGTTCTTGGTAGGAGTGATGAAGAAAAAGAATACGACGAAGTTGTTAAAGCAGGCGGGCTTTATGTAATTGGAACAGAGAGACATGAAGCTAGAAGAATTGATGATCAGTTGCGTGGTAGAGCTGGAAGACAAGGTGATCCTGGTTCTAGTCAATTTTTTGTTTCACTGGAAGATGACTTAATGAGAATTTTTGGAGGAGAAAAAATTAAGTCAATGATGGAAATGTTAAAAGTTCCAGAAGATCAACCAATTCAGAATAAAATGGTTTCTAGTGCAATTGAATCAGCTCAAGGTAAAATTGAAGGATTTAATTTTGATATCAGAAAACATGTTTTAGAATATGATGATGTAATGAATAAACAGAGAGAAACTATTTATAAGAAACGGAAAAATATTTTAACAAAGAAAAATCTTCAATCAGATGTTATAGACATGATAAAGGAAGAGATTAAAAAATTTGTTCAATTTCATTCAGAAAAAGAAATAAATTATAAAGAAATTGCTGAAATTAGCAAAAGTATTTTTTTAGTTCCAGATAATCTGGAAAAAGAATTAGAAAAAATAAAAAATCCTGAGAAAATATCTGAACGTTTAATTGAATTAGCTGAACAAGGTTATAAAAAGAAAGAAGAAGAAATAGAAAAGAAAAATATGCGTCAAGTTGAGAAGTTTGTTCTCTTAAGAAGTATTGATACATTATGGATGGATCATTTAGACAATATGGACCATCTCCGTGATAGTGTTAGTTTACGCGCTTATGGACAAAAAGATCCTTTGGTAGAATATAAGAATGAAGGAATTAGAATGTTTAGGAGGTTACTAGAGACAATTCAGACAACTATTGTTAATACAATTTATAAAGTTAGTTTAGGGCCAGTTCCTCCTCAAGAGAATGTTGTTAGAGCAGGCGATAAAAAAAGCGTTGGTCGTAACGATCCGTGTCCTTGTGGTTCTGGTAAAAAATATAAAAAATGTTGTTATCCAAAATATGGCAGATAAAAAACAAAAATCAAAATTTGAATTTTTAAATTATCAAAATTATTTAGGAATGATTAAGACAAGTGAGAATAGTAAAATGTTTAGGCATATTTATGTTTTAAATAATGGTAAGAAAAAAGATATTTTAAAAAACGGTGAATTGTCTTGTGCATATTATGTTTCTTGTATTTTGAAAATTTTTAATTTAATTGATTCTAAAATATCTCCTCATTCAACAGTAAGTGGAACAATTAAAAATATGATGGATAATAGTTGGAGTGCAACCAAAAAATTAACTCCGGGTAATATTTTGGTTTGGGAAAATAAATCAGGACATGAACATCTTGGATTTTACTTGGGCAAAGATAATGCAATAAGTAATTGTTCAGATAAGAAAACTCCCATAATCCATCATTATACTTATAATAACAAAAGAAAGATTATTAAAATTTTAACGCATGAGATGATTAAATAAAATCATGTTTTTTAAGGGGCCGAAAAATAATAAAGATTTTTATTGGACTAATCATGTTAAAGAAAAGATGCGATATTATGGATTAGGAGAAGGAAGATTAAGAAGGATTTTAAGAGTACCAGATAGGAGAGAAGAAGGAATTGCTCCAAATACAATTGCTTTGATGCAGTTTGATGGAATAAAGAAGCAGAAAGAGATTTGGTTGATGTATCAATTGGCTGGCAAAAAGAAGAAAATGATTTCTGCTTGGCGTTATCCAGGAATTAGTCCAAAAGGGAAAGCTATCTCTATCCCCGAAGATATTATTGAGGAGCTAAGAAAATTGACTAATTTTGTAGAATAAGGTAAATTAAAAAATATGGGAGCGTTTTATAAAAGTGAAAATAAATCGATGAAAATAAATAAATCCAAAAAAGTCCACTGGACTATTTTTGCTATTCTAATCATCGGTTTTTTTATTTTTTCTTTTAGCTATCCTGGTGTATATAATAAAGGAGTTGATTGGTTAAATGGATTAGCAGGGGTAGAAGTAATGCCACATTTTTGGGAGAAACCATTTAAATTAGGATTGGACTTACAAGGAGGCACTCATTTAATTTATCAAGCAGACTTAACAAATATTTCTTCAGATAATTATGACGACTCTATGCAAGGGGTACGTGATGTAATTGAACGTAGGGTTAATTTATTCGGTGTTGCAGAACCAGTAGTTCAAGTTAATAAAGTTGGTTCAGCTTATCGTTTGATTGTTGAATTAGCTGGAGTCAAAGATACACATAAGGCAATTGAGATGATTGGAGAAACACCTTCTTTAGATTTTCGCGAAGAAAGAAACTCAACAGAAAGAGATAATATATTAGCCAGACAAGAAGAAATTTATAAAAAAATAGAAGATGGATTAGAAATTAATTTAGAAGACCAATCAATTTTAATGCAGGATCCATATTTTATTCCAACTGAATTAACTGGACGATATCTTAAGGGTTCTCAATTACAATTTGATCAACAGACTTATCAATCTCAAGTTGGCTTAGAATTTGATAGTGAAGGAAGTAAAATATTTGAAGATTTAACTAGTAAGAATGTTGGTAAGAAAATAGCTATTTATTTAGATGGTGTAGGAATTAGTGCTCCAACAGTTCAAGAAGCAATTACTGGAGGTAAGGCGCAAATAACTGGTGATTTTACTTCAGATGAAGCTAAGGAATTAGTTCAAAGATTAAATGCAGGAGCTTTGCCTGTTCCGATTAATTTGATTAGTCAACAGACCATTGGAGCCAGTTTAGGTAAAGACTCATTAGATAAATCATTAAATGCTGGAATTTATGGATTTCTTGCAGTTTTAATCTTTATTATCTTTTATTATCGTTTGCCTGGATTATTAGCTAGTTTCTCTTTATTGCTTTATATAGCAGCAGTATTAGCAATTTTCAAATTAATTCCTGTAACATTAACTTTAGCCGGTATTGCTGGATTTATTTTATCAATTGGAATGGCAGTAGATGCTAATGTCCTTATATTTGAAAGATTAAAAGAAGAGCTTAAGTCTGGAAAAAGTTTAGGTGGGAGTATTGATGAAGGATTCAAAAGAGCTTGGCCAGCCATTAGAGACGGTAATATATCAACTATTATTACATGTTTAATTCTGTATATCTTTGCTACGGGATTGGTTAAGGGATTTGCTCTAACTTTAGGAATTGGTGTTTTGGTAAGTATGTTTTCAGCCATTGTTATTACAAAAAGTTTTTTAATATTTTTTATAAACGGTCGTTTAGAAAATTGGAAAAGTCTTTGGTATTAAAAATATGCAAATTGTTAAATATCGTAAAATATATATATCTATCTCAGCCATACTATTAATTGGTAGTGCATTGACTTTGGGTATCTGGGGATTGCGTTTGGGAATTGATTTTACTGGAGGAAGTTTAATGGAAATTGAGTTTTTATCAGAACGTCTTGATAATCAAGTTCTTCAAGAAAAATTAAATGATTTAGATTTAGGACAAATTAGTTTTCAACCTACTGGTGAAAAAGGATTAATTGTAAGACTAAAAGATATTGATGAAAAAACTCATCAACAGATTTTAGAAAATATTGGTTTAAATACTATTGAAGAAAAAAGATTTGAATCAATTGGTCCTTTGATTGGAGCTGAATTAAAAAGAAAAGCAATCTGGGCAATTGGATTAGCTTTGATTGCAATCATTCTATACATTGCTTGGTCTTTCCGTAAGATTTCAAGACCATTTGCTTCTTGGCAATATGGATTAATGGCAATTATTGCTTTATTTCACGACGTTTTTATTACAATAGGATTATTTGCTTTTCTAAGTCATTTTATAGAGATAGAAATCGGATTACCATTTGTAGCTGCTCTATTGACGATTTTAGGTTATTCTGTTAATAATAGTATTGTAATTTTTGATAGAGCAAGAGAAAATATTCTAAGAACAAATTGGACAGAATTTGGCGAGGTAATTGATATTAGCATTAATCAAAGTTTGACTCGTTGTTTAAATACAGCATTGACAACTCTTTTTGTTCTCTTGGCTATATTCTTCTTAGGCGGAGAAACAATAAAATATTTTTCTTTAGCCTTAGTAATGGGTATAGTAATTGGAACTTATTCTTCAATATTTATTACAAGTCCATTAATGGTAGCTTGGTATGATAGAAAATATAGGAATAAAAGTTGACTCTTTATTAATAATGTGTTAGATTTAAACTTACATGGCAATAAAATATAAACAATTAGTTGATAATGCTTTAAAAAATATTTCCAATGAAAGAACTAAAGATATCATTTATTCACGCTTTGGTCTTGAAGATGGACAAAGAAAGACACTTGAGGCAATTGGTAATAAATATGGCATTACTAGGGAGCGGGTTCGTCAAATAGAAGAAGCTGCTTTTTCTGATTTAAAGAAATCAGGTATAAATGATTCTTTTAAGCCTGCTTTTAATTCAATTGATGCATTTTTAAATCAAGAAGGTAAAGTTGTTAGAGAAGAAAGACTATTATCAACTTTAACTAAATTAGATCATCCTAATGCTGACAGAGGTGCTCTTTTTTTAGTTTTAACAATGGGTAGTCCATATCAACGATTTGTTGAATCTGATAAATTTCATTCATTATGGTCTAATTCTGGAGACGCTTTAAATCAAGCTGAAAAAACTGTTAATCAATTAATTAATAATTTAGAAGAAGTTCAAACTCCTGTTTCTCAAAATGATCTTTTAAGTTCTTATAAAAAAGTTGGAATTAACTTACAAACAAAAGCTTTGCTCTCATATCTTGATGCTACTAAACAAATTGATCAAAATAATTTTGGTCAATTTGGTTTAATAAAGTGGCCTGAAATTAGTCCACGCGGAGCCAAAGATAGGGCATATATTGTTCTTAAAGAACAAGCAAAACCATTACATTTTAGAGAAGTAGCTGATTCTATTAATAAGGCTAAATTAGGATCTAGTTTAGCTCAAGCTCAAACAGTTCATAATGAGTTAATTAAAGATCCTCGTTTTATATTAGTTGGTAGAGGTACTTATGCTTTAAAAGAATGGGGTTATCAAGCTGGAACAGTTAAAAATATAATTGTTCAAACCTTGAAGGATAATGGTCCTCTAGAAAAAGAAGATATTTTAGACAAGGTTTTAAACACTAGACTTGTTAAACCTAATACTGTTTTAATTAATCTTCAAAATAAAGAATATTTTAATAGAGATAAAGAAGGAAAATACTTTTTAACAAAGTAATAGTAACTTAAAATATATTGTAATGTCTGCTTTTTTAGAAATAATTTCTATTGTTTTTATATTTCTGTATTTTATCGGAGGATTTTTATTATCTCTTTGGTGGATTTGGATTCCTTGGCTTCTTTTTATTTTGGCCAGGGATATTTGGATAAAACATGTAAGGAATAAATTCGCTCAAGATTTAGAGTGGGTCTTACTAGAAGTTAGACCGCCCCAAGATGTAAAAAAAACTCCACATGCTATAGAGCAACTTTTTGCTGGTTTACATGGAATGCTATCAGGTCCTAGTAAAAAAGATGAATTAATCAAAGGAGTTTTCCAGAGATGGTTTAGTTTTGAAATCGTTGGTAATGGTGGTGATATTCGTTTTTTAGTTAGAACATTAACTTATTTTCGTAATTTAGTTGAATCTCAAATTTATGCTCAATATCCAGAAGCAGAAATCATAGAAGTTGATGACTATATTAATTCAGTACCAAATGATATTCCCAATGAGGAATATAATCTTTGGGGCACGGAAATGGTTTTACTCAAAGAAGATGCTTATCCAATTCGTACTTATGTTGAATTTGAAAAAAGTGCTGTTAGTGAAGAACAAAGAATTGACCCTATTAGTTCTCTATTAGAAGTAATGAGTAAATTAGAGAACAAAGAACAGATTTGGGTTCAAACATTAATTAGACCAGTAAATGATGAATGGAAAAAACAAGGTGATAAATTAAGAGATAAATTAATTGGTCGCAAAGAAGAAAACAAAGAAGGTGAAGTAAAAAAAGAATTTATTGCTTGGAAAGATGCTTTTGGGAAAGTGCTTCATGAACTAGCTACTGGCGAATCATTGGAATCAAGTGATTCAAATGATAAAAAAGAAAAATTTTCTTTTCTTTGGGATGCAACAAAAGGAGAGCAAGATATAATTACAGCCATTGAAAGGAATACAGCTAAAATTGGTTTTGAAACAATTATTAGATTTGTATATGTTTCTCCTAGAGATACATATTCAATGGCCAATGTATCTGCTGTTGTTGGTTGCTTTAAACAATTTAATACTCAGAATTTAAATGGATTTAAACCTAATGGAAAGATAAGTCCGTCTCTTGATTATGCGCTTGAATTAAAGGACCAAAGAGAGGATTATAGGAGAAGAAGAGTTTTTAAAGATTATAGAAAAAGAGATTTTGTTCAATATTCAGATGTAATTAAATATCTTAATAGATTATCATTTGAAAAACTTCCTATTTTCAAATGGTTTTTTGATAGGAGTAATCCAATGGTTTTGAATATTGAAGAATTGGCTACAGTTTATCATTTTCCATCTGAACCAGTTAAGGCTCCATTGGTTCCTAGGGTGGAAGCTAAAAAAGGTGAACCTCCTATTGGTTTACCAATTAAATAATTATGAGTGATATTAATATTCTTGCTCGTACAAATTTTCGTAATCAAGAAGTTGAATTTGGAATAAAAACCACTGACCGTCAGCGTCATGTTTACGTTATTGGAAAAACAGGAACAGGAAAAACTACCCTTTTAGAAAATATGGCTATTCAAGACATTCAGAATGGTCGTGGTGTTGGGATTGTTGATCCTCATGGTGAATTTGCTCAGAAAATGTTAGATCATGTTCCTTCTGATAGGATTAATGATGTTATTTATTTTAATCCAGCTGATTTAGATTATCCAATTGCTTTTAATTTTATTGAAAAAGTTGATCCAGAATATAAACATTTAGTTGCTTCTGGATTAGTTGGAATTTTTAAAAAACTTTGGGCTGAATCTTGGGGTCCTAGATTAGAATATGTTTTAAGAAATGCTGTTTTAGCTCTTTTAGAATATCCCGGTTCTACTCTCTTGGGTATTATGAGGATGTTAACTGATAAGAAATACAGGAATAAAGTTATTGATAATTTAAAAGACCCTGTTGTCAAATCATTTTGGGTTGAAGAATTTGCCAAATATCCAGATAGATTTATGGTTGAAGCAGTAGCTCCAATTCAGAATAAAGTTGGACAATTTTTAACTAGCTCTTTAATAAGAAACATTGTTGGACAAACAACTTCTTCTATTGATATAAGGAAAGCTATGGATGAAAAAAAGATTTTAATTATGAATCTTTCAAAAGGTGCTATTGGAGAAGATAATTCTGCTCTTTTAGGAGCAATGTTGATTACTAGAATACAATTAGCTGCTATGTCGCGTATAGATATTCCTGAGGAAGAAAGACAGAATTTTTATCTTTATGTTGATGAATTTCAAAATTTTGCCACAGAATCATTTGCTGATATTCTTTCAGAAGCAAGGAAATATCGTCTAAATTTAATCTTAGCTCATCAATATATTGCACAGATGGATGAAGTGGTTAGAGACGCAGCATTAGGAAATGTAGGAACAACAATTTCTTTTAGAGTTGGAGCTTATGATGCTGAATATTTAGAAAAAGAATTTGCTCCTGAATTTACTGCTCAAGATATAGTTAATTTAGGATTTGCTGATACTTATCTTCGTCTTATGATTGACGGAATGGCATCGCGACCATTCTCAGCTCATACATTGCCGCCAATTCCAAAACCAATAAAATCATATGCAGATAAGATAATAAATGTTTCTCGTGAGCGTTATACTACTAGTCGAGACGAAGTAGAAAGTAAAATTGCTAAATGGAGCGGTGTAATTGAATCTGAAAAAGAAGAAAGGATAACTAAAGAAGATCTTTTTGATTCAAAATGTTCTAATTGTGGAAAGTCTATTAAAGTTAAATTTAAACCTGATGGTGTTAGGCCTGTTTATTGTCCTGATTGTTTAGAAAAGGTAAGAAAAGAAAAAAATGAAAAAGACGATAAAGCAATCAAACCTGATGATAAAGTAATCAAACCCAAAGAAGAAGATGTTTCTTTATCCTTAAAAGAAGCAACTACTCAAGAAACTCAAACATTTAGACCTCAAAAAAAGAGAAAAGAAGTTGATTTTGGAGGGCTGAGAGATGCATTAAAAGACGCTATTGGTTCTCAAGAAGATAATAAAGAAAAAACAAAAGAAACAAAATGACATCAAAAGAATTTCGTCAAAAATATTTAGATTTTTTTAAATTAAAACAACACGCTATTATCCCCAGCGCTTCTTTGATTCCTGAAAATGATCCAACTACTTTGTTCATTTCATCGGGAATGCATCCTCTAGTACCGTATTTAATGGGAGAAAAACATCCAGAAGGGAAACGTTTAGTTAGTGTTCAAAAATGTATTAGAACAATAGATATTGATGAAGTAGGCAATTCAACTCATCATACTTTTTTTGAAATGCTTGGTAATTGGTCTTTGGGAGACTATTTTAAAAAAGAAGCGATTGAATGGAGTTGGGAATTTTTAACTTCTTCAAATTGGCTTAATTTGGATAAAAATAGAATTGCTGTTTCTGTATTTAAAGGCGATGAAAATGCGCCCTTAGATGAAGAGTCAATTAATATATGGAAAAATATTGGTATTTCTGATGGAAGAATCGCAAGATTGTCCAAGAAAGACAATTGGTGGGAAAAAGCTGGAGAAACTGGACCATGTGGACCAGATAGTGAAATATTCTATTGGACTGACAATGATAGTCCTGTTCCAGAAAAATTTGATTCAGAAGACAATAGATGGGTAGAAATTTGGAATGATGTTTTTATGCAATACAATAAGACAGACAAAGGTAAGTATGAATTATTAAGTCAAAAAAACGTTGATACAGGCATGGGACTAGAAAGAACATTGGCTATATTAAATGGATTAGATGATAATTATAAGACAGAATTATTTATTAATGTTATTAAAAAAATTGAAGAATTATCTGGTAAAAAATATGAAGAATCAGAAGAAATTACCAAGGCAATTAGAATTATAGCTGACCATATTAAAGCAGCTACCTTTATAATGAGTGATGATAAAGAAATTGCTCCTTCAAATCTTGATCAAGGATATGTTGTTCGTAGATTAATTAGAAGAGCTATTAGATATGGAAGGCAAATAGAAATTAAAGATAATTTATGGACCAAAGAAATTGCTAAAGTAGTAATTGAGGATTATAAAGATATTTATCAAGAATTAGAAAAGAATAAAGAATTTATTTTTAATAAATTAGACGACGAAGAAACTAAGTTTGAAAAAACATTAGAAAAAGGATTAAAAGAATTTGAAAAAGGTATAAGTGCTTTTGTTTTATTCTCAACATATGGATTTCCAATTGAGATGACTCAAGAACTGGCAAAAGAAAAAGGAGAAAAAATAGATATAGAAAAATTTAATGAAGAGATGAAAAGACATCAAGAACTTTCGAGAACAGCTTCAGCTGGTAAATTTAAGAGTGGTTTAGCCGATGATAGTGAAGAAGTTAAAAAGCTTCATACAGCCGCTCATCTTCTATTAGCTGCTTTAAGAAGAGTATTAGGAGAGCATGTCTTTCAAAAAGGAAGCAATATTACAGCTGAAAGATTAAGATTTGATTTTTCTCATTCAGAAAAAATGACCGATGAACAAAAACAAGAGGTTGAGAAATTAGTTAATGAAATTATTGAAAAAGATTTACCGGTTCATCTTGAAGAAATGACATTAGAAGAAGCTAAGGGGAAAGGCGCAATGGGAGTCTTTGAATCCAAATACGGAGAGAAGGTAAAAGTATATACAATTGGTGATAACTCCGACGTAAAGTCGGAGCCTCCTTTCAGTCGGGAAATTTGTGCTGGACCTCATGCAGAGAAAACTGGGGAATTAGGTCATTTTAAAATTACTAAAGAAGAGTCTAGCTCTTCTGGTATTCGTAGAATTAAAGCAGTATTGGAATAAGATAGATTTTGGTGTAAAATACATGTAATGCGATTGTTTAGAAGAAAAATTAAACCACAAAAATATTTATTAGTTTTAGATATTGGCACAGAGTTTGTTAAAGCATTAGTTTTTAAGGTGAAGAAGGGGATATCTGATGATGGAGAGATTAAAGACCAAGGCATTATCATAGGATTTGGTCGTCAGAGACAATTGCCTGGGAGTATGTTAGCTGGAGCAGTAACTGATATTGATGGCGTAACTCTAACTTGTCAGAGGGCGATTGAACAGGCTAGTCAAATGGCTCGTGTTAAGCCAAAAAAAGCAGTTGTAGGAATTGCTGGAGAATTTATTAAAGGTATAACTACTAATTTTGTTTGTCCTAGAGAAAAACCAGAAGAACCAATTGATTTAGCAGAATTACAGAATATAATTCAAAAAATTCAGCGGAAGGCCTTTGATAAGGCTCGTGGTCAATTAGCTTATGAAACTTGTTGTTCTGAAGTTGAAATAAAACCAATTAACGCTTCATTAACTGATATACGAATTGATGGTTATCAAGTAACAAATCCTTTAGGGTTTCAAGGCAAAGAGATTTTTTTAGGAATTTTTAATGTTTATGCTCCACTAGTTCATTTAAGAGCCGTAGAGAATATTGCTGCTAAGCTTGATTTGGATTTACTTTCTATTGCTGCTGAACCCTATGCTTTGACTAAAACATCATGTTTTAATTCTACTGTTGGAGCTATTTTTATTGATATTGGCGGAGGTACGACTGATATTGCTTTGTTTCGTCAAAATAGAGTAGAAGGAATAAAAAGCTTTGCTTTAGCAGGTCAGACTTTTACTAAACGATTAGGTCAAATGTTTAATCTTAATGTAGATCAAGCTGAAAAAATTAAAATAAGACACAGTCAGCAAAAATTAAGTCAAAGTGTTCAATGGAAAATTAGAGATATTTTAAAAAAAGATTTAAGAATTTGGCTTAGTGGGATAGAATTAGTTTTAGAAGAATTTGATCAGGCAGAATATTTTCCTCCTTTAATACTATTATGCGGTGGCGGTAGTTTACTGCCAGGAATTAAAAACATTTTAAAAAAAGAAGAGACTCAAAATAAATGGTTAGATAAATTTCCATTTAGTGAAGCTCCTCAAATTGGTTTTATTCAATGTAAGGATATTAATAACATTGTTGATCAAACTAATAGCTTAGATGGCCCAGAATATATTACCCCCATGGCACTTGCTAGTTTGACATTAGAAATAGTAACTGATGAAAATAAAATTTTACCACCTATTTTAAGAAGAGTATTGAAAATAATGCGATAAAAATTTTATGAAAAATATATATTTAGAACCTAATGAAGAAATAATTTCTATAATTGACCGTTTAATTCAAGTTGAAGATGAACAAGTTAATTTGATTGTGCCTTCTGGTGCTCAAATTTGGCAAAGTTCAATTAATTTAAAATTACTTAAACGTGAAATGGATAGTTTAAATAAATTAGTTACTTTTATTGTCTCAGATGATTTAAGTGCTGAAATGGCAGAAAGAATTGGTTTTGCAGTTAAAAAAGAGAGAGATTTGCCTGTTGAATTGATTCAAGAGAAAGAAAACATCCAAGAAGAAGAAACAATTCAAGAAGAAATAATTATAGAAAAAGAAGAACCAATTCAATCCAAAAAAAACATGATAGAACTTTTAGTTGATGAATTAGAATCTGAGAAAAAAGAGAAGAAACCGTTTCCTTCACTAGCTTTATGGAAAAGAAAAAAACTTGAAGAGATAGTACCGAAAGAAGAATCATCTCATAAAAGAATGGCTGACATAATTATTCCTAATAATCAAAACGGTAGAACATTTTTAAAAGAAAAACCAATAATTAGAGAAGAACCAATGATCAGAGAGGAATCGATAGTAAGAGAAGAACCAATAATTAGAGAGGAATCGATATTGAGAGAAGAACCAATGTTAGCAAAAGGATTAAAATGGTCTAGACTTTTTAAATTTTTTATTATTATAGCTCTAATAATGGCTTGTTTAGTGGGTTATTTAGTTTTACCAAGTGCTGAAGTAAATATTACTCCAAAAACAGAAATAACAAATTTTGATTTATCAGTAATTGGTTCAAGTGATATTTCTGAAGTTGATGCAATTTTAAATAAAATTCCGATTCAAGAAGTTGAAGTAACCAAAACAAAGAGTAGAGAATTTAATACTACTGGAGAAGAAGAAATTAATACAAAAGCAAGTGGCGAAATTACTATTTATAATGAATATAGTTCTGATGATCAAACCTTACTAGACAGAACAAGATTTGAATCATCTGATGGAAAGATTTTTAGAATACTTCAAGGCATAACTGTTCCAGGCGCTAAGATAGAAGAAGGTAAAATTATTCCTAGTATTTTTAAAGTAAATGTAACAGCTGATCAACCAGGCGAAGAATATAATATTGGTTCAGATAATTTTATTATTCCAGGATTTAAGGGGTCTCCTAAGTTTGCTGGATTCTATGGTAGATCTTCTGATTCAATGAGTGGTGGATATGTTGGAATGGCGAAAGTTGTTTTAGCCAAAGATTTAGAAAAAGCAGAAAATACTTTAGTCAATGAATTAAAAGAAGAAGTTAAAAGAGCATTAGAAGAACAAATTCCAACCGACTTAAAAGTAGTAGAGAATGGATTAAAAGAAGAGATAGTTGAAATATCTTCTAATTTTAAAAGAGGAGAACGTGCTGATAAATTTATTTTAGAGGTAAAAGTAACTATGAAAGCGCTTCTCTTTAAAGAAGATGATTTAAAAAATTTAGTTGATTTAAATTTAGTTTCAATGGTTTCCAATGACAAAACTCCTGTTAATGATACCCAAAAAATTAGTTGGCAAACACCAACAATAGATTGGTCAAATCAAGAAATTTCTTTTGATTTAAATATTGAGGAAAAAATTGCTTGGAACATAAATACGCAATCAATAAAAGAAAATTTAGCTGGTCAAAATGAAATTGAAGTAAGAAGTTATTTAGCAAATCAATCAGAAATAGAAAGAGCAAGAGTTAGTTTTTGGCCATTTTGGGTTAAGAAAATACCAAATCAAGAGAAAAAAATTAAAGTGAATATTGAGTTATGAGAATTAATAGGTTGACTAATTTCGTTTTATCATTTAATATACAAAGAACATATAAAAGTGATTATATCTAAAGAAAAAAAATCTACTCATGAAGGTGTGGTTATTGAAGCTTTGCCTAGCTTAATGTTTAAGGTGAAGTTAGATAATGGGAATGAAATACTAGCCAAACTATCAGGGAAAATGCGATTACACCATATTCGAGTATTGATTGGTGATCAAGTTAAGGTTGAGATGACTCCCTATGATAATACCAAAGGAAGAATCATTTTTAGAGGAAAATAATTATTGAAATAATATAGAATTATGAAAGTACGTGCTTCGGTCAAAAAAATGTGCACAAGTTGCAAAATAGTCCGGCGTAAAGGTCGGGTTTATGTTATTTGCAAGAAAAACCCTAAACATAAACAGAGACAAGGATAAAAACTATGGCAAGAATAGCTGGTATTAATATTCCAGACAATAAACGAATAGAAATTGCTTTAACTTATGTATATGGGATAGGGTTGACTTTGAGTCAGCGTATTTTAGCTAAAACTAAAATAGATCCAGATACTAGAACCAATAAATTATCCAATCAAGAGGTTAATGATTTACGAGAAATAGTAGAAAAAGAATATAGAGTTGAAGGAGAGTTAAGACAAGAAAAAATGATGAATATTAAAAGATTAAAAGACATTGGTTCATATAGAGGTATTCGTCATATTAAGGGATTGCCAGTTAGAGGACAACGGACAAAAACTAATACAAGGACTGTTAGAGGTAATGTCCGTCAAACTATGGGAAGTGGAAGAAGTAAATCAGCTGATAAAACTTAAAAATTTAAATTATATGGGAAAGAAAAGAATTATTAAAAAAAGTGAAGAAGAGCTTTTAAGAGATGCAGAAAAAAGAGAAAAAGCAGAAAAAAAAGCTCAATCTAAAAAACCAAAAGAAAAGAAAAAAATTGGCCGAATTGAACATGTCAAAGTATATATTCAATCCACATACAATAACACTCTTATTACAATAACAGATCTGCAAAACGATGTGATTGCTTGGTCTAGTTCTGGTTCTGTTGGATTTAAAGGACCTAAAAAAGCTACTCCTTTTGCTGCTTCACGCGTAGTTGATGCTTTGATTGAAAAAGTAGGGAGTTTAGGGATTAGAGAGATATCAATTTTTGTTAAAGGAGTTGGCAGTGGTCGCGATGCAGCCGTTAGAGCATTGGTCAATCATGGATTAGAAATTAATTCTATTAAGGACGTCACTCCAGTGCCTCATAATGGTTGTCGTTTACGTAAACCAAGGAGAGTATAATATGATTATTAAAGCTAAATGTAAAAAATGTAGAAGATTTGGTCAAAAACTTTTTCTTAAAGGAGATCGTTGTTTTGGTCAAAAATGCGCAATGATTAGAAGACCTTATCCTCCTGGTGTTCATGGTAAATCTTTTAAAAAAAGATCTTCTGAATATGGATTGCAATTAAATGAAAAACAAAAAGTTAGGAATGTTTATGGAATATCTGAAAAACAGTTTAAAAGATATTTTAAAGAGATTGCTATACAAAAAGGAAATAAAGAAGAACTTTTTGCTCAAAAAATAGAAAGTCGTTTAGATAATGTTGTTTTTAGATTAGGATGGGCTTGTTCAAGAAGCTTGGCAAGACAACTTGTTAGTCATGGTCATATTTTAGTTAATGGACGAAAAGTAAATATTTCATCTTATCATGTTAAAAAAGATGAAGTTATTAAGATTAAAGAAAAAAGTAAAAATAAAACTATTTTTAAAGATCTTAAAACATTACTTAAAAAATATGAATTACCAACATGGCTATCTTCAGATAAAGATAAGCTAGAAGCAAAGATTATTGGTAAACCATTGTTAGAAGATATGGGCAAAATTGGAGAATTAAGTATGATTATTGAGTATTATAGTCGATAAAATTAAAAATTATTAAATTAAAAACTATTTAAATTATGATTACTCTTCCAAGTAAACCAAAAATTATTAAAGAAAAAGGGAATGAAGGTATCTTTGAAGTCCAGGCATGTTATCCTGGATATGGAATTACCTTAGGAAATGCTTTTCGTAGGGTCCTTTTATCTTCTTTACCTGGAGTGGCAATTACTGGAATTAAAATAAAAGGAGTGCAACATGAATTTTCAACTATAAAATATGTAATGGAAGACATGGTTCAGATCATTCTTAATCTTAAACAAGTTAGATTTAAGTTACACAATAATGAATCCATTAAAACAAAACTTAAAGTTAGTGGGAATAGAGAAGCTAAAGCTGGAGATATAAAAGCAACTTCTGATCTAGAGATTATTAATAAAGATTTTCATATTGCTACTTTAACTGATAAAAAAGCAGAATTAGAAATAGAACTTGAAATAGAATCTGGTTTAGGGTATTCACCAATAGAAGAACGAAAGAAAGAGAAAATAGAGATTGGGAGAATTGCTATTGATGCAATTTTTAGTCCAATTCGCAGAGTTAATTATTCTATAGAAAATATGCGAGTTGGTGAAAAAACTAATTATGATAAAATTAGATTTAATATTCAAACAGACGGAACAATTAGCCCAAGAGATGCTTTTGTTAAAACGGCTAAAATTTTAGTTGATCATTATAATATATTTGCTCAATTAGAAAAACCTAAAAAAACAAAGAAAAAGATTGTTAAATTAGAAAAGAAGAAAGAGAAAAAAAATCAAAAATTAATTAAAAAAGTTAAAAAAGTTAAAGAAGTCAAAGATGATCTTGGTATGATTAAGACAGAAAATTTAAAAATTTCTTCTAGAACAATCGTTTCTCTTCAGACAGCCGGGATAAAAACAGTAAAGAGTTTAATTAAAAAGAATATATCAGATTTAGAAGGGATAGATGGCATGGGGGACAAAGGTATTCTTGAGGTTAAAAGAGCCTTAGGTAAATTAGGATTAACTTTAAAATAATGAAACATTGTAAAAAAGGAAGAAAATTTGGACTTAAACGAGATCAAAGAAAAGCCCTTTTGAATAGATTGGCTGCTAATTTGATTTTAAAAGAAAAAATTGCTACTACTGAAGCAAAAGCTAAAGAAGTCCGTCCTTTTGTAGAAAAATTAATTACTAAAAGCAGAATAAATAGTTTATCTAATATTAGACATTTAGCTAAATATTTGCCAACTAAGGTATTAAAAAAAATAGTTTCAGAAATTGGGCCTCGTTTTAAAGATAGAGATGGTGGTTATACTAGAATTATAAAAACAGGAATGCGTAAAACCGATGGAGCCAAAATGGCTATTATTGAATTAATCAAATGACAATACATAAAATTAATGCGAAAAATAAAGTTTTAGGACGACTAGCCGTTGAGGTAGCTAATTTATTGCGTGGAAAAAATAAACCAGATTTTTTACCCTATAAAGACAATGGAGACGAAGTAATTCTTTATAACACAGACAAGGTTATATTGACTGGTAAAAAATCAAAACAAAAAATATATTATCATCATTCAGGTTATCCAGGAGGAATTAAAGAAATATCCTTTGAAAAGGCAATGAAAGATGATTCTCGAAAAGTGTTTAGAAAGGCAGTTTATGGAATGATGCCAAAAAATAAATTAAGAGATAAAATTATAAAAAAACTTAAGCTATATAAAGAAAAAATTGATTAAAGATATATGACAGAAAAAAAGATAATAAAAAAAACTCCAATTAAAAAAAAATCTATTAAAAAATCCTTAATTAAAAAAGTTAAGGATAAGAAAGTTTTAATTAAAAAAGTTAAGAATAAAAAAGTTTTAATTAAAAAGGAGTCAAAAGAAACAAATAAAACAGGAAGACAATATTATGAAGCAGTTGGACGAAGGAAAAGAGCTACTGCTAGAGTTAGGCTTTTTACCTGTAAGCCATTTGAAGGCGAAAAAGGTAAGATTTTAATTAACGAAAAAAAATATACTGATTTTTTTACAACTTTTGATTTACGAGAGGTCATTCTTAGTCCCTTGAAAAAAATGAAGTCAATCAATAGATTTGAAGTGACCATTAAAGTTAAAGGAGGAGGCATAAAAGGACAAGCTGAAGCAATTTCTCATTCTTTGTCACGAGCTTTAGTTAAATTCAATCCTGATTTTTCTAAGAAATTAAAAAGATCTGGATTTTTAGTCCGTGACTCTAGAGAAAAGGAAAGGAAAAAACCTGGTCTTAAAAAAGCGAGAAAGGCTTCACAGTGGAAGAAAAGATAAGGAATATAGAGAGGAGGACAAGAAAATGTTTGTGGAAGAAAGAAAGCGTATTAGAAATAAGATTGCAAAGATTTTGCGTGTAAAGAAAAGAATGGTGGTTTCAGAAGCTAATTTTTTTCTGGATTTGGGTGCTGATTTTCTGGATATGAAAGAAATAGCTATGACCACAGAAGACATCAGCGGGAATGACAAAATTGAAATGTATGTGAAAATTGAAACGGTGGAGGATGTATTTCAGTTATGCGGAGTCTAAATATTAACTCAAAAATAAAACCCCTAGGTAAATCTAGGGGTTTTAATTTTCTAATGAAATAGAAAGTAATTCGTTGTCTTTTGTCAAATATAGCTTTTTATCTTTTGGACTGTATGCCATTTCTTCTATTTTAAGTTTAATCAAGCTAACTATATTTCTGTCTCCTCGATTATCAAGTTCAACTATTTTAATGCTTCCTTCAACATAGAAGACAATGTGTTCATTTGAATTATACCAGATTGCTTTTTCAATTTTTTGACTAAGACGAGTAACTAATTCTTTATTGTCATTTATTTCATCTGATTCTTTTAAATGATAAATCCAAATTTCATAAGGAGTAAAGTATAACAGTTTTTTATTATCATTAGAAAATTGTAAATTTTGAACATCTTGACTAATTAATTCAAATTCTTTTGTCTTTTGATTAAGCAAATAAAGCTGGTTGTTTTCATCTAAAACAACAATTTGTTCATTGGCAGAAGCAAAAACCTTATATTTATAATTACTTGGTAATGGGGTTAAACTTATTTGTTCATTAAAAGAATTTTCTTTATCTGTTTTATAAAGAATATAACTTGGTGCTTTAATGTAGAAAACATAATCAGATTCTTCTTTTAAAAAATTTTCTAAAGAAAAATCAATTGATAAATCTTGATCAATTATTTCAATCTCAGGATTTAATGGAATAAGTAAAATATTTTTAGCTTCAGTAACTTTTTTTGATTCTATTTTAAGTGTTTTTTGCCATGAATGATATCCTTCTTTATTTATTCTTATTTTATATTCTTTTGGCAATAAACGTTTAATTAATGTAGGCGTTATTCCTTCTTCTAATTTATCGTTGATATATATGTCTGCTTTTTTAGGAATTGATTTGAAATAAAAACTTCCAGTAATAACTGCTTTCTTATTTTCCCAATCAAAACTATAACCCCAGGCATAAAGTAATGTTGCTGGGGTTATTAAAATAAAGAAAAGAATTGTTACTAAAAGTATAATCTTACGAGTTTTTCGAGTCATAATCTTTATATAAGTATATGCTTATATTGCTTGTCAATCAAGCTATAATAAGATAGGATAATGATATATGGAAAGATTTATAATAAATGGAGGCCAAAAATTAAGTGGTGAAATAAGCGTTAATGGAGCAAAAAATGCTGCATTAAAAATTTTAGCAGCTTGTCTTTTGACAGATAAATCTTGGACTATTTCTAATGTGCCTCAAATTGAAGATGTTTTTCGTTTAATTGAATTACTCAGAGGATTGGGAGTTGAAATTAAAAATACTTCTAAAGGAGTCTATCAATTGAAGGCAAAAAAAATTAATGCAAAGAATTTAGATTTTGATATTGCTTCTCAATTGAAGGGTTCAATTTTAATGACAGGTCCATTATTAGCTCGTTGTGGTGAAGCAAATTTTTGTCAATCAGGTGGATGTATGATTGGTCAACGTCCTCGTAATATTTTTTTAGATGGATTTAAATCTTTTGGTGTTAAAATAGAAAATAATAATAATGGATATTATTTATCAGCCAAGCAATTAAAAGGAACTAAAATTGTTTTTCCATTAATTAGTGTTACCGCAACAGAAACAATGATATTAACTGCTGTTTTAGCAAAAGGAAAGACAATATTAATCAATTCAGCTTGTGAACCAGAAATTGTTTTTTTATCTGATTTTTTAAATCAATGTGGTGCCAAAATTAAAGGTGCTGGAACTTCTTCTATTCAAATTGAGGGAGTTAAGTCTTTAAAAGAAGGAAAATGTAGAATAATGCCTGATAGAATTGAAGCTGGTAGTTTTGTAATTTTAGGAGCAGCTAGTAATAGTTCAATAAAAGTTATCAATATGGATCCTAGTCATCTAGAGGTCCTTTGGGCTATTTTAAAAAAAGTAGGTGTTAATTTAGAAATAGGTAAAAATTTTGTTAAAGTTAAACCAGGATTTAAATTAAAGTCTGTAAATTTAAAGACTCGTGAATATCCTGGATATCCAACTGACCTGCAAGCACCTTTCACTGTTTTAATGACTCAAGCTGATGGCTTCTCTTTAATTCACGAAACAATTTTTGAAGGACGATTATTTTATACTGATATGCTTAATCAAATGGGGGCCAATATTATTATGGCTGATCCTCATCGTGTAATTGTCCAAGGGCCAACCAAGTTACACGCTAGTCGTTTAATTAGTCCTGATATTCGTGCTGGTATTGCTTTGGTAATAGCTGCTTTAATAGCAAAAGGGCAATCAGTGATTGAGAATGTTTATCAAATAGATAGAGGATATGAAGAAATTGAAAATAGATTTCAAAAATTAGGCGCAGACATTAAAAGAATAAAAGATTAAATTTATGTTAGCAAGAAAAATTGGAATTGATTTAGGTACGGCTAATACTTTGGTTCATATTCCTAAAAAAGGAGTAGTTATTAATGAACCAACAGTAGTCGCGGTTTCTGATGAAAATAATCGTATTTTAGCGGTAGGAAATTCAGCTAAAAAAATGTTGGGCAGAACTCCGGAATCTATTACAGTTTATAGACCAATGAAAGATGGTGTTATCGCTGATTATAGAATAACCGAAGCATTACTTAAATATTTTATTGGAAAAGTATTAGGTCGTTGGCGTGTTTTTAGACCAGATGTAATGATTTCAGTTCCAGCTGGTATTACTTCAACTGAGAAAAGAGCAGTAATTGAAGCTGCGGTTAAGGCTGGAGCAAAAAATGCTTATGTAGTCAAAGAACCTGTTTTGGCTGCTATTGGAGCAGGTCTATTAATTAATGAACCAGTTGGTCAAATGATTATTGATATTGGTGGGGGAACCTCAGAAATGGCTGTGATCTCTTTGGGAGGAATTGTTTCTTGCGAATCTGTTAGAATTGGTGGAGATAAATTAGATCAAGCAATTAGTAGATATATTCGTAAAAAACATAATTTAGCTATTGGAGAAAAAATGGCTGAAACTATTAAAATAAAGATTGGTAGTGCATTGCCACAAGAAGAAGATACAAGTATGAAAATACAAGGCCGTGATTTAATTGATGGATTGCCAAAAACGATAGAAATTAAAGGGAATGAAATAACAGATGCTATTTCTGAACAAATTAGAGAAATTATTAAATCAGTTAAAAATGTACTTCAAACAACTCCGCCTGAATTAATAGCTGATATTATGGATCATGGAATGTTTTTGAGCGGTGGTGGAGCATTGCTTAGAAATTTAGATAATTTGATTATTGAATCAACTGGAGTAGAGTGTCGTTTAGCTAAAGATCCGTTACTTTGTGTTGTCAAAGGAACGGGTGTTGCTTTAGAACATTTAGAAATTTATAAAAGAAGTATAATGAGTAAGAAATAATATGAATATTGGTATTAATGCAGTAGCTGCTTTTAAAAAACAGCGTACTGGAGTAGAAGAATATACTTATCAATTAATAAAACATTTAGTGATGCTTAAAGAAGCAAAAAAGCATCATTTTGTTTTATACAAAGATAAAGACACAGATAATCATAATATTTCTTTTCCTGATAATTTTAAAATTAAACAATTGTCTTGGCCTTTACCAATGTGGACGCAAATTAGATTGGCCCTAGAAATGACCGTTAACAAACCAGATGTTCTTTTTATTCCTGTTCATGTTTTGCCATTGATTCGTCCAAAGAATTCAATAGTTACTATTCATGGTTTAGAATTTGAATATTATCCAAAGATGTATCCTTTAAAACATTTGAAATATTTACGTTGGAGTACAAAATATGCTTTAAAAAATGCAAGTAAAATAATTGCTGTTTCAGAAAATACTAAAAAGGATTTAGTAGAAATGTATAATGGTAATCCAGAAAAAATAAAAGTGGTTTATCATGGAGTAAAAATACCAAAATTAATTGATAAACAAAAAACTGATTATCCATATATCTTGTATATTGGCAGATTAGAAACTAGAAAAAATGTTAATGGATTGATTAATGCTTTTAATTTATTAAAAGATACATACAGTGTGCCTCATAAGTTGGTATTGGCTGGACCAATGGGTTATGGGTATGAAAAGATTAGTATTGGGAAAGATATTATTGTTAAAGGATATATTTCAGATGAAGAAAAATGGCAATTATTACAAAATGCAGAAATGTATGTTCTTCCTTCTCTGTATGAGGGTTTTGGTATGTCAATTTTAGAAGCTCAAATAGTTGGTTGCCCCGTAATTACTTCTAATGTTTCTTCTATGCCTGAAGTTTCAGGGAATGGTGCGATATTAATAGATCCAGAAGATATTGAAAAAATTTGTGAAAAGATATATAAAGTTATTAGTAATCAAGATTTTAAAAAAGATTTAATTTATAAAGGTTATGAAAATGTAAAAAACTTTTCTTGGGAAAAGTGTGCTAAAGAAACTTTAAATATATTAACTAGCTTATGAAGGTTGCATTAATTCACGATTATTTAATTCGTTTTGGAGGAGCCGAGAGGGTCTTTTTAAATTTGCGTAAGATTTTTCCTAAAGCAGAAATTTTTACTTTACTTTACGATGAGAAAAATATGGGAAAATATTTTTCAGATGTTAAAGTTAATACTTCTTTTTTACAAGGATTTCCTAAGTTTTGGAGAAAACGTCAAAAATATCTTTTACCTTTTATTCCTATGGCTCCAGAAACTTTTGATTTACGAGAATTTGATTTAGTAATTTCTTCTTCTAGCAGTTTTGTTAAGGGCGTCATTACACGACCAAACTCTATACATGTTTGTTATTGTCATAGTCCAATGCGTTTTGGTTGGGATGCCTATTCTTCATACCTAAAACAACAAAGAAAAGGATCTTTAACTAATTTAGCTATTTCAATAATGATGCATTATATTAGAATTTGGGATAAATCGGCATCAAATCGTGTAGATTATTTTATTTCTAATTCTAAAATTACGGCTGAAAGAATTAAAAAGTTTTATGGAAGAGAATCTAAGGTTATTTATCCTCCTGTAAATTTATCAGTTTTTGATATGCCTCTTGAACAGAAATATTTCCTAATTGTTTCTCAACTGACTCCCTATAAGAGGATAGATTTAGCAATTACAGCATTTAATAAACTAGGGCTTCCTTTAATGATTATTGGAGAAGGTCCAGATAAAAAAAGATTACAGAAAATGGCTAACGATAATATTAAATTTTTAGGATGGAAATCAGACGAGGTGATTAAACAATATTTTCAAAAATGTATTGCCTTTCTCTTTCCAGGAGAAGATGATTTTGGTATCGCGCCGGTTGAAGCAATGGGATTTGGTAAACCTGTTTTAGCTTATCGCAAAGGCGGAGCTACTGAAACAATTTTAGAAGGAATTACTGGTGAATTTTTTGATGAACCAGAATCTGATTCTTTGGCCGATGGAGTTCGTCGTATTTTGCTTAATTTAGACAATTATAGTCCTCTATTAATTAGAAAAAGAGCTGAAAAGTTTTCTCAAGATAGATTTGAGAAAGACATAAAAGAATTTGTAATAGATTTATTAGAACAAAGAAAATTGCAGTAAGATATGGATTATGATAAAATATCTATATGATTATTGGTCATAAGCATATTTTAAGTTTTTTAGAAAAAAGTATAAAAAACAAGCGATTAGCTCATGCTTATTTATTCTCCGGTCCGTCTCATTTAGGTAAGTACGCTGTAGCTCTTGAATTTATTAAAATGTTAGTAGGCGAAGAGATAAATAAATCAATTCATCCTGATGTTTTAATAGTTAAGCCAGAAATAATTGAAACAGATAAAGGTGTTAAAAGAGAATCAGAAATTAGCATTAAAGAAGTAAGAAAAATTCAGCATCAAATGAGTCTGTTTCCGTACAGAGCGGATTATAAGATTGTTTTGATAGATGATGCTGATAGAATGACCAATGAAGCAACTAATTGTCTTTTGAAAACATTGGAAGAACCAAACGGTAATGCTATTCTAATTTTAATAACTGCTAATTTAAAAACTCTTTTACCAACTATCATTTCTCGTTGTCAAATAGTTAATTTTTCGCACGTATCTTCAGAAGAGATAAAAAAGGAACTTAAAGAAATTCCTGATTCTGTTGTTCGTTTGTCCAATGGTAGGCCTGGGTTAGCAATTCAATACTTAGAAAATCCAGATATTTTAGAAGAGCATAATAAAATAATTAATCAATTAGAAAAGATATTGAGAGCAGACCTAAGTGAACGTTATGAATACGCTGAAAAAATATCTAAAGATATTTTATCTTCTCGACAAATCTTACATCATTGGCTTTTTTGGTTTAGAGATTTATTTTTATTAGCCAATGAATGTCCTGAATTAACTATTTATTCAGATACAATGAAATATAAGGATTGTTATTCTTTATTAAAATTAAAAAAAATTATTAAAACAATAAAAAAAACAGATTTACTTTTAACTAATTCAAGTATTAATGCCAGATTAGCATTAGAAGTTTTAATGTTAGAAATATGAGAAAATCATTTTTAGTCATTATCCCAATATTTACTTTTTTAGCTTTTTCTCCTTTTGATTGTGGAAATAAAATAATTAATGATGGTGGAATTTATAAATCAAATGATATGGGCGAAGCATGGGAACAATTAACAGTTAGAGATGATTTCTCTTTGTCTTCTTTAGATATTTTAAACATAGTAATTGATCCTAGTGATTCAAATGTTCTTTATGCTGGAGCTCGAGCTGACGGACTTTATAAAAGTTGTTGCAAAGGAGAGCATTGGTATAAACTAAAAGACAAAAATAATGTACTTTCTTCTATCTCTAATGTTTATGATATCGCAGTTGATCCAAAGAATTCTGATAGAGTATATATTGGAACCTATCAGGATAAAAAAGGACGAGTTTTTCGAAGTCAAGATGGAGGAGAATCATGGGAAGAAGTTTATGTAGTTTCTGAAGAAAAATATGCCGTTTTTGCTATGGCAGTTGATAATTATGATTCTTCAATTATCTATATGGGAACTGCTCAAGGTGGATTTTTAAGAAGTTCAGATTATGGGAAATCATGGGAAATAATGAATTGGTTTGATGATGTTATTTCTGATATTGCTATTAATCCTAAAAATACTAGACAGGTTTATATCAGTACATTTGAAGAAGGAATTTATAGGAGTGATAATAGAGGAGAAACTTGGCAATCATTTGAAGAGAAGTTAGAAGGATTTAATCAGGCAGAGAGAGTAGAGAACTTGATAATTGATCCACAAAGACCTAGCATTATTTATGCTGGTTCTGAATATGGACTCTTGACTTCAAAAAATGGTGGGCAAACTTGGGAAGAAGTAGCAATAATTATGCCTCCAGAATCAAAGCCAGTTTTGAGCTTAACTATTGATCCTAATAATACTGATCATCTATATTATGGCGCTGGTTCAATTTTGTATCGTAGTTTAGATCAAGGAGTCAATTGGACGGTTCATGAATTAGATAGCGAGCGTAATGTTAGGGCAATTATAATTGATCCACGTGATTCAAACATAGTATTTGTTGGAATGCACGAATAATATATGTATAAAGAAATTATTAAAAAAATTAAACCTAGATTAGAAAAAACCGTTGAGTATCTAAGAAATGGACTAGGTAGTTTGCAAGTCGGTAGAGCAACGCCTAGCTTAATTGAAAATTTAGAAATAGATGCATATAATCAAAAAATGCCTCTTAAAGATTTAGCTGTGATTCAATCTCAGGAACCTCGTATGGTTATAATCCGTCCATGGGATAAGACAATTATTAAAAACATTGAATCAGCTATTAGAAACTCAAGTTTAGGACTGAGTCCAATTGTAGATGAAGATTTTATTCGTTTAACCGTTCCTTCTTTGAGCGAAGAACGACGTAATGAAATAGTTAAAATTCTTAATGAAAAAGTAGAAGAATGTAGAGTTAGTATTAGAAGAAATAGAGAAGAGATTTGGCGTGAAATTCAAAACATGGAACAAGCAAAAGAAATTACTGAAGATGATAAGTTTAAAGCTAAAGATGAATTACAAAAAATCATTGATGAGTACAATAAGAAGGTAGATGATATAAAAAAGAAAAAAGAAGAAGAAATAATGACTGTATAATATGTTTTTAACTATAGTTACATTTATTTTAATACTCGGATTGATCATCCTAATTCATGAGCTTGGTCATTTTGTTATGGCTAAGAGAGCAGGGATTAGAGTAGATGAATTTGGCATTGGCTTTCCGCCAAGAATTTTTGGAATTAAAAAAGGAGAGACATTGTATTCTTTAAATCTTTTTCCATTAGGAGGATTTGTTAAAATTCATGGAGAAGACGGAAAGAAGAAAGATGATCCTGATCTTGATCGTGCTTTTTATAGCAAGTCAATTGGTACTCGGGCTAAGATTTTAGTGGCTGGAGTAGTTATGAATCTTCTATTGTCTATTTTTCTTTTAGGAATTGGTTATTGGATTGGTTTGCCTAGTGTCATTGAAGATGAAGATGTTTTAGAAGGAGCTAAAATCCAAGTTGTTCAAGTTTCTTCTGATTCTCCAGCTGATGAATCTAAAATTAAATCAGGAGATACAATCAGAGAATTAGTAATAGGAAATGAAAGTTTGACAGTAACTAAAGTGAAAGAAGTTCAGGATTTTTCTGATCAATATAAGGGGAAGAAAATTACAGTTGTAATTGAAAGAGGAGATGAAATTTTAGAAAAAGAATTAGTACCACGGATTTATTCTCCTGGAGGAGAAGGTCCTTTGGGTATAAGCTTGGCTAGAACAGCAATCGTTTCTTACCCTTGGTACCAATCTTTTTGGAAGGGCATTGTTAGTACTTTTTATTTAGCTTGGTTTATTATATTTTCTATAGGAACGATTCTTTGGCAATTGATAACTACAGGACATTTAACAGTCGAAGTCGCTGGACCAGTTGGTATTTTTGATTTAGCTGGTCAAGCCACACAACTTGGCTTTATTTACATCTTACAATTTACGGCTATTTTAAATATTAATTTAGCTATTATTAATATTCTGCCTTTTCCCGCCTTAGACGGTGGCAGATTGTTGTTTTTGGCTATTGAAAAAATCAAGGGTTCTCCTGTCAGTCAAAAAGTAGAAGGGATTGCTCATAGCATTGGTTTTATTATACTAATCTTATTAATGATAGCTGTTACTTGGCGGGATATTATAAGGATATTTTAATATGAAACAATCACATTTTTTTGTTAAAACCAAAAAAGAAGAATCTAAAAACGTAGAAACAATTAGTCATAAGTATTTACTTCGTGGTGATTTTATTGATCAATTAGCAGCTGGTATTTATACTTATCTACCCCTTGGATGGCGAGTCTATACCAAGATAGAAAGCATTATTAAGGAAGAGATGAATAATTTAGGTGGACAAGAATTATTTATGCCTACTTTAATTCCTAAAAATTTATGGGAAGAGACTAAAAGATGGGAAACTATTGATCCTCCTCTTTTTAAAGTAAAAGATAGACATGAAAAAGAATTCGGTCTTGGATCTACTCATGAAGAAGTAATTACTGATTTAGTTAGAAAAAGAGTTAATTCATATCAAGATCTACCTCTTTATCTTTATCAGATTCAAAATAAATTTAGAAATGAAATGAGAGCAACAGGAGGATTATTACGAGTCAGAGAATTTTTTATGAAAGATCTTTATAGTTTTAACGCTTCCAAAGAAGAGTCAATGGATTTCTATAACAAAGTTAAACAATCTTATTCAAATATATTTGAACGTTGTGGATTAAAAATAGCTATTGTAGAAGCTGATTCTGGAACGATAGGTGGTGATTTGTCTCATGAATTTATTGTTTTCGCTGATTCTGGCGAAGATAAAATTCTTTATTGTCCTCATTGTCATTATGGAGCTAATATTGAAAAAATAGGTGAGACAAAGATTTGTCCAAAATGCAAAAAATCTTTAGAAGAAAAAAGTGGAATTGAAGCAGGTCATATTTTTTATTTAGGAGAAAAATATAGTAAAGATATGAATGCGAATTTTATTGATAAAGATGGTAAAAAGAAATTAATTAGCATGGGATGCTATGGAATTGGATTGGGACGATTAATGGCTACTATCGTTGAAGTGTTGCATGATGATAAAGGCATTGTTTGGCCAAACAGTATTGCTCCTTTTGATATTCATTTAATTAATTTAATGGATGATAAAAAAGTGTCTGATAAGACTTATCAAAATATGATTGATAATAAGATAGACGTTCTTTATGATGATCGAGACAAAACACCTGGTGAAAAATTTGCTGATGCAGATTTAATTGGTATTCCTTTAAGAGTAGTTATTAGTGAAAAAACATTAGCTAAAGATTCAGTAGAAATCAAAAAGCGAAATAGCAAAGAAATTGAATTGATTAAAATAGATAAAATAATTGATAAATTAAAAAATGCTTAATAAATTATTTGGTATTTTTTCTAAAGACATTGGGATAGACTTAGGTACAGCTAATACATTGGTCTATGTCAAAGGAAGAGGCATAGTCATTAATGAACCATCTGTTGTCGCGGTTAATCAAAAGACTGGTCAGATTTTAGCAATTGGAGAAGAAGCTAAGAAAATGGTTGGTAGAACACCAGCTCATATTATTGCATCTAGGCCATTGGTCGCTGGTGTTGTTTCTGATTTTGAAATAACTGAGCAAATGCTTAAGTTTTTTATTGATAAAGTTCATAGAGAAAGTTTTTCTATTTTACCACGACCAAGAGTAGTAGTTGGTATTCCTTCTGGAGTTACGGAAGTAGAAAAAAGAGCAGTAGAAGATGCTACTAGAAATGTTGGAGCTAGAGAAGTCTATTTAATCGAAGAACCAATGGCTGCTGCCATTGGTATTCGTATGCCGGTTCAAGAAGCAACTGGAAATATGATTATTGATGTTGGAGGAGGAACAACCGAAGTAGCCGTTATCTCATTAGGTGGTATTGTTGTTAGTAGAAGTTTACGCACAGCGGGTGATAAACTTAATGAAGACATTGTTCAATACGCTAGAGAAGAATTTAATCTTCTTTTGGGAGAAAAAACATCAGAAGATATTAAATTAGCAGTAGGCTCAGCATATCCATTAGAAGAAAGAATAGAGACAACGATGCGTGGTCGTGACATTGTTACTGGACTGCCCAAAGAGATAGTAGTTGATGATTCTCAAATTCGTAAGGCATTGGTCCGTTCTATTAAAGCATTAAGTAATTCAATTAAGGGTATAATTGAAGAAACTCCTCCTGAGTTAGTTGCTGATATTATGCAGAGAGGTATTTTTTTAGTTGGCGGAGGCAGTCTTTTGCGTGGATTAGATAAATTAATAGCTGAACAAACTGAAATGCCAGTTAAACTAGTAGAAGATCCCTTAACTGCTGTGGTTAGGGGAACTGGCATGATACTAGAAGATGTTGATGCCTTAAAAGATGTTTTAGTTAGTACTCAGTACGAAGAACCGCCTAGATAAGTATGCCTGAATTACCTGAAGTAGAAACAATTAAAAAGCAATTGAATGCGAAAATCAAAGGGAAAGAGATAGGACAAATAAAAGTTCGACTGGAAAAACTTGTTAAATATCCTTTAAAAAAATTTAAAAAATTAGTTATTGGAGCTAAAATTGAAAAAATTAATCGTCAAGCTAAACTGATAATTTTTGAACTATCTAATGACTATTGTTTGATTATTCATTTGAAATTAACTGGTCAATTAATTTTTAATGGGACAGAGAACAAGCATACTCATTTAATTTATTCTTTTACTGATGGAAGTCGTTTACTTCATAATGATTTACGTCAATTTGGTTTTGTTAAAGTAATTCTTAAAAAAGAATTGAATGATTTTTTAAAAAAAGAGAGATTTGGACCCGATCCGTTAAGTAAAAAATTTACTTTAAAATTGTTTAAAGAATTATTAGCAAAAAGAAAGAAAAGTAGAATTAAACTTTTATTAATGGATCAAAAATTTATAGCAGGAATAGGTAATATTTATTCTGATGAGATTTTATTTGAAGCCGGAGTTAATCCTCTTAGACAAGCCCAAACTTTAAAGTCAAAAGAAATTGATAAAATTTATAAAGAAATTAAAAGAATTTTAATTTTAGCTATTAAAAAGAGAGGAAGTTCTAATAGGGACTATTTTGATGCTAATGGTAAAGAAGGTAATTTTGCACCTTTGCAAAAAGTTTATCAAAAAGAAGGCCTTGCTTGCTTTAAATGTAAAACTAAAATTAAAAGAATTAAGATGGGTGGCCGTTCAGTCCACTTTTGTCCTAAATGTCAGAAATAAAATTTCCTAAAAATTTTTTATGGGGAGCCGGGACTTCATCCCACCAAGTAGAGGGCGGGAATGTTAATGATTGGTCAAAATGGGAGAAAGGGAATGCAGAAGGTTTAGCTAAAAAATCTGAAACCTATTGGCAACCTTGGCAAAAAGAAAAATTCCCAGAAATGCTACAATCAAGAAACTATATTTCTGGGCGGGCCTGTGATCATTATCATCGATTTAAAGAGGACTTTGATATTGCTAAAGAATTAAACCATAATGCTCATCGTTTTTCTATTGAATGGTCGCGCATTGAACCAAAAGAAGGATTTATTGATGAAAAAGAGATAGAACACTACAGACAAGTTTTAATTGCTTTAAAAGAGAGAAACATTGAACCTTTTGTAACCTTATATCATTGGACATTGCCAAATTGGTTAGCTGAAAAAGGCGGCTGGTTGAATCCAAAGACGCCTTATTATTTTGATCGTTATGTAAAGATAATAAGTGAGAATCTATTCGATTATGTCAATTTTTGGATTACGCTTAACGAACCAAGTCTTTATGCTTCTAATTCATATTTAAAAGGCAATTGGCCGCCTGAAAAAAAGAGTATTTTTAAATACTTTAGGGTTGTTAATAGTTTAGTTAAAGCTCATAAATTAGCATATAGAGCTCTTCATTTAATTGATTTAGAATGTAAAGTAGGAATTGCTAAGAATAATATTTATTTTGAGAATATTCCTTTTATTAATTATTTTTGGAATAAATATTTTTTAAATAAAATTAAGAATGAGCAGGATTTTATTGGGCTTAATCATTATTTCCATCAAACCCTTTTTGGGAATAAAAATGAATCTGTTTCTGATATGGGTTGGGGAATATATCCAGAAGGGATTTATCGTGTTTTAAAAGAATTAAAAAAATATAATAAGCCAATATATATTACAGAAAATGGATTGGCTGATAAAGATGATCAGAAAAGAGAAAAATTTATTAAAGATTATTTAATTTGGATTTATAAAGCGATAGAAGAGGGGGTTGATGTGCGAGGATATCTTCACTGGTCTTTATTAGATAATTTTGAATGGGATAAGGGGTTTTGGCCAAGATTCGGTTTAGTGGAAGTTGATTTTAAAACATTTGAAAGGAAAATTCGTCCTAGTGCTTATAAATATGCTAAAATTTGTAAGGATAATAAGATAGATTTATGAATTATGTTCAGAAAACAATTTTTTTAAATCGCTTAGCCCTTTTCAGTAAACTGAAAAGCACGCCCACACCTACGATTCAAAAAAAATGCTTTCTAAACATCTTAAAAGATCATACTTTAATTGTTTAATTAAAAATTATGAACTGGTTAATAATCGCAATTATTGCTCATTTTGTTTCTGCTTTGGTTTTTGTAATTGATAAATACTTATTTTCTCATACATATCTTAAACCAGCTACTTACGCTTTTTATGTTGGTGTTTTTGGCGGATTAGCTGTTTTTTTAATTCCTTTTGGTTTTAGTATTTTTCCAGTTAATCAGATAATAATTAGTCTTTTGGCTGGAATGGTTTTTATTTTCGCAATTTTTTGTTTTTATAAATCTATTCAATTGGGTGAGGTTTCAAGAATCACTCCTATTATTGGCGGATTAGTTCCTCTTTTCACTTTTATTTTAACTTATTTTCTTTTAAATGAACGTTTAATAAGTAATCAATTAATTGCTTTTTGTTTATTAGTTTTAGGTGGAGTGATTATGGCTTGGCCTAGAAAACAAGCTAGAGCGATTTCTGGATTAGTTAAAACATCTTTAGTCAAAAGATTGCCTATAGCGATTTTAGCTGCTTTTTTCTTTGCTAGTTCTTATGTTCTAACTAAAATTATCTTTATTCAACAACCTTTTATTGATGGTTTCATATGGATGCGTTTTGGTGGAGTTTTAGGTGCTATCTTGTTATTCTCATTACCAATTACAAGAAGAGTAATTTTAGAAACTTCAAAAGAAATTAAATTAAAAACAGGGGAATTAGCTATTTTTAGTAAAATTATGTCTGGCGTGGCATTCTTCTTTCTTAATTATGCTATTTTTTTAGGTAGCGTTACATTAGTTAATGCATTACAAGGAGTTCAATATATCTTTCTTTTAATTTTAGCTTTGTTCTTATCTAAGAAATTCCCTAAAATCATGAGAGAGCAAATTAATCAAAGCGCAGTTTTGCAAAAAGCAATTGCTATTTTATTTGTTATTTTTGGATTAGGAATTTTAGCTTTTTAAAAAATGTTTAAATCTATTTTAAAATTTATCATTATCTCAATCATTTTATTCGCTATTTGTTTAGCTGGATTTTTAGTTTATATGTTTACTGGTAAAGCGCCAGTTGTTGAAAAAATTGATTTTGGTATTACTTTTAGTCAATATTTTGCAGAGCAAATGGATCTTGATTGGAAGAAAATGTATTTAGCTATTTTAGATGAATTGGGAGTTAAAAAAATGCGATTAGTAGCTTATTGGCAGAAAATTGAACCAGAACAAGGCAAATATTCATTTGAAGATTTGGATTGGCAGATTGAAGAAGCAAGGAAGCGAGACATAGAGGTTATTTTGGTTATTGGTAGAAAGGTTCCTCGTTGGCCTGAATGTCATATTCCTGAATGGGCACATGAATTAAGTGAATCAGAGCAACAAGAAGAATTATTATTTTTAATAAGCGAAATAGTAAATCATTATCAAGGTAATAAAACAATTAAAATATGGCAAGTAGAAAACGAACCATTTTTAATGGGTTTTGGAGAATGTCCAAAATTAGATAAAGAATTTTTAGAAAAAGAAATTAATTTAGTTAGAGAATTAGATTTTGATAATCGTCAAATTTTATTAACTGCAAGTGGTGAATTAAGTAGTTGGATTCAACCAGCTAGAAAAGCAGATCTTTTTGGAACTACTCTTTATAGAATTGTTTGGAGTGATACACTTGAAAGACATGTTGAATATCCTATTCCTGCTGTTTTTTATCATAAGAGAGCAAAATTAGTTAAATGGATTACTGGGATAGAAAGAATAATAATTATTGAATTACAAGCTGAACCATGGAATCATTTAATGATTTGGGAAACAACTCCAGAAGAACAAGATAAAACTATGAATTTAGAAAGATTTAAGGGAATTATAAAATACACTGAACAGACTGGTTTTGATGAGGCATATTTATGGGGTGCAGAGTGGTGGTATTGGTTAAGAGAAAAGCATAATATCGATACTCTATGGATTGAAGCCCAAAAATTATGGGTAAGACCTTGACAAACAGCTCTTTTTTTAGTATTATATTAACATAAGATTAAATTGTTTTTTCATGGCCAACTTTTTTAAAAGGAGGTATATGATGAGCGATATAGAAGTTCTAGATGTGAAAAGAAGATCGGACGGAAAGGTACTAGGCGTAAAAATAATGACTGGTCCTTTCCAAATAGATTATGCTAGGTCTCATGGGAAAATTACAAAAACTAGCGTAATGAGATGTGACAAACAAATATCTTCTCGATCTGATCTCCACATTCCTTCTCATCTATTTACTCCTGCTATCAAAGTTGTCTATGGAATATTCAATTCGTAATCAAGGGGCTGTTGGTATAAAACTGACAGCCCATTTCTTTTTATAATATTCAATACTCATATTCTAAAATTTATTCGCGCTTTAGCCCATTAAAATGGGCGCCCTACACGCTCAAAAATTTTAGAATACTTGTTAATTTTACTTTATGAATAAATTTTATATCGTATGTGATAATATTCGTAGTTTAGAAAATATCGGCTCAATTTTTAGAACAGCCGATGCTTTAGGCGTGGATAAGATTTTTTTAGGAGGAATTTGTGGTAAACCGCCTCATCATAAGATTTCTAAAACTGCATTGGGTGCTGAAGAAAACATTGAATGGGAATATCAATGGCAAACTTGGCGTATAATTGATAAACTAAAAAAAGAGAAAGTTAATATTGTTGTTTTAGAACAAACTAAAAAAAGTATTCCTTATACTAAATTTAAACCAAAATTTCCTTTAGCCCTAGTAATTGGAAATGAAATAAAAGGAGTTTCTAATTCTGTTTTAAAAAAAGCTGATGATATAATTCATCTGCCAATGCTTGGTAAAAAAGAATCTTTAAATGTATCTGTAGCTTTTGGAATAGCGGGTTATAGTATTTTAGAAGCTCGCTCTTGAATTATATGCAATTTTTTAAAGTTATAAAAAAACATAAAAAATCAAAAGCTCGTTTGGGCTTGATTAAGACTTCTCATGGAGTAATACATACGCCTGCTTTTTTTCCTGTGGCTACCAAAGCAACAGTTAAGAGTTTAACTCCAGAAGATATCAAAGAAATTGGGTTTGAAGCTATTTTAGCTAATACATATCATTTGTATTTACAACCAGGTCATAAAATTGTTAAAAAAATGGGTGGTTTGCATAAGTTTATGAATTGGCCTGGTCCTATGTCAACAGATAGTGGTGGATTTCAAGTTTTTAGTTTAGGGGCTGGTTTTGATCAGAGTATTGGCAAGGTTTTAAAAGACAATGATATTGAAAACCGAAATATTAATGTTGGTAAATTAGTTAAGATTGATAATGATGGCGTTACTTTTACTTCTCATTTAGATGGTTCTTTGCATAGATTTACTCCAGAAACATCTATTAAAATTCAAGAAGATTTAGGAGCGGATATTATTTTTGCTTTTGATGAATGTACCTCTCCTTTGGTTGACTATAATTATACTAAAAAATCCATGGAAAGAACTCATAAATGGGCAGAGAGATGTTTAAAGGCAAAGAAAAATAAAAAACAATTCTTATTCGGAATTGTTCAAGGTGGTCTTTTCAAGAACTTAAGAATTGATAGTGCTAAATTTATAGGTCAATTAGATTTTGATGGATTTGGAATTGGAGGTTCTTTTGGCAAGGGAGAAATGAAGAAAACACTGGATTGGGTTATTCCTTGTTTGCCAGAAGAAAAACCACGTCATTTATTAGGAATTGGTTATTTAAAAGATATTAAAGAAGCGGTTAAAAGAGGAATTGACCTATTTGATTGCGTTTATCCAACAAGATTAGCTAGACATGGAACTCTTTTAACAAATAAAGGAGAATTAAATATTTTAAATTCAGCTTATAAGGCAGATAAAAAACCAATTATGAAAAATTGTGATTGTTATACTTGTCGTAATTTTACAAGAGCATATTTGCATCATCTTTTTAAAGCAAAAGAAATGTTAGCTGCAAGATTGGCTACTTATCATAATCTTTGGTTTATTTATAAATATATGGAGAATATTAGAAAAGACATTAGACTTGATTCGTAACAAAAAAAGTATTAATATAATAGATAGAAGATATTTAGTTTTTTAACATATATCATAAAGAATAAGGGGGATAAAATTATGGTGGATGTATTTGATAGAGAGCATGGATTTAAGAAGCAGAGTATAGTCGCTTCTGAAACAAGAGAAGTGAGGGAAGGGAATTCTCCTGTATTAAACTTTCATGAAAAAGCACAGGACAACAAAAAGAAAGGCATTTCTTTCTTTAGAGGCACTTTATGCCGATTGTTAGAAAGAATGCCAGTTTAATTAGTCAAAGAAGAGGCAGTCCAGCAACAAAGGATGCCTCTTTTTCTTGTATCTCTCACAGATAGAGAAAGAATGATTTAATTAAATCAATAATAATTTTATTTTCAATTAGAATACCAGATGTTTTATCAGGAAGAATAATTACTTTGTCATAGATAATGACAATGCCATTAAAACTTGTATTCGATTTTTTAGATAATTCTTTAATTTGAACCTTACCTAATCTTTGTTTTATTTTCTTATAAACAGATTGTCTGGCTTTTATTGGCCAGATTTTTTCATTATTGACTAAAACATAAATATTTTTACTTTGAGTGGTTAAAAAGTCGTTAAGTAAATTTTCTATACTTGTTTTTGTTTTATAAACTTTAATATCTCTTCTGTCCTCTAATTGATATTTATCTTTTAAAATAGCAATAATTCTAAGAAACTCTCGTTCTTTTTCGTCTATTTCTTTTTTCTCTCTTTTTAAAATACCTAAAAGCTTATCAGGGGATTCAGCAATAATATATTTTTTATTTTTATCTTTTGATTGAGAAATCAACCCCTTATCTTTAAGGGATTTAATAATTGAATAAGTGGTTGGTCGGCTAATGCGTGTTTGCTCAGCAATCTTTTGAATTGAAGTATATCCTAATCCTAATGCAGATAAATATATCTGAACCTCTTTTTCAGTTAGACCTAATTTTCTTAATTCTAATGGTAGAATTTCTAATTCCATATATCTTTATTATAGATTGTTTTTTTCTACATGTCAATAATTATACATTGCAAATGACTTAAGTATGTTATATTATATAAAATATGGATAAACAATATAATCCAAAAGAAGTTGAATCAAAGATTTATAAATTTTGGGAAAAAACAGGAGCCTTTAATCCTGATAAATTAAAGGATACAAAAAAGCCTTATTCCATTGTTATCCCTCCTCCAAATGTTACTGGGGCTTTGCATATGGGACATGCATTAAATGCAATTATTCAAGATATTTTAATTCGTTGGAAAAGGATGTCTGGATTTAAAACTCTTTGGGTTCCAGGGACTGATCATGCTGGAATTGCTACACAAAATGTTGTTGAAAAAAAATTAAAGAAAGAAGGTAAAACTCGTTTTGATCTTGGTAGAGAAAAATTCATAGAAGAAGTTTGGGAGTGGAAAAAAAAATATGGCAATAAGATTTTAAATCAATTAAAAAGCATTGGAGCGTCTTGTGATTGGTCTAGAACTGCTTTTACAATGGATAAAAATTATACTGATGCAGTTTATAAATCCTTTTTTGATTATTACAAGAAGGGATGGATTTATCGTGGAGAACGAGTAGTTAATTGGTGTCCACGTTGTAAAACAAGTCTTTCTGATTTGGAATTAGAACATAAGGATGAAAAAACAAATCTTTGGTATTTGAAATATCCAATTGTTGGACAATCTAATAAGTTTATAATAATGGCAACAACACGTCCTGAAACAATGTTAGGAGATACAGCAGTTGCAGTAAGCCCTAAAGATAAAAGATACAAAGAATTAGTTGGTCAAAAAGTTTTATTACCATTGGTTAATCGAGAAATTCCAATTATTGCTGATAATTTAATTGAGGCTGAATTTGGAACAGGAGCGGTCAAGGTAACTCCTGCTCATAGCATGGTTGATTGGCAAATTGGTCAGAATCATAATTTAGAAATGATTTCAGTGATTGATGAGAATGGTAAAATGAATAAAAATGTTCCTAAGCAATACCAAGGAATGACAGCTAATGAAGCTCGTCATAAAATTATTGAAGATTTACAAAAATTAGGGCTTGTCGAAAAAATTGAAGATTACGAACATTCAGTTCCTAAGTGTTATAGATGCGATTCAACTAT
>Ga0222667_1000134_pt1 | contig 41992 bp, 45 predicted proteins | sample AntAcemetagen657_FD_179854 | JGI IMG/M metagenome (GOLD analysis project Ga0222667, IMG submission 179854) | Saline water microbial communities from Ace Lake, Antarctica - #657 | ecosystem: Environmental > Aquatic > Non-marine Saline and Alkaline > Saline | place: Antarctica: Ace Lake... | reverse complement strand
GGGACAGTTGATAATGAAAATATTGATTACGCTCAAATAACAATAACAAACACTGTAGCAGTCGCACAAACAGGATATAGAGTTGATAAGATCGCGGCATTCATTGGAGAGGAATGTTCACTTGATTATTATTCAAAATATTTAGTTAAGAGTAATGCTGGTGTTCGTAAAGAGAAATTTGAAGATGGAGACGATACTACTATATTAAATGAAAAGGAATCAATACTATTGATCGACGAGGCTACGCAAAACGCCTTAGAGAACCTTAGAGAGGTTCAAGAAGCGGGAGTTCGGAGAGATATTAAGAATGAGAACATAGAAACGTTCCAGGAAGACCAGCCAGGAGAGGAAGAACCTACATCAGTTACATATTACAATACTTAAATTGAAACATTATGAAAGATCAATTTCTAATAATACCAGACTTCAAAAGAGGATGGCATAAAAGAGAGGATGATTCCAAAATACCGCTTGGTGGATTGAGGAAGTCTGTTAATGTACAGATAACTGATAGGGGAGGGATTAGTCCTAGAAACGGCGAGACGCTTATTGGTACTGCTAGTTCTGTAAGCTCTGGTATAATATCATTATACTCGTTTCGTAAAGCTGACGGTGACGATATTTTAATTAGATCGTATTCGGATAAGTTAGAATATTTTAATAATAAAACATCAGACTGGGCACTTATTAAAGATGGCTACACAGTAGACCAGAGGTTTGGGTTCAGAGAACATCAAACAAACTCCGACTTCACTGACTTGTTATATTTCTGTAATGGAATAGAGCCTTATTCAAGATGGACAGGATTTGAAGCGTATTTAAAAGCAGATGTTTTAGCTGCGGCTACTGAAGTTGTAGTTGATACAACACTAAAAGAAAAAGTTCATTATACTAGTACATCAAGTGCTTCGTCTACAACAACAATAGACATAACTGATACTGACTGGGCTACTGATGTATGGAACGATTTTTATGTAAGGATTACAGACGGAACTAAAGAGGGATACATAAGTAAGATTTCTGGAACAACTGGTACTCAGATAACATTTGACACAATCGCAGGACTGTCAGGAACACCTACATTTGAAATCAGAGAACTTGCCTGTGACGCTACTGGATCAATAGTTTATAATGGAGACACAGTTGCATACACAGCAGTTCCAAAAGACGATACATTCACAGTTGCATCAGCTCACGCTGGAAGTGAGGATGACGCACTTACAATGGCACCTACTGAATATTTAGACATAAAAAAGGGAAATATACTTGAGACTTCAGTCGCACAGATGTTTTTAGCTGGTGTTTCGGAAGCTCCTAGTACAGTATTTAGAAGTAATCTGACTGACGCTACTGATTACAGTTTCTCAAGTCCAAGATCAGCTGACGAAGGAGACATCGCTTTTTTCCCTTATGGAGGTAAAAACATTACTGATATAATTGCACAAGAAAGCACTTTATATGTATTCAAACCGCATTCAATAGAAAGTTTGACATATACTCAAGATGCAGAAGATATAGCACAATTCAATCCTATTATTAAAGGTAACAATGTTGGGACTTTCGCAAGAGTATGGAGACAGGATGATGATATTGCATTTGCAACTCCTGATAATATGATTACTACAATAGGAAGAGTTGTTAGTAAAGATTCAATACCTCAGATGAGTGATTTGGCTTATAATATAAGAAGGGAAGTAAAGAATTATAACTTTGATAATGTTTCAGGAGAAGAAAACAACAACAGAGCTTATGTGACTGCAAAGAGTGATAAGGTTGTTGCAAAAAATGATAGAATGTTAGTATGGAACAAAGATTATAAAACCTGGGAGGGATACTGGACTGCAACTCCATCAATTGTTGTTGAATTTAAGGGAAAGTTAGTTTATGGAGACGCTTATAATGCAGACGTATACGAATTAAGTGGAGCTGTTAACAAAACAAGAGGTGAAGATGTTTTTCCAATGTCAGTTGAAAGTCAAACTGGTTGGTTGAACAAAAACGGAACAGGATTTTACTTAAACGAAGTAAGTTCTATCGCTGTTGAGGGTTATATAACATCTGGAACTGAGATAAAAGTAAATTTATATAAAGATTTCGCTTCTATTCCATTTCAAGAGTTGTTGATTATTGGTACTGAGACTGAATACCAAGATGGAGTACCTTATTTCTCAGTATTAGGTGGTGACTCAGAGGGCATTGAACCAATGGGGGCGGCATCAATTATTGGTGATGAGGAAGAAGACGGAAGACGACATTTCATTATTTACTTAAATTTCCAAATGACAGCAGTTGAATATATATCAGTTGGATTTGGAAGTAGTGGCACAGCTCAGTCATGGGAAATAACATCAACTGGGATAAATGCTACAGACACTACATTCACATCTCAAAATAAAGTTAAGAATTAAATAACATAATATGAGTGACACAAAAAGGTTTAACTCCGTTAAGCCAAAACAACTAGCCAGTGATTTAACCAGCTCTTCTTCAGCTCTGAAACTGACTGAAATCAAAGACTGGGGCGGAACTAACGACTTAACAGCAGGTCAGTTCAGTGATTACATTCCAGCAACTTTAATAAACGACGCTAGAACAAGGGTAGAGTTCGTTTTATTAACAGCATCAACAATCGCAAATTACGCTACTGCTGGTATTACAATCTACAAACGTGGATTGAAGTATTATGCAGAAGGCGATTCAACTGATATTGATGAAGTTACTGCGAACAAACTTGCGTGGACAGCGGGTGAGACAAAGGTTTTACTTGGTACAAATCCACCAAATTTGTATGGACAGTTTGCCAACAAGGATAATGATGAGACTATCACAGGTAAATATACATTCCCAGAAGGCGGAAGTGCCAATGCTCCTGTTAGTGGGACTGTTTATAGCGCACCAACTGATGACTTAGAATATAGTCCGAAGAAATACATAGATGATATCGCAATTGCTGGCTCACCTGACATGACTGTGACTGTTAAGGGTATCGCAGAAGAGGCTACAGAGGCTGAAATTGACGCTGACACAGGTGCTGGGGCAACTACTGCTAGATTGGCTGTTAATCCTTCAACACTTGCTACAAGTAAGTATGGGACGCAACTGCCAACTGCTGATGAGAAGGCTGCTTTAGCTGGAACGAGTGGTTCGCCATCAACATTGAATAAATACATAACTGAAGATGACGTTGAGGAAGATGGCTTTGACCAAACTCAGACAACACAAGACGCTGATGTAAATTGTGGTGAGGCTGACGCAACTACAAAGTACAACGCAATAGCACAGAGCTTTGTAGCTGATAAAACCTCTATTGCAGGTGTTAAGTTGTGGAAGGAGGCAGATGACGGAGCATTTACAGGAACAGTTACAGTTGATTTATTGTCTGATGGCGGGGGAGACGTTCCAGTTGCGGCACCTGTCTTAGCAACTGTTACACTGTCAAATGTAGCATGGCTTGCGTTAAGTGATTCTGCTGAATTTACAGCTACATTCGGTTCTGCTTATTCTGCAACTATTGGTACAAAATATTGGATAAAGATTTCAACTTCAACAGCTGATAACACTAACTTTATAAACATTGGTACTAATTCTGCTGGTGGATATTCTACTGGTTCTGTTAAGTTTTACAATGTAACTGATGACTGGACAGCAATCGCTACAATTGATTTATACTTCAAAACGATTACAACAACAAATAGTAAGATTGTGCGAGCTGATAGTTCAGGTAAAATTGACCAAGGATTCTTAAACACAGTTTCTTTTGGTGGTGACGGATCAGACGGAGCCCTTGATACGTCTGGTGGAGTAGTAGACATAGATTTAGGAGGAGCTAGTAGTGTTATTAAAAACTACTCATCAATCAACGTGGCTGGTAATAATTTAACATTTTCAAATCCACACGCAAACGGAACTGTAGTAACACTTAAGTCAGTCGGTAATGTTGTTATCTCAGCAGACATTGACTTAGCTGGCATGGGTTGTGCTGGTGGAGTTGCTGAAACAGACGGAGTTAGATCTTCTAACTGGGGCGTTTATACTGCCGATGGTGATGTCACTGAAGGTGGAGCATCTGACGGTGCAAGTCCAGGATCTGCTGGTGCAGCAGGAGTCAAGATGTATGACGTATTAAGTTTATGTCCTGGATCTGGTGGCGGTGGAGGATACTCAGTGGGAGCTTACGCAGGTGGAACTGGAGGAAACGGTGGAGGTTCTCTAATGATAGAATGTAACGGATCATTAAACTTTACTGGAACTGTAGATTGTAGCGCAGAAGACGGAGCTGTGGGTATTGCAACAGCAGCTGAAGACGGAACTGGTGGTGGCGGTGGAGGAGCTGGAGGGAATGTTTTAATTAAATATACAACGTTAACTGCTAAATCTGGAACAGTAAATGTTGACGGAGGTGACGGAGGCGTTGGATTTTCTTGGGTTTTCACTAAAGGCAGTGGAGGTGGAGCTGGAAGTCAAGTAGAGGCTGGAACTGCTGGTGGAGTTGGTGGAAACAGTGGAGCTACAAGGGTTGGTGGTGATGGTGGTTCAGGTTGGAGTGCTATATTACCTAACACAATTTAATATAAAATATAAATATGCCAACAAATCAATTTAGAGCAAACCTAACAAACCCATCAGTAAGAATAGAAATTTAAATAAATAATCAATATGCCTAAAGCAACACTGATAAATAAGGATGGCGATAGACAAGCCATTGAAACGGGATCAGATGGTGAAAAGGATTTATTCGATCAAGGATATGAGCTTGAAACAGAAGCGCCATCTCAAACAGATGTTCCTGCAACCTACGTAAATAATGGTGATAAAACAACCGTCGCTGGCTCAGGTCAAACGCAAAGTGATCTATATGGCGATGGCTACACTCCTGAAGTTAACTTATACGAAAGCGTATACGGAAAAGACAACGAACCAACTGGCGCTATTAGTTCAAGCGAACCAGCTGACGTTGTTACTAAGACTATTGCAGAAGAAATCAAAGACGGACAAGAAAAAACTGATGCTGAGATTGAAGCAATGAACAAACCTAAGTATAAGGAGTACACTGATCATACAGAAGACATCCAAAACTCAAGAGACGCTGGCGAAACAATGCTAGCAGACCAAAAGGCTAATATTGAAGCCGATTTTGAACTCCGTAAGTACGAACAAAGTCAAAGTAACCGAGTACAGACTGGTTTTGCTAGTAAACAACTTGCAAGATGGGGAAGTTTTGGTCGTTCTGCTAGTGGTATGGATTACATGAAATCAGTTCAGGTTCGCAATGAACAAGAGATCAATAAGTTATTGGTACAGAAACAGAAGTTATTGCTTTCAGCGGACGAGGCGTTTGCTAAAAATGACTGGACATTACTAGCCGCTAAGATTAGAGAGAGCAAGGCGATAACTGATCAGTATAATAAAATTCAAACATGGCAATTTGAGGATTCCATGAAAACAGCGCAAGAAGCAACTCGTCAACAGAAGTTTGGTTGGGAGGAAGAAGACAGAGCCATGGAGAAAATCAGTACGATTGCAGGAAGTGGTATGGAGTTTTCCGAAATGACTCCTGATGAAGTTACTAAACTTGCAACTGACGCAAAAATCCCTGAGGAATCAATTAAGGGATTGTTTGAGTTATCCAAAGAGAAAGCTGACTTAGAGAAGAACAAATCTCTAATAGCATTATTAAATACAATAGAAAAAGGACAAATTGTTGAAATTGGTGGAAACTTCTATACAGGAATGAAAGATTCCAAATTAACACTTGTGACTGACGGTGTATCCGGTGTTCAATACGCATTAAAAGAAAATGCTGATGGTGAGATCGAAAAGATCAACCTTGGTATTAAAGGTAAAGGACAACCAGGAGGATATGATGAAAAGGCACTAGCTAAAATGGGAGGTGCTATTTCTAGTGCTTACGCTGAAGGTGCTCATGGTGGACAATGTGGTTCATTTGTTAGAAAGATTATCTCTACATGGCCAACAGGGTTGAACTCACAGGAAGAAAAAGACGCACAGATTGATCCTAATATCGGTTCTGATCCAGAACAATCATTACCTCAGGTTGGTGACGTTGTTATCCAGTATGTTGACAAGAAGAGTTCATCATTTTGGGAGGATGGTGTTGAATATCCAACAGGTCACGTATCTGTTATTAACAACTTTGATCCTGAGACTGGTATCATGACACTTACTGAGAGTAATTGGGGTAAGTTTGAATTAGTATCAAACACAAGAACACTTCACATGGATGATAAGCAGGTGAACGGATTCTATCGTGGTAATGTTAAGTCTGAATTTGTAAATGATAAGTTTGAAAACGAAGAAGAAGTCACTCAAGTAGAATTTGATGATTATATAACTAAGACTAAAAAAGACATGGCTGAAGGTACTGTTACTTGGGAAGACGGTCATTCACAGGTCTACAAACAATACAAAGAAGAGTTGGATGCACTTGCAGTTGAATACGACTATACAGACGGACGTTTATTACTAGATGACCTATTAGATAAAACAAATTTTAATCAATAGCTATGACATTAAACATAGATAAGTATTTGAAAAAGGGCGCCACCACCCCAATGAAAAGGACTTCGCTTAGTATTGATAAATATTTGAAAAAGGATAAAGGCGAAATTCAAACAGGACCGTCAAGTGAAGTTTACGAAGTTCCTGAGTGGATGGGTGGTGGATCTTATCAAGGAACTGGTGATCTTAAATACGACGAGTTACAGAAGTATAGATCGGAAAGAGACGTATCACAGTCAACTAAAACTGAAGTTCGTGGTGGTTCATTCAAGGAGACTGAAAAGGAAGTTGATCATATAGTATCACTATTCTTTGGTGGTACTAACGAGAAAGACAACTTACAAGGTCTTGAGAATAAAAAATCATTCACACAATCTGTTTGGGATGTTGTTAGTCGTAACGATAGACAGGCTAGTGCTTATAAAACAAGACAGGACGGTAAATACGAAGTTGAAAAGAGAGCGATTGAGAAGTATCGTAATGGTGAGATTGGATTAGGACAGGCAAGGCTAGCTATAATAAATTACAAGAATGAAGACTTAGTGGCTACTTACTTAGGAGAAGAGAAAGGGTTTTTAAGCAAAGCTCGTGACTTTTTTGGTGGAGCAGAAGAAAAGAATATAGCATATAAAGAGAAGTATAAAGGGCAAGCTGATCCAACAATCGGTGACATTTTGGCTAACCAGGATGGGTCAACTGGCGAGGAAACAATTTCTTCCAATAAAAACCCACAGAGTGCCAGTACTGAAATAGCAATAGCAAAGCGATACCTAGCTAAAGACTGGGGAGAAGATATAACAAATCCTATAAATCTTCTTTCTAATGTATTTAGATCTATAAAAACCTTAATCTCGCCAAGAAAGACAAAGGAAGAAATGGTTGAAGCCGATAGAGCTTCTTATTTATCAGAGGAAATGCGTAAAGAAAGAGCTGTTAATAGAGCTAAAAATGTAGCTAGTTATCAGAAAGACTTACCAGAAGATTATAAAGAACCAGGTGTAATTGGTCAGTTTTTTGATGGATTAAAGGAAATGACAATAAGGGGTGCGGCGGCTTTGTCTGCTTCTGGCCAAGTGCAAGGTGTAAAAAGAAATAATATAATAATACAAGAACAATGGGAGGGAATTGAAGATTTTTTTAATAAAAAATTGATGGAAAGACCAGAACTATCTGCACCTGAAGATATGGGGAAGTGGAAAGATCCAGTTTTTTATTCAAGAATGATTGGTGGGATTGTGCCTAGTATAGCTATGGCGTTCGGAACCACTGCGGCTGTAACATTTGCCACAAGAGGTAACCTAGTTGCTGGTTTAGCTGCTGGGTTTGAGACAACAAAACAATTAGAAGGTGGTTTTGCTTTTAAAGAAGCATTGTCTTATGGAGCGACTCAAGAACAAGCTGCTAATGTTCACGAGGTAGTCGGAAACATTAACGGAATGCTAGAAATGATTCCAGTTGGTAAGTTGCTTAACAAAACACCAGGTGGTCAAGTTCTAAAGAAAAAGATAATTAAAAGAATTATAAAAGAAGGATTGGAACAGGGTGTTTTTGAAGGAACAACTGAAGGAACGCAAGAATTTGTGAATAATGTTATTTTATCAGAGTTTGATGAGAATAGAGGTCTATTTGATGGGGTACTTGAAAGTTTCGTTGGCGGATTGATAGCTGGTAAAATAATGGGATCTTCTGCTGAGGCATTATCAATACTAAAAGACCCCGCAGTTAGAGAGCAGGCAGAAATGATGCTTGAAGACAAAGGCTTTGATCTTGAAACTTTACTAAATGGAAAAGATTTAGAAGGTACACCAGCAAAGAAAACCAAGCTCAATATTGATAAGTATTTTGATAAGAAAGAAGAAGTTCCTACGGAAAAAGTAGAATCTGAAGAGCCTCTTATTAAAGAAGATAAGAAGTATAAGAGTGCTGAGGAGTTTGTGAATAGAGACACTGGTTTAATGAAAGAACCAGGAGTATGGGAGAGCACAGCAAAAACAAAAGCAGTAGTCAAGACAAAGGAAGGTGCTGATAAGACAAAATCAGAATTAGAAGACCAGCTTTTTATTGTAATGGATAAAATAAAAGAACAGGGTGGAAAACAGAAAGCTGATTCACATTTAATTCTACAGAAAGCTGATGCTATAAGAGGAATAAAAGCAATAGATAATGTGTATGAATCTTTGCCTACCAAATCTCAACTAATAGACATCTGGAAGAAGTCACAAGAAGTTGAAGCAAAACGTAAAGAAGGTGCTATCAAAACAATCACACTCAAAGAGCTTGAAACTAAGCGTAAGGATTTTGAGACATTTGAAGAGTTTGAGGAGAAGTACAAAGACTATGATGTTGTTGACGAGGACGGTGCTAGTTATAAGATAGACGACAGTGAGGTTGAGACGCTTCGTGGAACAAAAGGAATGACTGCTGACGATATTATGAAGACGTATCCTAACATTAAACTTAAGCGTGATGTTGTCGCAAAGGATGTTTATGGTAACAAGGCTGTAATCCCTGAGGGAGAAAAGCTCACTCCATACGAAATGAAAGACGGAAAAATCTTACTCCAAGACGGTGAGACTTATTTAGTTAGCAAGAACCAGTTTGCTAACATTAAAGGTAATACTATTGGCGGTGAAGCAAAACCATTCGCTCCTGAGTTAAAAGGAACGGAGGAAACAGTAAAAGGATATGATATTTCAGAAGATGATATTGATATACTTCTTAATGATGAAATTGGAGAAGGGATGACTAGAGAAGAAGCAATAGATTTTATAAAAACAGGAGAAGATAACATGGATAGAGCGCCTAAATACTCCGATTACCAACTTCCTAACGGCGAGAACTACAAAGAGATATTGATTAAAGCTCCGCAGGAAAAGATAACAACTGACTCAAAGGTAATAGATAAATTCTTTGAGAAGATTGGTGGAGTAAAAGATGTTTCTGATATGACTACATCAGAAAAGAAAGAATATAAAGATATTATTGCTAAACAAGATTCTGAAATTGACAAAAAAGTAAAATCTACTTTCAAATCTTCTCATTGGGATGAGAAAAACATATTGTCTCACTTGCGGATGAACGAAAGAACTTACGAAGGAAAGCCAGTTACTTTCATGGAAGAATTACAGAGTGATTGGGCTAGTGAGGGTAGAGATAAAGGGTTTGCAAAAGATAATAAAATTGAATGGAAAAAAGACGGAGAGGAACTTTACACAGAAATAGGAGATAGGTCTTTTGGAATAAAACCAGAAGGAAAGCGGACTGATGGAACATTTGATAAATTTTATGTATGGGAAGATGGTGGTGTTTTAGGTCATCCAGCTTCTAGCATAGCTGATGCAAAAGCAGAGGTTGCAAGAATAATAAACGAAGGTGTGCCTAACAACCCTCTCCTAAAGAACTGGCAAGAAATGTCAGTTAAACGAGCATTACAAGAAGCAGTCAATTCTAAGTCTGCTTATTTTGCTTGGATAAATGGAGAGCAAACTAGTGCTAGGTATAATTTAGCTACGTATATTGAAAATGTTCAATGGGATAAAAACAAACCATTTGAGGGAGAAGATTTACCTTATAAGTTTATAATTATTAAGCCTAAAGGTGGTGGAAATAATATAACTGTCTCCTTAAACAAAGATGGTTCTATTCAGAGTAGCTCCAATGGTGATTGGCAAGGCAAAAAATTAGACGAAGTTCTTGGCAAAGGACTGGCCGATAAGATCATGGCAAAAGACACAGGAACTCTATCCGGTGAAGGTCTTAATTTTGGTGGAGAATGGGCAGTCAACCTTTATGACAAACAAGTTGCTAACATTGTGAAGAAACTTACTGGTGCAGAGATTATTGAAATGGACATGGGATTGCCTGTTAGTGCTAAAAAAGAATCATGGTATACAACAGAGCCGAGTGGTGATTATCGTGGTGGAAATGTTACTAAGGGTGAGCTTACTTCTGAAAACATGAAAGTTGGGGAGATTGTAAAAAATGGTTCTGGAAAATATTACGTCATAACTGAGGTTCTTGGGGATGGTAAGTTTGTAGCTAAGGAAAAAGATCACATGGGGGAGCCAAATAGTGAAATGTATAAAAAAACATTTAGTCTTTCAAGTCCAACTACAGTCCAACAGGGGATCGAACTTACACCTGACGTAGTTGCTAAGATTAAGGGTGAAGCTCCTGTAATAAAAACAAGCGGTAAGATGTTTGAGGAGAAGTACAAAGACTATGATGTGGTTGACGATGACGGAGCTAGTTATAAGATTGATGATAAGATTGACGAGGATATTAGTAGAAAGACTGTAAGAAATGAATTTTCAGAAGGAATGGTTGCAAGAGAAAGATTTAAAATACCAGAACTTGAAAAGATAAGTTTTGGTGGTACAGGTACTCCAAAGAAAGAATCAACACCTCCGAGTAAAGAAAGTCAAGACAAAGAAGACAATGACAAAAAGTTTAGTCTGCATTATGAAAGAGTTAAGGAAATCTATCCTGCTTTAGATTCAGATGGTCTTGAGATTGGTGTACAGACTCAAAAAGAACAGTTGAAATGGGCTAGGGATTACATACAAAGAAATCCTGAAAATGCTATAAAAATAGCTTACGGTACTGCTACTATACAAAGTGGTAAGAATTTACAGATATTCAGAGGTGCTACAATAGCTTCATTGTATGCTGACGGTAAAACTGACTTAGCTGATATGATAGCCAAAAGAGCATCATTATCATTAACTGAATCTGCTAGAGAATTATCTGCGGCTAATATGGATTTGTATCCACAGGATAAACCTAAGATAGAATTAGGTATAACACAAAAAAGGTTAGAATTATTAGGCGCTAAATTAGGTGAAGTTGATCCTACTAAGATGGTACAAAGAGCGAAAGAAAAGATTAAAACTGAGACTAAAAAAGTTTCTGATAAAATACAAAAAATGCAATCAGAAACAACAGAACAAAAACTTACGGAGATAGATAGTATAATTAATGAATTATTGTGTTAATATGCCAAAAACTTGTTTATTGCCTTCACAGGCTAAAAAATTAAAAGAGGAGTTTAGGAATGGTAATATTAAACTTGATAAGGTTTATAAAATGTCTCCACAAGAACGAGTTGTTTTCTTTGAGAAATACATAGGAAACAGCTCGAAGGTTTTTGTAGCTAAATTAGAAAAATCATTTTTAGCACCTAACCAAAAAAGAGCCATTAAGAATGTTATAGAAAAGGAGGTGGGACAAAGAGGACAACTGTATAAATCAGTATCATTAGTTGAAGCCAAGCAAATGTCTGAAAATCTTAGTATTGATAAATTAAGGAAGATGTCACCAACCGAAAGAACGAATGAGTTTAAGAAATATGTCGGAGATGGTGCTGACTCAATAAATGATAAATTTAGTTATGCGCTAAAATCTGGTGATTTCGCTAACTTTGAGAAAAGAGCTTTCGGGACAGAAGCGATTGCAGAAGAAAAAAGATTAAAGAGAGATTTCAATCGACTGGAAACTTTGAATGCAATAGGCGCTCTTAACCCTGGTCAGTTAAACGAGTTCATGCAGAGTTTTATTGAGTCAAAACTTGGCGTAAATATTAATTTTGAACAAAGTAAGAAGTTATCAGGTTTGATTGATAAACAATTAGAAGCGTTCAATAAATTAAAAGAATCTAACGAATGGTTTAATAGTGAGACATCTAAAGAGTATTATTTAGCAGCAGATGAACTTAAAAGATACACAGAAGAATTAAGCAGAAAGCCATCCGCTGTTAGTATTGGTAATAACTTAATTGAAATAGGTAGAAGTAACATCTTAGGTTCTACTTTCACCTTGATAAATAGTTTTTTATACCAGTTAGTACCATCAATCAAAACAAAATTAGCTTCTGGTGTAACACCTATAACACTGTTAAAGGAAGGTAAAATTACTGATAAATTGATAAATAAAGTTAGTAATCTTTTATTAGATAAAGAAGGTAATAAATTTGTTCGAGAACAGATTAAGATCGGTTTAAGTATTTACGATAAAACCAATATTGATACTTCAAGAATGTACACGCTTGAGGATGGATATAGATATTTTGGTGAAAAAGAAAGAGGAATGGCTTTACCATTGAAAGGGTTCTCAAAAGAGTTCAAAGAACGGATCTGGCGACCAATTAAAGAGGCTAAAGGTATAAAAGAAAAAGTGTTTAATGTAACAGAAGGTCTTAAACACATGACATCAGTATTGCCTAAATATAACGCTGGTTTAACTGATACTTTTATCGCACAAGGCATGAGAGCATCTACAACTTATTTATTATCAAAAGAACTTGCTAGTTATGAGAACAAACAAGACAGCACAGTTGATATTGATAAAAGGAAATTGGAATTGATAAATGAAAGTTATAACCCGTTCACAAAAGATAAAGATGCACTTGTAATTCGTGATAGAGCTATTTTAGACGCTCATAATGCTAATAACACACAACCGGAATCACTATCAGACACTAGCATGAAGCTAAGAGATCATTTCAAACCTTTTGGGTTAAATGTGGGTAGGAATTTAATCCCATATCTTAAAATTCCAACAACTGTAATTAGTGAAAGCATCCAAACGGCTACTGGTATTGGTGTCGCTAAGGAGATTAAGAATATTGTAAATGGATCAAAAGAAACCAATGAAGTTGAAAAGGCCAAAAAAATAGGTAATGCTACAACAAAACTTATTGGTTATGTAGGAATATCAGCAGCGGCATCGTTAATAACAGCATTATTCTTAGACGATGATGATTATATCCCACCGTATATGATCTTGAAGAATGATAGAGCCGGATATGCGTTTGCAGAAGCACAAGGAGCAAGACCTGGTTCAATCAGAATCGCCGGAACTTATGTGCCATTAAAATACATGCCTGGAATAAACATACTAATTGGTTCTATAATGTTTGGCAGACAAGCTAAATCAGAAGATGGTGAAACCTTTCTGTTTAATTATTTCAAGGGTATTGTTGGTGAAGTTTTAGGATTACCAATTATAGATAATTTTTATAGATTTGTTGATAAAACCAACACATCAATAAACAGTAAAAACTTAAAAGATTATTTAGACAATCAGAAACTTAGTGGATCTGACTTATGGGATTATACAAAAATAAGAGCAGTTCCTTCAATGTTATCAAGAGATCTTTACAATGCTGTGTTCAGTAAAGATAAATATGATTTCCTTGGTAATGTTATTGAAAAAGGACGTGTGTTTAGTAAAGATAAAACGACTGATACAATATTGGAATATAAAAGATTAGACAGTGCGGGTTATCTGCCAACTATATCTGACCCAACAACTAAGTCATCTAAAAAGATAAAAGGAGCCAGAGGCGAAGAAAGCTATAATGAATTATTGGCTGAACTACAAAGAGATTATAGAGATGACGTGGAGAAAACAATTCAAAGTGGTAGATATAAAAGAAAAGATGACAAAGGTAAAAAGGAACTGATTGACGATATACGGAAAGAACGTATATTAGACCCATTAAACGATATAGCAGACGACTTGTAAAATAACACAAAAAAAGAGAGCCTTAAATGGCTCTCTTACGAGTTTAAATTCAATTAACGTAGTGTAACACTAAAGCGTTTGAACTGTTCTGACATATAATAGGTAATACTCTTCCTTTCAGCTCTGGATTGCATTTCTATGAAACTATCAAGAGGTATTAAATGTGCCTCTTTTAATTTACGTGGAATCCACCAGAACAAGCACACATAACTAAGTGCATCTCGCCAGACAGTCAAGTCAAACGGTAATTCACTGAAACTAGTATCTGGTAGTTTGTATGTTAAGTAATTATCCTGAGCTTTCAGAAGTGATTGTACCTGATGCTCCTTAATTTCACTAAACGGTATTGATTTTCGCTTACTGAGATTTATCAGTTTACTCTCAATCGTAAGCGTTCCTTTTGGCGGGAATTTATCAATGAAAGTTGGGAGTTGTCTGTTAAAGATTGCTTGGAAGTCTTTCTCTTTCATATATTTCTAAACTAAAGTCCTTTTTGTTTTTTAAGCTTTCTAAGACAGCTTCATCTATGCTGTCTTTTTGTAGTAGTTCAATATAAAGGCATTTCTTCTTTTGGCCTATCCTATGAATCCTGTCGTGAAGCTGTGAGAAGTCTTTATACTTAAACGAATGTGAGAAGAATAACATCATGCTGAAACTAGTGAGATTGTATCCCTCGGATATATCATGGTTAATAAGCAAGATAAAATCATCACTCTTCTCTGCCAGTTCAATCAATTCTTCTCTTTCTTTTGTAGCACCATTCAAAACGCCCACATTATATCCATTCTTCTTTAATCGTTCTGCTAGGTGGTTGATCTCGTGCGTGTACCTACAAACAATAATGAACTTATTGTAATTGGCCGCATATTCCAATATCCTGTCAGCCTTATTACTCTTAACAAAAACTGGGTTCTTTAGTTCGTCTAACACGCCACACCCATTTAGTTGATGTTTCTTGTACCAAAGCCCATTCTTGGTAACTCCAGCATAAACCTCTTTTTCATAAGCCATCCTTTTCTTCTGATCGGATGTTAGCTCAAAGTATTCGTTTTTATATATTCGTTCTGGGAGGTCCAGGCAATCTTCTTTTTTTAATGAAATACCAATAGACTTTAATCTCTCAAGAAGAAGTGGCATTTTCTCAGGGTTGATTTCCGGTACTACCCTAGACCCGCCTTTAAGCCAAATTCGTACTTCCTTAAAGAAAGTTTCTCTATACTCACTCCAACTAGGCTTTTTACCTAACAACATCTCATAACACATCACATTATATGGAGTTGAAAGATACGGAGTTCCTGACAGTAGCAATACTGACTTTGGCTTAACAGCCCAGACGTATTTCTTAAGAGCCTTAAACATAGCTGATCTATATCCTGCGAAATAATGACATTCATCTACTATAACAGCATCGTACGCATCCAGAGTTTTTTCTTTAATTGCCTTTTTAACCTCTTCTTTACTGATTATTTTCCATTCCTGGTCGCCCAAGTCCCACATACCTAGCTCTTTTAGCCAGTTACCCTTTAAGAGTTTAGGGCAGACAACCAGGACGGATTTCACAATAGGTTCGAGTGTGTTCATTTTCCTGGTAGATATTGCTGTCTTACCAAGTCCACACTCTAGCCACAATCCTTTGTAATTTGGACAAATATCAACCACTTCTTGCTGATATTTATAGAGTTTCATACTCATCTCTCATTGCTCCGATTTCGTGTTCTTCAAAGATCTCTTCAAACTTGCCTTCTTTTATGTTATTTAATGTAGCACCTATATTTAATATTTCGGCCGCTATTCTATTCCCATCAAGAGTGAATACGCTACATTTGCTCCAATCAGTATCCTTGCTGACAACAATATGCTTACAGATAATGTTATTCACTTCTTTATAATTTTGTCTCACTAGGTCTGAATACATAGCCATTTGCCGATAATATCCATAAGTTAATGCGTGATAATGATAAGGAACTGGCTCGATCTTAGCTGATGACTTCAAATCTATAATAGTAGCAATTTCACCATCAATAACAAGGAAGTCTAACTTACCTTTAGTTTTCATTCCTTGGAATTCACCAGTAAGAATGATTTGCTTGTCTGACTTATCTTTTATCTCTTGGAATAGTGGCAGTTGCTTTACTAAATCAGCCATGTTATGTACTTGTTTCCATGCGGCTGGTGTTAGAACTTCAAACTGGCCAGTTTTATTTAATTCAAATTGTTCTGGATTATCTCTCTTCAAACACTGCTCAGAGTAAGTTGAGTTAAACTTATCTTCGCTTTCTGTTAGTAAACAATCCAGTGCAGATCCAAGGATCATGGCCGGTGTTTTAGTTTGTTCTATTGTTTGATCTGTGTGTTTTGCTTTGTAGTAAGCAGGACTCTTCAAGTAATCACCAATCATTGAGTTGGAGATATGAGTCTTATCTGCGAAATACTCTTGATCGTTTTTGAATTTCATATTTATTTCTTTAATAATATTTTAGATTGAGCGTTCATTTGTTCCCTACATTCATTGAATAAATCTGTTTTACATTTACTAGAATCTTCATTTTCATCCAGTTCCCTCTCTTCTTCTATTCCGAACTTAAGAAAACTCTTGTCTTTTAGTTGAAGTGTTCTGATTAGTATTTGTTTTATTGTTTTAGTTTTCATATTATTTTCTGCAAATTATTTATATAGGGGGGAGGGTTTTAAGCTCCCCCGAAAAAACGCCTAGCCCTCAAAAGGAGATAACTCTTCTTCTGTTGGTTCCGGTTTAGCTTCAACTGGAACTACTTTTCCGATTGTGTTGTCTTCTGTGTATTTAACTAAGAACTTCTTAATTGTTGTGAAATACATCTTCCAATCATCTGTATCGTATTTCTTAGCATCGGCCGCTGAAACTTCAGGGAATCCATTAATGCTTTTAGGTTTTTTACCCTCAGTGAACTCTTTGAAAAAACTACTGATCTTATTACCGTCCTGGTAAACGACAACACCTTTTCTAGTCTTACCATTCTCAGTTGTCATTGACCATGGAGATAATTCCATTTCTTTTGACAAGTCTGCATTAGGTAGTTTTTCCATTAAATCAGTTGCGAAATTTGATGCCGTGTTCATTGATAAACAAACCTGATCCATACCATCTTCTTTTACGAATGTGATGTTGATCATCTTACCAAAGTCCATTTCTTTGAAATCAATTTTCTCAATGACTCCTGAAATACCTCTCTTAACTAACTCGTAGTAGTCTTTTTTAGACCCGTCAGTTAGCTCTACTGTTCTCTTTTCTGCTCTTGGATCTTCTGGCTTGGTAGGAATACGAAGAGTCCCGTCAGACAAGATCTTAGCGTAGATTTTTCTCTCTTGTTCAGTAAATCCCATAGACTTTTTTGGTTAATGGCCTTAATTAGTTAATGGCCTTTTGTTATATATTTATTATATATTATATAAAGGATTGAGTCAACTATATAACATGTGTATAACTTTATTTCTCTAAGTCTCGCATGATTAGTTGCCTAACATAAGCACTCATCTGACCAATGCCAGAGTCTTTAGCCTTTTTCTGTAGTTTCTCCTTCATTGATTTCTCCATCATCACTATCATCGTTGTGTCTTGTTTTTCGCTTGTCATAAGGTTTTTCATTCTTTATAATATTATCCATTTTTTCGTATAGTTCGTTTATCACATTGTCATTAAGAAACAAGTCTTCCCAGTCTTTGATGAACTGCTCTCTTACAAGTTCAATAAAGAAATCGTCTCTCAATATTTCAAGTTTTCTGTCTACAACTTCCTCCTGTAGCTTTTTGATTCTATCTTTATTTCTCTTTGTCATATATGTGTGATAATTGATCGTACATTAGCTTACTTAAACGATTTTTTTCGTAATTCTTCTTCCTTTTTTCAACCTCCTCTGGTATCAACGACAACAAGTAGTTGTACATCACTGTTTCAGTTTTGTAATTATCTCTTCTTCTTTTTCCGTCTGCTTTTTTTTTCTTAACCTCCTCTGGAATAAGTGTCATTAGGTAATAGTACATAATCCACTCAGTCTTATATTTGTCATAGTTTCTTTTAGCGGTCGCATGACATCTTTCTAGATTTTTTGCCTGCCATCTTTTAGTGTTTTTTAATGTTTTGTCTTTGTTGTCTTTTTGCCACTCTCTTGTTGTTTGTTTTATTTTTTCACTATTCTCTGCGTAATATTCAATGTGTCTTTTACTGTTGAACTCTTGAACTTCAGGTAAAGCATAATAACACTTAGTACAGTACCCTTCTTTATGGTGTTTTTCTTCATTTCTGCCACACTCTTTGCATCCAAACAAACCAAACTTTTTGCTCCAAACTTTACCGTCACACCTATCACATAAGATTTTACTTTTTGGATTGTCTAGTCGTGTGAAATGAATAGAACATGCCCTGCAAGTGTGAACACTCGGCAGATTGATTCTTGTCTCAACGTTATTTCTTTTAAGTATCTGACAAATCCGTTGATGCGTAAGATTGAACTCCCTGCCAATAGTTGTAGAGCTATTTCCGGCACTGTATGAGTCAACAATCTTTTCATCTCTTTCTTTATCGATTTGGTTTTGCTGTTTTCTATTCATACCTATTCTTATTATAAAACCTCTTCACTATCTTGCGCTCTAAGCGATTCTTCCTTCTTCGCTTAATGAATTGTTTTATTTTTTTGAACATTTTATTCTAGCTTTTGCTTTAGTGTCATATTTATTTATCCATTTATAAGTACCTGGTAGAAAAAGCTTAATTGAAATCCACCACTTCCACCTGTTAAGCAATGTTCTTTTTTCGCTGATGTTAAATGATACTGTTGTTAGGTTTTCTCCAATTTTCCATTCAAAGTTTGGTTCTGGTGGCATATCAAATTTACAGTTTCCTTTCTTCATACACTATATACTTTATTTATTTTTCATTCCCTCTATAAAGGCAATAAGTAATTGTCTTTCGTTTTTATTTAATTCACTCTCGGTCTTAGCCACTTCTTGAAGACTAAACAATGCCTCGTTCCTTTTGTAGTTTTTGATTGCTTTTTTACAACACTCTTTCATATATTTATTATACTTTTTTATACCAAACATCATTTCCTCTTCTAACTTTTCTTCCTTTTACTTCTTCAAAAGGGGTTGCTTTATACAAAACATCATTTCCAGCACTTCTTCTTAATTGATTTGGCATATAATTCCTGCCTGTTTTTTTAAGAAAAATTATAATAGCTTCTTTTGCTGTGTCTGCTTCCTCAATAGGGTCTTCTGCATATAGACGACTATTTTCACCATCATAGATTTGATACTTCATACACTATATACTTTATTTAATAAGTAGAACTGGGGGTGGTTCTTATAGCCAAGGGGCAATAGAAAGGCAAGCACAAGCCACAACTATTATCGCAAAAGCTATCATTGAAACAACATCTTCTGCCATACTATTTATCTTCTTTAATAATACGTTTTGCTTCTACGTTCAATGCCTCTTGCACTTGTGGTAGTTGAGATAGTGCGTCAGCCATGATTTCTTTTCCTGCATCACTTAGTTCCATGCTGTCATTGATAAGTCCCGCTCTGTATTGGTCGCTTAACTCTTTGCTCAATACTCTTTTAAGTGTGTTTGATAGTTGTTTTAACATAGGTTTAGTTTTATTAATTTCTTTAATTATTGTTCCCCACTTCTGGGATAAAATGCCAGTGTTGGTTTGAAATCCATTTTGTAATGCTTCATAACACCACCTGTCACTCTGGCTGAAATCTGTCGCTGTAGTCGGCTCATTGTTGAATGGGTATATGATTTTGAATGATCTGTAGTTTTCAAGATCATGCGTGCACCACTCAGAGAAGCTAATTGTAGATTCTTTTGCACCTTTTTCAGTCTTGTCAAACAAGCGATTTTTATACTTACCATCAATCTTTGTAAAAACTATATACGCTTCACCTTGCCGTACCATCACATTATCCCACGTTTCTAGGAGTTCGGGGATGGATTGATCATTGTAATATACTAAGAAGTGAAGGGAGCAAGCAAGAACTTTATCGTTGTTGCTTATATTCTTAAACCATGGTGATGAAGAATCATCGTCTCTATCAAGAACCAAGATATCTCCTTTGCTATAAAAAACACTATATCCCTCTACAACCACGAACTTCCGCGTGATATCTATCCCCAATTCTTTAATGGTCTTGCCACGCTCAAACGGTGTCACACGTAACACCTCCTCGGCAGTTGTGAAGGTGTAGTCTTTGTAGTCATCATGGTCTTTCCAGTAACCAACAGTATTGTAATATTTTATTTTTGGAGTGTCGTCGTCTTCGTCATCAACAACTAATGATGTTTTTTCCCTTAGATCGCACCATAATTCAGCCCGATCTTTTTCTGTCCAGATACTTGACCACCCAAACTTCTCAACGATACGGTCATAGAGGTCTTGCGTGGGACAGTGGATTATTGTTTTGTTCATATTAGTATTTAATTAACATCTTATATATCTTTGACTGTCTAAACTCGTGTGCCAAACCTCTTATATACATTTTAACCTTTCTTTTATTCATCATATAATGTTTTTTCTAAATAATTAACTGCGTCTAACCACAGAAGTCTGTATTTTTTAGGTACGTCATCTGGCATTTTACTTATAATCTCCCTCATTTTAGATAGCTTGTATCTTATAACACCCTCCCGGAACTTGTCAGCCAATCTAAGGTTAGCTTCAAGAACCGGGTTGATGTGCTTTTTCTCAATGATTCCGTCAGATATGAGCGAATCAATTGTTGGCCCGAAGTCGAGTTCTTTCATACTATAGGTTTCTCCTCTACTTCATAGTCCTCAGGTGACTCTCTCAAGTCCTTTTTGATGAACTCTGGGATGTTATCCCACCCTTTCCAAATAAGGATCTCCATTGATTTCCTGAACGCATTTCCTAACATCATACTAGTTTTGCAGTTATTTACTTATATAGTTATTATAGATTATATAAAGGATATGGTCAAACTAGACTGTTGATAACTTATCAAACCATTGTTCTTTGATGCGATTTGCTATCTGATAGATCATAAGTGGTGGAACTGACATTCCTATGATATAAGTAGCACTATTGAGCGTGTCTCTGTTGAATTTATAGTCCTGTGGAAACGACCCGATGTTCTTTAAGTCTGTTATTGAAATAGTGCTAGGCGTATCTTCTCTATAATAAGCACCAGAACTCGTGATCGTCATTGGTGTCTTTTCATCAAGTACGTAACAGACTCCGAACCTCTGATCTTTCATGCCTAAATCTTTCAAAACATCCGACATCCTCTTATGATGTTTCTTACGTATTGACCAGTATTTCTTAACTAAATCACTCATTCCTCGCTCAGAACCGTCAACTTTCTTGAACTCTTTATACAAAACTCGTTTCTCGTCAAAGTATAAATCTAAATATGGCATTTGATTGAACAATGTCTGCTTACTACCAGGAATTTTATCTACTAAGTCTTTTCTGATACTGATGAAAAATACTCGTTCACGACGCTGTGGAACTCCCATCGTCGAGGCATCCAGCAACCAATGATGTGTGTAATATCCAGCATCCTCAAAGTCTTTTAAGATCTTCTTGACGTACTCAATAGCTTCTCCTTGTAAAATACCTTTAACATTCTCTGCTATGATTACCTTAGGCTGAAGTTTCTTTGCTAAGTCTATGAAGTCAAAGAACAACGTGTCTAAAACCTGCTCTTTCTGACCCTCTCTGAACTTCTTCTTCTTCCCCCAATCCTTCTCACGATTCCCGGCCATTGAGAAGTTTGAACATGGCGGTGATCCGTCTAAAATATCTAAATCATACAACTCTTCAGGTAAATCATCACGATCTTTGAACGTCTGGATACCTTCTAAGTATGCGTATTTTGGCTCAAAATTGCCATTGTAGACCTCCATCATCTTAGGATCGATCTCATTACACCCGATAACGTCAAATCCTGTCATTTTGTATCCCATACTCGACCCACCTCCACATGAAAAACAACTGAAAACTTTGAGTCCGTTCTTCTTAACGTCTTTTATGTCTGTTAAGTTCCAATTGTATTTCATATCTTTAATAAATATTTAACCGCATCAATGAAACTAAGTTTTAATTTCTCTTGAACTAATTTAATATTATCCCCTCCATTAGTACAAACAAAGCAATGATACGAGTTCGTCTCTTTATATATAACTAAACTCGGCTTGGTGTCGTCGTGGAACGGACACAGTGCCCGGAGTCTGTCGCCCGCCTCCTGACCAATCTTGTCAAGCAATCCAAGACTCTCAATTGGCACAAGTTTCGCTTCTGCTACCATTTCAGGTGTGATGTTGTTCTTGTACTTCTTGGCACTCTTTAACCTGTCACGACGATCAAGCGCATCACTCGCCTTTTTTACGTATACCTTAGCGAAGTTGTGCAGTCCGATCTCTTTTAATTGTTCTGCTGTCGCAATGTCTTTGTCAATCTCAACCATCATATGACTATCACCTCCCTCCCGTCAGGTAACCATGTAGTTAACTCATTCTCCCAAATCTTCTCGGGTGTGTACTGCTTCTCTGTCTTCATAACGTGCCACCACTCTATCATCTGTGCGTACTGGTCACGATCGATCTTACCTTCGTTATAGACTTCTAATATCTTCGCCTGCGTCTCGTAAGTAGCGATTTTTTGTAATGTCTTTAATGTTACGATCATAGGTTTGTTTTTATTACTTAAAACACGCTGCTAAAAATGGAAGTATAAACAGAGTAACCATGGCTACAAATGTGATTTCATAACCATCCAGTCCAAGAACCTTGAACATTTTGTAATATCCATAAAAAATTGCTACCACTACGAATGTTTTTAGGATTATCATACTTATTTGTTCTGATTTATTTAAACACATCATCAGCAGATTCCATCTCATGCTCCTTAATCTGATTTACTGTGTACCGGTCATCCTCTGATAATCTTCGTATATTATACTTAGCCACTCCCTTCGACCTTTTAACCTTTGGATTACGATTGATCGACTTTGCGAACTTCTGCTTACCCATTCCACCCTTCAAACCAGAGTCCTCACAGAACTTAGTGAAATGAACGTAGATTGTGTTGATGTCCTCCGTCGGCTCATCTATGAAATCTACCCAGTCACTCGCCAAGAATATCTCAGCATTGTTAGATGTCTCGCGCAATTTCTCATACTCAGCCTTAGCCAATCGACTCTCTGTATATTGATAGTTGTTCGCCACCAACCTCCGGAGTGCTCGTAACCAACTACTTATGATGTATTTACTCTCCAACTCAAGCGCCTCTCCTAACCCCTCAATCCGATTCTTACTTCCCATCTTGAAATTACCGTTGAATGGAATTACAACTAACCGCTTCTCTATCTCCCAACCCATGTTAGGAAACGTCGGCGCGTCATTTGATATGAAAAACATCTTCGCAAAGTTCCGGAACGTGAACGAATCCTGGTACAAAAATCTGGCTCGAATACCCTCACCAGTTACCAAATTCTTGAACGAGGCACTGTCGAGTCTCTTACTCTCGTCCTCACTACATATATTACATATCTTTCCAAGTAAATCCGACTTCCCGAACGTGTCAGTTGTCAATGTCTCCAAACTCGCCGCTGATATGTACTCGTCTGGTAATATATGCGAAATTAAATCAGTCAAAACACTCTTACCATTATCAGAATTACCAACGTAAAACACTGCTCGAGATAATGTCTTGTGACTCCTGTAAAATAATGCTCCAAGCAATTCCTCCGTTAACATGATTAAATCTTTGTCTGGTACTATAACGTCTGTTTCTGCGTTTAACACGCCAAACGTCGATTTTAAGTAGTTATAATAGAAGGGAGCGCTCTCTTCCGTTGCCTCCTCCTCAACATAGTCATAGTCAACATATACAAAACAATATACTTTCGGCGTGTGCTTCTCCAATTTACCAGTCTTTGAGTTATACAATCCATTAGTGAACGATGTGTGGTTGAACGCCAAGTCCGACTCTGAAACTATCCTCTCATCAGCAATCGCCATCTTCATTGTACTTATAAGATTAGTTGCGAAGTTGTCCGACATGTCCCAGTCAATGTTAGCGTCATTCCTTAATATCTGGTACAACTTCCTCTTTAACTGCTTCTGAGTCATCCTCTTATAATATCGATCCTTATACATGAAAAAACAATCCCAGTCCTCACAGTAAACTAAATGCTCGAAGTTTGCGAAAATGAAATCTGCCGCGTCAGAACACTTTGTCTTTGCCGCCATTGAATTTTCTCTTCTGATTTTTAGAATGTCGATCTCTGTGAAGTCTTCTTCCATATATTTTAAGTTCTTAATGAAAAAACCCCAGAAGGTGTTGTCTGCAATGGCTAATATCACCATCAATAATTGAATATTGCAACACACTTTCCGAGGTTATTTCATTATATTATTTCTTGCAGATTAGTTAAGTTGTAACTGATTTCATTATATACTATTTCTAAAACTTTTGGAAATGTCAGCCTGTGTATAACTATTATTTATATAGTCTACCACCAAAATTGCCAAATCCTTTATATACTCTTTATATATTATTTATATGCTGTGTGTAACTTTGTCAACCCCCCAAATAAATATAGGCATTTTTTAAAATGCTTATAAATGCCTATACTATTTACCACTTTCGCTCGTCTTTGTCAAAATAAATATAGGCAATATAAGGGCGTTTCAAAAATGCCTATACGTTTTCTGTTGTAAGTTTAGTGTATATTTATGAGAATATAGGCATATAGGCATTTTACTAAAAGTTATATATAATAAATATATCGTGTAAACTTAGTATAGGCCTATTATCTGTAGATACTTTTCTCGAAAATGCCTATATGCCTATATTGCCTATATTTGTGTTGATATTTGTAGTCGTTTGTGTCATAATTAGCCAAAAAATGTGTTATAATATGTTGTTTTTAACCTTGACTTTTTCAAAAAAGTGTGCTATGATTAAAGCAGTAATTCATAGTAATGGAGAGAGAGCTATGATAAAGATAAAAACAACTCAAAAAGTAAGACGCTAGAGATAGTCGTCTTGTTTTTCGTTGAGAGCTTATAGATACGGAAGCAAATCAGATAAATCAAAAATCAACTTAATGGCACACTCATCTTGGCTCTGGCTAGGAAAGCTGTGCTTGGTGGTGATAAAGTCCGTTTAAACTGTGAGTTCTCAATGGAAACTGAGATGAAAATTTGTGGAGTAGATCATAAAGTAAGCCTTCAAAACGATGATGGGATGCAGGTTATTGTTTACGAGAGATTAAAAGACTGTGAGCCTAGTGGATACGAGAGTCACCACGATAAAGAATAGTATATGAACACAAATAGCAAGCAGTAAAACATAAACTTAAATAGATATGCCAAAAAAAGATGAAGAATTCAGTCTTTCCACCGTTCTGAAAGAACAGATGGCTAAGATTGATCCAACTGATCCAAAGAAGCGCCTTTACGCTGAGATATTTGTTGAGAAGCTGATTCAGAAAGCTATTAAAGATAGTAACTCACAATCATATAAATTGATATTTAGTTATGTGGACGGTCTCCCTAAGCAGTCAATTGAGGTTGATACTGGTGACAACATAAATAACATATTAAAAAAACTGCATGGAATTGACTCTGGAAAACAAGAAACTCCTAGTGAACAAGGAGTGGAGGATGAGCCATCTGTACAAGATTATCAACAAGAAGGGGGAGTTGGTGACGTTCAAGCCGAACAAAGCCCAATTGAAATATTCGTCGGACAAGAGGCCGAAGAAGATAGTCTTAAAGGCTAGGCAACTTGGATTCACAACGTACGAGTGTATTGATACATTGGACGAGTGTTTGTTCAATGAGAATTTTAATGGTGGTATTATTGCACATGACATGGAGTCGATGGAAGAGATATTTACTAAGATTAAGTTGGCATGGGAGCATTTCCCTTTGAAGTCACTCGGGTGGGAGGCTAACACAGAACGAGCCAATCAGCTTAGTTTCAATAATGGTAGTAAGGCGAGAGTTGCATTGTCGTTTAGATCAGCAACACTTAACAAGCTCCACGTATCAGAGTTGGGTAAGATATCAGCTAAGTATCCAAATAAAGCGAAAGAGATTATATCCGGGTCGTTTGAGTCTGTTCCTAAAGGAGGACGGATCTCAGTCGAGAGTACAGCTGAAGGAGAGTATGGATACTTCTATGATTTGTTCTGGGACGCGTGGGACGAACTGAACGATTTCTCTGCTCATTTCTATCCTTGGCACGAACACGATGAGTATCAAGTGGATGTGGTTGATGTGCCAGAAGACCTTAAGAAGTATCAAAGTTTATATAATTTAACAGACAGACAGATCAGTTGGTATTATAAGAAATGGACAACATCAAAAGATCTTATGAAGCAAGAGAATCCAACTACACCAGAGGAAGCGTTTGAGAGTAGTAGTGGCAAGGTGTTCAATGCTGATTTCATAACGGAGATGTTACAAGTGACAGAGACTGGCGTTAAGGTTGGTAACTGGGTGTATTACGAAGATTTCATACCAAATCATGACTATGGATTAGGCGCTGATGTTGCTGAGGGTATTGGAAGAGATTACTCAACTATAATCATAATTGATTTCAGTAGAAGGAACATGAGTGGAGTGATAATTCCGAAGGTGGTTGCAAGGTTCAAGAGCAACACCATTGATCCAACGATGTTCGCATACGAGATCAAGACTGGTGGTAATAAGTACGGCGCATGTATTGCGGCAGTTGAGAGGAACAATCATGGTCATGCGACACTAGCAAGATTACAAGACATTTACCCTAATATATACTCACAGGATATTCAGATTAAAGATAATGTTGTACTTCATAAGAGTAATAAGTTGGGTTGGCTAACGACGAGTTCAAGTAAGCCACAAATCATCTTTGCATTGAAGAGAGCTACGGAGGAGTACTCGATCAGTATCCCGGACAGAGCAGTGCTTAGGGAGCTGAAAATGTACGATGACAACGCACTTAAGACGATGAAGTATGACGAAGAGTTAACAAATCATTTCGACCTCGTAATCGCACTAGCGATCGCATACGAGATGAGGAACGAGTGTGTATCCATGAATAGTGTACAAATAATAAACGATGAGACGGCTGACATGACAGCCATTTCCGAATTTTAATAATATATGGACAAGATAAAAACGCCAGCTGAAGTGATTGAGATCAAGCCTCAAGAACTTAGCAAAGAAGATCAAGTGTACAAGGGAGCTATTTTCAAGCGAATGGAGCAGTCAAGAGATACAAGAGAAGTTTCACACGTTGAGTTTGATGGAATGGGAATGAACGACTGGGTACAGTTCAATGCAAAGACTGCTAACTCGTCAATCCCACCGAGAAAGAATAAAGCTGATACTAGTATTGTCACTGGAACACCGAGGAATAAGATGAAGGCTATTATTAGTCACATCATGAAGATGAACTTAGACGCTGACGTACTGGCATACGATAAAGACAAACGACAGGATATAGTTCTCGGAAAGACAATGAGTAAACTTATCAAGAAAGCTCAAGAGCTTGATACTACTGATTGGGCCGGAGGTCGAGAAGAGAAGCAAAGAATGAGACTTAGAGGATTACTTGAGCAAGGAACAGTGTTCGTTGAAGAGCGATACACTCCTCGAACGATCGCATCAAAGAACATTATCGAAGGAAAGTTAACACCGGCAGACGGGTTCAAAGGACTGAAGTGGATCACAAAGATGGAGACTGATTATAAGTGTGAGAGTAAATTGTTAGACATCTCTCAAGTATACTTAGGAAATATCAAACAGTTTGAGATGAACAGACAACCGTTCATTTATACTCGTAAGGTGATGGACTATTCAGAAGCGATGACTATCTATGGTAAATGGACTGGATGGGATAACGTTGTACCTGGTAATAAATACAGTTACTTAGACGACGGATCAGACTCAATTCCTTACCGAGATTTCAGATTATATGAATTACAAACAAATCAAGTAGAAATTATAGAATACCAAGACTTACCAAATTGCGAATACAATATATTCATTAACGGAGTGATGATGTTACCTTCTAAGTTCCCAATGCCATGGGCATGGAAAGGTTATTCAATCACGAAGAGTGTATTACATCCATATTCAGATCAATTCGCATACGGTAAGAGTTTAATGCAAGAGGTGAGAGTTGATGGTGAGTTACTCGATGAGATGATTCGGATGCTTATTCATAAGACTAAGCAGAGCATCAAGCCACCGATGGCTAATAAGAACAAAGGAATCCTATCACCTAGAATATACGATCCGGGAACATTGTGGAGTGGACTTGACGTGACAAAGCTCAACAAGATCATCGATCATCAGGGTGTTACTAGTTCAGAGTTCCAGATGTTCGGACTGATCAACGACATAGTTGACAAGAAGACAATCAATCCTACAATGCAGGGTCAAGAGACTGGCGGTAATCCTACTGCTACTCAGATCATGTTAACTCAGAAACAGGCAGAGGTTAACTTATACTTAATCCTATTCGCAGTACAGATCATGGAGGAGCGAGTGTCATACCTTAAACTGTTCAACATCCTATCCAATTGGACAAAGCCGATTGATTACGAGGTAGACGGAGTGACAAAAAAATTGAAAGAAGTATATAGAAAAGAAGAAGTCGATGACGAAGTGATTGAGTTCGAAAACACTGAACCAGGTGGTAAAGATAGAATCAACACTTCATTTAGAATGATGGAAGAACAACAGTTAGCTGAGAAGGTTAAGAGTGGTACTAAGTCGCGAGTGGTCATTCACTTACCACTATTAAAGAAGTTACGATACAAGTTTTACATAAAGGTTAACGCTAGTGAACGAGCCAGTGACAATCTTAATAAAGTATTGTTCGGTGAGATGATGAACCAAGTTGTCACATACTTCCCAGAAGAACTGAACAGAGAATACTTCCAGAAAGAATGGGCGATAGCATGGGATAAGAACCCAGCAGAAGCGTTCCAAGCGTCTAGTATGGAAGCTATGGAAGGGATGGTTGGTGACAAGGGTAAACAACCTCCTGTGGCAAACAAGATGGCTGGTGGAGTTAAAGCAAGTCCTAAACAACTAATGAAATAACTATGTTCTGGTTCAAGAAGAAAAAAGAAGAGCAAGTGTTGGATTATGAATTAGAAGATGTGTTGAATAGAGACTTGATGAGTGATGAGGACTACGACATGAATGATTTTCAAACAGATAGACCAATTGACTTAACACGAGTCAACTTAGGCTTATTGCCAATCAATTGGGACATCAATGACGAGCCAAAGACAAAGGAGTATCTTCGTGATTGTAAGTCATTGAACGAAAACGCCACTTTAAGAGATGCAATAGAGACAATCATCAAAGCTCAAATAGAGCATATTGCGATGGATTGTCCTGATGAAAGAAGTGCTACGTTATCAAGAGGATCAATCAACGGGTTATGTTTATTGAAAGAACGTTTACAAGAAAACAGTAATATATACGATGAAAGTGAAGTGGAGGTAGAAGCACCAGACGCTGAAAAGATATTTGAATAGAAAAGACTATGGTCTCGTCCAGCCTTATTTAAATGGATTGTTAACAAATAAGTAGAAGAAGCTATGGATTACGAAGAGCTAGAGAAAAAGGTAGAGGAACTTGAGGCGGAGAAGGAAACAGCCAACCTCAAGTTAGAAGAGTTAGAAGAGGGGAACAAGACACTTCAAGAGAGTTTAGACACAGCAGAGACTAAGCTTGAGGGCGAAGGAAAGAAGGACAAGAACTTCGCCAACTTGAGGAAGACGAAGGAACAAATCGAAGAAGAGAAAAAGGACATGGCGACTAAAGTCGAAGAGTTGACAAAAGAGATCGGCGACATGAAACAAGCCGACCTTGATAAGGTCAAGGACAAAGTCATGAAGCAGTACGCCGGCGACGACGAAGAGCTTCAAAAGAAGATTGAGTCACAGCTAGACATTATTTCAGCTGACTTACCAATGGAGGAGAGATTGGCAAAGGCAGTAGAGCTTTCAGGTATTAAACCAGGACACGAAAACAACAGTTTCTACGGAGGTGTTGGAATCGATGGATCAGGTGACGTACCAGTAAAGAAAGGCAATTATCTTGAAACAGAACAAGGAAAAGCAATGGCTGAATCGTTGGAAATTGATTTAACTAATGGTGATGATAAAAAGGAATAATATATGACAGACCTAAAAGAACAAGTAGGTAAAGAAGATCCTAAGGTAACTGTAAAAGAAGAAGGAAAAGAGATCGTTACAGTGTCAAAAACACAGTTAGATGCGCTTATAAAGAACAATAAGAGTTTATCTGAGAGATTAGAGACACTTGAGACAAGAACTAAGCCAAAGGTAGCCACCAAGATCAAAGAAAGCTTTGGTCGTATGCGTAAGTGGGAGGATAAGTACGTGGTAGAAGACATTAAAAATGTTAGAGAGAAGATATTACTAAACGAAATCGACGAGAAAGAGAAGTTCTTAGTATGTGACGTAGTTGTTGGCGACGGTGAAAACGAACCGGAGACAATCAAAGACGTAAGATACTTGAAGTTCTTAGAAGAGGCGGAAGTTATAGACGTTGAGATAGTTGAGAACGAAAAGAAAGAAATTTCTGAGTTCGTAGATCCTCGAAATCCAATGATCGCAGTTAAGAAATACGAAGAGAAAGGCGATAGCATTGGAATGAAAGAGGTTGGAACTATTCAAAATGTTGTGACTTCACCCAAGACAACTCTTACAGTCAAACTTCCTGATGGGAAGAAGATCAAGTTAAGTAATAACGCTCTAAACATTTAATATGTCAAACAAACCAATAAACGAAGAAGAGGAATCAGATCTATCACAAGAACGTGATGATAGATGTGAAGTTTTAGCTAGTAAGTCGTTAGCAATCATTGGAAGTGTTGACGGTGTTTACTTAGGTAACTCAGCAGAGGAAAAGGTGGCTCATTATAACCCAATTCTTAAAAGATTGATGGAGTTATATAAAAATGAAGACGCTAGACTTTCAGAGATTACTTACGTGCATCAGATCATAATGGAAGCAATTTCTCATCTACAGAACTATACAAACGCTTCAATTCAAAAGCATAGTGCGAAAATACAGGAAAGTTTCTATGGTAAACATCCGGAAGAAGTAACAATGGCAGATATAGCAGAGAAATTAGAAGAAATCGAATCAAAAGAATAGATATGTGAGGGGGTTAATTCCCCCTCTACAATCAAAATCGTTAGCTTGTCCGTTAGTCAAGCCTATGGCAGATGCCCTTAGGTCTTTTTTGCCTACAAGTCATTAGATAATAGTGCATAACAGTGCATTTCAACCTACTGAGTTGGTGGTGAAACTCTATCGATCTTCGAGGAAGGCACCTCGTAAAAAACGTAAGATTGAATTTAATTAAAAAGTTTAACAGAAATTATTATGTTTAAAGTGATTTCAGGTAATGCCAAAATCGAATGGTATCCAAAAGTTGCATCAACAGTATTCACAAATGGTGGATTAGTTTATGCAGACGGAAGTGGAGCTATACAACCGGCTGACGCTACTGCAGGTGATATCTTTGGTATTATCCTTAAAACAACAGCAGCAACAGACGATGACTACGCTTCAACAACACGAGTACCAATCCAAAAAATTTACGAAGGTGATGTGATTGAAGCAGACGTTACAACAGGAACATTAACAGCCGCAATGGTTGGTAATCAATACGATCTAACAGACGCAAACGGAGTAGATGTCAGTGCAACTTCCAAATTGGTGGTTACATGTGTCGGGTTCATCTCAGCGTCAAAAGGACTTTTCAAGATCAATGCTATCATTGAGACTGCAAATGTCGCAACAACTTAATTCACTAATAGAAATATTATATGTCAGGACCAGGATTACAAACTACTCTATTGAATATTGTTTCTTTGAGTGAGTTTACAGACTTAGTAGACAAAAAGTTTGAACTATCAAAGAACATGGTAGAGACAAACATCGCTCGACAGTTATTCATCTATTCAGATGAAGGAGCAAATACAGGTAATACTCGTCGTTTTGACGAAGTAGACGTACAAACATTTGGTAGATTGAAAGAAGAAGGAGCTGATGCAAAGAAAGCTTCTGTTGGTGTAGGTTACTACAAAATCATGACTGCCAAACGAATTGCAATGGAGATCGACATTACATGGGAAATGAGAAAATATAACAAGAAACCAGAGGTTATTTCTCAGTTGACTTCATTAAACCAATTCGGCCCACAACGTTTAGAATTAGATCTATCTCATGTATTCACATTCTGTTCTTCTAGCTCATATGTAGATATGGACGGAACTACAGTTGACGTTACTACTGGTGATAGCAACCCACTTGTTTACGCTACAAAAGATTTAGCATTTTCATCTGAGACTTATAGAAATAGAGTTTCAGGAGATCCTATCTTTTCACAAGGTGGTTTAGAATCAGCTGAAAAATTAGCTGTTTCAGACATTTTGTCTAATTTCGGAGAACGAAGAACCCTTAATTTCAATAAGATTGTCACAACTGATGATCCTAATACATGTAGAACAGTTAAACAGGTTTTACAATCAACAGCTGATATTGACGCACCACAAGCTGGCGTTATGAATACTTTCAAAGATTCATACATGCACGTTAAATTACCTTGGTTAGCTACAGATAATGTAGGTGGTCGAGATTCCACAAAACGAAGATGGTGGTTCACTGGTGCGTTTGGTCAAGGAGCTTCAGCTTCATGGCAGGCTTATTTAGGAATTTGGGAACAACCAAACCTAAAATCACCTGCTCAAGGCAATAACGGTGAAGATGTACATAATGATAACTGGACTTACGGATGTAGAATGAGTTACGGACAGGTCACATTATCAGGTAGAGGTCTTATCGGATCACTTCCAACAAGTTAGTATTAAATCAACAGTTTTATAGATTATGAGAGGTTTCTCTAGGTCGGAGGTGGATCTATTAAGACTTAATCAAAAATTACTATGAATTTTAATCAAAATTCAGGATACGGAAGAGCTTTATTAGACTCAGTTCGTTCAGCTGTTCCAACATTCGGTAGAGTCTTTATTGTAATGGATCCAGATGATTACGATGAGGAAAACTTCCAAAGAATGAAAGAAGTATTCTTGGATGATCCATTGGGAAAAATCAGATTTTATACAGACTTAGCTACAGCTTACGATGCTATGGAATCAAACAATAATGACGTTTGTGTCTTAGACGGTAATTCAACTCACGCCTTAACTGCTGAATTGAATATCACAAAGAATAGATGTCATTTCATTGGTCTTGATTACTTAATGGGAATCAAACGAAAACAAGGACAAAGTTCAAAGATTGGTATCGGAGTTACAGTTGCTACAGGTGATGTATCTGCAATCTTAAACACTGGAGTTAGAAATAGTTTCAGAGGGTTAAAGATTTCAAGTACAAATACATTGACTCAAGCATTATATTCTTTTGTTGACGGTGGTGAATATACATACATGGACTGTTGTGAAGTTGTTTTCTTAGGAAAACTTACAACTACTACTGTTGCAGACTTAGTTTGTAACGGTGATTCTTCAGTGTATAAGAACATGGCATTTGGATCTACAGCTCAAGAGGTTACTGCCAATGGAGCAAGACCTAATGTACTTCTTACAGGTGGAATTGTTTCAGGTAAGAAAGCAAGAGATGTACGATTTGAAAATTGTGATTTTTTATACAAGTGTGGTGACGTTGACAACAGATTTGTTTACGGAGCTAACGCTACTGACGTTGAAAGATTAATGAAGTTCGAAAATTGCATGTTCTTCAACAATCCTTTATCTGCTACAACTCCAGCTATTGCTGTTACAGTTGGTGCAGCACAAACAGAAGGATCAATTTTCTTAGATTCAAGATGTTCAATTGTAGACGTAACTGTTATGGCAGGAACAGGACTTGGTATTTATACTTTAGCTCCTAGTTCTCCAACTTACGCTACTTCTGGACTATCTGTTAACGCCTAATTCATTAAACTAATTTAATATGGAACGATCATTAAACTCTGACCTAAAAGAATTTAGTATTGATGAATATGCAAAATCAAATGCTAAGAAGGTAGAAAAAAAAGAGGTTAAAAAAAAGAAATAGACCTTATTTAGGGGAGGCACTTTCTTGTCTCCCCAATAATAAGGTTTAATAATAATACAATTTTATGCAAACAAACTATTTAAACAAGGTAGTTCGCACAAGTTTAATCACAACAACAAGTTACGTTGCAGGTACAGTATTAGAAGATATGGAATCATTTAATCAACTTATTTTAGAAGTTGCATTTACTATTGGTTCACTTACATCGGCGGAATTAAAGATAGAATATTCTAATGATGGAACAACTTATTTCCAAGATACTAATAAATCAATTTCAAGTGGAGTAAGCACTCTATATCTTGCTAATTATACATGGACTGCAGGTGGAAATTATCAAATTGAAGTTCCAGTATTAGCTAGATTCATTAAAATAAGTGTCAAGGGAACAGGAACAGTAACTAATTCATTAATAGCTATAACAAGCAGAGTAAGTTATGTCTAAAACATTCAACAATTCAACAGTAGAAGAGTTGGTTGACAACAAAGCTGAGTTGATTGATGATGTTCATAGGTTGGCTGGTAAAATAAATGATTATAATGAAGATGTAAAAAAGATTGAAGTTTTAACAGATAAAATATCTGAACTTGAATTATCAATAAACGATAATAAATCAAACTTAATACTGTTAGATAAAAAGATAAAAGAAAAAGAAATAGAACTAAAGAAAAGTTCTGAGATTTTTATTACAAATAAAAGTGAAAATGAAATTGAGATTGAATCTTTAATTAAAAAAACAAGAACAATAAAAGATAATCTTGAAACTAATGAGATAGAGTTCGATAAAAGAAATAAATTAATTGAACTTTGTAATAGAAATATAGAAGAATTAAAAATTGATATAAACAATTTAGATGATAAATTATCTGAAAAAGAAGATATTTTATTATGTAAAAAACAAAAAATATCAAAAGATGATGAAAGAATAAAAGAACAAGAACTTTCAATAGAGGTAAATAATGAACAGTTATCTAAGACTTTAGTAGAATTAAATAATGCAAATGATTCATTAAAAAAAATTATAATAGAAAAAGCTAAAAAAGAAGAAGAATTAGCTTCGATTGTATTGAATATCAATAAACAAGGATTAAAATTGATTAAAGTTAATAAAGAAATTGAGAAAAATATAGAAAAGTTTGAAGTTGAGTATAATAAAAGAAATGACGAACTTGATAAAAAAGCAGGAGATATAGGTAGTAAAGAATCATTTATTAATAATAAAGAAAAGAAGTTGCGTGAAGCTAAGAGACAACTAGAACTTCATTATAATAAGAAAATAGATAACTTAATAATTTAATATGGGAAATAAAGACAACAAGGAGAAAGAAGAAAAATTAGGTTGGGTTAATCCAACTGATCCTGTAAATCCAGCAGCTGGAGCCTGGACAACAGACGGAAATAATATTGCTCCAAAGGATTCTGAAAGAATTGACATCAGCGATGGTCTTTCTGCTACATATACAGGTCCAGTACAACAATTATTAAACAAAGATTTTAATGATTGGAGTTTATCTGGAAGAACACCAGATAATTATGAAGTTATGAGTTTGGGTGGTTCAGTAGAACGCTCAACAGATAAACACGCTGGAACTTATGCCGCAAAATTAACTATCAGTGCATTATACTCTGCAGGGGTTTATATTTCACCTTTGATTGTTAATGATGCAACAGTTACTGCAGGAAGTTTAGAAACTTTACAAGCAAGGATTTATGCTAAAAGATTAACTGGAAGTCCAAATGTTAGTGTGCTTTATGAGTGTGAAAATGGTGAAGATACTTATAACTATAACTTCACTGGAGCAAGTGCTGGTACTTGGACAGTGACTGCAGAAATGCCAACAGCTGACAATTTTGAAACATTAACAGCAACAGATTCTTATACACAATTAACAGCTACACAAGTAACAGTGCCAGAAGGTTATACTTATGGTGTGGCATATATTCTTGGTAGCTCTGCAAATAGTGGTGACACGATGGTAATTGACGATTATGAATCCCTAGTTGAAGGTACTGACCAAGCAGTTAATGGAGACTTTGAAAATTGGACAGATGTTGTAGGCCCTGATAGCTGGTTGACTGGAACAATAAATGATGATGGAGCAGGTATAATTACAGAAGAAACAACTATTGTAAATACAGGAACTTCATCAGTTAAGATGGAAGATAATGGTGATTCTCCAAAAAGTTATGTTGGTCAGTTATTTACTGGAACAGCAGGTGATGAAATTTCATTTAGTTATTATGCTCGTGGTGCTTCTGGAAACGCAAGTGTTGTCAGGTCTTCAATGATATTTTTGAATAACACAGTTGACGAAGCAGATGAGATATTTAATTATACAACTGGAGCTTGGGAAGCATACTCAGATCCTGAAGATTTAGATGCAGACAATCAAAGGTATTTACTTGTAACAATTAGTGAAGTATTTACCCAAGATTCTTATAGCGAAATTCCAGCACCAACAAGTGGTAAAATATTAGCAGTAGTTTGGATGGAAAGTAGTGGTGAAGACGGCGATGTTATGTATGTAGATACAGCTTCAATGATTTTTGTTGAAGCAGGTACAAACGAAGTACAGTCAGTTGATTCAGAAGGTAAAACTACCTTCCCTTCTGAAGTTAGTGGGAAAGACGCTACTTTAGACAATTCATTTCTTACACTTGGTCAATTCAAAGAACAATCAGGCGGTTTATTAGCAACAGTTGAGGTTGATATGACAGCCATAGCTGCAACAGAACTATACAGAAATGAGCTTGGTAAACGAGTTGTACCACTAAGAGTGGTACAGGTTTGTATTGCTGAGGCAGATTATTCTAATACTGCTACTTGGTCAATGGGAACAAACGATGCTGATTATAATAATTATATTACATCTGGAAGTGTAGTAACACCTTATACAGCTGGTTATTTCCAACAATATGAGATTGCTTCTGTTTCAGCAGTTACTTCTATGGAACCAGGAGACAGTCTTGAAATAAACGTAACTACTGGTGCAACTGCAACTACTCAAACTGTTGTATTCCGAGTATACGGAATTGTTATAGATAATATAGGTGAATAAATAAATATGTCAAGAAATCAACCCGATTATTTCGACCATGATGATGTGGTTGATCTAAAAAATACAATATCACCAGCATCAGAAGAAACACTTTTAGCAATAGCTGGTCTTGTAACATCGCCATACGATTATATTGAAGTAACAACATATAATGCTAACGAAGATCCTACTCAAATAGTTTATAAGACTGGTGGTTCTGCAGGAACATTAGTAGCTACGCTAGATTTAACTTATGACGTTAGTGGTAATTTCGAAACAGTAACATCAACATAGAATATGCCAAACATGAAATTTAATCCATTAACTCAAAAATTTGATTTGATTCGTAATTTTTTTGGAGATGATGAAAAATTAAAGTTTGGTAATACACCTGCAACTCCTGATTCAAATGTATATTGGGACAGTGTAAATAGTAGGCTAAGTATAGATAGTGCTAAAACATTCTTTACTGGATTTGTTACTATTGATGGAACAACAACATTCAATTATATAGCAAAGTTCTCACAAGACCCAAGTCTTGCAGGATTGACTTCAATGCCTCTTGGTTTTGAAACAGATGATGGTTATGGTACACCTGAAAATTCATATATATACGGAATATCAGGGTCAACTGTAGCAGGTGGCGAGCCTGGGATTGCTTTTCAAATGGGGGGTATAATGAGGTTTGTGTTGAGTACAGACGGGATGCAATATGTTTCTGATAGCACTACATCGGTTGCAGATAGTTATACATTTGGTGCTTTTAAAGATAGCGTTGGATTAGGTTGTGATGTAACTTTTAAGGCAGGGGACGCTTCTACAGGTGGTGGAAATTATGATGGTGGTGATTTGACTCTAGTTGCTGGTCAAGGAGCAGGAACTGGTGCTACTGGTAATATCGTATTATCTAATAGCACAAAGGCAGATACACTAACAGTTAGTTCAGGAGTTTATACTGATGCAGATAAAATATTAACTTCAACACCTCCTACAAGTGGAGCATTAGGTTACTGGCGTAGAACTGGCACTGAACTAACCCAGAGTAATGCCAATGATAGTGTTGACTTTGGTATTGGGACTTTAAAACACGCCAACGCATACGGAGAGAAATGGTGGTTTGCAGGTTCTGGTATCAATGTAGAAATGAATGCAGGTAATACTTCGTGGCAATGGAATGTAACTGGGTCAACTAGTTTAGATAAATTCAGGTGGTTCTTTGATGCTAGTGGAGGAGTAGGAAACTTATTAGATTTAAATAAAGATGGAACTGCTCGTTTTTACGGTAATATTATAGATGATGGTTTAACAGCTAATTTAGGTGTTTATACTGACGCTAATAAGCAATTAACATCAACAGCACCTGTAAGCGGTGAGCTTGGTTATTGGGATAGAACAGGAACAACTATAAGAACTGCAACTGGAAATGACGATGTCGTATTAGGTGGTAAACTGGGTGTTAATTTGGAAACAGGAGATACTCCTTCGTCAACTTTTGATGTAAAGGGTGATATAGGGTTTAGAATAATTCCTAGACCAGTTAGCACAATGGCATATACTTTAGGTAGTGCTGGAAATGTAGATGATGGAGTACATAGATATAAAGTTACTTATGTTAGCTCTACAGGTGAGACAGATTTAAGCCCTGCATATCTGGTGGTTACAGTTACAGATAAAACTTCTAATGGACAAGTTCTTCTTACTGATATTCCAATATCCCCAGACAGTGAGGTAATTTCAAGAAGGATTTATAGGGGGAAAGTTGGTTATTCAACTTCAAGTTATTATTATGTAGGAGAAATAGCTGATAATACAACAACAACATATACAGATAATATAGCAGACGCAGATTTACCTGCTGGGGATTATAGGAATGTAGGGAATAGGACTGCTGGTACTATATTCAAGGATGGAAACAGAGTGGCTTATTTTGGAGAAACGAATATGTCAATGGGATTAGGTGCTTATAATCCTTCTGGAACTCCGACTGGATATTTCAATTTTGCACTTGGTTTATATTCTTTAGAGATGATAACAACAGGAAACCAAAACACTGCTGTTGGAACATACGCAGCTAAAAATTTAGAAAATGCTAGTAATTGTTGTGCTATTGGTTCTTATGCTTTATATTCAAATATTGAAGCTTATGACAATATAGCAATAGGGTCTTCTGCTTCAAAAAAAGCGACAACTGGATATTGGACTACATCAATAGGAAGTTCTAGTTTATATAATTATAATGCGGTGGCTACTGTGGCAATAGGGCATAACGCTGGAATTTCCGCAACTGATGGGTCAGGAGGAGTAGTAATTGGTGCTAAAGTATTACTCAATGCGACTACTTTAACCTATATGACAGCTATTGGTTGTTATGCAGGGTATTCTGCTGGTGGATATAGTGCTAATGCTTGTACTACATCAACTAATTGTACTTTTCTAGGTGCATTGACAGGTCTAGGTTCAACTACACAAAGAACCAAATCTATAGCTATTGGATATAAAGCTGTGGTGGATGCTGATAACACTTGTGTAATTGGGGGACAAGGGGTTGAAGCAGTAAGTTTAGCAATGAACCAAACTACAGCAGACGCAAGTGCAAGAGTGGATATTGCTGATACTACGAAAGGTGTTTTGTTTCCTAGAATGACAACAGTTCAAAAAGATGCAATATCTTCACCAGCAGAAGGATTGATAGTTTACGATTTAACACTACATAAACTTTGTGTTTACACGACTAGTTGGGAAACAATTACCAGTTCATAATTAAAATAATAATATGATTAAAACAATCAAAGTAAAGGATGGTAGAAAGTATATTGAAGAAGAAACCACTACTGTCAAAGAAGTTTTTGAGGACGAGTTAGACACAGAAACAGAAATGTTAGAACAAGAGATTGCAATGTTTCAAGGACAATTAGACCACGCCGTAGAAGAATTAGTTAAGCATAAAGAAAAACTAAAATTATTTAAATAATAACTATGCCAAATGAACCAACAATGCAAATACTAGCATATAAGATACAAGAATTAACTGTAATGGTTAAGGATGGTTTTTGTGGAGTTCACAAAAGACAAGATGTATCTAATCACGGAATTATAAAAAACAAAGATTGGATTATAAAACACGAAGAAGCCGAGAAAGATTTAAGAGAAAAAGTTACTTTATTGATAGCAGATAGAGAAAATAAATATAGAAGATATACAGATTTATTGTGGAAACTTGGAACTGTTATATTGATAGCTGTTTATGGTGTAGATAAACTATTTTAATGGGAGGTGTGAGATGTTGAAGTTAGTTTTTGTGTGTACTTGTGGGAAGATAGTAGATATTATTTACCTTGATTCTGATAACGATGAGGTAATAACCAAGTTTGAACTATGTGGTGAATGTTACGACCACAACAACGGAGGTGTGAGATGTACTTTGCAATTGAGTGTAGGTTATGTGGAGAGCAGGTTCTCACTAGATTAGACACTGGTAAGAGGTTGAATGAAAGGATGTGGTTTCATTGCCTATGCAAATGCGGTGGTGGGAATATTGTTGAGATGTCAGCCGATGATTTCATGGGACTTTTAACGGGGGTGTATCATGAAAAGGAAGAAAAGAAAGAAACAACAGAGGAATCAGTACAAGAAACAAGTTCACAAGAAACAGCGGAAGAACTCAATCAACCGCCATCATGTTATGCCCCAGAGCAGGGGTGGGACAGAAGTAGTCTTCTGGGACCAAAGATTCCATGAGGCGTTTCACGCAGTATTCCTGAACATGACACCAGCAGAACAACACATCTTCCTTGATATAGTCAACAAAGTTGGTTGCTATTTCAACGCAAGTGACATTGTCCAACTTCGTAACAAGATAATGAGGGGCGTTTCAATATGACAAACCTCAAAGCGAGATTTATACCAAGTGTATTTCTCGCATCTAATAAATAATCTTATATATGAGAAACTACGGATTATTACTAGAACAAGAAGCCAGCAGTAAAGATTGGGTAATGGGTGGAGTGACCGGTATTATCCCAGAGATTTTACAACCAACTGGCGATTGGTCAGAGTTCTTACCAATTTACGAGCCACAATACAAAGGGTTTGATACGTACAGTTGTGTAAGCTATTCGGCAAACAATTGCTTAGAGACGATTTACAATAGAAAATACGGGCTTGAAGAGAATTTCTCAGACAGATATCCAGCAAAAACATCTGGTACAACTCCAAGTGGAAATACATTTTCAGCGGTAGCCAATTCTATTCTGAAATATGGAATAGTAAGAGAACCTAAATGGCCATTCAGTGACGACATAAAGAATTGGAACGAGTACATGGATGATATTCCTGTTGAAGTATTGCAAGACGGACAGTCTTCATTTGACTCTTACGATATCAGATGGGAATGGGCAAACAGCTTGCCGCTTACAGAAGCTTTAAAATACTCACCACTTCAAATTGGAGTTCATGCGTGGGAGAAACCTGTTAATGGGATTTACCAAAGGACAGATAAACCTAAGAATCACGCAGTGATGCTTTACGCATATAAAAAAAACGAATACTGGTTAATATACGATCACTACCACAACGAAATTAAGAAGTTGGCTTGGGATTTCTGGTTTGGATCTAAGCTAAGATATAATATTTCAAACACTATGCCTAAACAATTTGACGACAATCTATTAGTGATGGATGCTCAAGACACTGGAGCGATTGGAATGACTCTAGACGGTAAAATTATATTAGACGATTTAGCAAAGGTTCACGCTATGTGGTCAATGAGAACAGATGGAGATG